>LZQN01000028.1_pt1 | contig 43494 bp, 57 predicted proteins | sample 768531 | NCBI WGS metagenome assembly LZQN01 (sample SAMN05207080, study PRJNA324506) | oil field metagenome | isolation source: sample BH-FW-7 from oil reservoir | place: India: Bombay High | collected 2015-12-02
TTTTTTTCATTTTTTCACCTCTCTTTCTAGTCTTTATTTTTATTTTTTATTTAAGCTTAAAACTATGATAACATATTTTTTTAAAAAACAAAAAGCAAAACTTTAAGTTTTCTACACTATTGGACGGAAGTAGCCACTTGATAAATCGGCAAAATTACTGCCGAAACCAATATCCCACCCCAATGGCCAAAAAAACCATCAAAATCGGTTCAATTAGAGAAGAAAAATTCTTAACCACCCGATCAGTTTCCTTGATGTAAAACTCGGTTATTTTTTTCAAGGCATAGTCTATTTTCCCCGTGGCTTCGCCAATTTTAATCATTTGAACAACCACTAAAGGCACAACTCCATGTTTTCTTAGGGCATCTGAAACATTTCCTCCTTTTTTAACCTCTTGAACAGCATCCAAAATTGCATCTCGATACCTTTCGTTGCCAACTATTTCGGAGGTTATCAAAAGGGCTGTGGTGATTGGCAGTCCGTTTTGCAAAAGAGTGGAAAAGTTTTCAGTAAATCGAGTAACATAGACATTATTAACTAGCTTGTTTATCACTGGAATCTTAAAAACAATATAGTCAAATTCAGCTTTGCCTTGGTCTGTCTTGATATAATAGAGAAAGGCTCCCACTGCCACAAAAAAAATAATAAGCACAATCCACCAATAACTAGCCAAAAATCCGCTAACAGCAATCAGAACTTTGGTGGTAAATGGAAGCTCCACATTATACTCTTTCAGGATAACCAAAAGTTTGGGCATCACAAAAGTCATCACGATAAAACCAACCGCCAGCATGGCAAACAAAATGAATCCTGGATAATAGAGCGCCCCTCTTAGTTTGGCTGTTAATTCATAATTAGCCTCTATGTTATCCGCCAAATTGTTAAGATTTTGCTGAAGAGTTCCTGATGCTTCGCCGGCTTTTACCATATTTATATAGAATTTTGAAAAAGTATCCGGGTGCTTGGCAATTGCCTCTGAAAAAGACATTCCGCTGTCAACATCAGCAATAATTGATTTTATTTTGAGAGCCAAAAAGCGATTTTCCGTTTGGTCAGCAATTGAACTAAGCGCCGACAAAAGAGGAACCTTGGCATCAATCATCACTGCCAATTGCCGAGAAAAAACAACAAAGTCCCTTGTTTTGGTTCCTTCCCAGATCTTGAGAATACTGGAAAGAAGAGGAGTTTCTCTTTTTTCTTCCAGAGTTAATGCTGTCAAATTGTGGCGAGATAGGACTTCAATGGCCGAACTCTTAGAAGAGGCCTCTACTATCCCTTTCTTAAAATTTCCGGCTGGATCTTTGGCTAGGTACTTGAATCTCATTTTTTGTTTTATATTTGAGTGTTATTATTTCATTAAGGTTAATGAAATGCCTAGTTTGCCTTTATTTTGATAAATTTTCACAATAAACCTGCGATAAACCAGAGAAAATGACCCCCATAAGCATCAGGCATCACTTTCTAATAACATCCTAAAGCTGTTAACATCTGTTGCAAACGGCTCAGCTTCTTCTAGGGCCACATAGCCTTCTTTTACCAGCATTGCCAAAGAGCGGTTTATGCTAACCATTCCTTCATCTAAAGAAGTATCCAAGACAACATTAATTTGATGAGTTTGGCCTTGGCGAATCATATTATCAATGGCATGGTTCTTGATCATTATCTCAGTGGCCGGAATCCTGCCGCCACCAATCCTTTTCAAAAGCCGCTGAGAAAGAACTCCTAACAACACATTAGAAAGCTGAAGGCGAATCTGGTTCTGCTGATAGGCTGGAAAAACATCAATAATTCTGTCTATGGTTTGAACTGAATCATTGGTGTGCAGGGTGGCTAAAATCAAATGGCCCGTTTCAGCGGCAGTAATTGCTGTTGAAATTGTTTCCAGATCCCGCATTTCCCCAACCATAATCACATCAACATCTTCCCTGAAACAAGCCCTTAAGGCGCCATTGAAGCTTTTGGCATCTTCAAAAACTTCCCTTTGGTGGATAAGGCTCTTTTTGGATTCAAAAACATATTCAATTGGGTCCTCAATGGTGATGATGTGCTTTTGCTTGGTCTGGTTAATGTATTCAATCAAAGATGCCAAGGTGGTTGATTTTCCATGGCCAGTCGGCCCAGTCACCAAAAATAGCCCTTGAGTCTTATCAGCAAACTTATAGGCAATCTCGGGAACATTAAGCTCTTTTAGGGTTTTGATGTCTTTAGGAATCAACCTCAAGGAAAGGCTTGGGTTGTTTTTTTGGAAAAAAACATTAGCCCGAAAACGATCTCCTGAATCAACTTCCAAAGAAAAATCAACTTGTCGATCTTTAAGCAATTTTTCTTTTCGCTCCTCATTCAGCATTGCATCAATCAAAGCCTCCATCTCTTCTTTGGTGACAACATGACTTTCATCAAAACGATGAAGTTTGCCATCAATTCTTATAATCGGATTGTCACCCACGCTCAAATGAAGATCCGAACCGTTTTGCTGAACAACATAGCTGAGGTATTTTTTCACTTTCTCAAAAAACTGACTTTCTTTCAATTTTTTGGTATTTATAATTTTATTTTTATATTTTGCCTTAGGGATAATCTTCTATAAAGATCCGCTCCCTATCAAATGGGTTCAGACCTGGACCTAGCTTTAATCTTCTTCTCCTTTAGCTTGGATGGCTTCTTTCATGCTCTCATCTTCTGTCACCCTTTGAACCTCTTCTATGGTTGTTATTCCTTTAAGCACTTTTATTATACCATCTTGTTTCATTGTTGTGTAGCCAAGACTCTTGGCCTCATTTTTAATCGCTTGCTCACTGACTTCTCCGCTCTCAATTATTTTTTTAATTCTATCATTTACTTCTATAACTTCAAAGATGCCCACTCGACCTCGCATTCCCTTTCCTTTGCATTCTGGGCAACCTTTGCCATGATAAATTTTTACCTCCCCTTTTTTAAGAATATCTTGGATCTCTAGCTGTTCCAGAGTTTGAGGAGGAACCTTTTCCAGTTCTTCTGCAATTATTCTCTCGGCATCCTTGGGAATCTCAGCCACTTCTTCTTTGCATTTTGAACAAATTTTTCTCACCAACCTTTGGGCAATAACCAATTTCATAGAAGAAGAAATAAGAAAGGGCTGAATCCCCATATCCACCAAACGAGGAATTGCCCCCGCTGCACTGTTAGTGTGCAAAGTAGAAAAAACTAGATGGCCCGTTAGCGCAGCATGAATAGCCAACTCAGCCGTCTCCTCATCTCTGATTTCTCCCACCATAATTATATCTGGATCTTGGCGCAGAATACTTCTTAACCCAGTGGCAAAAGTATAGCCTATTTCTGGCCTTACCTGGCTTTGGCTTATTCCCTCAATAGCATACTCAACTGGATCTTCCAATGTGACAATATTAACACCCTCCTTGTTTAATATTTTCAAAACTGAATAAAGGGTGGTTGATTTTCCTGAACCGGTTGGCCCAGTTACTAAAATTATTCCACAGGGTTCTTCTGCGTTCTTTTTCAATTTTTTTTCGTCTTTTTTCAAAAAACCCAACTGTTCAATTTCAACTAAGCCCTTGGTTTTATCCAAAATTCTTAAAACTGCCTTTTCCCCAAAAGCAATTGGAAAAGTAGAAACCCGAAAATCAATGTTCCTTCCCAACTCATTTATTCGGAACCTTCCATCTTGGGGTTTTCTTTTTCATCAATTTTCAAATTAGAAAGAATCTTAATTCTAGAAACAATGGCTGGGCCTATTCTTTTGGGAAGAGTTAGGCTGTTATATAAGATTCCGTCCACTCGGTAACGCACCCTGACATTGTTTTCCAGGGGTTCAATATGAATATCACTGGCTCCCCCATCAATCGCATTCCGGAGAATCACTTCCACCATCTTTGTCACTGGCGCTTCTTTGATGACTGCTTCATCATCTTTATTGTCAAAAATGAGCTCTTCTTCGTCTAATTCAACTTCTTCACCGCTTTCAAGGGTTTTTAAGGCCTTTTTAATTTCAAGGGAGGGGTCTTTTAATTTTTCTATTAGTTTCTGGAATTCCTTTTCGGATATAGAAAAAGTTCGCACCTTTTTTCGGGTTTTTACTTCAAGAAAATGCAAGGCATTTTGGACATTAATGTCCCCTTCGTCCACCACTGCAACATCCAAAAAGTCTCCCACTGCCCGAAAAGGAACAAACTTATATCTTTTCGCTGATTCAACCTGAACCAAAGAAATCAAACTGCTATCAATGACAATATTTTCCCAATCAATTTCCTGCTTACCACCCTGAAAAGAAACATTTTTTTTGTTTTTTAAAGCAGGGTTTGCTTTGGTATTTGAAAAATTTTTTTCAGTCATAGTTTTTGTTTTGCGCTATTTTTCCAAATCATTCCTATCTCAAGGCTTATTCAAAAGTTTACAAAAATTTATCAAGATTAGTTATTTAACTAAAGCCAATTTTTTAGAAATACTTCTCTTTCTGTTTTCAGATAAAAATTTTTTCAAAAACCATCAATCTTGAAAAGAATTACATTGCTAGCTCTTCTGTTCTCACTCAAAGCACCTTCTCAATTCCTTGTTTTTTGATTTTTAACGCCTAAATTAGCGTTCAACCTGCTACTAACACAGATAACCCTTAAAGAGCCTTCTCTTTATAAAACTAACCCCACCTCAAGAAACTTGCTTTTTGGCTCCTTCTTTCGTCTTGATTTTTCCGTTTTTAAAAATCAATAATTCAGCTTCTAAAGGCTTGGTTTTCCAGCTAGTAAGAAAAAAGGTTCTCTTTCCCCACTCCTTCCAGGGAAACATCTTTGGCTTTAAAAATAATAAGGCTGTTTTTTAATTCTTGGACGCTTTCTATTCCAGCGCTTGATTTGAAAATTGATTCAATCACCTCATCTTTTTGGTTAACTGCTTGAGCAATACTAAGGCCAGGATTTTTTTCTTTGCTAAAAATAAAAAGAGTAATGTCGGCCTCCACTCCCGTTTCAGAAGAATCTGCCCCTTCCCCGCCACCTTCACTTGCCTGGTTGGAGCTTTTTTTCTTTATGGCAATTGAAGATACTTTATTAACCCGATTAGCTTTTATTAGTCTGTCTAGAAAGTTTTTTATATTGAAATATTCTCCAGAAATCTTCAGAGCAACTTCTGCTTTTTGAAGTGGTTTTTGCAAAAGGGGATTGCCGCTGTGCCAGCGCCAACCGCCCCTCCCTCAATTTCTTCTCCCAACACTGCTTCTTGGCTAGCCAAAGCCAACTGAGAAGATTCAGCGCATTGATCAATTGAGGTTCTTTTGGTGTCCTTTTTGTCCAATGAGTAAATAAACGCTCCTGTTGCTAGAGCATTGCCATATATTTCAGAGAAAAAGTCTGCATCTTTGTCCTCCCACGGAAGAGCGCTTTCAACAATTGACTGTTCTTCCGGGTATTGAGAGATCTTGCCTATTTCTCCTTCCAATATTCCAATGTTCTGTTCTATTGTTGCTAGTTGAGCTTTTTTTTGCTCCAGCTCAGTCTTCTTTTGCTTGATTAGGTCCAAGTTGGGCTTGATTGCCCAAATAAAAAGAGAAATTGCAATAACAAGCGCCAGTGGAAAAAAGATAATTTTAAGTTTCATTTTTTTGAATAATGAATTTTAATTTTTATTTTTGAAAAATATTTTCTAGCTAATATTTTCTCCCATATCTGCCAAGTTCCACCAAATAAGAAAATCCTTAAAAAACATGCTCTAGTTTTCTTCTTCAGAGTTCTCAGAATTTGAAATTTCGCTTCGGGTTTTTATCTTTAAGGCGAGGCGGGCGGTTACTTTGTCTTTTTCGGTTTTAGCCATTTTTATTATCACGCTATCTATTTCTTCTGATGCCTCAAATATCTTGGCTTGCCGTTCAATCATTCCATAGTCATTGGAAACAATTTCGCCCTCAATTTCAACGGGATCATTTCCTTCATCTGCTTTCATGGTCAAGTTCAAAAAGGTTATTTCCTTTAAGGTATATCTTTCTAACAGCTCCAATATATAAATTTGATTGGCTTTGTTTTTTTCTATTTTTTCCAATTCCAAAACCCTGTCTTGAAAATCATAAAGGTCCTTGAACCTTTCCCCTTCCAGTCCTGCCAAACTAGTGTTAATCTTGGCTGAGACACCTTCAAGCTCACTGCTGATTCTATTTGAATATAAATTAGAAACAAAAAATCCCACCAAACTTAAAATTAGCACTAGCGATCCAAATGCAGTTGCCCCACTGCCCACCCGACTAGGCTTGGAAAGTTCTATTTCTTGGGATTTTAAATTTATCTTTTCCATTTTGTTTTTATTTAATCAGTTAAGTTTTTTGTTTTTAGTTATTTTGTTTTTCGCCCATTAAATTAAACAAAGAAAATGGTATCCAAAATATTGGTGTAAATACTGGTGTATTGGTTTGGAGAATTAACTTTTAGCTTTCTTTTTTGTTAAAATTTTCCAAGTCAGCTAAAGCCAAACCAATTGCCACTGACAAAAATTCTTTTGTTTCCATTATAGCACTCTCTGCTTCTGAGGGGAAGATAATGTTTTTCCACGGGTTGCCTATTTCAACCGCCCGCGCCTCTTGTTTTAATTTTGTTTGTAAAAATTCTTTCAATCCTCTTAGCTTGGCTGTTCCGCCTGTTAGAACAATTTTTGTTGGTCTGATGGTTGGGTAAACTTTTTCAAAGGATTCAAGCGCTTGCTTTAATTCTTTTACCAAAATATCTAAAATAGGGACAACTGCTTGATTGATGGCGCCACTTTTTTCATTTGCTCCTTCATTGATTTTCATCAGCTCTGCCCTTTTAAGATCAGTTCCCAAACTATTAGAAATGCTCTCCGTTATTTTGTCCCCAGCTAGATCAATTGTCTTGTCAAACAGGACATTCCCTTCCCAACAAATAACTAAATTTGTCTTGCTTTTTCCAATGTCCAATATTGCTATACAATTATCTTTTTCGTCCTTAAAGCTCTTGCCAAAGAAAAAGAGCTTAGTTCCAGAGAATCAATTTCTAGTCCCGCTTCTTGGAAAATTCTTTGATAACTATTGCTTATTGTTTTCATTATTGCCACCACTACTGCCTTCATTGGCCCTCTTTCTTGGCCATCTTTGCCGGGAATATTGCTGATAATTTTCCAGCCATAGACAACTTCTTCTAAAGGAACTGGAATATATTTTGAGACCTCTCCAGCTACAATTTTATCGGCCTGTTTGATGGAAGTTTGGGGAACATCAATCGTAGCAATGAGAGAAGTAAATCCCGGCACAGCCACATTCACCCTCTTGTCACTTATTTTTGCCTTTTCAAGTCCTTTCTTAAGCGCTTTCTTTGATGTTTGGCTAATAACTCCTGAAATTCCTGCTTTTATAAACTCGATCTCCTCAGAAGAAACTATGGCATAATTGTCCAAATGAATCTTCCCCTGCTTTTCTTTTAGTCTCACAATTTTAATGCTGGAAACGCCCACATCCACCCCAACAAAACTTTTCTTTTTAAAATTAAACCCCAAAGAAATTCCTTGGCCAGAAAAAAAATCTTCTATTCCCATTTTGTTTTATTTTTATTCCAAGCTTTAAGTTATTATCAGCAAAAATCAGTCTACAATAAAAAATTTTTCAATTAACCTTTGAACTTTACAAAACTAAAAAAGCAAGCTCCCTAAAATTACCCTCAAAAATCTATTTATTTTTTAGGAATTGAATAATCCAAAAACTTCTATAAAAAATTATAGCATATAAAAAATAAAAGCCCAAGATGCTTTCTTTTTGGATTTTTATGAAAGAATTCCTATTTTTTACTTTTTTCCAGACAACTTCCTTTGCTTTGCCAAAAACTTCCATTCCCAGCGACAAAGAAAAACGCCACATTTTGCTACATCTTTTTCCTTCCTTCAATGGCATTGGAAAGGGTTATTTGATCGGCATATTCAATATCTCCTCCTGTAGAAAGCCCTCTGGCCAGGCAAGTAACTTTTTTGCCCAGAGGCTTTAACAGCCTTGCCAAATAAAGAGCCGTTGTTTCCCCTTCAGTGGTGGGATTAGTAGCTAAAATAATTTCTTCCACCTCATCTTTTTTGGCTCTTTTGATTAGCTCCTTTATCTTTAAATTTTCTGTTTCCTTCTTGCTAACAACTGACACCACGCCGCCTAAAACATGATAAAGCCCGTTAAAACTGCCCGTTTTTTCAATAGCAATAACATCTAGAGGATCCTCCACCACGCAAATAATTTTTTGGTTCCGCTTCTCATCTTGGCAAAAAGAGCAAAGCCCATTTTCAGAAATATAAAAACACTCTTGGCAAAAAGATATTCCTAGAACAAAATCTTCTAAGCTTCGGGCAAATTCCTTCACTTTGTTTTTTTCTTGCTTGAACAAGAAAAGAACAATTCTTTCTGCCATCTTGGGGCCAACAGACGGAAGAGCAGAAAACTCATCAATAAGTTTTTTGAATTGTCTGGGAAGCATTTCTTCAGCGGTATTTATTAAATTAAATCAGCCAACTAGCCTTTTGAGGCTTTGGGCTTTCACTGGATAATTCATTAGAGAATTTCTGAATTTGCATTTTATTTTGGACTAACTTTCTTTTTGGTATTTTTCCAAAGACTGGAAAGAGGTAAATTCTTCATTAAAATAAAGTGAAACTTTTCCTACTGGGCCATTTCTGTGCTTGGCGACAATTACATCAATGATATTTTTGTTCTCTGTTTCCGGCCTTTCACGATCTTCTCGGTAGAGAAAAAGAACCACATCAGCATCTTGTTCAATTGAACCCGATTCTCTCAAATCAGAAAGTTTGGGAATTTGAGGACTGCGGTTTTCAACTGCCCTAGAAAGCTGGGAAAGGGCGATGATTGGCACATTTAGCTCTTTGGCTAAATTCTTAAGGCCTCGCGATATTTCAGAGATTTCCTGAACTCTGCTTTCGCTAGAACGCAAACCTCTTCCTTCCATAAGCTGCAAATAATCAATTATTAAAAGCTCCAATCCTTTTTCAGCTTTCAGCCGCCGCGCCATAGTTCGCATTTCCATAATGCTGGCAGTGGCGCTATCATCAATGAAAATCGGCGCCTCTGAAAGAATTCCCATTGCGTCACCAATTTTTTGAAAATCATCATCTTCAGAGTCAAGATTTCCAGTTCTCAAGCTCCAAAGATTGACTCGGGCCTCTGCCGCCAGCATTCTATCAACCAACTGATCTGAAGACATCTCTAGAGAAAAAATTCCCACTGGAACTTTGTGCCTCACCGCCGCATTCCTGGCAATCTCAAGAGCAAATGAGGTTTTTCCAATAGATGGCCGAGCTGCCAAAATGATCAGGTCAGATTTCTGAAGGCCTGAAAGGAGATTGTCCAAATCAGCCAGCCCAGTTGGCACTCCCCTAAACTTATCTTTATTGCGATGCATTTCATCAATTCTCACAAAAGCACTTTCCAAAAGGCCTCCAATAGAAACAAAGTCTTGCTTGGCTGATTTTTGAGATACGCTATATAGCTTTTGTTCGGCATTATCCAGCACTTCATCCAGAGGCAGTTTTTCTTCATAGCCCAGCTGGGTAATTTCTGATCCAGCTTGGATCAATTTTCTCATAATTGACTTTTTTTGGACTTGCCGAGCATAAGAAACAACATTTGAAGCAGTTGGAACAGCATTAACTAAATCAGTTAAATAACTCCTACCGCCAATTTCTTTCAAAAGGCCCTTTTCTTTAAGCCGAGAAGAAACACTCAAAATATCCAAAGGCTCTTGCTTTGAATAAAGCTCCATCATCACCTCAAAAATTTTGGCGTTTTTCTCCCGATAAAAATCCTCTGGTTTTAGAAAATCTGCTATTTTAGTTATAGCATCTTTGTCAATCATAATTGAGCCCAAAACTGAAATTTCAGCTTCAATGTTGTGAGGAGGCAAGCGCAAGAAATCTTGATGAAGAGAGGTTGTTTTTTGCCTCCTTATTTCTTTCTTGGTTACTGATTTATCTTTTCTTTTCTTTTTTGCAGAAGAGCTCACGACTAATTTTTTCTTTAATTTTTTAGCTATTTGAGTTGGATATTTGATGTTCAAAAACAATTTTTCTGTCTTGATCTTGGTCCTGAAAATATTTTCTTTCTTAAATCAAAAACCAAAAGAAAAAAGGAGGAGCAGGAACAACAAAAGCTCACACTAGCTTGATTTTAACAAATTATCCTGGATCACTTAATTCTTTTCAGGCTCAAAATTAACTTTTTTTCAAAATATATATCAAAATGTGTTTTTATTTAAGGCTCTTTATGCTTTTTACAATATAAGATAGTTTTAAAAGAAAGGCAACCAAAAAATTAGCAAAGTTGTTTTTTATTTCTCTTCCTTGTTTGCCAGAAAAGACATCAAGTGTTGTATTCAAGAATATTTTAAAAAGAATTGACAAAAGAAAAAAATAGATAGATATTAACAAAGATAAAAAGAAATGACAATCTGGTGTTTTTGTCATAATACCTGTTTTTTTGATTTTTCAAAAAATTCCAAAAAATTAACCCCTAAAGACTTCAATCAAATGAAAATTGGCATTGTGGGACTTCCCAATGTTGGCAAATCAACCCTTTTTAAGGCCCTAACCAAGATCCAAGTGGATATCAACAACTACCCCTTTTGCACCATTGAACCGAATGTGGGCGTTGTTGAAGTTCCTGATAAAAGAGTAGACAAGCTGGCAAAAATATCAAAATCAGCTAGAAAAATATATGCCACCATTGAATTCGTTGACATTGCTGGCCTAGTAGAAGGCGCATCCAAAGGCCAGGGCTTAGGCAATAAATTCCTTCATCACATCAGAGAGGTAGATGCCATTATCCAAGTAATAAGAGAATTTGAAAGCAAAAATATTGCCCATATTAAAGGAAAAATAAATCCCAAAGAAGATATTGAAACAATAAATACCGAGCTTATTTTGGCTGACCTGGAAACCGTGGAAAAGCGCTTGGCACGCCTTTCCAAAGAGGCTCGTTCTTTGGATAAGAAAAAAATCAGACAGAAAGAGCTGACTGAAAAACTGAAAGTCATCTTGGACAAGAACAATCTAGCTGAAGTTCAAAGCTTCATCCAAAGCCTTAAAGACTCTGACTTTAAGCTCATCTCTGATCTTCACCTGCTTTCTTTCAAGCCAATTTTATATGTCTTTAATGTCAGCTCAGCTCATCCAGTTGAAGAAATTATCAAAAAGTACCAGCTTAAAATTAGTCCCGCCAGTTGTGTTGCCCTGAACATAAAAGAAGAAGAGGAAATTTTGGAACTAACCGACGAAGAAAAAAAAGAATTGATGCTGAAATCAAATCTTCAAGAATTAATCCAAAAAAGCTATCAACTACTGGGCCTTATCAGCTTCTTAACTACCGGCGAAAAAGAAACTCGCGCTGGGTGATTCCCAAAGGTTCAACTGCTCCTCAGGCTGGCCGAGCCATTCACTCTGATTTTGAAGAAAAATTTATCCGAGCTGATGTTATCTTTTGGGAAAAACTTCTTGAAGCCGGCGCTTGGCCAAAGGCCCGTCAATTGGGATGGGTAAGATCAGAAGGCAAAGACTACATTGTCAAGGACGGAGATGTGATTGAGTTTAAGATATAAAATAAATCCTGCCAGCAAATTCCATGAAAATAATTTCTATTTCTTGACAGTTAACTAGGCCTAATCGGGTTTGAAACTGATCTTGTTTTCTAAAAAATTTCAAGTTTTTAGCTTTTTAGTCTAGTTTGATCTAATTTGAAAATTTGAAGATTCGGCCCAAATAAAAAACCCTCTTGGGGCCAATTAAGCAATGGCGCTTTGCAGCAAAGCGCAAATTTTTTCCAAAACCTAGCTTTTGAATTTTGTCCCGCTTTCGTCCACAAATTCTCTTTTGAAAAAACTTACGCGCTTGCGCATTAAAAATGAAAAATTCCTCACGCTTTTTTAACTTTGCGTGAACCGATTTTTTCTTCAAGCCAAATCAAGCCAAATATTGAATGGAAAAAACTTTTCTTTTGGAATTAGTTTGGTAAAAATGGAAAGCAAAACAAGGCCTAAATTGAATTTTGAAAATTGTACCCTCGGGAGGAATCGAACCTCCATATCCGGCTTAGAAGGCCGGTGTTCTATCCGTTGAACTACGAGGGCAAACGTTGTTTATTCTAGCAAAAAATTGCTCTTTGTCAAAGGCGATCTTTGATGAATTTCCTTTGGTTTTTTGTTCTTTACCAACCAAAAAATAGCCCTTTTCACAGCCTCAAACAACTAGATCTTCCAACCTCAACTGGATTTTCTCTTGGCCATTCCAATTGTCCTTGCTGATTTCAAAAATTGCCGCCACCTTTCCTCCTCTGGTTATTCTGGAAAAAGATTCCCCATTCCAAAACCAATTGCTTCCAAAACAGTCGGATTGTTTTTTTCCTTGAGCCAAATCTTAAGATGTTTTTCTCCGTTTCCCACCAACTTTTTCTCAACTACTTCCAGGTTCTGGCAATAAAAACTTGGCTTTTCATTTCCCACCCAAAAGGCTCAAAGAGAGAAAGTTCCTTCAAAAGTTTAGCTGTTATTTCTGAGAAACTTAGGGCTATTTTTTTCTTTTCCTTTTTGGGTTCGCTAAAATCAAATTTGTCAAAAAAACTGTTGGTTAGGCCCAGAAAATCTTCCAACTGCTCTTTTTTCAGTTCTAGCCCTACTGCTTGGCTGTGTCCGCCAAATCGGCAAAGTAATTTTTTATTTTTTTCCAAGACCTCCATAAGATTAATCCCTTCAACTGAACGGCCAGAGCCTTTTAAGATTCCTTCTTTTTCTTGAAAAATAATAGCAGGCCGATTATATTTTTCAGCAATTTTTCCTGCCACCAACCCCACCAGTCCAATATTCCAATTGGGAGCGCTTTCAATGATGGCATTAGGAAGATGTTCAGCATCAGATAGCCTTTGTTCAATTTCCTTTAGAATTTGGTCGGTTGTTTTTTGGCGAAGATAATTTTTCTTTTCTATTTCCTCAGCCAGTCTCTTGGCTTTTAAAGCATCCTTGTCTTCAGCCATCAAAAGCTCCAAAGCCAGATCAGCATGCCCCACTCGTCCAGCCGCGTTTATCCGAGGCGCTAATTGAAAAGAAACTTGCCAGCTACTGGGTAGGCAAGAATCGCTAATATTAATCTTGGCAACATTAAAAAGCTGTTTTAACCCTATTCGCCTTGTCTTAGAAAGAACTAGTAACCCAAACTTAGCCAGCACTCTATTTTCCCCCAACAAGCTGACGCAATCTCCAATCGTTCCAATTGCAACCAAGTCCAAAAGCCACTTGTTTAATTCCTGATTGCAGTCAGAGACTTTATCAGACAGGGCTTGAATGAATTTAAAAGCCACCCCCACTCCCGCCAATTCTTTTTCAGGATACCCCTCTCCTTTCTTTTTAGGATTAACAACCGCAAAAGCCCTCGGAAGAGTTGCCGGCACATTGTGGTGATCCAAAACAACCACATCCATTCCCTTTTCTTGGCTTCCTTTATTTCGCTGACATTAGAAATGCCACAATCCACTGTAACGATTAGATTTGTTCCTTTTTGGGCAATTTTCTTCACCGCTTCTTTGTTCATTCCATAGCCCTCTTGCTGTCGGTGAGGAATGTAGGAAAAAACATCTGCCCCAATTTTTGACAGGAAATCCAAAAGCACCGCTGTTCCAGTCACTCCATCCGCATCATAATCCCCAAAGATACAAATTCTCTCCTTTTTGTTGATCGCCGCCAAAGTTCGCCAAACGGCTTTTTCCATATCACTAAGCAAAAAGGGATCAAAAATGTCCCGATCAAAATCAGGAAAAAGAAACTGGTTTCTTTTTTTGTCTGAATTGATGCCCTTTTCCAAAAGTAATTCTTCCACTACCCTTTCCAAATCCGGAAAAAGTCTTTTTTTGTTATTTGAATTTTCTTTTTTCATGGTAAAACCTCAAAACCTGACAAATTTATCACTCCTTCAGCTTTTCTTGAAAAATCTTTTTGATATGGTGTTTTTAGTAAATTTTTCCACAAGAAGAGCAAAAGACATTAGCCGTTAGCTGGCCATTTTTTTTCTGGACAATCTTTAAAAAAAGATCTCCTTGGCATTCCGGGCAAGTTAAATCTTCTTTAAGGCCAAGATCATTGGCAAATTTTTTCACTTCTCCTTTATCCTTGCAAATGTAAAGCTGGTACTCTCCAGCCCCAACAACCTGCAGAACTCTTTGGACAACTTCTTTGGGAGGAACAATGCCTCGAATAATAAAATCTTTTGCCCCCAGTTCCATGGCCTTCTTTCGGTCCCCCTCTCTTCCTAAATGAGAATTAATCACCACTGGAATATTGGAAGTGTGGCATATTCTTTTAATGCTTTCATAAATTGAAAACCATCCATTCTCGGCATAATAATTCCCGTAAAAATAATATCAATATCGTTTCTGGAAGTGGCCACATCAAGCCTTCAATCCCGTCTTGGGCCTCCAATACTTCAATTTCTTCTTGCCTGAAAAGCTCAGCATACATTTTTCTGGTATTTTCATCATCATCAACAAGTAGAATTACCTTTTTGTTTTCTTGATTCATTTTTTTGGCGCCAACGCGCTAATTAATTTTTATTTTCAATAAAATATTTATCAAATTTTCTCAAAGATTGAGCTGGTCTGCAAAAAACAACTTTTCAAGGCAAGTACAGGCAATCAAGACCAGCCGCAATTTCTATTCCAATATGATCTTAAAGTCAACTACCACCGCTTCTTTATTTTTCTCTTTGGGATAGAAAAAAATTGGATTAGCGTCAATTTGGCCAATTTGATCATTTTCAAAAAAAAGCTGGGCGATTTTTTGGGCCTCTTTGGCTACCTCGGCAATATCCACTCTGCTCTTTTTTAAAATTGCTCCCAATTCGCTTCTTTTAATTTTATATTCAATCTCCGCTTTTGTTTTTGGTAAAATGAAAATTACATTTTTTTTGAAAAATTCAGTAAAGATCCCCCCTGCGCCGACTAAAAGAATTTTTCCAAAGGAGGGCTCTTTCTTGGCCCCAATTATTACTTCTACTCCTGCTTCCAACTGCTTTTGCAAAAGAACTCTCCCTTCTGGAAAAAGTTGCTTCATTTTGGAAAAATTATCTTTTAGATTCTCCCCAGGCCTAACTCCAACCACAACTCCACCTTTAGCATTTTTGTGAATCACCTCTGGACTATCCACTTTTATTACCAACAATGAATCTGATTGAAACTCAACTGCTTCTTTTTCTGAGCTAAGATATTCAGCCTCCAAGACATTAATCTGATACTCACTTCCCAATTTAAAAGCTTCCTCATAAAAAAGAACTTTTCTTTTTTCCGCCAAAGCCGCTTGAAAAATCTGGCGAACTTTCTTGGACTTATCTTTTTGATAAACTTCTTTTTCTGGCTCCTTTGGCAAATTTGCTTTTTGGTTTCTTGCTAAAATTTTTTTAGCCCCTATCGCAACTTCCAAAGGAAACCTGAAGACAGAAAGGTTGGATTTTCTTTGGCTCAAAATTTGCTGAGCTTCTTTGAAAGCATTGAATCCAATCACACAAGGAAAAATTGGAAAAGAAAGCTCTTTATTGGCTTTTTCAATTTGGCCAATAATCTCACCCACCTTTGTTTGGGCTTGGGGAGTGATAATGGCAATGGCTAAATCTAGCTTTTCTTCTTTGGCCGCCTCAAAAACAGCCTCATATCGGTCTGCTTGAGCATCACCCAAAACATCCACTGGATTCCCGAGAGCACTGGCTGAGGGCAGTTTTGAAGCGATTTTTCTTTTAAATTTCTCTGAAGGATCAAAAATTTCAAAACCTTCTTGAGAAAAAACATCGGTGGCAATCACTCCTGGCCCACCTGCATTGGTGACAATTAAAGCTCTTTTTCCGCTTATTGCTTGATAGCCCAATGAAGTTTTCAGCGCCCCAAGCAGCTCAAAAAGATTATTGCAAAAAATTCCCCCCGCTTCTTGGATGGCTTCTTGCGCCACTTCTATTTCTCCAGCCATAGAGCCAGTATGAGACAAGATCGCCTTTTGAGCTTTCAGAGAACTGCCAGCCTTAAGAACAATGACTGTCTTTTGAGAACCACATCTCCTTATTTGATTTAAAAGCTCTTTTCCCCGCTTAATCTCCTCCAAATAAAGGACAATCACATCAGTGCCATTATGCTGGGCCATTATTTCCAAAAATCAACCTCATCCAAACCAGCTTTATTGCCCAGGGTTGCCACCAAGGAAAAACCAAAATTTTCACCCCATGATAAGTCAAAAAGAGCTGTCACCAAAGCTCCTGATTGGGCAATTAACCCCACTCTTCCTTTTTTGTAGTCGCTCTTGGCAAACGAAACATTAAGATTGTTTTCAGAATTGATTATTCCCAAGCAGTTAGGACCAATTATATTAAGATTGTATTCTTGAGCCAAGTTTTTAATTTCTTCTTCTCTTTTTTTTCCTTCTTCGCCAATTTCAGAAAAACCAGCTGAAATAATGACAATATTTCTAACAGGATCAGCCTTCCAGGCGCACTCTTGAACCACTTTGGGAACAAACTCAGCCGGTACCGCAATTACCGCCAAATCCACTTTGTCTTCAATGTCCAAAATACTAGGAAAAGCCCTAAAGCCCAAAATCTTTTTTTCCCCAGGATTGACTGGAAAAATTTTCACTCCAGAGGCTGTTTTCATGTTTTCAACCAAAATCCTTCCAATCTTTCCCTCCTTGTTGGAAGCGCCCACAATAGCTACCGCCTGGGGATTGAATATTTTTTTCATTTAAAAATTTTTGATTTTATTTTTTTAGGAAAATAATATCCTTTTTTATTATTTTACACTATTTGGCTGATTTTGCTATTTTAGCTGGTTTCTTAGCTTTGTATGTGTGCTCCTTAACTCCCAAAATCAAACCGCGCTGAGAAAAAGAAACTAAATCTTGAGAAGGAAATCGGGTGCCTCTCTTGATAAAATTGATTTCCGTTTCTTTCAATTGGAAAGTATCTTTGAAAAACTTGATAATAAATTCTTTGTCCATTTCATTTGAGCAAGTATAAACATCGATGCTGACAAAAAGACGATAAGGAAAAGTGTGACAGCTAATATGGCTTTCATTGATAATAACATAACCAGAATAACCTCCTGAATCTTTTTTGTTCAGTGGAGGAGCAAAGAAAACCTGGGGCTCTGAGAGTTTTTTCATTCCCATTTTTTCGGGCAAAACAGAAAGAGCCTGCCAAACAGTTTCCTTGTTGTTAAGTTTTTCAAAGCTCCCTCTATAGCCGTCTATAGTTAAATGAAGCCCAAAATTTTCAATTGAATAACTTTTTTCCTTTTATTTTATTTCTGCTTTTGGGGCTTCTTCCAAAAGAGCATTCAGAAGAATCCTTATTATCCTTCATATTCTTATTGGCTTGGCAAAAATAAGCTAAAAATTTTTTAATTGATCCGTTCTTGCTTCTTGTTTAAACCCTCGCTTTAAAACTTTAAAAAGTCTCAAAAAGTCATTTTAATTGAGTTTTGGCGGCTCGCTACTAAATGCAATATAACTAGAAAAAAAACAAAAATCAAGCAAGATTAAAAGATTGTTTTTTCTGATTACCGAAGCAACCAAAAAACTCCACCAACACCCTGAGAGTTTGCCATTTTGGCTCTATAATCTATAATTTATATAAAACAATCAAAAACTAAAAAATGGTCAAACAAAATATGCCCAGCGTCAGTCTTTTTTTGGATGTTTTTGATTTTTTGGTTTGCAAAGACAATTCGCTCTTGCCTTTTATCAATGTTTTTAATTTCCCCCTAGAAAATGATCCGGCAGACACAAAATCGCTGGGAAGGCTTTTTGGTGTCATTCAAATACTTGACCTGACTGAACAATCTGAGTATCTTCCCAATTTACTCGCTCAGGTGATGAAAAAGGAATTTTTCCGCCCCAAGAATAAGTCTTTGGAAAAAAGATTTGAAAGCGCTGTTCATAAGGCTAATTTGATTTTATCTAATTTGGCCCAACATGAAATAACTGGCTGGGTCGGAAAAGTTGACGCCGCCATCGGAGCCTCACTGGAAAATGAAATCCATCTGGTAAAAACCGGCAAAGCACTATTCTTTTGGCAAAGAACGGCAAAATAGCCAATCTTTCCGAAAAATTCAAAAATGATTCCCGTTCTTTCAAGGTCTTTGACAATATCTTTTCTGGAAAACTAGAAAAAGACGACAAAATAATTTTTGGAACCCAAGAGCTTTTACAGGTTTCAAAATATGAGGAGCTTTCCCGCCACATCAGCGTTTTTAAAAGTGAAGAATTTGACAATATCGTCAAATCAACGCTTGAAATAGAGGGAAAGAATGTTGCCCTAATTATTGGCAATATCAAGGAGGTTCTCCCAAAAAAAACTCCCCCTCCCGCCAAAAAAGCAAAAAATATTAACTTCTTCGGTGAAATTAAACCGGAAAAGAAACCCCCTTCTGAGACCAAAAAAGAGCCCGCCTCGGCTTCTCCAAAAAGCAGTACCACCGAAAAAGAAAAAAAACATTCTTTGGGCGAATTTCTGGAAGAATCTCAGGCCTATTCAATTTCCCAGCACAATACCGAACTTTACATAAAAGAAGGCGATTCCATTGAAGAGGAAAAAGAAGAGAGCAGAAAAAAAGAAAAAGAATCATCGCCCAAAAAATCTCTTTTTTTCTCAATTCCATCACTCAAAAAAGAATCCACCCTAAATATTAAAACCAACCAAGCTGATTCCGCACCTGTTTTCCCCTCCCACAATGAAAAAGACAAAAATGAAAAAGCCTATCCTGCTCCCCTGATTAAGGAAGATGAACTGGTTGTCTTTGAGGAAGAAGAAATTGATTTGCCAGGCTTAGGCCAAAAAATAAATTGGCTTTGGCAAAAAATTACCAGTCAATTCTCCATCCTTTGGAACAAGGATAAGATAACTTCTTATTTGGCAAAATTTTCCTTCTCCCGGAAAAAAGAGGGACTCCAAAAAATAATTTCAAAAAATAACTCCAATCAAAACAAATTCAGTCTTCCTTTTAGTGGAAAAATCAAGCCTCAAAAACAAAAAATCACCTATTTAATAAAAAACAATTTCCTAGTTTCAGGTTTAAAGCCAAATTTTTCTAAAAATAAAAAACTTTAAAAATTCTAGGAAAAATCTTCTTCCCCCAAAAAACAAATCCCAACAATTTAATTCCTTGGGCTCTAGGCCTCCAGCTCCTCCAATCTTTCAAAAAGCACCCTCTTCTAACCAACTGCCTGAAACAAAAAATCACTTTGGCCCCAAACTAAAAATCAATTCTTGGATCAAAAAAGTTTCCTTTTCCAATTCATCAGAAGACAACTTCAGCAATAAAAAACTTGCCCTCGGCTTGGCAATCTTGGCCTTCTTGCTAAGCAGTTTGACAATTATTTATTTGGTTAAAAAAAATCCTCTCCCAAACCAAGAAATTAAGAGCCAAGAAGAAACTTCTGGCAACCTTGGGCCAGCTGCCCCTTCTGGCAACTTTGAGGATCTCAAAATCTTCAGCAAATTCGCCAATAATCTTTCCGCTCTGGCAATCCAAAAAAATGAAATTTTCGCCCTTGAAAAAAGTGGCCACCAGCTTGCCTATTCAAGCCTTGAGGAGAAGCAGATTAGAATAGTTGAAGTTGGCCAGATCAATGGAGTTAAAAAAATCATTTCTATGCCTGATCTTCGACTTATTTTTATCTTGTCCGAAAATGGACTCTTTTCTTACAGTCCCGTCACCAAAAAAATTCAACTAAATGAAATCAATTTGCCAAACCTGGAAAAGATTGGAGATTGTGGAGTGTATATGACATTCTTCTACATTTTCGACCAAGAGCGCGGCCAACTTTTCCGCTACCCCCGCCAAGAAAACGGTTTTGGAGAACCAAAGGAATGGCTCAAAGAAAGTTTGTCCAACAAAGAAGCCTTCTCTTCCTTTGCTGTTGATGAAAATATTCGTTTTGCCTTTAAAGACGGCCGAGTGGAGAAATGGTTTCAGGGAAAAAAAATAGCAGAGAAAAATTTCTCTTCCGAAGAAGAACCTTTGCTATTAGCCAAATAAAAACTGATGACCAAAAAAGGCATTATTATTTGCTTGACAGCCAACGGGGAACACTCCTCAAAATAGAAAAAGAAACTGATAATGTGGTTCAAAAAATCCAATCAAAGGAATTGATTGGAGTGGTTGATTTTGAAATAGATGAAAAAGAAAAAAATGCCTACTTTATTCAAAAAAACCAAATTCTTTGGAAGGAGCTGTGAAGATCTGTGAATTGAATTGTTTTTACATTCTTATCTTCTCTTCAGCCCCCCAAACCTCAAAAGCGCCAACCAAATGCTAAAAATAATACTGGACTTCTCCTTTTAGAATTTTATCAACAAAGTTAATAATAATATAGCCTGAGAGGCCAACGATTATCCCAATAATTGTGTTAACTAGCCAAGCCCTGGCAGTGTCCGCCCTGTTTGAAGCGCCAGCTGTAACAAAAATAATTCCCGAAATAACAAAACCTATTACCGCCAAGAAAGTAAAAATTTGCAAAAGCCACTGCAAAAAGCATAAACAATCTGATAAATAGTAGAATCTGGCAAGCCCAATTGGGCAATTTTTTCCATAACTTTTTCATTTTGGGCAAAAGTTTGCTGGCTCAGGAAAAAAACGGCTCCAAAGAAAAGCAAAAACAGAATTGCTTTTTTTATCCTTTTTTGTTGGCGACTTGGCTTTTTCATTTTTTTAGCCTTGTATTTTATCGTTAATCTTTAACTTTCTCCCTAATCTTCATCCAAGAGACGAGGTTTTTCCAGTTCAGCGACTTCTCCCAACTTTGCCGCTTCTTTTTCTTGAGCAATCTTCATGATATCCTTGTCAATTTTGCGCCACTCCTTTCCGGCTCGATTGAAATGATTAACAGTTGTGGAAAGTCCTGTGCCCACTTTCTTGAAACATTCTTCATAGCTCCCCAAGTGGCGGGCTAGCTTTTCTACATTTTTACGAATTTCTTTGGCAGATTCTTCTATCTGCAACATTCTTAGTCCCTGCAAAACTGTTTGCAAATAAGCCAAAAATGAGGTAGGAGAAACAATGATAACATGTTTTTCCCTAAAAGCATACTCAACAATGTCTCGAGAGCCCACCTTATCAACCAAAAGGTCATAATAGATTGATTCAGAAGGAATGAACATGAAGGCAAAATCAACTGTTCCTTCTTCGGTTTTGACATATTTGGCTGTTTCATCAATCCGATTCTTCAAGTCTTTCCTGAATTCTTTTTTCAATTTTTCCCGCTCGTTTTTATCAGAACAATTAAGGAGCTTTTCATATTTCTCCAAAGAAAACTTGGAATCTACAGGAATAATTTTATCCTTAACAAAGATAACCGCATCAACAACTGTTCCATCCTTAAAGGGGTACTGCATTTGATAGAGATTGGGAGGAAGAACATTTTTGAGAGTTTCTTCCAAATAGTACTCCCCTAAAACTCCTCTTTGCTTTGGATTTTTAAGGATATCTTGAAGGTTTTTTAATTGGGAAGAAAATTCAACCACTTGGCGATTAGTTTCGTCCAGCTTTGTTAGCCTTTCTGTAACTTGCCGAATTAGTTGTTGGGACTGGCGGCTTACTGCATTCAAAACTTCTCGGCTTTCTTTTGAAATCCCTTGGACCAATTGGACGCTATCATTTAGCTGGCTCTTAGAAATCTTGAAATTTTCTGCCAATTTTTTGGTCCAAGACATTTCTTGTCTCATTCATTTTTCGATCTAAAGACTCCCTCAATTGGTTTAATTGCTCTTGCAAAACCAAAACCGCATTACCACTGCTCTCATCTTTACCAAGTTGGGATATTTTCTTAAAAACCAAAAAAAGAGCGCCCAAAACAATTAAAACCAGAACAATTAAGACTAAAAAGACGACATTTTCCATTTTTTTAAAAAAATAACACTAAATGCTAAATTAGGCTAAATCAATTTATTGATTTAGAATAAAAATTTGACGACCTTAAAAGATTTTAAGTGAAGAGATTTTTGGAGAATAATCATTTCGCCAATCCACTAATCCACCATTAATCCACCACAAAAACTGTTTATTTTTACCAAAAAGCTTCTAGTTAAACATTTGGGCAAGCTTCCCAATCCGTCGCCATTCAGCATCAACTTCTTTCTGCATCAAGCCCAAAATTTTTTCCTTGTCTTTTCTTTGAAAAATGTGCTTAAAGCGTCCCTGGGTTCGGCAAAATTCTTCTACTGGAATATATTGGCGCGGCTCATAATTTATTTGATAACGGCCTTCTTCAATTTCATAAAGCGGCCAGAAATTAGTTTCTGTGGCTAGCTTGGCGATATTAATGGTTTCTTGCGGTTGGAATTTCCATTGATTGGGACAGGGAGAGAAAACCAAAATAAATTTTGGCCCAGAAACTTGAAAGGCTTTTTTGACTTTTCTTTTAAAATCATCCAAAAAGCCAACATTAGCAGTGGCAACATAAGGAATATGATGAGCCGCTACAATATCAACAATATTTTTCCTGTGAATGTCCTTACCAAAAGATTCTTTCCCGAAGGGGGTGGTTTCAGTGTCCGCCCCCAAGGGAGTAGCTCCGCTTCTTTGGTTTCCTGTGTTCATATAGGCTCCATTATCATAGCAGACATAGAGAAAATCATGGCCGCGCTCCAGTGCCCCAGAAAGAGCTTGCAGGCCAATGTCATAAGTGCCACCATCTCCTCCAAAGGCAACCAATCTAACCGGCTTTTTAAATTTGGAGGGAGTTTTTTTGGACAGAATTTTATAAGCCGCTTCTATTCCTGAAATTGTTGCCCCCGCATTGGCAAAAACGCTATGAATAAAAGGAACTTTCCATGAAGTATTGGGATAAATCGTAGTGGTTACTTCCAAACAACCAGTAGCGCTAGTCGCCACTACCTCATCATCAGTCCCTTCTAAAACAGTCCTTGCCACTAATCCAATTGGGCAACCGGCGCAACTAGCGGCCGCTGTAAACCTTTTGAACTTGGGTAAATTATCACTCATTTATTTTTAAAAAATGTTTTAATTATTTCAAAAATTTTTCCCTTTAGAGCAAGAACTTAACTTCCTTTTTTGCTTCCATCCTGCCAGTGAGAATATCTTCCAATTGCTTTTGAAAAATATCCCTTCCTCCCAGTCCATAAACAAAACTCTCCACCGGTTTTTGGATGATAGCTTCTATCTCTTGAGCCAAAACGGGCAAAGATCCAAAAGGCAAGTGCCGATCCATCACCACTATCCGCTCAGCTTCAGCCAAAGCCGCCTGAACTTCTCTTTTGGGGAAAGGTCGAAAAAGCCGCACTTTCAAAAATCCTGCTTTGATGCCATTTTTTCTAAGTTTTTTAACTGCTTCTTTGGCTGTTCCAGAAAATGACCCCAGGCCAACCATAATCACACTAGCATCTTTTAGCCGATACTTTTCAATTGGCAAATATCTTCTTCCTGAAACCTTCTCGTATTGCTTGGCTGTTTCGTCAAATAGTTTTTTTGCTTTTTTCATTGCTTGATAAACTTCAACCCTAAACTCAAAATAACTATTTGGCAAAGCTACCGGCCCAAAGGTTTTGGGATTTTCAAAATCAAAAAGATGGTTCTGGGGAGCAAACTTCCCAACAAATCTTTCCACTTCACTATCTTCAAGTAAGCTGACATTTTCCACGCTATGAGAAGTGATAAAGCCATCAAAATTAACTGCTGTTGGAAGAAGCGCCTCTTCGGCAATTTTCATTCCCATAATGGTATTGTCATAGGCCTCTTGAGCATTTTCGGAAAAAATTTGTATCCAACCAGTATCTCTCATCATCATTGCATCAGAATGGTCTCCATGAATATTGATTGGAGCAGAAATAGCTCGATTGGCAACTGCCATAAGAATTGGCAACCTCATTCCTGAAGCCACTGGCAAAACCTCCATCATATACATAATACCCTGCGAACTAGATGCCGTCACTGCTCGCGCTCCCGCGGCTGAAGCTCCAATGCAGGCGCTCATAGCGCTATGTTCCGATTCAACTGGAATAATTTCTGTTTCAACTTCACCATTGGCCCTTTTTTTGGCAAAATATTCCACTACTGGGGTTTGAGGAGTGATAGGATAAACCGCCATCACATCAGGATCAAGCTGTTTCATCGCTTCAGCAACTGCATGCCCTCCAGAAAGAATTGTTTTTATTTCTTTTTGGCTTTTCTTCATGACAAATTTTGTTTTGACAATTATTTTAATCTTGACCTTTATTGGCTTTCCATTACGATTGCTTTTTTGGGGCAAACTTGACTGCAAATCCCACAGCCTTTACAAAAATCAAGCTCTATCTGGGCTTTAGCGCCAGAGGAATTAGTTGTTTTTTTGACATTTATCACTCCCTCTGGACAAAACTTTTCACAAATTCCACAACCAATACATTCTTCAACCTTCACTTGAGGCAAGAGAAATTTCCATTCTCCCGTTTTGGATAATAATCAGGATTATTAGCTATCACCGCGCCAGCAAAAACTGTCTTTTTCTCTCTAAAAACCGTTGCGGTTTTTCTCTCTTGAAGGGTTTTCTTTACTACTTTAATCTTATTTTTTTGCATTTTTTGTCTTTTTTAAAAATTCACGCTAATTTTGAAGCTTGCCTTAATTGCCCCAAGAAAAATTTTCTGTCGCAAAAAACATCTTCATTGGTTAAAAATCTATCGCGCTGTCATAGGCCTTTTCTATGGCTTTGAGATTTTTTTCAGTTTTTTCTTTGCCCAATTTCTCAAGATATTTATTTTTGAAGGCCTTCAAAATGCTTTCCAAGCCAACCACTTCGGTGACAAAAGCAAACTTACCCAAGATGACTGTGTTGGGACGATTTTCTCCAATAATTTCCAAAGACATACTGCTGGCATCAACAGGAATAAGGTTTCCCTTAAATTTTGAAAACTGCCGTAATTCTTCCTTGGTGTCAGGAGCATTCACAATCACCGGCTCCCGAAAGGAAACATTTTTAAAAACTTCAGGCCTTTTTAGCAAGGATTTGTCCAGGACCAAAACACAGTCTGGATCAACAATTGGCTCATGTGTGCCAATTGTTTGATCAGAAATCCGCACAAAAGCTTTCACCGGAGCGCCACTTCTTTCAGGTCCAAATTCCGGAAAAGCCTGAATAAACTTCCCTTCCAAAAAAGCAGCTTGAGCCAAAATTTCAGCCGTTGTCTTTCCCCCTTGGCCTCCCCGCCCATAAATAATTACTTCATAAACATTTTTTTGTTTCATTTTTTGTTTTTATGGATTTTTGAAATCAAGGCTGAATTCTTTTGGGCCTATCTTTTGGGCCTATCAACAAAATATCTCTCCCAAAAACAATCCAATATTTTATTTTCTTGCTTTTTATAAAGAAGAAAATTTTGTTCTTGTTCCTTTTTGTTTAATCAGCCATCAGGCCGTCAGTTGGTTTTACCGTTTATTTTGCCGATAATCAAATACTTATTTCCTCCTATTGGACTTTTTGAAGCTCCTTTTCAATAATTGATTTCAGTTCTTCTTCAGAGATTGCCCCACTGACAAACTGGTCATTCACAAAAGCAGCTGGTGTTCCTGAAATTCCAAAATTTTCAGCAAGTTGGGAATCTTGGCTGATTTTTGAGGCAAATTTTTCTTCTTCTAGCATTGCTTGAAGCTTTGCCTATTGAGGCCCAAGGTAGCCGCATATTCTTCAAAAGAAGCCGTTCCTTCGGTTTCGCCCCATTTGTCCTGGTTGTCATAGAGCAGCTTGGCCATCTCCCAGAATTTTCCTTGTTCTCCAGCGCAATTAGCCGCCAAAGCAGAGTTTTTTGCCTGAGGGTGAAAGTCAAGCGGCAAGTCCTTATAAACCAAAGCCACCTCATCTTTGTATTCATCAGCCAACTTTGTCACTGTGGCAAAGAAATTTTTACAATAAGGGCACTGAAAATCAGAAAAAACGACGATTCTAACTTTTCCTTCCTTGTTCCCCCTGACAAAATCTTCTTCGGAAATTTGGGGAAGCTCCAAATATTTTCCCGAAGGGATGCCAAGTTCTACTGATTTTAAGAGAAATTGGCCATCCTTTTCTTCAAAAAAGGGCTGGGCTTCTTCCTGATAAAATTTAGTTTTGGCAATTTCTTCTGAAAAAACAAAAGCTGGGATTGTCTTAATTCCCACTTTTTCAATCAATTCTTTACCTTCAGCGGAATCAACCAACACCTCCTTGGCCGCCAAAGTGGGCATAAATCTTTTTAGCCAACGTAAAACTTCGGCTGGATTACAATTAGGACAGTCTTGATACCCATCTTGCCCAACAGTTACCACCTTTACCTCTAATACTGGCTCACTAAAAGCAACCCAAGTTTTATCTCCAGCCACAAAAACTTCTGAATTTTTCAGAGCCTTGGGAGAGTATCCTTTGCCAGAAATGAACTGGGCAAAATCAACAAACAAACTGCCAGCCAAAAGGCCAACCAAGACAATCAATAAAGAAGTAAGGTTTTTATTTTATTTTTAACCTTCTCTCTTTCATCTAATTCATCTATTGTTCCGCTTTCTTGTTCAAAAAAAGACTTTTCGGTCGCCTCTTCCCGCTCTTCTTGAGAGGAATCGGCGCTGGAAATGTCCACTTGTTGTTCTTGATTTTGGCTCTCGGCTTGGTCCTTTTCCTGTTCTTTATTGTCTTCGTTGTCTTCTTTTTTTTCTTTCTTGCTTTCTTCTGGCCCACTATCCCCTCCGATGGCTTATTTAATTCATCGTTACTGTCTCCGCCAGCCAATTTTTCTGTTTCTTTTTCCAAAGGCAATTTTTTTTGCTCTTCACTTTGCCCCCCTTCTTCTTTTTTTTCGTTAAACATTTTTAGTTTCCCTTAGCTTATTATTTTTTCTTCCCTCCTCATTTTTTCCTCCTTTTTTAATTTTTCAAGCAGATTCTTGCTCCTTGAATTATTGAATATATCAAATTGTTTCAAATTGATAGCTAAAAGCGGCTCCAAAACCAGCCAGTTAAAATTAAACTTAAACCTGCCAAGATTACTCATCGGCATTTTCTGTTTCTTCTGTTTGATCCTGATTTGAAGGTTCCGTCTCTTTACTGGCTTGATCTTCTTCGGTTTGGTTTTCTTCTTTCAACTCACTTTGATGCCCCAAGTTAAAATCGCTTTGAAATCTTTTCAGTTTATAATCCTCAGCCCCAATGGTTATATAATTCCTTGCCTCAACCTTAATTAAGACTCCCGCCAAAAAACTCAAAACCAACAGAATGATCAATCTTAGGCTTCCTTTTCTGACTCTATCAATTAGGCTTTGGCCAGTTGATTCTTGGCCTTCCAGTTGAGCTCTTGACTGATAAAGGTTGTCTTTCTTTGAATCATCTGACTGATTTTTTTCTCCCTCCCAATTTTTATCTTTTTCCATGGTGTGATTTTTATTTTATTTAGAGGTTCCAGGTTAAGCTTAAACTTTGGGCTTAAATATAAAGCTAGATAAAGCTAGGCTTATAAAAGTCTAACAGATTATTTTTATTTATCAAGTTGACAAGCTATTTTTTTCGTGTTTATTTTTAAGGGTATTTCTGGGGTATTTCTAAAGGTGTTTCCAGCTGCTTACCGCTAACTAGTCAAACAATTCTACTTTATTTAAGAGCCCTGCCTTTGATTTTTTCGTCGGGAAGAATTAAAATAAGAAACAAAGTTTTGGGATTTGAAGCCAAAGTATTGTGCCAGAGTAATGATTTCACTCCTTGAACAAAACCAGCATAAAATCAGTTTTCTTGGTTTTGGCTAATTCATCAAATTAACCAACCCTCCAACAACTAATTCGGCTCCTGGGCCGCTAAAAACCGAAAATGAGCACCACAAAAATAAGATTGTTAATTGCCTTTTTTTCCCTCCTTTTCGCCATAACCACTCCCACTATTATTCTTTTTTTTCAAGGCTATCGCTTTGATTTCGAAAAAAAGATTTTTGTTCATAGTGGCTCTATCACCATTAAAAGTTGGCCCAGGGACATTGATATTTATTTGAACGACAAAAAACAAGACAAAAAAAGGCTAAATACCTTAAACGGATCTTATACCATCAATGGAATTCGCCCCGGCAGATATAAGGTTACTTGCAAAAAGGATGGCTATACCACTTGGGAAAAATTTACTGACATTCATTCTGGCGTTTCCAGCGAATTTTGGAATGTGCTTCTCTTTCCATTAGAGAACCGCAACGAGAAAACTTTTTCTGGCACAGAGGTGGACCAGTTTTTTCTTTCTCCCCGCAAAGAAGAAGAGTTAGTATTGCTTTCACAAAAAGATACTAATAAAAAAGTTTTTTTACTTGATACCAAAACAACCGAGACTTTTGAAATTTTTTCATCATCCGACCCTGATTTAGATTTGCTGGAAAAGACGAAAAAGGAAAATATTGAATGGAACAAAGACAATAACCGAATTCTTCTGCCGCTTCAGAGCAAGCAAGGGATTAAAAAGTATTTTATTATTTCTCTGGACAAAAACATTCCCAAAGAAGAGCCGCTTGATTTTGAAAGTTTTTTTCAAGAAGAAGTTTACCAAAAAATATCCGCCAATGAAGATGCTCTATCCAATCCTTTTTCCGATGATAAAGAAAACATCACTCCAAAACCAGAGCTTGACACTTCTTCTTCGGCCGAATCCGACTTTTCAGACCAACCAATAAAACAAAGCCCCCTCTCCCCTTCTTCCAGCCAATCGTCTTATCCCGGAATCAAGCTTGCTCGCTGGGTTTTTGACAAAAATGAAGAACTGGCAGTCTTAACCAATGACAACCTACTTTTCTATGTCAATCTTGGGGATCCCCAAAAGTCAGAACTAATCAGCCGCGAGGTAAGTGGTTTTGACTTTTCAGGTGATAAAATCTATTTCTCCACCTTGCCTGAAAACATTATTTGGGAGTTAGCTGTTAAAAATTTTCCGACAAAAACAAATAACCTCTTTTCCCATTCCCAATTATGAAAATAATTTTTTGGACATAGTTGTCTATGATGAATTTCGTATTGCTGTAAGTAACAGTCAAAAAGAGCTCTATGTCTATAACAAAAATCCTGAAGAAAATAGCCAAAACCTAATCTTGATTGAAAAAGATGTGCGAGGAACTCAATTTTCCAATGACGGCAAAAAGCTTCTTTATTGGACTAATAATGAAATTTGGAATTTGATGCTAAGAGAATGGAAAACTCAGCCCATTCGCCAAGCAGGAGAAAAAATTTTTATTACTCGTTTTTCCCAGCCCATCAGAAATGTTCAATGGATGGATAACTATGAAAACATCATCTTTTCAGTCAATGACACCATTAAATCAGCCGAACTTGACACTCGAGACAGAACTAACATTGTTGACATTACCCAATCAAATTTCTCTCTTGAAGAAGGAGATGTTTTTTATAGCAAGGAAAGCCAACAATTAACTTGGAAAATAGACCAAGGAAACGGCCAAAAAATACTAAAAACAGCCACTCTCATTGAAAAGAGATTAATTCCTGGACTGGGAATTGGCTTAAGGTAAAATAACTCCTAAATCAAAACCATTCAAGACTGGTTTGTTTTGTTTTGTTTGGTCGTTTTAAAAAATCAAAGTTGCTTCTGTCGCTATGCTTTTACCGCTAATTTAAAAACCGCTCCAAAGAGCGGTTTTTGCTATTGCTTTTAGTGGAAGCTGAGAAGCTTTCTATTCAATCACTGCCAAAATATCTTCTTTGGCATCCAGAATCCTATATTCTTCATTGTCTATTTCCAATTCTGTTCCCCCATATTCCCTGAACAAGACCGAAGCTCCTTTTTTAATCTTAGGATTTATTTTCTCACTATCTCCAACAGCAACCACTTCTCCTTCTTGAGGTTTTTCTCTGAAGCTGTGTCGGGAATAACAATTCCACTTTCAGTCATTTTTTCAACTTTTCTGACTTTCACCAAGACATTTCTTCCAAGTGGTTGAATTTTCTTTTTCATATTATTTTGGATTTTTAATAATTATTAACAAATTAACAAAACAAAAATTAGCAGACAGAAGACCTAACTGCTAATCATAATAGCAAAGCTTTCCCACTTGTCAAGAAAGCATTTTTTCTTAACTCCTACTTGCCAATAATTTGAAGGGCGATTTTTCTCTTTCTGGCATTATCCAATTCAACAGCAAAAATTCTTTGCCAATTGCCAAGCTGAAGATTAGATTTCACCACATTAACAAAAACCCCCGAAGTCAAAAAAAGAGCCTTGCAATGACTATGGCCGTTAACTGGTTCATTGGGATGCATATTAACTGTTCTGATCTTAAAGTTATCATGCATATACTTCATTGTGCGAGGAGCAACTTTCTCCAAAGTTTTTTTCAGATCACCAATCAAAAGCGGTTCAGCCTCCTGAATAATAACTGCCATGGTGGTGTGAAGAGACAGAACATTAACAATCCCATCTTTGATGCCGTATTTCTTTACCACCTTCATTATTTTTTCGGTCACATCTATAAAATCAAGGGGGGCTCGAGTGGATAAATTAATGACATGATTTATAATTTTCATTTTTTGATTTTAAATATTTTAAAATTACTAAAAATTTGCTAGGTCGCAAGCATTTTTTAAAATTATAGCAATCTTATCCAGTTTTAACAAAGAAATTCTTCTTCAAAAACAATAACCGAAAAAATTCTTTGTTTCAAAAATCAAGCCGCCTGGCAAATTAAGCCCCCTCCCAAAAAACCGCTTCAAAAACCAGTTTTTTATTTTCAAAACCCCCCATCCTTTTCAAAACTCTTCTCAAAAGCCCCCTAGATCGCCTTAAACAAAACAATTATCCCGATTAAAATTGAAAGCAAGAAAAGGCTTGTGAATTTTTATTAAAAAAAGACAGCAGAAGCAGAATAGTCAGCTTCTTCAAGAAACTAACCCTTCTTGCCAACAATAATCTCAATTAGTTGTCCTTTTCTTACGCCCAGCTGATTAATTTTCTTTTTTCCCAAATGGGCCTTCACTTCCAAATAATTTTCTGTTTTCCCCGCTACACTTTCTTCTTCAATCCTTTCAACAATAATCTTTGCTCTCTCTCCTTGGCAAGAATTTTTGAACTTTTCCGCCAACGCCGCTCCAATGCCCCTTAAAATCCTGGCTCTTTTCTTAATTTCCGCTTGGGAAATTTTGCCTTTCATTTTTCCAGCAGGAGTCAATTGATGAGGAGAAAAGGGAAAAACATGAACACGAATAAAACCGATTTTTTTGACCAAATCACAGCTTTTTTTGAAATCCAATGCGCTTTCTCCGGGAAATCCAACCATCACATCAGTGCTAAAAACCACCTCGGGAAGAATCTTTTTTATCTTTTTAATTTTCTTAAGAAAAAACTGGCTGTCATAGGGCCGATTCATTTTTTTTAAAATCCGATCTGATCCTGACTGTAAAGGAATGTGGAAATGGCGACAAATTTTCCTGTTTTCAGCAATCACTCTCAAAAGATCATCATCAATATCATTGATCTCAATAGAACTAAGGCGAATTCTTTCTACCTCATTGATTTGGCAAAGCTTCTCCAGAAGTTTGGCCAAAGAACTGCCTACTGTTTTTTCTCTTGTTCCCAGGCCCTCTCTTTCTTTCCCAAAAACCCCAAATGAATGCCAGAAACAACAATTTCCCTAAAACCATTTTGGCCAGCCAACCGAGCTCCTGAATTATTTCCTTTTCTTTTCGGCTTTTCGGTTTTCCCCGAGTGTAAGGAATGATGCAATAGGAGCAAAATTGGCCACAGCCATCTTGAATCTTAAGGAAATAGCGTGACCGATCTTGAAAAGCAATTAATACATCTTTCTTTTTATTCTCCTTTTTTTTGTTGGGGCGATTTATTTTTCTAGAAGAAAAAAAATGCTCCACAATTTCCCTGCCGGCCTTTTTGCTAATTGGGCCTTTCCAAATAAAATCAGCTGAAATTTTTTTGGCTTTGGAAAAATAAACTGCCGGAAAACAACCCGCTAAAACAAAAAAGGATTTCCGATATTTCTTTTTCAGCGCCTCAAATTGCCGCCAAGATTTAGCAACGGCCTTTTGGGTAACTGCGCAAGTGTTCACCACCACTAAATCTGGACTCTTTTCTCTTCCTGAGCCACTGCTCCAAGGGCTTAGCCCCTCGCCAACCAAAAGCCTTGCCATCTCTCTTGAATCAGCCTGATTTATCTTGCAACCTAAGGTAGAAATAATAAACTTCATATCCTATAGAAATTTTACTTTTCTTGCTCTTTTGGCCTATTTATTGCCATTTGTTCTCTTTTGAATGGTGGTTAAAAAACAAAATAACTTTTTCCTGGTCGCTGTTAAAAACAAAACCTATTAAAAAGCCAATAAACGCAATTCTTCTTCCAATCACTGTCAATTATTATTTACTAGATAATTATTAGTAGCTAATTTCTTTTAATTCAATTTTTCCACCCCAAAATTTTTCAAAATTTTTCCGAATTTCTGAATTGACCCGGGTCGCTCCAAAAAACTTCCTTCCTCTCTTTTGAAGAGTTTTCTCAATTTCTGGGTGATTGTCAAGATATTTTTTTAATTTTTCGGCCACTGCTTTACCTTGATTGAACAAAGTAATCCCCAATGGCAAATCCTTTTCTATTTGCCCTCTAATGAGCCAATAGTGAGTACAGCCCAAAACCAAAACATCAATTTGGGAATTTTGCCCCAGTAATTCTCTTAAATAGCCTCTTAGAATCCTTTTTGTTTGTTGGGTTTTTTCTCGGCCCTTTTCTATGAGCGGAACCAACTGGGGACAAGCTGTTTGGAAAATTTCAATTTCAGAGCTCATTTTTAAAAAAGCCTCTCGGTAATAATTTGATTTAACGGTAGCAGAAGTAGCCAAAATGCCAATTCTTTTTGTTTTAGTAATTTTAACAACTTCTTCAACAGTGGGAACAATAATGCCCAAAACTTTAGGGAACATTCTTCTTTCAGCCAATATTTCCTGTTGAATTTTTCTTAGCGCTACTGCAGAGGCAGTGTTGCAAGCCAAAATAATCAAATTGGCTCCTTCTTGAAAAAGCTTCCCGATTCCCTTTTCAGTCAATTCCAAAATTTCCCTTGGACTTCTATCACCATACGGAGCTCGGTAGTTGTCGCCTAAATAAAAATAATCATACTGAGGCAACCTCAAGGAAACTTCCTTGAGAATAGTCATCCCTCCCACTCCCGAATCAAAAATTCCAATCATTTTAGATCAGAAATAAAAAACTTATGAAGTTATTATAATTGCCTTTAGGGTATTTTCAAGAATTACTAATTTTTTTGTTTTCAAAAATACTTTCAAATTTAAAACCAAGCTAAAAATAATTTTGACATAAGTTTCTAAAACAGTTAGAGTATTAGAGAGAATTTAATTCAATACAAGTTTAAAAAATGACTAATCGCCCTCAAAGGAATTTTTTTGCCATCATTGAGATGATTATAATATCCATCATTATTGATGGCCATTTTGTGGTTCCTTTGTAGGCAAAACCAGCAAACATTTCTCCAAACTGCCTTCAAAGGAAGGCAGTTTTTTAGTTCTTTCCAAGCTTTTTCAAGCTCCCGCAAAAACCAGCAATCAACAGAAAGGAGAACAACCATGCTTAAGTTCTTTGAACAATTGGAACAAATCAAAAAAGAGGTTAAATTTAAATACAAACACCAAAAAGTCGCCATTGTAGTTGAGAGAAAGGATGGTTTCATTCTCTATGGAGAACCAATTCCCTCTCACCAAGAACATGAAATTTCTTGCCGGATTGCTGGCGCTCAAGTTATGTTTGAAGAAGGAAAGGTGTTCACTCTCTTTATTTGAAACTGAAAAACTGAAAAATAAGCAGGCTTTACAAAGAGCCTGCTTCCTTTTTCTACTAAACAAAATTAGTTTCCAAAAGATTGCCTTTGTGCCTTTATCATTATTATTTTATCATCTCCTTCCTGGGGTTTTCCTCTGCCATCAGTATTGTTGGTTAAAAGAAAAAGGTTTCCTCTCTGGTCAAAAATTGCCGTTCGCAATCTTCCAAATTCTTTTTCAAAATACTTCTCCAGTTGGCCGCTTTTAATTTCATATCGATAAAGAGCTTCTCCGCGCAAACCAGTAAAAAAAGGTTTCCTTGCCAAAAGGCAAGGCCGCTTGGCGCCCATGTAACCGATGTTCCAGAGTGAATTATCGGCTTTTCCATTCCAACTTTTGCTTCATCGCCTTCAATTTCTGGCCAACCATAGTTCTTCCCTTTTTCAATTAGATTCAACTCATCCAAGCCGGAAAAAAGGCCTGATCGGCCATGTTCAGTGGCCCAAAGCCTGCCTTGCTCATCCCAAGCGATCCCTTGAACATTCCTGTGGCCATAGGAAAAAACTGAATTGCCAAAAGGATTATCATCGGGCATTGTTCCATTGGCCTCTATTCTTAAAATTTTTCCAGCCAAAGAGTTCGTGTCCTGGGCTAATTTTTCTTCTCTGGCATCTCCAGTGGCAACATATAAAAAACCATCTGGGCCAAAAGCAATCCTTCCGCCATTGTGATAAATCGCTCCGGGTATATTGCCAATAATCTCCTTCTTTTCTGATAGCCTATTCTCTTCTAGATCAAGCTTTTAACTCTCCACTCTATTAAAAAAACGGCCATCTTTTTTGGTTGTTAAGTAAAGATAAATTTGGCTATTTTCTTCAAACTGAGGATGAAGCGCCAGGCCCAAAAGACCGCCTTCTCCTTCAGAAGCAACTTCCGCTATTGGAATTCTCCTGATTTCTCCATTGGGTAAAATCCTTGCCAAATTACCAACTCTTTCCGTTGCCAAAAAACTGCCATCAGAAAGAAACACCAGTTCCCAAGGAATTTTCAAGTTTTGAGCAATTATCTCAATCTCTCCCCAGTTGAAATCTTGCTGTTGGTAACCTTCTGAATTGATTGTGCCTTGATTCTGCCCGATGTTTTCTTTCTGATGCTCATTAATCCTCATTGAAAAAAGGCGCCCCCTCTGATATCCTACTTGCTTGGCTTTCATGTTCTTGAGATACCTTACTTGTTAACCTCATTTTTTAGCATAATAGCTTTTGAGGAGGTGTCCAAGAGGTATCTCATCTTGTGCAGTCCCTGTGCTTTCTTTTTCTGCTTGGTGGACCCTAGGAGATTCGAACTCCTCACCTCCTCGGTGCAAACGAGGCGCTCTACCAAATGAGCTAAGGGCCCTCATTTTGGCAAAAAACACAAACAAAAAACCTTATTTCCAGCCTCCTGCTCCCCCATTTTTTAGTAGAAATAAGGATAGTAACATTGAAAATGATATGAGAAAATAAATTGTGCTTTTGCCAAAATAAATGCTATTTTTCTTTTCAGGCTTTCCATCCAGACTTTCCGCTCTGCCAGTGCATTTTCCTCCTTGTCTGTGTTTTCTGTTTTCCAGAAACAAAAACCTTTTTCTGGTGGGCATGCCAGGACTTGAACCTGGGACCTCAACATTATCAGTGTTGCGCTCTAACCAGCTGAGCTACATGCCCAAAAAACAAAACTAGCCAAAGACCATTATATCTAAAAAAACAAAAATGTCCAGCCTGGCCGCCAAAAAACTTTTCTTTCAGCTCTTTTTGCCCGCCTCCCTTCTTTCATTGTTTATTTGGGATTTAAAAATTTTCTCTTTCTCTTTCTCCTTTCTCTTTCAATTTCCTAATTTCTGGCCACTTCTTGATAAACTTCCAAGGTTTCTTTGGCGCACTTTTCCCAAGAAAATTTTCTGGCTCTTTCTTTCCCTTTCTGGGAAAGATCTTCTCTTTTGCCTTCATCCATCAAAAGCTCTTCCATTTTGGTTGCTATTTCCTCAATGTCAAAAGGGTCAAAAAATTCCACCGCTCCATCCGCAATCTCTTCCAATGTTTCTATTTTGGAAATCAAACAAGGGGCTCCCATTGCCATTGCTTCAATCACCGACATCCCAAAACCCTCATACAAAGATGGCATCACAAAATAGCTTGCCCGCCCCAAAAGCTCTTTCAATTCTTCTCCTTCCACATAACCCAAAAATTTAACATCATTTTCAATATTTAAGTCTTTGCTGATTTGAAAATATTCTGCCGCCAACCAGCCTCTTTTTCCCACCATCAAAAGCTGGGGAGCGCTTTTATCTTTTGCGGCCAGTGAGTCTTTGAAAATTCTGTAAGCCTCCAAGAGCCGAGTGATGTTTTTTATTGGTTCCAATGTGCCAACAAAAAGAATAAATTCGTCTTTGAATTTGAATTTGTTTTTCAGATTTTCAAAAATTTTTTGGCCTTCTTCTTTTCGGGGCTTTTTCAAAAAATCGCTCGTCCACTCCATTGTAAATTACTTTGATTTTATTCTTATAAGCTTCGCCAAAATTTTCCAAAATATCTCTTTTGGTGTTTTGGGAAACAGCAATGATTTTATCGGCTCTTTTTGCCATTGCCCTTCGGTTGTAAATAGCTTTAATGCGCCTTGGTCTTGAAAAAAGCTTCGGATATTTATAAACTGCCAGATCTTGAAAAGTGCAGACCACCTTGCCGCGATAACCCAATGGAACCCGCGAGTCAGGTGAAGTAACATGAAGGACATCCAGGTTGTTGCGGCTCAGAGTTGCTAGGCCCAAAATTTCACTATAGGCCCCCGGCAAATATTTTTTATAGTCCGACCAAGGAAAATATTTTATCTTAACATTAGAACGAGAGAACTTCTTAACATCTTTTTCCCTCACCCGATAATCAAAAAACAAAGTATATTGATTTTGGTTATCAATTCTTAAAAGGTTTCTAATAAGCTGATAAGTATAGTGACCCACTCCAATGGAAGGATTTTTTTCGGGATTTAGGATTTGCCTGGCATCTATTCCAATTCTCATTTTTTTGCTTTATTTAAAAACTTTTAACCCTTAGTCTCAAAGAAGGTATTCTTTTGCTATTTTAGTCTAGCATTTTGATTATTTTTTAGCAACTTTAAAAGCCAGCGCTGAAAGCTGGCTTTTAAAAAGTTTATCCGACTAAAATTGCTCCTTTTAGCGCTTTGACCATTGAGGAGCGCGGCGAGCTTTTTTGAGTCCAGCCTTTTTTCGCTCCTTTTTGCGAGGATCCCTTTTGAGATAATCCAGGTCTCTCAAAATAGTTTGATATTCACCATCAAATTTCACCAAAGCCCTTGAAATTCCCAATCTGATTGCTTCCGCCTGCGCTTTTTTGCCGCCTCCCTTGACCTTTACTGAAACCTCAAAACCCTTCTCTTTTCCCACTGCCAAAAAGGGAGAGTTGACGATTTCAACCATTTCTTCAGTGTCAAAATAGTCTTGAGGACTTTTTTCGTTGACAACCAATTGGTTTGCTTTTGAGCTTTTTGAGATTCTTACCCTTGCCACTGCCGTTTTTCTTCTCCCCACTCCTTCAAAATATTGCCTTTTTCTTGGTTGTTTTTTTTGCTTTTCAGTAGCCATTCTTATTTAAAATTCAAAAACTAGTTAATTATTGAATAATATTAATTTTCTGGCACCAATTATTGCCGATGAGTTATTTTGTCTTCATAGGGATGATTTTCATCCTTGAAAACCCTCAATCTTTTTAACGCCTCTCGGGAAAGCTTGTTTTTAGGAAGCATCCCTTTAACTGCTTTTATTATTACCTCTCTGGAATCTTTTTCCATCATTTCTTCAAAAGTTCTTTTGTAGATCCCGCCCGGATAGCCAGAATGTCTCCAATATATTTTCCCTTTATTCTTATTGCCTGTCACTTTTATTCGATCAGAGTTTACAACAATCGCCCATGCATTGCCACCCACATTGGGGGAAAAATCAACCCTGTTTTTGCCAGATAAAACTTTGGCAATTTGGGTTGCCAATCTTCCCAACACTTTTCCTTTGGCGTCAAAAAGAAAAAATTGGACTTTTTGTTCCTTTGGTTCTTTCTTGGCCAAAACTTTTTTTTGCCTGTTTGGTTGTTGCCATTGACTTCTTTTCCATTCTTTTAGATTAAATCGCTTTTTGAAATTATTGGCAGTCTTGCCTTTTTAAAAACTCTCCTTGTCTGTTTTTTAAATTTTTCTGCCTATCTTTATTTTTATGCCTTCTCTTTCGCCTCTTGATGTGAATTTTCTGTTCTTTTCAATTTATTTTTTCTCTTCCTTTTTTGCCTTTTCAGTCGTTTCTTCTTCTTTTTTTGCCTCTTTTTCTTTCCCAGCCTTCTTCTGCTGCTTGGTTTTTTCTTCCTTGTCTTTGCCCTTATCCTTCTTTTCTTTTTTGTCTCGGTTCCAAATTGGCTCCACCCAACCAATTAAAGCCATATCTGAATAATCACTTTTGCGAGGAGGCATTTTCAAAATACGGACATAGCCTCCCTTCCGAGATGCAAATTCTTTGGCAATTTCCAAAAGTTCTTTCACGCTAGTAACTGGCAATTCTTTGGCTAACAAACGAATTCCGGCTGTTTTGGTGATTTTCCCCTCTTCTACTCTTTTTGCTCTGGTAACCATTCTTTCTGCATAAGGGCGAAGTTCCTTGGCCTTAGCCAAAGTTGTTCTGATTTTCTTGTGTTTTATGAGGCTAACCATCAGCGTCCTTAAAAGCGCTCGCCGCTGATTTCTCACTCTTGATAATTTTCTTCCTACTTTTCTCTTTTTCATCTTCTTGTTTGAAATTTAGTCTAGTTTTTCACAATTTTTGACTTTCGGCCTTTAATTAAATTCCGGGAAAACTATTCTGATTTTTTAAGAATAATCCCCAATGATCCTAAAGCCTTTCTGATTTCCTTAATTCCTTTTTCACCCATTCCTTCAAATTGGTTGATTTCTTCTTCTGAAAATTCTGCCAATTCTTCAGCTGTTTTTATTCCCTTGCTTTTCAAAACATTGAATGTTCTAGTAGAAAGCTTGAGATCTTCAATAGAATGTTCTTGCCTTTCTTCTTCTTTTGAATCTTCTTGGGCTTGCTCCTCTTCTTTTCTCTCTTCCTCGTCTTTTTTCTCCTTTGCTTCCTCTTCAGGCTCATCCTTGAAACCAGAAATAGCCTTAAATTGAGACATTAAAATTTCAATCGCTTGCAAATAAGCTTCCTGGGGAGAAAGTGTCCCATCAGTAACAATTTCCAAAATGATCCTTTCAAAATCTGTTCTTTTTCCCACTCTCATATTTTCAACCGCAAAATTGACTCTTTTTATTGGAGTATAAACAGCATCCATGGAAATCAAGCCCACTTCCTTTTCAGTGATTTCTTGCTGTTCAACTGGAACATAGCCAATCCCTTTTTGGATTTTTATTTCTATCCCCAAACTAGCGCTACTGGAAGTAAGAGAAGCGATATGGTGATCTGGATTGACAATTTCAACCTCTGAACCACATTTTATATCCTTAGCAGTCACTTCCCTTTCTCCTTTAACTTCCAAAGTTGCCACTGCTTCCTCCACTCCTGTGAGGCGAAAGCGAACTCCTTTGAGATTGAGAATTATTTGAACCACATCTTCCATCACTCCCTTAATGGTGGTGAACTCATGCGTCACACCTTGGATTTTCACCGCCACTGCCGCCGCGCCCGGAAGAGAGGAAAGCAGCACTCTTCTTAATGAATTTCCCAAGGTGGTTCCATATCCTGGATAACAGCCTTCTATGATAACTTTACCATGATTTTTTCAATTTCTTCATAACGAGAAGATTTTGGCAAAGATACTGACAGCATTATTTTTTATTAAAAAATTAATAAACACTATTTAAAAATACCAATTATCAACCTTGATTCCAATTCAATCCCAAAAATTCAATCCCAAAAAAATTAACGAGAATAGAATTCAATCACTGCCTGCAAATCCAGCTCCATTCCCACATCCTGCAAAGTTGGCTTGGCGATCACTTCTCCTTCCATTTTGGCAGGATCAAAAGAAAGCCACTGCGGAGCTTTCTTTCCTTTTTTCAAAATTAATTGCAAATCTTTCCAGTATTTTTTTGCCAGCTTATTCTCTTTCACTTTTACCTTGTCCCCCACCCTAACTTTAGCTGATGGAATATTGAGCGATCTCCCATTGACCAAAAAATTTCCATGGCTGACTAATTGCCTCGCTTGGCTTCTGGATTGAGCCAAACCAAGGCGATAAACCACATTATCCAATCTAGTTTCCAAAATTTCAACCAAATCATTAGCCAGAATTCCTTTTCTCTTTTTGGCTTCCTCAAAGTGTTTTCTGAATTGGCGCTCTGAAACGCCAAAAATTCTCTTGATTTTTTGCTTTTGAGCCAACTGTTTCCCAAACTCAGAAAGCCCTCTTCGCAAAGTTTTTCCATGCATCCCGGGAGGATAGGCTTTTCTTACCATAGCGCACTTAGGAGATAAACAACGATCCCCTTTGAGAAAGAGTTTTTCTCCGGCTCTTCTGCAAAGTTTACATTTTGAATCAAGAATTCTTGCCATTTTTTTGATATTGTGTAGCTTGCTGTTCTACTTCTTAGCTTGCTTAGATTGACTTAGTTTCCCTCCCTGATTGATTATTAGTTATTGCAAAAATTAACCTAAAAACTAGACCCTTCTGGGCTTTCTGGGCCGACAGCGTTATGAGGAATGGGGGTAATGTCTTTGATCATATTAAGAGAAAATCCCTTCTGGGCCAAAGCCTAATCGCAGCTTCTCTGCCTGTTCCCACTCCCTTGACAAAAACATCCAATTCTTTAAGGCCATATTTTTGAACTTTTGCTTCAACATCAGCCACCACTTGAGAAGCGGCATAGGAAGTCGCCTTTTTTGCTCCTTTGAAACCAAGATTGCCCGCTGTTGACCAAGCCAAAACATTGCCATGCATGTCAGTCATTGTCACAATGGTGTTGTTATAGGTTGATTTTATGTAGGCTCGGCCTTTCAAAATTTGGCGACGAATTTTTCTTTTCTTTTTTTTGCCAGATGAAGCCGTAGCGGCTGATTGTTTCTCTTCTTTGGAAACATCTTCAGCGGCTTTTTCCTTTGTCTCTTGGCTTTCTTGGTTTGTCGCTTCTTTTTCTTCTTTCTTTTTGTCCGTATCTTTGGCAGTTTTTGCATCTTCAGTGGTTGCAGCTTTCTTTTTGGCGTCTCCAGCTTCTTCTTTTTCTACTGCGCTTGGATTGGAAGCCTGAGATTTCACGCTTGCTTCTTCCTTGGCCTCTTTGCATCAGTTTTGCCATCAGCTTGAGCCACCGCCTCCTTTGGTGATGTTATCTCTTGCTTTTCCTTGTTTTTTTGATCCTTTTTGTCCATGCTTTTTATTCAAAACTTTTTTTTAAAAAATCAAAACAAGCTATAGGCTAAGGGTTATTTTTTCTCAACTGTTCTTTTTCCGCTTCCCATTGTGACCCGCTTGTTTCCTCTGACTGTTCGAGTGTTGGTTTTGGTTCTTTGCCCTCTCACCGGAAGACCGCGAATGTGGCGAATACCCCGATAACAACCAATTTCTTTGAGTCTCTTGATGTTCATCATCACTTCTCTTTTCAATTCCCCTTCCAGCCGATAATTTTTTTCAATTTCCTCTCTGAGTCGGTTGACATCTTCCATTTTCAAATCTTTGGTGCGAATGTCTTTATCAATGCCAACCTTTTTCAAGATTTCATTAGACCGCGAACGGCCAATCCCATAGATATAGGTTAGCGCAATTTCTATTCTCTTGTTGTCAGGGAGATTCACTCCCGCTATTCTTACTGCCATTTTATTTAAATTATCTTTTTCAAAAATTATTTCAAAAAATTATTTAACCCTGCCTTTGCTTGTGGCGAGGATTTTTGCAAATAACATAAACCCTTCCTCGACGGCGGACAATTTTACATTTATCACATCTTTTTTTAACAGAGGCTTGAACTTTCATAATTTTGCTTTTTTAGATCATCTTAGGTGATTGGTTTGGCCAAAAAGATTTCTTAAAGACGCTTTGTTATTCTTCCTCTAGTAAGATCATAGGGGCTCATCTCCACTTCAACTTTGTCTCCAGGCATCAGTTTTATGAAATTAATCCTCATTTTTCCCGAAATGTGGGCCAAAATGATGTGGCCGTTTTCCAATTTCACTCTAAACATCGTGCTGGGCAAAAGCTCCACCACTTCACCAACCAATTTGACTATTTCTTTGTTGCTGTCTTTTTTGCTCATAAAAAATATTCAAAATTTTCAAATTTCGCTTCCCGCTTGAAACCAAACAACAATTCCACTTATCTCAGCTATTTCACTGTCTAAACAATTTCCAACAAAAAAAACGAAGGTTGTTTTCTCAATTCCTGCGGGCCTAGTTCCTGAAAACAACTCCAAACCTTCTTTTATTCAAATGGGAATAAAATTTACTTGTAAAACAATTCTAAACCCTTTTATTTTTATTGTCAATAGCCAAAGTGAAAATTGAAGAAAATTGGATAGGTTTATTTGAGTACAATGAAGATCCTCTCCCATTTAACCATCTACAAAAGTAGAAATTGGATAGGTTTATTTGAGAATCTCATCTCTAATCATCTGCAAAGAATCTACAAAAGTAGAAATTGGATAGGTTTATTTGAGAATTTTCCCGTCAGTCAGATAAACAAATCTACAAAAGTAGAAATTGGATAGGTTTATTTGAGGCTGGGCAGCCCAAAACGGCCATCTTATCTACAAAAGTAGAAATTGGATAGGTTTATTTGAGTAAAAACTATGAAAATCAACATCCTAATCTACAAAAGTAGAAATTGGATAGGTTTATTTGAGGCTGGAAGGGGCTGATGATGTTGTCCTATCTACAAAAGTAGAAATTGGATAGGTTTATTTGAGTTGACAGCTGGAGATTACACCCCAAACTATCTACAAAAGTAGAAATTGGATAGGTTTATTTGAGGGTCTTTCAGGAAAAACCCTGATTTATCTACAAAAGTAGAAATTGGATAGGTTTATTTGAGGTCAATTTCTGCTAATCTTTTATTAGATCTACAAAAGTAGAAATTGGATAGGTTTATTTGAGTATGCATAGAACTGTTTGGGGAATTGTCATCTACAAAAGTAGAAATTGGATAGGTTTATTTGAGGAAGTAACCCCAGTAGGCGAAATATATATCTACAAAAGTAGAAATTGGATAGGTTTATTTGAGTCCAGAAGGAACGCCAGTTAGAGCTATAAAATCTACAAAAGTAGAAATTGGATAGGTTTATTTGAGATTGACCGCATTGATGGCAAACCAAGAATCTACAAAAGTAGAAATTGGATAGGTTTATTTGAGACTTCTGACATTATCGCATCAGCTGAATCTACAAAAGTAGAAATTGGATAGGTTTATTTGAGAACAACAACATCATATTTCTCGCCCTGCAATCTACAAAAGTAGAAATTGGATAGGTTTATTTGAGAATAACAATTAAAAAACAAACCAATATCTACAAAAGTAGAAATTGGATAGGTTTATTTGAGGCTTTTTCTGTGAAACCTAATGCTCGATCTACAAAAGTAGAAATTGGATAGGTTTATTTGAGTTAAAAAGGAGCATTAAGAGACTTTATCTACAAAAGTAGAAATTGGATAGGTTTATTTGAGTGCCAACCCTTAAGGGGAGTTCTAAATATCTACAAAAGTAGAAATTGGATAG
>LZQN01000029.1_pt1 | contig 43224 bp, 67 predicted proteins | sample 768531 | NCBI WGS metagenome assembly LZQN01 (sample SAMN05207080, study PRJNA324506) | oil field metagenome | isolation source: sample BH-FW-7 from oil reservoir | place: India: Bombay High | collected 2015-12-02
AATGCTGATGTGCTTTCCGCACTTCTGGGCGAGATTTACGACGAAGCTGTCAAGCTCGTCCGGGTCGTTGAAGATGACGTTGGTGCGGAGGTTTGTGTACTTGCGGTGAAAGATGTAGATGTACTTGCCGTATCCATTGCACGAAATGTCCTCAATCATTGGGTCGTACATGATGGGTGTTATTTTGCCGTATAGGATGGTTCTCTTGAAAATGTGGTAGAGAACTCTGAAGTAATCTGAACCTTCAAGCTTCACTCTGTATGCTTCGAGAATTGCATCGATTTTCTTCTTCAGCGTCCCAACCTTATCCCCGATTTCCTTGGGATTTGCAGCATAGTACTCAAGCCTGCTGATCACATTCCTGACGATTTTCTCCTCTTCCTCGCTTAGCTTGGGCTCGTTGACGTGGTAGATGAACTCGTTGTCCTCCTCGTTGTAGAGGATGTGGACACTTGAGATTACGAATCTGCCGTAAACGGGGTAACCTTCAACCTCAATCCACCCTTCAGGCGGTTCAAATTCCTGTGAAAGTCTCTTTGAAAGCGTTCGATAAGTTTCCTCACCAAGAAACTCTTCTTTCGCACCTTTTTTTATTATCTCGAAAACTGCAGTTCTTCTGGGAACCTCATCCTCTTTCTTCTTAAAGCTTAAACGAAAGGAGGGCATCAAGAGATTTCGGTATTTAAAATTAAAAAATGTTTCGTGTAAAAGTGTAAGGATGACAAAATGAACATTGAAAAACATTTTATATTGTTCAATCACCCTCTCATCATGTGGTGGTTTGTTGTACCAAAGGCAGTTTTTGGTGATGATGCCATTGAACATCTGCAGAACGAGAGGGCAGAGAGGGTGCTGATTGTAACGGACAAGGTTCTGAGCGAGATGAGCTACCTTGAGGAAGTAAAGAAGAATATCAAAGCGGAAAAAATCGAGGTTTTTAACGAAGTTGAGCCGGAACCAAGCCTTGAAACCGCATTGAAGTGTGCCAAAGTGGCGAGAGACCTCGATGCTCAGCTAATTGTAGCTCTCGGCGGTGGAAGTGTAATGGACGTTGCAAAGATGGCGAGAATTCTGATGGAGATTGATGTTGATCCAGAATACATAACTCCCTTTACGGACCTCTACGAGCTTGGTTTCAAAAAGAAGGCAAAGTTCATCGCTATTCCGACAACCAGCGGTACTGGAGCTGACGCAACATGGGCGATGGTGCTGACAGACACCAAGGAAAAGAGAAAGGTTCTGCCTGCAAACAGAGAGGCAATTCCGGACATAACTATACTCGACTACAGGTTTGTGGAAAAACTGCCACCTAAGCTTGTTGCCGGAACGGGCATGGATGCCCTGACTCACGCAATCGAGGGTGCTTTGGCCCCGTGGCGAAACGACTTCAGCGATGCGATGTGCGAGAAGGCAATTGAGATGATTCTTGACAACCTTGAGAAGTCCTACAGAGGGGATAATGAGGCCAGGGCTAAAATGCATCATGCCGCAACCATGGCCGGAATGGGCTTCGGTAATTCTCAGGTAGGGCCGGTGCACTCATTAGGCCATGCCTTTGGGGCTTACTTCAAGGTACACCATGGAATTTGCGTTGCCGTCTTTCTCCCCTATGTCCTTCAGTTCTACCTGAACGATGAAAGTTCAGCGGCTATGATGGACTATCTGGCCAAAAGGGTGGGGCTAGAGAGTGGAAAGGCCATGGTGGAGAAGATAGTAGACCTTATGAAGAAAATTGAGGTTCCAACAAAGGTTTCAGATGTTGTCGGTGAAAAGGAATACTTTGATGCCATCGACGAGATTTGGAACCATGCGATCAACGACGCCTGCATGATTACCTCTCCGAGATGTCCCGATACCGAGCAAACGAGGAGGCTGTTAGAGTATGCCTTCTATGGAAAGGAAGTGGACTTTTGAGGTGGTAGCATGTATGGTTACTGTGGCAAGATTTTGAGAGTTGATTTGTCTGAAAAAACCGTTTCGACCTTTATTCCCGACGAGAAGGATTTGAGAGAGTTCATAGGTGGAGCGGGTTATGCTGTGAAGCTCCATTACGACATGAGGACCTTTGAGGTCGACCCCCTCTCCCCCGAAAACACTCTGGTTTTGATGACTGGCCCTCTTACAGCGACAAAAGCTCCATCAACCAGCAGCTTGAATTCTGCGCCCGCAGCCCCCTTACAGGAATCTGGGGGGAGTCCAACTCAGGAGGGAAGATGGCTGCCTACTTAAAGTACACGGGCTGGGACGGCATTATTGTGGAGGGTGCGAGTGATAAGCCAGTTTTTCTTAAGGTTGACTCAAACGGAGCGGAAATCGTGGATGCAGAGAGCCTGTGGGGGAAAGGATGCTACGAAACACAGGAGATAATCGAAAAGGATTTGGGAGAGAAGAGGGTTGCCACCGCTGTAATTGGCCCCGCTGGAGAGAATCTGGTAAAGTATGCCTGCATTCAGGTGGACAACTCAAGGCATGCTGGAAGAACTGGTATGGGAGCTGTTATGGGGTCAAAGAAGCTCAAGGGCATTGCAGTGGTTTACGACCCGTCAGAAAGGGAGAAGGTGGAAATTGCGGATGAAGAAACTTTCAACAAGGTCGTTGATGAGGTTCTGCAGAGGATAAAGGATGACTTCACCTGCAACATGTTCACGCAGCTCGGTACTGCGGGCTACATGGAAACCGCAGAGGGGTTTGGTGATTTACCCATAAAGTACTACACTCAGGGAACGTGGGAAGGGGCAACCAAGATTTCTGGAGCAGCTATGGCTGCATCTATTCTGAGAGGTAACGATGGCTGCTTGGGCTGTGTGGTGAGGTGCGGCAGAGTTGTGGAGCACAAGGGGAAGCAGATTCATGGTCCTGAGTACGAAACGCTGGCAGCCTTTGGGGCTTTGCAGCTCAACGACGACCTTGAGTCGCTTATTGAGATTAACTACCTTGTGAACGACCTCGGAATGGACTCCATCTCTGCTGGTGTAAGCATAGCATTCGCCATGTACCTGACAGAGAAGGGTGTCGGAGATTTCAACATAAGATGGGGTGACGGTGAGGCTGTAAAGCAGCTTGTGAAAGACATAGCCTACAGAAAAGGCAAGGGAGAGGAGCTGTCAGAGGGTGTTAGGTTCATGGGCACGAAGTATGGCAAAGAAGAGTGGAGTGCTCATGTCAAAGGGCTTGAGATTCCAATGCATGACGCAAGGGTTTCAGCAGCCTTGCTGCAGCCTACGCAACCCATCCAAGGGGTGCATGCCACCTGCCGCACCAGATGTACCTCTACGAGATGGGCAAGACGATAAAGGAGTACGACATTAAGAGCGACGACAGGTTCAGCAACGAGGGCAAGGGAATTCTGACAGCAAAAGTCCAGAACTTCTCCGAGCTTTTCAACGCCATTATAATGTGCGCCTTCATGCCAGTCAAGCCAAGGCACATTGCGGAGATGCTGAAGGCTGCTACGGGCTACGATTACACTGTGGAGAACATCTACACGGCTGGAGAGAGGATGTTCACACTCAAGAGGGTTTACAACATAAAGTGTGGTGTGAAGGCGAGCGACGACACGCTTCCTGAGATAGTACTGCAGCCGCTTGAGGGCGGGAGTGCTGGAAACGTTCCAGACGTGAAAAAGCAGGTTACAGAGCTCTACGAGTTCAGAAAGTGGCCCGAAGGTGTACCAAGCAGGGAGAAGCTTGATGAACTTGGGCTGGACTGGGTAGAAGTCTGATACATTTTATATTTTCATTAGATTTCCAGTAATTTAAATTTTTAAAAACGAAAAGATTAAGTCAAGTTATCTTATAAAATAGAAACTATGAAGGATAAGCTCTTCATTATCATCCATCGCAAACACTGTACCCGATAAGACTGGTGTTGTGTATGAGCTACATCATATCTCTGATAAACCCAAACGCCAATGTTGAGGTTGTCAAAAGGCTGGGAATCTCCACACCTCCACTCGGCCTTGCTTACCTTGCAGCAGCTCTAAGGGAGAGGGGATTCAGGGTCCAAATCATCGACGACCTCGTGGAAAGGCTGAGCTTTGAAAGTCTGGTGGAGAGATTAAAGAGCTCCGAACTTGTGGGGATAACTTCAACCACAGCAACCTTCAACTCCGCTTTGAAGTATGCGAAGCTGATAAAAGAGAAGCTCGGCTCTTTCATTGTAATGGGTGGTGTGCACGTATCCTTCCGACCTTTTGACGCGCTTAAACATGATTTCGTTGATGCAGTGCATTGGAGAGGGTGAGGAAACAATCGTCGAGGTTGCGGAGAGAGTTGAGGCAGGAAGGAGCCTGGATGGCGTTGAAGGGGTTATTTACAGAGATGGGAGCAAGATTGTAAACAATGGGCCAAGAGGATTCATCGAAGACCTCGATTCTCTCCCATTTCCCGCCTTCGACCTCATGCCCCTCGAAAAGTACACCTTACTTGGGCACAAGCTTGAGCACTTCCCCATGATAACCTCCCGCGGCTGCCCCTTCGCATGCAGGTACTGCTCTTCTTCGCTCTTCATGGGCAGAAAGTTCAGGGCTAGGAGTGCAAAAAACGTAGTTGATGAGATGGAGTGGCTGGTTGAAGATTTTGGAGCCAGACACATCGCCTTCGGTGATGACACTTTCACCTTAAACAGGAAGAGAGTGTTTGAAATTTGCGATGAGATAAAAAGCAGGGGACTCGACGTGGAGTGGAGCTGTTCTTCAAGAGTCGACACGATAAACGAGGAAATGCTTCGTAAAATGAAGGAAGCTGGTTGCTCTGTAATATACTACGGTGTTGAGTCTGCAAGCCCAGAGGTGCTGAAGTACTACAGGAAGAGGATAAAACTCGATGCCGTTAAAAAGGTGGTTGAGATGACGAAAAAAGCGGGAATTGAGACAGTTTGCTCTTTCATCATCGGAGCCCCTCATGAAACGAAGAAGGATATGGAGGAAACGCTGAAGTTCGCAATAAAGCTAAACCCCGACTACGCTCAGTTCTCAATCCTCACACCCTATCCCGGCACTGAAATTTACGAGGAGGCAAAGGAGAGAGGCTTATTCTCACAGAAAACTTTGACGAGTACACTGCTGGAAAGCCCATTCTGAAAAACTTCTACATGAGTGCTGAAGAGATTTCAAAGCTGCTGAAATACTGCTACCTCCGTTTCTACCTCAGACCCAGGTTCGTGTTAAAAGAGCTTAGAAAGGGACGATTTAAGGTCCTTTTTGAGGTGGTGATGAGGGCAGTGAAAGGTGGAGAGGAGAACTGAAAGGGGGAGATGCTGCCAACTCCTTTGACAGCAAGTGGTCATGCCCTTTCCACTTCGTGAAAAATTTGGCTCATGAAATTAGTTCTGAACTGTCCGCGAAGATAGCACAGCGAGGTGTTCGCCCAGGCAGAGTCGTCGAGGAACTTTCTCAAGTCAAAGCAGAGCTAAAGGAGCTCAAAACCTGGCAGACTTTAATAGACCTGACAAGAAGGGTTGCAAAGCCCGAGGATGAATTCTAGACAATTTTGATCCAAAACTATCTGCTGTCCACCTTTACCCATCCTCAATCTCAGCTTAAAATCGCCCTAATTTCTGGCTGAGCCGACCTGCCCCTCCGATTTTACAAAATCGTAATAAGCTTCGGTTTGAACACCTCTACCCATACCTTGAACTCATCCCAATGCATCAGATGAAACTCGAAGGGATGTACGAAGGGCAAACCAGCCCTTTCCTCAATTTCAGCTATGAATTCAGCCTTTTCCTCGCACTCTTCACTTCCTCCCGTTTGTTACAATTAGGATGTCTACATCACTTGAAGGCACAGCTTTGCCCTCAGCAACACTGCCGAAAAGGTAAACCTCAACCTCGCCAACCACCTCCCGCGCCGCCTTACTTATTTTGGGCAACCACTTCTCGTATTCCTTTACAATCTTAGCCCTTTCCTTCCACAAATCCGGAAACAGTTGAGATCACCTCCTCGGCAATTTTAATCGCATCCTCAGCGTCCTCTCTTTCGTAATTTGCTCCGAGATAGCGGGCTTTTATATATGCATCTTCAAGAAAAACAAGTGATCTTCTATCAAGCTCAAACTGCACATCAAGAAGCTTCGACAAAATCGAGAGTAACTGCCTGATCGAGTGGGTTCTCGGTGTTTCTCCACTCAATTCGAGAATTAACGACTTTAAGTATGGTTGAACCGCCTGCTCAACCATGAAGCATGTTAAATCGTAATCTCCTGCTTTAAGCCTTTCTTTAGCAGCATCCATGAACCCCATTGCCCTTTTCCGAAGCCTCTCTGCAACATCTCTTTTGGGCATTAATATGGCTAGGAGCTAAAGTTAAAAACGTTATCTTCCAATCGGTAAATACATCTCCCCCCACACCACACAAGAACTTTATGTTCCAAACCACAGAGGTGTATTTACTTTTAAGATTCTCAGTACGCCTTTCCAAGTCAAGCTAAGTTGTCCCCTCTTTTTTCCCTTCCTTTCCAGCAGGAATTCTATGTATTCGAGAACGTCTTTCGTCCTCTCATCTCTTTTTACCATTTCGATAGCTCTGATAAAATTGGGGCAGTAAATTTTCCTTGCTGGCGCTTGAATGCCAATTCTCCCGTCTCTTCTCAACGCTCTGTAGCAGTTCTTTATCGCCTTTTCAGGGTCTTTGAACCACTGAAAGGCTGAGTTGCAGAAGATAACGTCAAAATAATCCAGTTCCTCAGCGCTCTTAACCTTATACACTATGTCCAACCCCTTGCTTTTTTCAACAGCCTCCCTTATCATTCCCTCTGAAGATTGGCCTACAACCCTCCCACTCGTCAGACTCCTTATCTTCCTCGTTAAATGCCCTGTTCCGCAGCCTGAATCCAAGACATCCTCGTTACCTCTGATTTTCAAAAGTTTCAGCAGTATTTCCGATGCTGATTTTTGTACAGTAGCATACTCTTCGTACTCTGCCGCTATTTTTGAAAATCGATTTTGCTCATATCGAGCCTCCAACTGCAACCGGACTTATGGTTTCAAAAAATTTAGGATGTGTAAAGCCAAAAACCACCCGTCTCTCCTGAAACTAACAGTACTTTCCCATCATCGCTTAGCCTCACGTATCCAACATCATCCCGCTCCACACTCCACACTTCGTGGAAGTCCTGAATGGAGAAGCAGTGAAGAACCCCATCTTTGCCCGTCACAACGAAGTTCTCATTGGCGAAGTATGGGAATCCGGGCAGTTCTCCAACTTTTGTCAAATTCCAAGTAAGAACGTAGGTGTTCTCCAAGGGCTCATGCCTGAAGAGGTACTTCTCCGTTGGAATGAGTGTCCATCGCAGCAGAGTTGTCTGTCTGAAGCCGTAACCCTCCTTTTCTGCCAAAAGCTCCCCGCTGGAAGTGTAAACCTTGAGCTTCTCGTCTTCACTGGCGAGAATTCTGTCCCTGTATGCTATTACTTCACTTGTATTCAAACCAAAGAGCTCTTGCCCCTCCTTTAAGATAATCGACTTATCCTCTATCGAGAGCACAACAACACCAGTATCTGAGACGGAATTTATAGCGTAGTTGGTTTGGCTCAGCGTTAGTTTTATCCCATCGCAGTACAGTTCCTGCTTGGTTGGATTAATGGTAACGAGGTAGCAGAGATGGTTTCCGCTTGGAGAACGTGCTATCCCATCTGCAACGCTCCCAGCCCAACCATGCTTCTCCTCTCCAGCAAAACCGTTCCAGGAATACTTCCTGACTCCCGCAAAGTCCTGATAGGAAGCGAGAACGTAAGCTGCTCCATCTCTAACTGCCACTCCGGCTATTACAGGAGATACTTCATCACTCTCCTTTGTGCTAAAAGAAACACTCTCCCGTCTGGTCTCACTAAGTATAGAACACCTTTATTCCAGTCTACAGCAGCAGAGATTTCTCCATCGGGCTCATGTCCATGAAAGGCACTCCTGAAGTATAGGCACTCCATACCAGCTTCATTTCCCAAGTTTCGGGAGCAATGCTCGGAGTGGGGGTGACATCCGAAGTATTGCTGTTTCCATGATTAATGCATCCAAAAAGCAACAAGCTAAATAAAACAGCAAAAATGATTTTGCTGGCATTCTTAAATCTTGGAATTTTATCACCCCATTATATCTTTGCTGTTTTCACCTTTGTATTTAAATTTTTCCAATTTTTGATCGTGTTCTAATCATAAATGTATAATGCCCTTACTTTATCCAGCCTTTGCTTTTTCCCAGGGTTTTGTTTACTCCGAAAAAAGCCTTAGCACATCCCCTCTGATAATTTACCCTATACTCTTCACTTTTTCAAAAAGCCTCCTGAACCTGCCCCTCTTTTTGAAAAACCTTGCAGGCCAGTCAGACCTTTCAATCACAACTTTTCCTTCCAGCTCAAAGCTGCTCTGCCCATCAGCCACAACAACTGCGTTTTCAGCTTCAATTTCAACTCTACGATTGATTCTCAGCAGATATGGCTTCCAGCCAAATCTAAAAGGAGCTATTGGTATCAGAATCAGGCAGTCGAGATAGGGCTCAACCACGGGCCCTCCTGCGGAAAAAGCGTAGCCCGTTGAGCCGATCTGGGTTGAAACGATGTATCCGTCACACCTAAGGCTGTCAATCTCTTCACCATCGACAGTCACAGTTACATCTATGAGCTTTGAAGGTTTCCTGCTAACAATTGCAATCTCGTTGAGGGCGAGAAGCTTATCTCTCCCCCTACAGCGTATTCTCGGGAACTCCTCAATCTCAAACCTCTCAACACAATTTTTAAGCTCTGTCTCGAAGTTTTCCGGCCCTGAATGGGTGAGAAGTCCAACCCTTCCAGTGTTGATTCCAAATATCGGAGGACAGTGCTTTATTTTTTGCAGAATTCGCAGAATTGTGCCATCACCACCGACGCTGATGATAAAATCGAATTTTTCAAGTTCAGCTGATGGAGTGGTGTAGGTTTCGCACTCAATACCCATACTCTTCAGAAGTCCTGTGACTCTTTCGAGCAGATTATCTGTCTTGTAAACCACTGCAGCCCTCATTTAATCAGCTCCAGCAGCTTTGGATGCAGTTTTTCATTTGCAGCGACGATATTGAGCCTTTCCTGCATATCAAATTTTTTATCCCTTAGACTTTTTCCGTCAAGTTCTGTAACTTCTCCACCAGCCTTCTCAGCAATAAAAACCCCAGCAGCAGCATCGTAAATTCTCAGCATCTTTTCAGGGCGAATGTCGAGGAAGCAGTCAAAGGAGCCATCAGCGAAAAAGCAGAGCTCCGTTGCAGCACTTCCAAAAATCCTCATTCTTTTAAAGGGGTATTTTTTGTCGGGGTAGTAGATTATGGCATTGCAGTAGAGCGAATTTGTTTCACTCACCTTAATTTTCTCTCCGTTTCTGTAAGCCCCGCTGGAGTCAGCATAATACTCATCCCCTGTTGCGAGGTTGTAAACGTAGCCGAAGAAGGCATCCTTCAGCCTGTCCGAATCTGAGAAGCAGAGACTGACAGAGTAAACGGGAATCCCTCTGGTGGCGTTGAAGGTCCCGTCAAGAGGGTCTAAGGCGACGAAACATCTCCCTCCCCCAAACCCCCGACTCCTCCGTCACAACCGTTACCCTCTCCTCCTTCAAAATTTTTAGTGCCGCATCCTCAGCCACCCTGTCAGCAGCTTTAGTTGGCGTACCGTCCTTTCCCATCCCAACGTCCTTCATTCTCTCCCTCAGGGGCATTGAAGCGATAGCCCTTTCCACTTCCTTCGCTATCTCCCTTGAAATTCTCAGTGCCTCTCTTTCATCCATGTTGAGCGTTGGGTTAGGACAATATGTAGTTTACTGATTGGTATGCTATGGCGGCTGCTATCGGCACTGTTAGGTTATCCTGAAGGTAGTGGCTCCCGATCTTGTTGACTCTCTCAACAATCGTGCCTGCCACACACGCAGCCAAAGATGGTATGGGTGGAAGAAGAGGCAGAGATGCAACGAAAGGAACGATAAACATCACAATTGAGGCAATTTCGTCCTTCCACTTCACGTGCAATCTCTTCACTATTCCACAACCCCATCCCCGAGAAGAGCAACAAGAACCGCCGAAAATGCAGCATCCATCGGAAACAGCAGTGTAACAAAAAGAATCGCCACACCAAAGTAGATGTAAGCACCAACCTTTTCTCTCTCGTACTCTCTCACCACCCCTGACAGCAGTTTGTACCTCAGGCGAAAGAATTCGAAAACCAGCGCAAAGGCTAACGTCAAAACCACACCGAGGAGCACAAGCTCCCTTCCAAAGTAGAGATAGGCTGGAATGTAAACAATTCCAGAAAAATGAATAGATTTTCGGAGAAGTTCTCTCCTTATTTCACTCAACGGAAATCCTCTCTAACTGACTTGTAAGGTTCCAGATCATCGTTCTGACGTGCATCGGGAGATTTGGGTCGGCTGAGATGTCTTCCAAAACCGATATAGCCGATGCAGCCTCTAAGGAAACCTCATCCGTCGTTGTGAGCTTCTCCTTAATCTCACTCGCAACCCTCCTCACATTCCTCGGCACGGTCTCATCGTGGATGATTCTGTCAAGCGTTTCCAGAACCTCATCAAGCTCTTTCTTCGCCATGCGCCTCACCCCTCAGAACTGTAAAATTTTAATAGCTCGGAAAGAGATAGATGTTGTGAGTGATAAAAAAATTTCGGAAAAGGGAATTGCGAGTGCAGCAGAGCTTCTTTACAAAGGGGCAAAAATGCTTGCCCATAGCTGTCCAGAGTGCAAGATGCCCCTCTTTGAGAAGGATGGAAGAGTGTTCTGCCCGTCATGCGGAAGAGAAGTCATCATAGAAGAGAACGCTGAAGCATCAGCAGTTCAGGCCGAATCTGAAAAAAAGGTTCCGGAGAGTGCAAAGCCGGCAAAACCGGATTACGATGAGCTGCCAAAAAAGGTCGAAAGTGCACTCTCAAAGGTCTGCGAGATGATAGTAGAAGCGAGAAGTGTTGAGGAAGTGAAGGTTCTTTCTGAATCTCTCGAAAAGCTTGCTGATGTGCTGAGAAAACTTAAGGAGTAGAAGTATTTTATTCGGGCTGTGCTATACCTGACATGGACAGGTTCACAGCTTTCGCTGTAGTCTTTTTAGCAATAATTGTGCTCGCTGCAGGAGGGATAGCGTACTTCTTCTCCCCACTTTTCCTCCTGAGAGTGATTCTTTTTCTGGCCTACCTCGGAGTTGCTGCAATTTCGGCAATCATGGTGGCCGTTCTGATATACGCAAAATCGAAGTACACAATTCCCTCGCTGGTATCTCTGCTGGCATCTCTTTATGCTTTGTACCAGTGCTACACCTGGGAAAATCCGATGCACGTGGCCTACATTACCTTGGCTTACGTCCTTGTCCTCGCTTTCGGACTTTGGTGGATTTCAGAGCCGGATTTGAGCTTTTACGAGAGGCTGAGAGGGGCTGAAGCTCTGGAAAAAGCTGGCAGATACAGGGCTGCAGCAAGAAAGTATGAGAAGGCAGGAAACTACATGAAAGCCGCTGAATGTTATCTCAAAGCGGGAATGGAAGAGTCGGCTGCATGGTGCTACGAGAGAGCTGAATTGTTCGCAAAGGCTGCAGAAATTTACGAGAAGCTTGCTGCGGAAAAAGGAGACGCGTACTACTGGAAGGAAGCATACGAGCTGTACAGAAAGGCAGGAGAGCTGAGAAAGGCTGCCGAATGCCTTGAAAAATATGCAGAGGAGGAACCGTGGTTCTGGGAGGATGTTGCGAAGATTTACGAGGAGGCCGGAGATTTGGAAAGTTCAAGAAAGGCTTGGCAAAGGGCTCTTGACTACTACATCAAGGAGGCTGAAGAAGAGGGCGTTTTCTGGGAAGACGTGGCCAAAATTTACGAAAAGCTCGGTGATTCTGAAAAAGCGAGAGAGGCGATGCTGAAATTTGCTGCCTACTGCGAGAAAGAGGCTGAAAATGACCCCATGTGGTGGAAACATGTTGGCGAGGCTTACCAGTATCTAGGTGAAGAGGACAAGGCAAAGGAAGCTTTTGAAAAGTATCATAATTATAAGCAGGAGCAAAAAAAGAATGATTAATTTCGCAAAATTTTTAAGTTCCTCATAATTTTTTTGCATTATGAGTAGAATACTTGGGATAGAAGGGCAAAACATCAGGGAAACCGATGGCAGCGGTATAAACAGGATTTGGGTGAAGCACTACGATGAAGGCGTGAGAGACAGGCTGGATTATCCTGTGATGCCCGCTTACAGAATTCTCGACATGACTGCTGAAAAGTACGGAGAGAAGGTAGGAACAATCTTCTTTGGAAATCAGATTACCTACAAGCAGACAAAGGACGCTTCGGACAAGGTTGCTGGGTTCCTCTTCAACCTCGGCGTCGAGAAGGGAGACAGGGTGATTTTTGCCCTGCCCAACACTCCCCATGCCGCTCCGATAATGGCCGGAATTCTGAAAGTTGGAGGAACCATTGTACAGTGCAACCCCCTCTACACCCAGAGGGAGATAAAGTTCCTCGCTGAGGATAGTGGAGCTAGGGTGATGTTCTGCATGGATATGATGTACTCCAACGTCTCTCCACTGCTTGACGATGGTACTCTTGAGACGGTGATAACCTGCAGCCTGCAGGACTTCATGGTTGGAGCAACGATACCCGACCCTCCTGAGAAAAGGAAGGGGCTTTACTCTTGGAAGAATGTCAATGGAAGCGGAAAAAACCGAAAGAGAGCAGAAATCAATCCGAAAGAGGATGTAGCGATGCTGCAGTATACTGGTGGAACGACAGGATTTCCAAAAGGAGTTATGCTCACGCACTTTAACATAGTCGCAAATGCTTATCAGGCCGCAAACTGGGACCCCAAAGCTTCCTCAGCTGATGTGGGTATTGGAATGCTTCCAGTTTTCACATGCTACGGCATGACGATGATGAACGTTGGAATTCTCGTCGGAGCTACAATTATTCCCATGCCCGACCCAAGGAACTATCCGATGGTTCTGCAGGCGATTCAGACCTTCAAGGTTACGACTATGGCAGCAGTTCCGACGATGTACATTGGAATGCTGAAGCTGCTTGAGCAGAACGGCTACGATTTGAGCTCTCTCAGAGTTTGCACGAGCGGGGCAGCACCACTGCCCGTTGAGGTTAAAAGGAGGTGGGAAGAGCTTACCGGAAAGAGAATTTCTGAAGGCTACGGACTGAGTGAGGCTTCACCAATAACCCACGCTAACCCCATTTACGGGCTTAACAAGGAGGGCAGTGTAGGTTTGCCCTATCCGGACACAATTGCTGTAGTGATTGACGAGGAGGGCAACATCCTCCCTCCAGGTGAGGTGGGAGAGCTTGTAATCAGAGGGCCGCAGGTGATGAAGGGCTACTGGAACCGCAAGGAGGAGACTGAGAACACGCTAATCAACGGCTGGCTGCTTACCGGAGACATGGCTAAGATGGACGAGGACGGGTACTTCTACATAGTCGACAGGAAGAAGGACATGATAATCGCTGGAGGATTCAACATCTACCCAAGAGAGGTGGAGGAGGTGCTCTACGAGCATCCTGCTGTAGCTGAAGCTGCTGTAGTTGGCATTCCCGACCCCTACAGAGGAGAGACTGTTAAGGCCTTCATAGAGCTGAAGCCGGGATGGAAGGGTAAAGTTAGCGAGGAGGACATCATCAAGTTCTGCAAGGAGAGACTTGCACCATACAAGGTTCCAAAGCTGGTCGAATTCAGGGATGAATTGCCCAAGTCCCTTGTGGGAAAGGTTCTGAGGAGAGTGCTGAGGGAGGAGGAGATCAGGAAGCGAGGCTAAAGTCTAAGGCGCATCAAGTACCACTGCCTTGCCCCAAAATTTTTTCTGCGAAGCGATTGTCGAGCATCTTGGAAATTTCAAACCCAAATTTTGTTAGAAGACCTATTCCCGCATCGTTGTCAACGGAAACGTAGCAATCAATTTCCCTTCCACCTTCCCCTTTCACTCTGTCCACAATTTCTTCAAGTAAAGCTGAGCCCACCCCGCTGTTTCTTCTCAGCGGTGAGACAGCGATGAAGTTTATAACCGCGACTCCTCTTTTTGGCTTGGGGCAGAGGTAGCGGATGAGAAGTGATGCCTTCAGCCCCTTGACAAACCCAAGCTCATCTCTCAAAAATCGGAGATTGGAAGTCTCTGTTTGAAGGAGTAGGATGCAAAGCCTATTACTCTCTCAGCCTCAGCGACAAGGCACTCTTCAGTATGCGTTGAGAAAAATTTGAAGAAAAGCTCCCTGGCCAGTTCTGTATCTCCAAAAATTCCGTTCAGCTCTCTGCCAAAGGAGAGAACGAGAAGCCTTACCGCATCCCTCGCGTCTTCCTTCTCAAGCTCTCTGACCTTCATACTCCTTGATTATTTCCACCGCTCTCTTAAGATTCTCAAGGGAGTTTGCGTAGCTAATTCTAACGTAAGTCTCGTTCCACTCTCCGAAGGGTAATCCGGGGGTGACGGCGACTCCAAGCCCAATTAGTTTCTCAGCGTATCTCATGCAGTCCTCACCGACGTTTAAGAACATGTAAAAAGCTCCCTCAGGCTTCACGACATCGTAAATTCTGCTCAGCTCGGAATAAAGGTAGTCTCTCCTTTTCCTGAACTCCTTGACCATTCTCGAAACTATTGTATCGAAAAGGCCTTCAGCCATAACCTCAGCCACTGCTTTCTGGGCGAAGGCTGGAGCGCAGACACCGTTTACCTGGTGAACCTTCAGCATGGGGTCGAGAAGCTTTTCATCTGCAATTGTGAAGCCAATCCTCCAGCCCGTCATGGCTAGAGACTTGGAAAATCCGTTCACGCAAACGACGTTCTCCTCACCCGCAAGGGACGTGGGCTTAATGTCGTAGTAAATCTGGTCGTAGATTTCGTCGCTCACTACTATGGCTCCGCTGTCTGCAGCGATTTCCGCAATCGCTCTCAAGTCTTTCTCTTTGATTACAGCCCCTGTCGGGTTGTTGGGGTAATTCAGGAAAATTACGCTCACGTTTCTGTCAACAATCTCATTAAGTCTGTCAACGTCGGGCAGGAAGTTGCTATCGTGGGTTTTGAGCTGAACGATTTTGCCACCACACATCTTGGCGTAGGTGAAATAGCTGAGAAAGTTGGGGGAGGGAATCACAACCTTGCTTCCTTCCTCTATGAAGGCAAGAGATGCATTCAGCAAAGCCTCACTGCCTCCAGCGGTTACCATAACATTGCTGCTTTCAACACCATACCTCTCCGCAATGGCGCTGCGTAGCTCCTCAAGGCCGAAGTTGGAGGTGTAGTGGGTAAAACCAGTGTTCATAGCCCTGCAAGCCCTTTCGACGACCTCCTGCGGGGTGTCAAAGTCGGGCTCGCCTATGGTTAGGCTGATGATGTCCCTTCCTTCCTTCTTAGCCTTCTCCACAATCTCAAACATTCTGCGTATCATTGAGGTGGAAATCTGGGAAAGTCTGCTGGCCTCTTTCATTGCTGGTTTGTCAGGAGTGGGTTATTTAAAGGTGTTAGTTTTTTTGGCCTCGTTAGGATGGTATTTTGAACCCTTCCACAATTCAGTCCAAAAGTTGGCAAAGAACTTATTACCATCAGCTCACCCCAAACCATGAAGTTCGAGGTGGTGTATCCCGAAAAGCCTGAAGCACCAATCTTCCCCAAGGCTGAAAGCTGGTTCAAATGGGAGCAGAGATACGTTTATGAAGATGTTGATAGCGGTGAAATTTTCTTTCTTGACGGATACGGGAAGATATTCACAGGGGTTTTGATGGATGGGAGCCACAGGTATTCCTGAACTCGAAGAGAGAAGTTGTTTCGATCTTTTACCAGAAACTTAAGCCCTACAACACCAACTGGGAGTATGACAGAGAGGGCTGGTCGTGGATTCTGAAGGGATCGGGAAAGCTAATCTTTGACGAGGAGGTCGTTTCCTTCGACTATCCGCTTGTTCTGGGGAAAAGGTGGGTAAGCGAGGGAAAGCTCGGGGAAATGAGCTTGGAGTCGAGAGGTGTGGTTGTGGCATACATATCTCTAGAGGGAGAAGTTAAGGTTGCTGATAGGTTCAGCTACAAACCTTCCGTAAAACCCCCTCAGCCTCTCGCCATGCTTGAGTTTGCTGATTTCGACGAGATGCTTGCTCTCGAAAACACCACAACGAGCTGGGATGAGGTTTTAATACCAGACGGCCCGAGAAAGGGAGAAAACGTTCAGGGATACTACGTCACAATGGTTGAGTACTATCTGAACGGTTCCCTGACGATGAAAATGGAAATATGGAAGGATGTCAGGGGCTGCGTTCCTGTCATCGCCTACCATCCAGCGGGAATGAGAACTGATAGGCAGATTTTGGTGGCGAGGTGCTGGTGTCTTTAAGGTTTTTGAGCGGTCATTCTCTCTTACAGTTTTTATCAAGCAACGCAGCAATCTGGCGTTAATCGCGACGATGACTGCTAAGGTTCACAAGTATTGCTCCCGCTGCTGGACTGAGCAGTATTCCTGCAGAGTAAAGAACTCCTGCAGCTAAGGGAATAGCGATTTTGTCAGCCAAGGCAATAAATCCGGCAATCATCCCATCTTTGAGATCCAAACCACCGTTTTGCCCTGCCGCTTTAACCTCTCAACCTCTTTGTCCTCTTTAGGGGCATGTCGTAAGAACGCTCAGGATTACACAACAGGAAGTTTTAAATACACGTAAATACACTTAAAAACTATGGCACACAAAACACTAACAATATCAGAGGAGGCGTACAACGCATTGAAAAAATTAAAAAGAAGTGGAGAATCATTCAGCGATGTAATTCTTAGGATAACTAAGGCTGCGAACCTGCTTGAATACATAGAGTCGACTGAATTTTCAGAAGATCTGGCAGAAAAGGTGGAGGAAGTTTACAAAGCGAGAGAACTTGTGGAGGGTAGAATCGTTAAGCTCTAGGCGGGTGAACCAATGGTCTGTCTCGAAACAGATTTCCTAATAGCGCTGATAAGGAAGGACAGGGATGCGATAGCGAAGCTTAGAAAACTTGTCGAGAGCGGGGAAAGGCTCACAACCACACCTATAAATGCTGCGGAACTTTTTAAGGGAGCGTATTTATCGAAGAATTTAGATGAAAATCTAAGGAGAGTTAGGGGGATCTTGGGCAGGTTACATTTGTTAGATTTTAATTTGGCAGCTTCAGACATTTACGGCCAGATTACGTCGCAGCTCTGGAAAAAGGGGGAACCGATAGGTGAAATGGATGCTTTGATCGCCAGCATAGCTCTCGCCCATAACGAAAGGGTTTTGACAAGGAATGTAAAACATTTCAGCCGCGTTAGAGGTTTGGAAGTCGAGAGCTGGTAGATTTTGAAGGTGTGAATGCCACCCCTCGAAGTTTTTTAACTCCAATTCAGCCAGTTTTTGTGGTATAATTACCTCGCTGACCCTTCTATCCTCTCAGCAACCCACAACCAATCGTAGTGGCTCCCTCAAAACGATTTTCAAATATTTCGTAACTCCAATCCAACATAAAACTTGTCTCAATATCACTTTGCCATCACCAAATCTCACAAAATCACGCAAAATAAGCCGAATCCTTTCCTCTCCTTCTGCCAACTGCCAGCCCTTTTTGGTAACCTTCACCTCTACAATCTTGCTTCCAACATAACTTTTCCAGCCGTATCTTGGTTCCCATGGGATGGTTATTGTGAAGAAAAAGGGCAGAGCTTTAAAACCAGATCCGACGTCTAATCTGACGTAAATCGTGGAATTGCCTTCGAAATCTGCATAAACAGGAACTTTAATCCTGTAAACAATCAAGAGTTCTTTTTCGTCCTCCTTCTTTAAAATGAGTTCCCTCTCCAGCATTGGGGAGAGTGTTATATTTTCGTTCAAGAGGTCAAAGGTTCTCTCACTGCTTATGAAGCCCGCTATGGTTATGTGATCCACCTCTCCGGCTTCAACTCTGATCATTTTCCATACTGAGTATTGACGATGGTAACGTTGCCATAACGGATTTTAGCAGGCTCTCCATTTACGTAGCAAATTGGGACAATCATGGTGACATTTTTTGGCAATTCTCTATCGTAACTGGCGACGTAGTAAGAGTATTCTGAAGGGAGATTTATGAAGGCAAGAGTCATGTCTGAGAATTCGAAGCCTATGAAGAAAATTAGTGAAAAAATAGCTAATGCAACGTATTTTCTTTTCATTTTTTCACTTCCTTATAGTTCCCTGAGTTGTCTGTTTCACTTTTTCTTCATCCACACTACCAACCCTCTTTGCTGAACTTCAGCCATAGTTTTATCATGGTTTGAAATTTCTACCAGTTCTTTTACAGCCTGGACTGGATTGTAACAGGCATGTTCAAATTTTCTTCGGATGCTTCGGGAGCGTCATCCCAATTTAACGTCGGATCGTAAACGTGTTTATGGAGTATCAAACAACCTTTGGTAACATGACATCACCAAGATATGGTATACCAATTCAATATAAATAAATTTTGGTTGTCCAAGTGTTAATTTAAAAAAGTTTAAAGTTTTTATAAGATATTAAATAGCTAACAAAGTTCAGCTGGTTAATGCCAAAAACTTCAAAACTCTTCTTTTAAGCCACTTCCAATCACTGGAATCGGGAAAACAGCAAAGAGAATCATGAATTCAACAAGTGCAAAGAGCCACAGTTAACGGAGCACCTTACCCTGTACTTACGGCTCGCTGAACGTTACTGGCCCGGCAGGTTGACGGTAAACAAGACAAATCCCTGGGAGATTGCAGGTAAGAAGAGAAATAAAATAAAAATCAAAACTTTCGCATTGTGCTGTCACCAGCCTTTACCAGTAGCCCATCATCGGGCAGCCATGGCCTCTGTAATACCAATGAGGCACGTAGTAGCCTGAGGCTGCTGTGGCTGCAGTGTGTTATTGTAGTCGTAAGCTGGTATGACTGGTGGATATCCAGTCCCGTATCCTGGTCCCGACGGGTAGCCATAACCCATCATACCACCATATCCCACCATTGGCATTCTGCCCATTCCGTATCCGTAACCCATTATGCCAGGCACTGCTGCCACAACATACAGCCCTGCCGCAATGGCGAGGGCAGCAATTATTCCAACCATCTTCCAGTTCATCTCGCATCACCTCAATAACTGTGTTAACCTCAAAGCCAATAGGGATTGCCAGATAAAACGTCTCACTTTAACGCCTTCAATGCCTTCAGAATGTTTCAATCTAATCCAAGACGTTTCAGATTTCAAATCAGACGGTTTTTTGCTTCTGTTTATTTCAGGGTCTGATTATCCTTGGTTATCCTGTCTCATAGAGTCTCTATGAACTCGTAGTATCTCCGCAGCTCTTTTCGTCAACATCGCTGGATAGCTGCAGGTAGCCAATTGCTGCAGCACCGATGACCTTTCTGCATTACCGAAACCTTTAAACCATCCAATGCATACATGCATGCATGACAAAGACAATAAGCATATCCGATGATGTTTACGAATCGCTGGTAAAAATAAAGGGAAAGAGGAGCTTCTCTGAGGTTATAAGAGATTTGATAAAGAAAGAAGGCAATTTCGAGATTCTGATGATTGCTTTTGGAACGAGAACCGAGAAGGAGGCTGAGGAACTTGAGAAGGAAATCAGGGAGGTTGAAGAATGGATGCAATCCTTGATACGAGCGTAGTAATCGAGCTGTTCAAGGGAAACAAGAGCGTGCTCGATAAACTTTCGCGGGATTTCAGCTATGGTATATCCATTATCACCCTTTTCGAACTTCACTGCGGGACATTAAAGGAGAGGGAAGAAATCTTTCTTGAGAGAATACCCAAACTAAGCTATGAGGAGGATTCGGCCAGAATTGCAGCTAAAATTTACAGGGAACTCAAGAGAGAGGGTAAAATTCCGAAAATCAAGGACCTTCTGATTGCTTCCTCTGCAATAGCGAACGATAAAATTCTGATAACGAGGGATTCAGATTTTGAAGCTTTCAGGAAATTTGGATTGAAGGTTGAGTTCGTATAGAGAAGTTTGCTTTTATTACTGCTTGTAGTCCTTTCAGCTTAACATAACCCTATGCAGCGTGAGAAGTATGAGAAGCGTTCAGTAGAACTCGGTGTCTGCCATCCGCTAATGAGGCAGCAAGTTAGGAGTTGTTTAGTTAAAAAAATTAAATGTTCTTTCCAAGCTCCCTCGCAATGTTAAGCAGCATTCCCAGTGCTTTCTGAACCTCTGGCTCTCTGAGGGCTTTCATCAGCCCTACCATACCTACTGGCTCAGGCTCTTTCTCGCACCTGCAAATGGCATCTCCAAGAGCGTTGAGCAGAATCAAGGCTCTGTCGCTGGTGAACTTCGTCGAGATCAGGCCGATGTTTGAGAGCATCTCCATGTTCCTCTCAACGACTGCATCGCTTATGGAATCCTGCACAATTTTGATCAGGGCTGAAAATCCCAGCAGGGCGTCAAGATTTCCACTCTTCTCCAGCCACACGAGCTTGTCTATTGCTTCAACAAGGTGCTCCTGATTCTCTGCTATTTTCTTGATCAGAGGTTCGAGCTGCTTTACCAAATCCTCCTCAGCCATAATACCACCTCAGAGCATACCTCTTGCTGTAAGCCAGTACATCCTGTTGTAGGCGAGCTTCATCCAGTGAATGAACTTGTTGGGCTTCACGAACCTTGGTGGTGTTTCATAGTCGAACCAGATGTATGTAGCCTCTCCAAATCCAGTCTCTATGAAGCACATTGCCTTGCCGAAGTATCTCGCTGTGGGTGGCAGGCCCTTTATCTCTGCAGCTATGTTCTCAGCCACAACCTCTGCTTCAAAATGCGCTACGCTGCCAGCCTTGCTTACTGGAAGGTTTGTTGCATCGCCCACAAACGTAAACATTCTCAAGCCCCTCTGCCTTCAGAGTGTATCTGTCCGTCGGAACCCACCCGTCTTTGTCTCCAAGGCCTGAGTCGATTATCACCTGTGAGCCTTGTGAGGGGGTATGGCTATGAGGAGGTCGTAGGGCTCCTCTTCACCCTCAAGAGTTTCTATGACTTTCTTTTCTGGATTGACGCTTACAGGATTGAAGAAGGTCTTGTAGTTTATACCCCTCTCATCGAACATCTTCTGAACGAGGTCGGAGACTTCCTCCATCGTGAAGACTCTGTTTATCGGGTAGGTGTAGAGAATCTCCACATCTTTCCTTACACCGTGAATCTTGAAGAACTCATGGAGCATGAAGGAAACTTCTATGGGTGCAACGGGGCACTTGTGCGGAATTCCCATAACGCTAACAACTACCTTCCCCTTCTTGAACTTAGCAAGCTCTTCCCTGAGCCTCCTTGCCCCATCGAGGTTGTAGAACCAGTGTCCGCCCTCAGCAAGCCCTGGCATTTCCTCGGGAACAACCCTTGAGCCAGTAGCAATGACGAGGTAGTCATAGCTTACCGATTCGCCATTCTCAAGCTCCACTCTGCTCTTCTCTGCATCAATTTTTGTTGCCCTTGCAATCCTTAGCTCTATGAGGGGGTCGAGGAGGTACTTGATATCTCTCAGAATTTCGCTCTCCTCCATTCTGTTGAAAATCAGGTAAAGCAGCCCAGGCTCGTAGAGCTGCTTCTCTCTGTCTGAAATCAGGGTTATGGATACTCTCTTCTCCCTGATCTCCTCTCTGAGCTTCATTGCAAGGTAGTTGGCAGTTATGGTTCCAGCAACTCCTCCGCCAACAATAACAATGTTCTTCATGTTACTTCAACTTCTTGACGATAATTCTCCAGTAGTCGTCTTCTTTCTTTACATCCACAAGCTCATGTCCAGCCTTCTTAACCCACTCTGGAATGTCCTTCGCACTGCTCTCGTCGCTTGAGAGAACCTCTATAACCTCTCCAACCTCAACCTGCTTTATCGTCTTTATCATCTCCATCAAAGGGCCCGGACAGTAGCTTCCCCTTGCATCAACAACTACCATTTCAACCACCCCTAAAAAATTTAGATGAAGAGAACCTTCGCATCCTCAACCATGCCAAGGAACTTCGTCACGCCGATTACATCATCAAAGACGTCAACGAAGTCATCGAGGCTCATCTTCAGCATGTCCATTACCATTCCGCATGCGTAAACCTTGAGGTTGCCAACCTCCTTTGCCTGCTTAAGTATGTCGATGAACAGCGGTGCGTTTGCCTGAAGCATCCCTTTTCCAAGCTCTCCAGCCTTCCAGGCTTTGTTCTCCACTACATCTTTCTTGAAAGCCATCAGCCCATCCATTGTTGCAAAAAGCAATACTTCTCCAAGCGTTGCAGCAGTGCTCGCAATAATGCTCGCAGCCTGAACCTTCTCCAGCTCACCACTTGCCAGAACAATTGCCAGTTTCATACCATCACCCATCTTTTAGTTGGCGGCGTTTTAGATAAAGGTATACAGGTTTTGATAAATAAGTAAATATGGGGGAATTTAAAAAATACTAACTCTAAATCATAGCAATATTGCCAGTAAGTTATTAGATAAAATTTTAGTGAACTTATGATTTTAAAACAATTAGTGTTAAACAGCAGAGCAGGATTACCTGGCAAAAACCAAAACCTGTGGTGGTACCTAAATTCTGAAGATAGTGAGAAGCAAATTTAAACAAAAAATAAATTAAAAAGAGACGTCAATATCTGCCTCTGCTGCGAGCTCAAGCGATTCAACGGCTCCAGTGATGCTTGCACCGTCAATAAGTTCATCCTCGCTGATTTCTCTTTCAGCAAGGCAGGGGGAGCAGACAAGCAGTTTTCCTCCCTGCTCAAGGAACTTGTCAATCAAATCCTTCAACCTCCACTTGCAGCAGTTAACGTGTTCAGCTACGCCCTTCTTTGCGAGCCATACAGCATTGCTTATGAGGCAAACGATAACTTCCGCATCATGCACAAACCCGGCATTTGCGATTATAAAGGGCAGGATAGCTTTCTCTGCGTTCTCAGGTCCCTGCATAGTCCATATAAATATCCTCTTCATCCACACCACCTCCTCATATAACAAGGGGCGAAGCCCCTTCAGCAATTTCAAAAATCCCGTTAGGGTTGTCACTTCATCAACAACGTCTGCAAGGTCATCCTTAGTTGCCTGAAGCAGATTCAGTGAGTCCTGGCAGGCGTAGATCTTCACATCTCCAACCTCTTTGGCATCTCTCAGGTAGTCAACGAAGGTCTTGTCTGCCTGAAGGAGGGCTTTGCCAGCATCTCCCGCTACTTTCCAGGCTTTCTTCTCCACCACAGATTTTCTCAGCGATGCAAGTGCGTCCATAGCAGCGAAAATCCTGACTTCCATTCCCATCATTGCTGCTCCAGAAGCGAGGGCTGACATCGCCTGCAGTTTCTCCAGTTCACCACTCAAAGCCACTACTACAAACTTCATGGGGGAGATTGATTTCAAATATTTAATACACCTGCGGGGTTTTTCATTAAGTATAAAAAATAAACAACTTAGCTAAAAACTAAAAGAATATCTTTGAAATCTCGGGAAATTCTAATTTAAAAAAGCTGAGCCTTTGTATTTATAAATGGTTCAACACCGCACCACATTTTAATATAATCAAAAAGAACTACAAACAAATTTTGAGAGGTGATGGAAATGGAAAGGGACGAACTTGCAAATTTGAAGGCTGACGTTGTTGTTGATGCTCGTGGCCAAAGCTGTCCGGGGCCAATGCTTGAGGCGAAGAAGGCTCTGACAAAGGTACCATCTGGTGGAATACTTGAAGTACTGTCTTCTGACAAGGGCACCAGAAAGGACCTCCCGACTCTCTGCAAGAAAACAGGCGATGAGTATCTCGGCTACATTGAGGAAGGCGGTTACGACAGGCACTTTGTAAGGAAAAAGTAAAGGTTTAGAGCCATGCCCAAAATTCTTATTTTTGCGGCTGAGATGGCCTACAGGGCAGCGGATCAGGCAGGTCTGCTTAAGGCAGAGTATCCAGCAGACACATACATTGTCAGAATACCCTGTGCAAGCATGCTCCGCCCTGATCTCATTCTTCACGCATTTGAGAAGGGCTTTGACGGCGTTTTTGTAGCGTCAAGCGGTCCTGACTGCCCATTCCTCGGCGAAACCTGTGTTGGAAAGACAGCAAAGAGGTTGAGAGAGCGTACGAGCTTATGAAAGAGAGGGGAATAGAACCTGAAAGGCTGATGATGTCTGGAGTTTGCTCTACATGCGTTGAAACGATTGTAGGCAGGCTGAAGGAGCTTGAGGAGACTCTTGAGCAGCTCGGACCACTGAAGAGGTGATAGTTTGGAGTACGATGTACTGGTAATTGGAGGAGGTATAGCGGGAATGGAAGCATCGCTAACGCTTGCTGATGCAGGATTCAAAGTTTTGCTTGTCGAGAAGTCACCGAGCATCGGGGGGAAGATGATACAGCTGAGCAAGGTTTTTCCCACCACCGACTGTGCGGGCTGCATAACAACACCAAAGATGGCTGCGACGTCAAAGCATGAGAATATCACGATGATGACCTATGCAGAGGTTAAAGAGATAAAGAAACTTGGAGAGAGGAACTTTGTTGCGAAAATACTGAAAAAGCCGAGATACGTTGATGAGAAGAAGTGCATTGGCTGCGGTAGGTGTGAGCAGGTATGTCCAATTCTGGTGCCTGACGAGTACAACTACGGTTTGGTAGGGAGAAAGGCTGCCCACATTCCCTTTTCAATGGCATCCCCGCGTGTGGCATTAATAGACTTCGACAACTGCACAATGTGCGGGAGATGCGAGAGGGAGTGTCCGACGGATGCAGTCAATTTCCTTCAGGAGCCCGAAGAAGTGGAGATAAAGGCAAAGGCTGTTATTATTGCCACAGGTTTCAAACCCTTTGATGCTGCCTTGAAGAGAGAGTACGGATATACAAGCTACGCCAACGTAATCCACGCTCTGGAAATGGAGAGAATTCTCGCCCCTTCACGCCCATACAACGCAATCGTACGCCCTTCAGATGGAAAAATACCTGAAAAAGTTGCCTTCGCTCTATGCGTTGGGTCGAGGGACAAGAGCCTCGGAAACCCAATCTGCTCAAGAGTTTGCTGCATGTACTCCATAAAGCAGGCGATTCTTCTCTCTGCTGCATTACCGCTGGCAGATTTTACCGTTTACTACATGGACATCAGAGCTTACGGCAAGGGCTTTGAGGAGTTCTACAACATGGCTCAGGATATGGGCATAAGGTTCGTTAAGGCAAAGTGGCACGCCTTGATGAGAAGGAGAATGGCAACGTTGTGGTGAGAGTTGAGAATTTTGAAACAGGAGAGATAGAGGAGGAAGAGTACGACATGGTGGTTCTGGCGATAGGCCTGATGGCGAATCCTGAAATTGCCGGTGTGATTGAAGGTCTTGAACTCGACCCCTTCAGCTTTGTAATGCAAAAGAAATCCGCCAATCCAGCTGAGACGAACATCAGCGGAGTGTTTGTTGCTGGTTGTGCTGCAGGACCAAAGGACATCCCGGACACGATTGCAGAGGCAAATGCTGCAGCTTCGCAGTGCATGGCTTACCTCGCTGCTCAGGAGGTGGTTCAATGAGTGAAAAGAGAGACAGAATAGGCGTTTACGTCTGCCACTGCGGTGGAAACATCTCAGATGTTGTTGATGTCAAGAAGGTTGTGGAGGCTGTGAAGGACAAAGAAGGTGTTGCGATTGCGCGCGATTACGTGTTTATGTGTTCAGACCCTGGCCAAAAGCTGATAGAAGATGACATCAAGAACTTGGGTCTCAACGGAATTGTTGTCGCTTCATGCTCCCCACACCTCCATGAAAAGACCTTCAGGGCGGCTGCAACGAGAGCGGGGCTCAACCCCTACCTGTACGAGCAGGTTAACATAAGAGAGCACGTCAGCTGGGTTCACAAGCACGAGCCTGAAAAGGCTACGGAGAAGGCCATAAAGCTCGTGGAGGCTGGAATTGCGAAAGTCAGGCTGGCGAGAGAGCTTACGGAGATAAGGGTTGACATGCAGCCGAGAGTGCTGGTGATAGGTGCTGGTTTGGCAGGAATGAGGGCTGCTGTGGACCTCGCAAGGATGGGCATTGAGGTATACCTTGTTGAAAGGCAACCCTTCGTAGGTGGCTGGATTGCCAAGGGTTACAATACGTATCCAGAGGGCAAGCCAGGGAGTGAAGTGATTGAGGAGCTTATTGAGGAAGTTGAAGGGAATGACAGGATAAAGCTCTTCACCAACGCTGAAGTTGTGGCAGTGACAGGAGCTATGGGGAACTTTCATGCAACCATAAGCGTTAAGCGAGATATGTTGTAAAGAGCTGCGAAAAGCTTGAAGAAGCGATTAATGCCTGTCCTGTAGAAGTTGACGATGAGTTCAATGAAGGGCTGGTTAAGAGAAAGGCAATTTACCAGCTACCAACCTATCCAAAGCTCCCTGCAATTGATGGGGACAGCTGCAACAGATGCGGAGAGTGCGTAAAGGTTTGCGGCGATGCAATAGACCTCAATCAGACGGAAAAAGTTGTTGAAGTAGATGCAAGCATGATAATAATTGCAACGGGATTCAAACCTTACGAGCCAAAGGATGGCGAATACGGCTTTGGAATGGATGGTGTGATAACGCTTCCACAGTTTGAAAGGCTTCTCGCTCTCAACGCAGGCAAGGAGGAGCTGGAGTTCAACGGGAGGAAGATTAAGGATGTGGCGTTCATCTACTGTGTTGGAAGCAGGAACGAGGAGCATGAGTACTGTTCCCGCTACTGCTGCACTGCAACGATTAATGCTGCCATCTCAGCCAAGCGCTTTGGTGTGAGAAGCTACCACGTTTACAGAGACATCAGAACCTACGGCAAGTATGAGGTGTATTACGAGGATGCTGGGAAGAACGGAATGCTCTTCTTCCGCTTCACTCCCGACTCACCGCCTGCTGTTGAGAAAGAAGGGGACAAGCTGGTTGTGAAAGTCAGGGATCAGCTCACTTATGGTGAAGAGGTGGAGATTCCCGTTGACCTCGTTGTCCTCTCAACGGGCATGGAGCTGGCAGAGAGCGAGCTTTACGGGATGCTCAGAGTTCCGTTTAGCAGAGATGGATTTTTGCAGGAGGTTCACCCCAAGCTGAGACCTGTTGAGACTGCAATTGGAGGTGTGCTAATCGCTGGAACCTCTCAGGCTCCTAAGGATGCCGTCGAAACCTCAGCTTCAGCATCAGCCGCAGCAGCAAAGGCTGCAACTTACCTCCTTAAAGGCTACGCCGAGATTGAGCCTTTCATAGTCGAGATAGATGCTGAGAAGTGCAACGGATGCGGTGAGTGCGTTGCAGAATGCCCGTCTGAGGCTATTTCAATGGTTGAGAAAGACGGAAAGAGGGTTGCGGAGGTAAACGAAATCCTCTGCAAGGGCTGTGGAGCCTGTGCGGGTATTTGTCCGGTTGAAGCGATAAATCTGAGGGGCTACTTCTACGACCAGCTGAGGAGCATGATCGATGCCCTTTCGGAGGTGTGACAATGTCTGAAAAAGCAAAGGTGGAAAGGAATCCAACGCTAAAGGCTCTCAGAGAGAAAGGAGTCAAGCCCAAACCTGAAACTTTGGAGAAGCTGAAGGAGCAGAGACAGATAAGGAAAAAGATTGTGGAGAGCCTGAAAGGAGGAGCAAAGACCATCCCCCAGATTGCAGAGGAGACTTCCCTGCCATCTCCACTCGTTACGTGGTTTGTAATGTCCATGCTGAAATACGGAGAAATTGAGGAGGCTGGAGAGGAGGGAGATTACTACCTCTACAAGCTTGCAGAAGATGGGGGTGCTGGCGATGAGGGTTGAAGCAGAGAAGATAGAGGAAATGGCAGAAATTCTCAGGGAGTTTGGGGCAGAAAAAGTCTTTGAGTGCTTCAACTGCGGAAACTGCACAGCCGTATGTCCAGTCTCCAACAACGAGCATATGTTTCCAAGGAAGCTCATAAGGTACGCTCAGCTTGGGATGGATGAACTGATCTTTGAGAGCGAAGAGCCTGGCTTTGCCTTGTTTGCAGGCACTGCACGGTGACATGCCCCAGAGATGCCTCCCCAAGTGAGCTGATGGTTGCTGCAAGAAAGGGGATCGTTGAAGCTGGTAAGCCCCCCTCCTACATCGCAGAGTTTCTAAACAACATAAATAAGCAAAAGAACCCGTGGGGTGTTGGGAAGTTCAAGAGGGCTGATTGGGTTAAAAAGGCTGATGCAAGCGTTCCAACGGTAAAGGAAAATCCCGATTTCGAGTGGCTGTGGTTTGTCGGCTGTGCTCACAGCTTTGATAACAGGAACATTGAAGTTGCGAAGAAGCTTGCAAGAATATTCAACGATATCGGCCTGAACTTTGCCATTCTCGGCAGAGAAGAGGGGTGCTGCGGAAATGATGTGCGGAGGGCAGGCGAAGAGGGGCTCTTCCAGGTTTTGAAGGAGGAGAACATTAAGATTTTCGAAAAATATGGTGTGAAGAAGATAGTAACAGCCTCTCCGCACTGCTACAACACGCTGAAAAACGAGTATGAAGGATACGAGGTAAAGCTTGCCCTTGAGCTGATATGGGAAGCAATCAAAGACGGGAAGCTTCAATTGAAACACGAAGTCAAAAGAAAAATTACTTACCACGACCCCTGCTACCTCGGAAGGTACAACTCAGTTTACGAACTGCCGAGAGAAATTCTGAAGGCCATTCCGGGCATTGAGCTTGTTGAGATGCCAAGAAACAGGAGCATGAGCTTCTGCTGTGGAGGTGGCAACGGTAACATCGTTGGAGAGTATCCCGGAGAAATCAGGCCGAACAATGTAAGAGCAGTGGAGGCTGCAGAAACTGGGGCTGAGGTGCTGGCAGTAGCCTGTCCATTCTGCATGATAATGCTTGAGGATGGTGTTAAGGCTGTGGGGGCTGACAAGCAGATGGTAGTGAACGACATAATAGAGCTCGTCTATCTTTCTGTTTACGGGGAAGATTGATATTTTTATTTATTTTTATTTTAAAAATCAACTGAGCAGAGACGAGTGAAGATAAAAATTGAAGCGGTTGAAATAACGAAGTTCGCAGATAAGCTGAGAAAGCTGGGGCAAGAAACGTATACATTCAACTTGGGCAGGGCAAAAGGTAAGTCTCCAGAACTGTGGCTCTGCCATGGTTGTGGTGAGTGTTCTGCAACCTGTCCAAGAACAGCATATGCTGCTCTCAGTGCTCGTCAGCTCCAAACATTTCAGCAGCGAGGTCATGCCCTGAAAAAGTCTGTTGAGGAACCTTGTAGATGCCATTGTTCTGATAGTGACTTCTTGGGAAGGGAACTCTCCCTCCCATTGACCGACCCCGTAAAAATTCTCGGAAATGCTTGAGCGGTGCTGCTGATTCTCGGCTCTCTCTGGATAGCATATGAAAGGATATCAAAAAATGAGGTAGGTTCAATGCCCTATAGTGACTGGTTCTTTGTCATCACACTTCTGCTGGTAGGAGTGACAGGCATGTTGCTTGAGACCCTCAGATTTATGCAAAGTTCAGTGGCTTACCCAATCTGGTGCATCTGGTGTTTGTGTTCAACCTGCTCGTCTATGTACCGCACTCAAAGTTCGCCCATCTTCTCTACAGGGGACTGAGCTACGCCTACGTGGAAGCTGAGAGGGAAAAGGAAAAAATGAAAGCCTAATTTTTACTTTTTTACCTAAAAAACTCCAAAAGACATCATCTGGCTGGCGAGAGAACTGCAACGTTGTAGACATTAAGAACACCCACAATGTCCCCTCTTCTTATCTCTCCGTTCCCAATTGCGTAGAAAACTGCTCCAACTATCCTCTTGTCCTCCTCCACGAGCGTTGGTTTCTCCTCAACCACGTCTATCATCGTTCCCAACGGATGGTTTCTCTCGTGCAATGGCTGCACAATCGTTCCAGCAGGGAGGTTTATTGCATCAATCCCAAATACCTTCACCTCTCCTCTCCTGAACTCAACATTCTCCGCAGCAACAACTGGAACGAGCATTCCTATCTCGCTCCTCTTGAATCCAAAGGGCTGGAGTTCAAAGCTCTTTCTAACAATTTCGCCATTTTTCAGGTAAACGAGGTTTACATTATAACTTCCCAACACTGGCTCTGCGGAGGGCATGTCACCAATGGAGATGTAGTAGTTGTTTATAACACCGATTAAATCTCCCTTCTTCACCTCACCATTGCGAACAGGCATGAAAATAGCTCTATCAGCAGTCATCCCCTCCTCAACTCTTCTAATTCTATCACATCCCAAATCCAGCAAGGTTCCCATTGGATGCCTCATTATGGAGAGCGGAACTGGGATGGTTTGGGGTGGTAACTTGAGCTTCCTTATCAGTATTTCAGCAACCTTCCCCGCCTCTACATCAAAATCCTCATCTGCCACTACAGGAAGCCATTCTGCGATGTGTCTCCTTTTGTACCTGTACTCTTTGACTTTAACCGCCCGCCTTTCATCGCATACAAGATTGACTTCCACCTCCTCGAGGTTCACAATGGCATCAGAAGCCTTGAGCTTCGTCATATCTTCAGCCCTTCCAACACCTACAACAAAAACCTTCACAACTCCAAGCATATCTCCCTTCCTTATCTCGCCATCCTGAACAGGCAGAAAAGCCGCATATTCGATTTCCTTTGGTAGCTCTATCTTTATGCGTGGAGGGTAGGATTCGTAAACATCCATAACAATCCCATACCTGTTTCCCATTACTGAGAGGGGAGATACGATGGTATTTCCAGGCAGCTGGATTTTGCGAATTTTAACCACTGCTGTCTCATTTTTTCTGATTTCCAAGTCCTCATCTGCTATAATCAGCTTCCAGTAGGTGTATGGAGCGGTTCTGTATGCAATGGGGGCAGCGTCTACAGGAATTCGGGCTATTTTGCTCTTCTCGCTATCTTCCCACACAACAATAGCAGAGTTCATCACAATTGATTTTTAGGCTTACTAAAAATTTGTTTTGGGGTTTTTCTCGAACAATGGAAAAAGGGGTAAAGCTTATAAAATAAGGGCATTAGAGCAATTTCGCAACCATTTTATCCAGCAACACCAATAAATCCCGATGATTCTGATAAAGAATGCCAAAATTCTAACTCCCAAGGGGTTGGTTGAGGGAGACCTGCAGATTGAAAACGGAAAAATATCTGGAGAGGGGAAGGATAAGAGCGATGTTGTCATAGATGGCAGTAAAAAGGCAGTAATTCCGGGCTTCTTCAACTCCCACACCCATGCAGCCATGACGCTGTTCAGAAGCTACGCTGACGACATGCAGCTGCACGAGTGGCTGGAGAAGAAAATATGGCCTCTGGAAGCAAAGCTTGACGAAGAGGCTGTTTACTGGGGAACGAAGCTTGCCTGTGTTGAGATGCTCAAAAGCGGGACGGTGTTTTTCAACGACATGTACTTCTTCCCTGAAGCTGTGGCTAAAGCTGCTGAGGAGAGCGGGATAAGGGCGTGCATTTCCGCAGCTTCTTTGACTTCTTCAACCCTGACCTTCTTGAGGCCAATTTGAAAAATGCAGTAAAGAGCCTTAAGGCCATTGATAAGTACGATGTTTTGAGAGCCATTGGGCCGCATGCTGTCTACACCGTCAGCCTTGAGGGACTGCAGAGGGCTGCTGAAATCGCTGAGGAGATGGACATCTTCGTGCACTTCCACCTTGCCGAGACAGAGAAGGAGGTTCTGGACTTTAAAAAGCAGCACGGAAAGCTTATTGTCCCAGCGCTTGACGAAATAGGGTTTTTGAGCAAAAGGCTAATAGCAGCGCACAGTGTGTGGCTTGAAGATGCTGAAATCGAAATTCTGGCGAGGAGAGGAGTTAGCGTTGCCCACTGCCCGACGAGCAACATGAAGCTCTGTATTGGTAAGGCAATAAGGTACGATGCCATGAAAAAGGCTGGTTTGAACTTCACCCTTGCAACTGATGGGGCTGCGAGCAACAACAACCTCGACATGCTTGAGGAGATGAAGTTCGCAGCGCTGCTGCAGAAGTTTTACTACAACAACCCTACACTGCTTAAAGCTGAGGAGATTTTTGAGGCTGCCACCGTTAATGGTGCTAAGGCTTTCGGCATAAAGTCTGGAGTTATACAGGAGGGCTACGAGGCTGATGTTGTGCTTGTTGACTTATCCAAAGCTACATGCAGCCAGAGCACAACCTTGTTGCCAACCTCGTTTATGCAGCGTCATCTGGCTGTGTTGACACCGTAATAGTGAAGGGAGAGGTGGTTGTTGAGAATGGAGTTTTCAGGAGCGAGGAGGAAGAGCTAAAAATAATTGAGAAGGCCAACGAAGTTGCGAAGAAGCTCACAGGTTCAGCATAATCGTCCAGCTGATATACCAGCTTGAGAAGGTAAGGAACGCTATCCCAGCCCAGTCCTTGCCCTCAAGCTCAACCCCCACTTTTGGCAGAATGAACTTCTGGACGTAGATGAGAAAAACCAGAATTATTATGCCAAAGGCATCCCTCTGCCTGAACTCACCAGTGGCGAAAAAGGAGAGAATTCCTGCCAGCACTCCAAACAGTATGGGAGTGAGAGTCTTCTTGAGCTCCTTGGCCATGTTGTACTCCTCTTCCTGTTTCTGTGTCTTTTCCTCTTTTGACTCCTTTTTCCTTTTCTCAGCTTTATCTGCCATGGTCTCACCTGAACGACGGTCTGAGGGAGAGCAGCTTTGGTAGAGGGAGGGGCATAAATGGCTTGCCCTCGCACTCAGCCTTAATCCTTGCAGCCAGCTCTTCAGCGCTCATCTCCACCCTCTTCTGCTCCTTCTGCGTCGATTCAGCCCTTACAGTCACGGAAATCTTGCCGCTCTCAAGCTCTTTTTCACCCACCACCGCAATGTACGGCACCCACTCCGTCTGAGCGTCCCTTATCTTCTTGCCGAGCGTCTCATTTCTGTCGTCAACGTCAACTCTCACCCCAGCCCTCTCAAGCTCATCGGCAATCTTTATCGCCGCATCAACAAATTTCTCGCTGACTGGAATGACTCTAACCTGCGTCGGGCTGAGCCAGACAGGCAGCATTGGCAGCTTTCCGGAATCGATCATGAACTTGGCCTTCTCAAGCAGGGCGTACATTACTCTCTCAACCGCTCCGCTTACGGAGCAGTGCAGGATGTAGGGGTGCTTCTCCTTTCCGTCAGAGTCAACGAAGGTTATTCCATATCTCTCAGCGTTCTCAACATCAATCTGCACTGTTGAGAGGGCTGAGGCCTTGTCGAGAGCATCTACAAAGTTGAACTCGAATTTCAGCACGAAGTAGAAGAATCTGTGGTCCCACATCTCGATTAGAATGGGCTTTTTCAGCACATCAACGAGGCTGTGCACAAACTCCCTGTTTTGCTCGTAGAAATCCCTGGTTATCCTTACAGCCACTTCATAATCTTCGGGGTTTAGCCCTATTTCTTTCAGAACCTCAACTGAAAGGCGGTACTGGTTGAAGAACTCCTCCTTCGCCTGCTCCATGTCCTTCGCAACAGTGTGCATATCTGGCATCGTGAAGGCTCTCAACCTTCTCAAGCCAACAAGCTCCCCTCTCTGCTCCTTCCTGAAGGAGTAGCGTGTCAGCTCGTAGATTTTCAGCGGTAAATTGCGGTAGGTGATGGTGGAGTTCGAGAGCATCAGAAACTGGCCGAAGCATGCAGCAAACCTCAGGAAGAACTCTCTCTTATCTCCCTTGATTATGTACTGCCTCGCAGGAAAGCGTTCGAGGTATCTTCGCAGTGTGGGATGATTGCGGTCGTACATGAGGGGGGTTTCAACCTCCATCGCCCCATACTCAATGCACTTTCTCGTTATAAACTGCTCAAGGAGGGTTTTTATCAGCCTCCCTTCGGGTAATACCTTATGTGCCGGAATCGCTTGCAGGCTCGTAGTCTGCAATTTCAAGCCTTCTCATGTATTCTACATGCGGAGGGACAACATCAACAGCCCTCCTTTTGGCTATCTCGTAGTTTACAAACTTTCTGAGCTTCTCGTAGCCCGTAAAATCAAATTTTTCAACCTGAACAAGCTCCTTTTCTGGAGTCAGGATGTACCAGTAGCTTACAACCTTCTCCTCCTCATCCTTGAGTGCCTGAGTTACCTCTGCCTCAGCTTCTCCCCCAATTTCCCTCGAAAGCTCGCTGAGCGGGTGGCCCTTGCACGATATTCTGAAGGCCTTGTACCAGCCAAAGGGAGAGCGATGAACCTCGAAATCCGATAATTCCTGCTCAAGCTGTTTTAAAAGCCTAACAGCGGTTTCAGCATCCGCCAGATTAGATGAGAGGTGGGCATATGGGTAAATCATTATTCTCTCAGCATTTACCTTCTCTGCCACCTCCCTTATGGCCTCAGCAGCCTTCTTAACAACCTCCTCATTGTCTCCCTTCTCAACGGAAGTGAAAGCCACAAGAACCTCATCAACTCTCTCGCCCTTGCCCTCAAAGGGCTCGGCAAGCTTGGTTTTCTTCTTCACCTCGTACTCCATGTAATCAGCGTGAATCAGCAGAAGCTTCATGAAAGAGCGAGGGATGGAGGAGTAATAAATTTTTCTAAGCAATTAAAAAAGGGAAAAAGGTTTACTCGTAAACTAAAGCGTTGGCAACAAGCTCGCTCACACCTGAGAAACGCATGTCGAGGTTGTAGTAGTTTATCAACTCTCTGAACTGGGCCTTGCAGTTGGAGCAGATTGTTGCCACAATCTTAGCTCCTGTCTGTTTGAGCTGCTCTACCTTCATCTTGCCATAAGTTTCCATTCTGAACTTCAGGAAGTCGTCCTTAGCCATGATGGCGAAGCCTCCACCTCCACCACAGCAGTAGTTCCACTCCCTGTTGGGGTACATCTCCCTGAAATCTTTGCATGCAGCCTGCAGTATTCTCCTAGGCTCCTCGTAAATTCCTCCAGTTCTCCCCCACTTGCATGAGTCATGGAAGGTTACGGGCTCAGGGTTCTTTTCCTTGTCAAGCTTGAGCCTCTTCTCTCTGATGAACTGATCAAGCAATTCCATCCAGCTGATAACTTTGAAGGGTCTTTCCTCAGGTGGGACGAGGTCCTTTGCGAAGTGGGCTATGGAGTCGTAGGCGTGTCCGCACTCTCCTACAACGAGATATTCAACATCGAGCTTCTTAGCAGTCTCAACGTGTGCTTTATCACTCTAACCAAGTCTTCGTCGCTGTAGAACAGTCCGTAGTTGACAATGTCGTTGACTCCCGTCTTGGGAGAGTTGAAAGTCCAGTCTTCACCAACGTAGTTCATGATCTCGACAATTCCCTGCACAGTTTCTGTGAAGGCAAGGTAATCACCGGCGTTGTTTATGATGAGGTACTTTGCACCCTTTTTGTCAACAGGTATTTCAACTTCTACACCCTTCTCGTCCTCTATATCCTCCTTAATGAACTCAAGAATGTCCATGAAAGCTTCATACGGAATCTTTGGAGCGTTTCCATACTTAAGCTGGTTCTCAACACCGTTCTCTTTTAATTCGTCGGGCGCAATGCGAGGTCAGCAAAAATTTTTCTCGTTTCTCTTGTAATCAGGCCGTTGTCCAATCCAAAGGGACATGCGAGTGCACACCTTCTGCAGACCGTGCAGCGGTAGGCTGACTCTGCGAGAGCGTTTATGTCATCCTCTGTTGGATCCTTGGCACCGACCAATGGGCCGAAGAGCTTTCCTGTAAGGGTGAAGTGCTTCTTGTAGATCTTTCTAAGCATATCCGACCTGTAGACAGGGCTGTAAATCTTCTTCCTCCCGCTACCAAGATACAGTGTACAAGCCTCGGCACAGGTTCCGCACTTTGTGCAAGCTTCAAGTGTAAGCTTGAAGGGGAGCAGGAAAGGCCAGTTCTGTTTTGAAAGCATTTTTCTCATTGACTCCAAGAACTTTTCTTTCTTTGGTTCATCAGGGCGGAGTATTTCATCAGACATTGCTCTGTATTCGTCAAAGACCCTCCTCCACTTAGGAACTTCTACAACCTTCTCCTCTCCTTTTTCTATGGTTCTTTCCTCAACCATTTATATCACCTCGGATAAATGTGTCTCTCGTCCAGAATCACCTTCTGACCGAAGAATATCGCTATCGGATGAATGAGCGTCTTGAACGGCAGATACATCATGTAAATCTGTGCCAGCGTGATGTGCACCAAGAACAGCGGGTGGGTCGGTGGGTCGACAGGAGAGAAAGTCAGTATCCCTCTCACCCACATCCACATGTGCTCGTGGTCCATAATCCCTCCAATTCTGAGGTATGCACCGAGAGAAAGCGTGGCCATCAGCAGTATCAGTGCAAAGTAGTCTGCAAAGGTTGAATCGACCTTCGTCTTGTGCATTTCAATTCTCCTTATGAAGAACCCTATGGTTCCAACTGCTGCAGCAATACCCGAAGCGGCACCAAGGTAGTACTCAATTGGCCCAAGCGACGGCATGAAGATGTACTTTGCGTGCAAGCTCAGGCTGATTATCAGTCCGATGTGGAAGAGCATTGCAAGAATCCAGATGGAGATGTCGACCTTTCTCGGCCCTGGAAGGACGAAAATCTTCTTGACGATGCCTAAGAGTATGTCTACAGTATCATGCTTTGCTGGAAATATTGCCCACACCACAGGCCTTGGCATCACAGCCCACTTGACAAAATTGTAAACGAGAGCCAGTGTCATCACTGCCAGCGTTATGTAAGGCAGAATGTTCGCAATAAACCATGCTAATTCTCCAGCCATTGCTCTTTCACCTCCAGTGCGTTTTTTTCTCTTATCCCACTTATAAAGTTTTCCAAAATATAAGAAATCAAATTAAAATAATAACTCGACTAAAAAACAAAAAAAATTTTTTAAATTTAATTCAAATTGTATTTTTTATAGATTAGTTCTGCCAGAGTAGTTTCAGCACCACATATCGCTAAGTTAAAAGCAATTTCGAATATCCCCTTCTTTTGAAATCCGCACCCACTATTTTTGGCTAATAAGGAAGTTCATATATATAAAAAATAAAAATCAAATTTTTTATCGTAATTATTAAAAAGTCTGGAAAATTTTAAATAATCCAAAAGACATAGATTTATTTGTAATAAGGAGGTGGTGGAATGATCTGGGTTCAGGCTATGGCATATTTTGGCATTGCAGTTTTCTTTTTGGTTTTAGCTTTGAAGTTCTTAAAGTACCTGACGATGCCGCTGCATCTTAGATGGGAGCTTTACCCGGTGCCTCATGAAGGTACAAGGCAAGATACGGTGTAGCTACTACGAAGAAACAGAGTGGTGGAGGAAGCCAAGGGAAACCTCGCTGTTAGGAGAGCTGAAGGAAATGCTGCTAGAGATGCTCTTCATCAAAAGGGCATTCGAGCATAACCGACAGCTATGGTATCTCAGCTTTCCCTTCCACGCCGGTATCTACCTCATTCTTCTCTGGTTTGCACTTACTTTCGCTTCTGCAGTCTTTGAGGTTACTGGGCTGAATGCTGATTTAACACCAGTTTCCTCCGCAGTTTTTGCAGTTGCCCTCCCACTGCTAATCTTCGGCTCCACAGCACTTCTGCTGAACAGAGTTATAGATAGAAAGCTCAGAGCTTACAGTTCATTTGTCGACTACTTCAACCTGATGTTCATTCTTGCTGTCTCCATTACAGGATTGCTGGCGATGAGGGCGGATATGGAGTTTAACTACGCCAAGTCCTTTGCCGTATCGCTGATAACCTTCTCGCCGGTTGAGGAGCTACCACCAGCTGTTGCGCTGCACACAGCTCTGCTGTCTCTTCTCGTTGCCTACATACCAAACACGAAAATGTCTCACTTCATTGCCAAGTACTTCACCTATCACAAGGTGCTTTGGGAAGATACACCCAATCTCGCAAACACTCCGTTGAGAGAGAGGATTGCTCAGTATCTGAGCTACAAGGTCAAATGGTCCGCTCCCCACATTAAGCCAGATTTAACCTGGGCTGAGGAGGCAACAGTCATTGAGCCTGTGTTGCAGCTTAGAGCCATTGCGGAGAAAAGAAGGAGGAGGTAAATGCCAGATTACCTCTTCGACTTTATTTCTTTTAAGGAGTTTTGTGAGGTGGAAAAGAAGATACTCAGGCTTAGAACATCCGAACTTCTCCACGTTCCTTTTTCCGAGGAACCGGAACTTCAGGAACCAAATCCTGAATGGAGTGAGAAGTACGTAACGGAGCTTGACGGCTACATAGCCATTGACGAACCTTGGAAACCACAAAATGAGGAGGAGGAGAAGGAGCTTGTTGAAAAATTTTTGTCTGGGCTTAGAAAACTTCTGGACAGAGAGGCAAACTGGACTTTCCTCCAGCCATTGATGCTGTCTCTCGAGTACTGTGCCCGCTGCCAGACTTGCAGCGAAGCCTGTCCGATATATGTGGCAAGTGGGAGGAAGGAAGTTTACAGCCCCTTTTTCAGGTCTCAGATGTTCAGGGAGATAATAAAGGAGACGAAGGGTGGCAAGAGAAGGGGCAGGATTACTGCAAGGGCGGTGCAGAGGCTGGCAGAACTGGCTTACAGATGCACGATTTGCAGGAGATGCACTCAAACCTGCCCCCTCGGCATAGACAATGGTTTGATAACGAGAGAAATCAGAAAGCTCTTCAGTCAGGAGATGGGAATTGCTCCTTCAGCCTTCACATGCAGGGGACTGTTCAGCACCTCGAAAAGGGGTCATCCACTGGATTGACCACTGAAGGCTTCAGGGATATAATTGAGTTCATTGAAGAGGAAATTGAAGAAAGGACAGGGAAGAAGATAAAGATTCCGGTAGATGTAAAGGGAGCGGATATACTGCTTTACCACAACGCTGGAGAGTATCTGAGCTGGCCTGAGAACGTTGCAGCCTTTGCCATCATCTTTGAGGAGGCTGGCATTGACTGGACGCTGAGCAGCGAGATTGTCGGTTACGATGCAGTCAATTACGGAGTCTGGTATGACGATGTGCAGTTTTCAAGAATAGCTCTGAAGCATGCTGAGATTGCGAGAAAGCTGGACGTTAACAGAATTGTAGTTGGGGAGTGCGGGCATGCACACAAAGCTCTCACAGTTGTGGCTGACAGGATTTTCGTTGACGAATACGACATACCGAGGGAAAGCTGCCTGCCTTTGCTCTGGGATGTTGTGAGGAAGAAGAAGCTAAACCTCGACCCTGAGAAGAACGACTTCCCAGTAACGCTTCACGACCCATGCAATGTTGTAAGGCTGATGGGTATAGTTGAACCGCAGAGGAGAATTCTCAACGAAATATGCCCGCAGTTCAGAGAGATGAGTCCCAACGGTGTTTACAACTACTGCTGTGGTGGTGGTAGTGGTTTTGCAATTATGAACTCCATGAACTTCCCAGAGTTCAGAGCAAAGGTTGCGAGCAGGATGAAGTTCAAGCAAATACTCGACGCCTTCCAGGACCACATAGAACCCGATGTCCAGAAATACGTCTGCGCACCATGCAGCAACTGCAAAGGAGCCATCAGAGACATCCTCACTCATTACAACGCAACAGAAAAATGCGGAATTTACTACGGCGGTCTGGTGGAACTCATAGTGAACGCAATGGTTGATGTGGAAGGACCCTTCGTTGAGATGTATTAATTCAATTCTATTTTTTCTTTGGGAATCAAAAACTAAAAATAATCTTCTGCTAACAAACATTTAGGTGGTCAGTATTACCTGGCAGATTATCCTCGCCATTGCAGGAGTGATAGCGGGATTTGTTATAACTGACAGAATCCTGGATTTAAAGGGATACCGGGGTAGAGAGGTTCTAAGACCCATGGGGCTTGATGAGCTCTGCGACCACCTCAAGTCCAAGTACCTCGTAGCTGTAGCTGCAATTTCGGGGGACAGAAAAATTGTTGAGGGTGTTGATGAGTACGAGGTGGACGAAATCAGAACCATGATGAGAAGCATGGGGTCTGACGAAATTCTGATAGTTTCGGGAAGCGACTACAGATACGCGGTGAGACAAGATGGTGTCTTCATTTTTATCAAGGGTAAATTTGTTTCACTGGAGGACTTTTCCAAGGTGTGGAAACTGGTTAAGAGCAGCCTCACGGGGGTGGAAGGTTGATTCTCCTTCTTCTTGCTTTAATCTCTGCTACAACTGCCTTTCAGGGAGATGTAGTCAACCTCACTCTCAATGAGCAGGCGACAGTAAATCTGGATGAGTGCATGTATTTCCTCGATACCCTCCAAAACTCCTCCACGCTCCCTGCTGGAGAGTACGCAATAAAAATCACGCATTCCTGCCTTGGAAACAAGCAAATTGAAATCAAGACCAGCACAGCTACTGATGTTCTCACAATCAGAGTTGAGAAGGACCCGAATCCGGAAGAAAGCTTAGTTGCGGCAGAGAACGAAGTCCTGAACTTGAAGAAGGAGATTCAAAGACTTGAGGGGGAGTTGAGCTACTACAAAAAGCTGTTTGATGTTTTGAACAAAATAAACGTTGACCTCTACGATAAGCTTCAGAACTTAGCAGCAGAAAATGATGAGTTGAGAAGGGAGCTTGAGCTATACAAGTCCAAGGCAGGAAATTACAGTGCCCTGATTGAGGAGCTGAAGTCTAAGCTATCTGAAATGAATGCGACGATAGCGCAACTTCAAGCGGCAAATGAGGGTCTGCAGGCAAACCTGTCAAAGGTTGAGCTGGAGTTGTCAAGAACTTCAGCAAACCTCGAACTGTTTCAAACTCTCTTCTTCCTGACGCTATCCTTTTTAGTCGGTTCAGCCTTCGCCCTGATGAGGAGGTAAAATGGAGGTGTTCGTTCTCGGATGTGCGGGTAGCGGGAAGAGCACCTTCGTAAAAAGCTTCTCGGAGTATCTGAGGGAGAAAGGCTATACTGTAAAATGTGTTAACCTTGACCCTGCAAGCGACCCGGCTTACAGCGCCGATAAAAACGTGAGAGACTTCGTAAAAACCGAGAAGGTTATGGCAGAATTCGGGCTTGGTGTTAACGGTGCCCTCATCAAGTCCGTAGAGCTTGCCTCAGACTACGCTCAGGAACTGAGGGTGAAAGGAGACTTTGTGCTCTACGACACTCCAGGACAGCTCGAACTTTTCATTTACAGTGAAGCAGGAAGGAAGTTCGTAAAAGAGCTTTCAGGGAGCTTTTCCTGCTCGCTCTTTTTGGTTGATTTAACAACAATCACCGACCCTGAAAGCTTTCTTTCGGCAATAATGCAGGACGTTATAGTCTCCCTCCGCCTTTCGCTTCCAACTCTAACGGCTTTCACGAAGTCAGATGTTGCAGACATAGACGTTAAAGCGTTGCTGGGGGAGATTGGACGCAGAGAAGGTGTGCTCGCTGAGCTGATGGAGAAGCTTGTCGAATTTATCGAGCTGACAACGATTCCTTACAGACCAATAAAAATATCAAATGTTAAAAAACAGGTTATGAAGAGCTCTTTTCAGCCTTGAACGAGCTTTTTTGCTCCTGCGGAGACTTGAGCTAAAGATCACTCCTCTGGAATCTCGACCTGTCCCTCTTCAATCAATCTTGTGAACTCCTTGGGGCTTTTGCCCTCCACCGTAATCCCCATTGAGTTGCACGTTCCAAGGACCTCCTTGACGACTTCCCTAAGCGTGTAGGACAGGGACTGCTGCTTCTTAATCCTTGCAATATTCAGAAGCTGCTCCATCGTCAGATTGCCAACGAACTCTCTGCCAGGATTGGAGGAACCCTTTTCAATTCCCAACTCTCTTTTAATCAAAGCCGATACTGGGGGTATGCCCACCTCAATCTCGAAGCTTCTGTCTTCCTTGACTATTATTTTGACTGGAACGCTCAACCCCTCGTAGTCCTTCGTCGCCTCGTTTATTTTGTCAACCACCTGCTTCACGTTTAAACCAAGAGGACCTATTGCCGGACCCAAGGGTGGACCCGGAGAAGCCTGACCTCCTGGAACCAGAACCTCTACCACCTGCACCATTTTTTACACCTCCTCTTTCTTGTCAATCACTCTCACGTGATCAGCTTTTACCGTCACAGGAATGGGCACGACAGCTTCAAGAAGCTCGACCGTAATTTCATTCTTTGCCTCATCCACTCTTTTCACAATAGCCATCTCACCTTTAAACGGCCCGGAGACAATCTCAACCTTGTCTCCTTCTCTGATCTGCTCAGCAGCCTTCTTCGGAGTTAGAAAATGCTCTATCTCGCTGAAACTTATCTCTCCCTTAACAACACCCTTAACGTGTGGCAGACCTCTTATGGCTTTCAGAAGGTCGTCCGGAGTTTCCGCTTCGACTATAATATACCCCTTGAGCTCCTTGGGGCCAGAATGGAATACACGTTTAGGTTGTGCTTCCTTGCCGCCATGTCCATCAGATTGGGCCACAACCCTTTCCTGGTTGGCCGTTGTTTTAACAGCGAAAAACCTGCTCATTTCAGGGCACCCGGAAGTATTTCCATTAAAATGTAAATGACGAAGCCTACAAAGCCGACTATGAACATTACAGCGAGGGCAACCTTTGCTGTCATGGAAAACTCCTCCCAGTCAGGTTTCCTCGCCATCTTCAGGACATTGTAGTATTCCTTGAGCTTCGACTGTATCTCGCTGACTTGCATGCCGCTAATATCCACAACCTGTTTTTAAACCTTTATCTTACAAAGTCAATCCCGTATTTTCTTGTGACGGGATAGCCCTTCCTGCCAAGTATCTGCGGGCTTTTCACACCCGTAACGATTATCAGAGTCCTCATCGTGTTTTCAAGTTCGGGGTCAACCATTGCTCCCCAGATGATTCTTGCATCAGGGTCAACCTTGCTGTATATTTCTTCAATTACGCTCTCGGCTTCCTCTATGGTCATATCTGGACCACCTGTGACGTTTACGAGTGCAGCCTTTGCTCCTGAGATGTCAACATCGAGAAGTGGGCTTTTCAGGGCTTTTCTAACAGATTCTGCTGCTTTGTCCTCTCCGCTCGCCTCTCCGAGACCGATCATTGCAACTCCTCCCTTCTCCATCACGGTTCTGACATCAGCAAAGTCGAGGTTGATCAATGCCGGTTTGGTTATCAGCTCGGTTATGCCTTAACAGCCCTCATCAGAATCTCATCTGCAACCTTGAAGGCTAGCTGCATCGGGTAGTTGGGAACAACCTCAAGCAGCCTGTCATTCGGGATAACAATTACCGTATCTGCAACCTCCCTCAGCTCTCCAATCCGGCTTCAGCATTTGCTCTCCTCACAGCCCCTTCAGCGGAGAACGGGAAGGTTACGACAGCAATTGTAAGTGCCCCAGCCTCCTGTGCAGCTTCAGCAACAACAGGTGCTGCTCCCGTTCCCGTACCGCCACCCAGCCCGCAGGTAACGAACACCATGTCCGAGCCTTCTACAAGCTTCTTTATCTCGTCTTCACTCTCTCTTGCCGCCTCCTCACCAACCTGCGGCAAGCTTCCTGCTCCCAATC
>LZQN01000030.1_pt1 | contig 42074 bp, 61 predicted proteins | sample 768531 | NCBI WGS metagenome assembly LZQN01 (sample SAMN05207080, study PRJNA324506) | oil field metagenome | isolation source: sample BH-FW-7 from oil reservoir | place: India: Bombay High | collected 2015-12-02
AGGGAGTTAATGTGCAGCCAATGCTTGAGAAGGGGATTGAGGTTATAGTGGGTGTTGCTGAGAATGAGCAGTTCGGCAGTGTTGTGATGTTCGGTTTGGGTGGGGTTTTTGTTGAAGTGCTGAAGGATGTGAGTTTTCGTTTATTGCCTTTAACGAGAGAGGATGCGGAGGAGATGGTGAGGGAGGTTAAGGGGTACAGGCTGCTTGAAGGCTACAGAGGGCAGAAAGGGGATGTTGGGGCTGTTATAGATATTTTGATGAAGCTGAATGAGATGGTTGAGAGAGAGGGAATAGTGGAGATGGACCTGAATCCTGTTTTTGTTTATGAGAAGGGGGCGGTTGTTGCTGATGCGAGGATTGTTGTTGGGGAGAGGAAGAGGTTCGATTACACGATTCCAGATTTACGGGACCTTTTCTATCCGAGAAGTGTTGCGGTAATAGGGGCTTCAAGAACTGTCGGCAAGCCAGGCTTCAATATAGTCTGGAACCTAAAGCAGAATGGGTTCACTGGCAAAATCTACCCGGTAAATCCAAACGCGGACAAAATCTTGGAGCTAAAATGCTACCCCTCGATTCTTGACATTCCGGACGAGGTGGACATGGCGATAATTGCTGTTCCGGCAAGGCTTGTTCCTGATGTGATGGCTGAATGTGCTCAGAAGAGGATAAAGGGGGCCGTTATCGTAAGCTCAGGCTTCAGTGAGGAGGGAGAGAAGGGGGCTGAGTACGAAAGAAGGGTGCTCGAAATTGCCAGGAAGCACGGGATAAGGATATTCGGCCCCAACACAACGGGCGTGCTTAACACAGAAAATGGATTCATCACATCCTTTGCAATCCAGCCAGTCATCAAGAAGGGAAACATCGGCATAATCGCACAGACGGGGCTATTCCTCGGGATTATGATGGACATAGTCACCTCAAACCATCCGAGCATAGGTTTCAGCAAAATCGTGGGAATGGGAAACAAAATCGACGTGGAGGATTACGAAGTTCTCGACTTTCTGCTGAAAGATGAACAAACTAAAGTGATAGGCATGTACATGGAAGGAATAAAGAATGGCAGAGCTTTTTACGACGTTGCTTCCAGTGCTGAGAAGCCCATCGTGGTTTTCAAGAGCGGAAGGACTGAGTACGGCCAAAAAGCAGCTATGAGTCACACGGCTTCAATTTGCGGAGACGATGACGTTTTCGATGCTGTATGCAGGCAGGCGAACCTTGTCAGAGTTTACAGCTTTGACGAGCTTTTTGACGTGACCAAGGCATTATCCCTCCAGCCACTTCCAAAAGGAGATAGAGTGGCAATCATACACTACACCGGATCAGGTTGTGTTCAGGGGTCAGATGCTGCCTACTTTGCAGGACTAAAGCTTGCAGAATTCTCAAAAGATACTGTAGACAAAATTAGCGAGGTGACACCTGAATGGCACAATGTAAACAACCCGATTGACATATGGCCGATGGTGGAGTACTACGGAGCCTTCAAGGCGTACCAGACTGCAATAGAAGCTGTGATGGAAGATGATGGCGTGGATTCCGTCATTGCCTGCGTGTGGGCAAACAGACTTATAAACGCCGACTTTGAGCCAGACTACAAAAGCCTCAAGAAGTACGGCAAGCCCATCTACTTCTGCGTTGAGGGGGCGAGAGATGTCGTTTTCGACCACAAAAATGCTCTTGAGCTCAACGGAATTCCCGTTTACTCAAACGTGATAAATGCAGTGAATGTTCTTGGGAAGGTCACAAAATACGCCAAAAAGAGAAGTCAGTCGTGAATTACTTTCTTTTTTCTCACCATATCGAATATATCCATTCTCGTTAACTTTTCGGTATCCTTTGCAACGGTGTCCTTTATCACCTGAAGTCTTCCTGCTTCGTTCATGATAATGGTTGGTACGAAAGTATATATATTTTTCCAATCTTTATATTATTATTGCAATAATAACAATAATACTTGTAATGATGTCCTACGAAGCCAAAAATTAAAAACAAGTTCAATTTCTTAAGGCGAAAAAAATATCTGTGAACTACAAGAATCTCGACAGCCCGTCCCTCCACGCCTTATCTGCCTCATCAAGCTCAACACTGAATGTCCCGAAGTCGAGCCTCTCTCCACCGCTGTAGCCTATAATCTCAGCCCTGAGTCCCTTTGCCCTGAAAAACTCCACGTAGCCCTCTGCTAAGCTTTCAGGCAGCTCAACAACCCACCTCGTGTTTGATTCGGAGAATAGTTCCACGAAGTCAAGCTTTCTCGCAGCTTCAAAGCCTACACTCCTACCAAAGCTCATCTCTGCTACGCAAACAGCTAAACCACCCATGCTGACGTCATGGCAGGCCCTAACCTCAAACTTCTTGAAGGACTCAAGCATTGCGTCGCTGTAAGCCTTAAGCCTCTCAGGTGAGGTTCTCGGCACCTTATGACATCTCTGGTTCATAACGACGGAGTAAAGGCTACCTCCAAACTCCCTGTCTGTCTCTCCAACAAGAACGACCGCCCCACTGCCCTTAAACTCGCTCGTTATGGCCTTTCTGACGTCCTCAACTATACCAACACCGAGCAGCGAAGGAGTGGGAGCCACAGCCCCGTAGGGAGTTTCGTTGTAAAAGCTCACGTTCCCGCTAACACATGGGATTCTCGTTCCCTTCGCCATCCAGCCCAGAGCCTTAACACACTCAACGAACTCACCCATTCTCTCAGGCTTCTCTGGGTTGCCGAAGTTTAGGCAGTCGTTGAAGGAGTGCGGAATGGCATTGACTGCAACAAGGTTTCTCACCATCTCATCGAAGGAGCTTGCTGCACCCCAGTAGGGGTCAACCTTGCACATCCACGGATTGACGTCGCTGTGATGGCCAATCCTCTGAAGGACCTTGTTGCTTTATCACAGCCGCATCTCCGTGAGTTTCGAAGTTCATTCTTCCTTGCAGTGGTTTAAGAACGGTCGAAGCCCTGACTTCGTGGTCGTACTGTCTGATAATCCACTCCTTGAAGGCAACATTCGGTGGGAGAGTATATTCATGAAAACTTTAACGTAATCCGAAGGTGGTTCCACCTCCTCATGCCTTTCCACCTCTGGTTTCTTCAAAATGTAGGGACGGCAGTACTCAGGGCCACCAGTGACGAACTCTGTGTCCATCTCGTAAATCTTGTAGCCTCTGTAGTAGATTCTGGTGATTTTCTCGGGAATAACCTTGCCAACAACTGTTGCTGGAACATCCCACTTCTGGAAGATGTAAAGCACCTCATCTATGTGCTCTGGCCTTACTGTCAGCATCATCCTCTCCTGACTCTCAGAAATCCATATTTCCCACGGGGCCATTCCCTCCTCCTTGAGCGGAACCTTGTCCAGGTAAACCTCTGCTCCGAAGCCAGCAGCCAGTGCCATCTCTCCAATAACGCAGCTCAGCCCCCCTCCTCCCAGATCCTTCATTCCAGTCAGCAGTCCCTTTTCAACAACCTCAAGGCATGCATGAATGAGAGGCTCCTTCATGATTGGGTTGCCCAGCTGCACCGCCCCTCTCGCCTCCTCCTCGCTCTTCTCGTCAAGCTCTGCCGATGCAAAGGTTACTCCGTGAATTCCATCCCTTCCAGTCTTACCACCAGCCAGAACGAATAAATCCCCAGCTCCACCAGCTCTGCTGTGCGTGATTCTGTCCTTTCTGACAATCCCCACACATCCAACATTAACGAGGCAGTTTGTGAGATACGAATCATCGAAAAAACCATTCCCGCAACGGATTGGAATTCCAACTCTGTTCCGTAATCCCTTATCCCCGCAACAACACCTTTGAGCAGGTAAAGGGGATGCTTCGTGCCCCTCGGCAGCCTCTCATAGGGAGTGTCAAGGTTGCCAAAGAAGAGCGGGTCAATTAATGCAACAGGCTGAGCGCCCATGCACAGCACGTCCCTCAAAATCCCGCCGATGCCAGTAGCAGCACCACCGTATGGCTCTATGGCAGATGGATGGTTGTGGCTCTCGAAGGCAGTAACGTAGGCAAATTCTTCATCAAACTCCACAACTCCAGCGTCCTCCTTTATTGCCGAAATAACATAATCAGCCTCTGCAGCCTCAAGCAAGTACTGCCTGAGGTAGTACTTGGAGCTCTTGTAGCAGCAGTGCTCGCTCCAAGCCTGAGCAAGGCTTTGAAGCTCGATGTCGTAGGGATTCCTGCCTTTCTGACGGAAGTAATCCTGAATTCGCTTCATTTCGTCGACGCTTAAAGCTAAACCCATCTCCTGACTGATTTTAGCCAGCTCATCATCGCTGGCCTTTAAAATCTCAATCTCGTAAAGCTCGAAGGGGACGTCAACCTTCCTGTACATGCTCTCACTCTCTCCACACAACGCTGTACTTCTGAATTACGGGGTTTGCGAGCAGTTTTTCACACATCTCTGCAATCTCCTTCTCTGCTTCTTCTTTGCTTTTTGCTTCGATATCAATTCGAAAAACCTTTACCGTTGAGACCTTCTTAACCCTCTTAAAACCAAGAAGTCGGAGAGCTTTCAGCGTTGCCTCTCCTTCTGGGTCCGCAACACCTTCCTTGAGCTCGATGTAAACGTCGGCAATCATGGTTGTTTTTTGCACACACTCTTTAAAAATCAAGCGATTTGGAGGATTATAATTGTTATGATGGTATTAAACAAAAAGCTTTTATTAGATTAAATATTGGTTTATCTGAAAGTCGAGAACAGTTGACTGTTCTCGGCAGATGGTGGTTTGGATGAAAAGATCGTTGGTGGCTTTACTGCTGTTAGCGGTCTCGACTGTCTCAGCCACACCCATCTGTCAGCAGCAGGAAGAGGAGAGCTGGAACGGTTTGCTGCTCTACAGTTTTCGTTGGATAACAAGAGATGTAAGTTGGATGGAAGATGGGAAGGGGGTGAGGAAATGTTTAAAAAATTAGAGAAGTTTTTAATAATATTAGCTGCATTTCTAATTCTCTGCCATCCAAGCTTTGCAAGTGAAGCACACTGCAAATACGAAGGACCCGATGTGAGAGAGAATATTGAGCTAACAGATTACGTGGTTTACAAGGAAAAGAAGTGGTTGATGTCGGAGATTCTTTGGTAGTGTTTTTCACGCTAAAATATGTTGGAAAGGAAAGCATAACCTTTGACAGGGTTTTCGTTGCAGCAGAAACTCCAAATGGCTATGAGGAATTTGAGGAGAAGTCATTCAGGGGAAAAGTTCTAAATAGTGGTGAATCTATTCGCTTCCATAGAGAGATAGAAGTAAACAAAGAGGGGAAATGGTGTCTATGGCCGTCATTTGTTTACAGGATAGGAAGCAAAACAATAGGCCCAATCGATCGGTGGCATGAATGCTGTGTTGAAGTGAAAGAAAAGGTTGTAACAACTACTCCACCACCAGAGCCAAATCCAGATCTGATTATTACCTACATACGTTGGGAAAGAGGCTCCGTAGAGAACTGGGAATGGACTCAAAGGAATTGGAGCTTTTATTATACGATCAAGAATGTGGGGGACGCTCCAGCAGGCAGCTCCATATCTGAGCTTACAATAGATGGTGTTCACATAGCGTACGACGAAGTAGATCCATTAAATCCGGGGGAAGAGAGAACTGAAGTAATTTCCGGAGTGGATTGGCAATGCTTAGGTGATACTGACAGGATAAGGGTCATAGCAGATTACAACAACCAAATATCCGAGAAAAGTCCGTACGGTGAAACTAATAATGAACGCATGGTATCGGCGAGGTGCGAACAATACGTTACAAAGGGTGTAGATCTGGTCTTAAAGCGTATATGGCTCGAAGAGGTTAGTGAAGAAATGGATATACCAGGAGAAGCGTCTCGTGTCTTCACTAAGAAGGTCATATTCTTTGAGGTTAAAAACACGGGAGCGGATGATTCTGGACAATTCCACGTTAAGCTTTATGTTGATGGCCAAGAAGTTGATTGCATAAAGATAGACTCTCTAAGAGCAGGAGAAACAACACACACCTACTTCTCCAATTACAACTTTGATGTAGCATGTACAGGGTTGAACGATACCATTAGAGTTGTTGTTGACCCGTGGAGATACGATGAGGTTGTAGAAGGAGGAGACATCGGATCTGGCGAGGTACGTGAGCGTATAAACGATAATATAAATGTAGATGACAGAAACAACGAGATAACCGAGGTGTTTGAATGTCTACCACGTCCAGACTTGGTGATAGAAGACATATGGGAGGAAAATGGAAGGATAAAGTATGAGATAAAGAATGCTGGACCAGCAGATGCGGGAGAGAGCGTAACTTACTTGTCGCTTGCCCGTCCTGGGGTGTTTCATGAAGAGTTATACGACACTGTAGGTCCTTTGGCTGCTGGGGAGACCCGTGTGGAGGAATTTGAGGGATACACATTCCAATGTGATCCATCAATAGGGATTTATCAAGCATATGTTGAAGCCGATGTCAATAACGATGTAACCGAGGTGGACGAGAACAACAACTTCAACACCACGGCTTTCTATTGCATAAGAAATTACCCCGATCTCATAATAGAGGATGTGTGGGTTGAGGGCTTCACAATAAAGTACCGGATAAAGAACCATGCATCAGTGGGTGCAGGAAAGAGCTCAACACGTTTGGAAGCTATAGGTCATGGTTATAGGTGTTATGATGAAATTGATGAGCTCGGTGCAGGAGAAAGCAGAATAGAAGCATTCGAAAACTGTCCCCCCATTCCCTGCTGGTTCCAGGTAAAGCTCAATGTAACGCTTACTGCAGATGCATATGATGATGTTGGGGAGTATAACGAAGTGAACAACGAATTCACGAAGGAGATAGAAAATCCGTGTGCCAATGGAGTTCAAGATCCGGGTGAGGAAGGGATCGATTGCGGTGGACCCTGCCCGGCAAAATGCCTTGACTGCTTTGCCGATGCAGAGCCTGGTAAGGCTGAAGACGCGGGCTATTTCAAGCTTAAATCACCTGTCGTCCAACAGTATGCTTTATATGCTTTACAGGAATATGCCAACTGCCTCAGAGATGATAGTTGTCGAAGCACTTTAATAAAATATGATGACTCACTGGATTTCTCCACGGTAACAGTTGATGTTTTAGAGAGCAGGCCAGATTACATAATGGAGGCCGTGGCGTATTACGTTGACCAACACACCACATACATGTATGATGACGGGTGTAATATGTGTGATCATGACGGGGTTATTAACGCTGAAGATATGATTCTTCGAAGCGGGGGTAGGAGCGGCAAACTAAGTGGCGGTGTACATGTTGACCATTGTCCCAACGATTTCTGCGGTGATTGTGAAGACCATGCTGTCTTGAGAGAAGCTCTGATGAGAGTTCTGGGAATAAGCTGGAGATGTGCTTACTGTGCCGACCATTATAACTCTTATTGGGGTGGCGGACATACATTCAACCTTGTCTACTATAAAGGTAAGTGGAGAATTATGGATTACGGTGTTTTAGGGAGTTACTTTAGTGTAAGCAGCAGATCTGATCAACACGATCCAGACAATGCCTGGAATGATCATGTGGGAGAATACTGGTGTCCTGATTCGATAGACGATCCTGCTTGCTCGCTCTGCTGTAATCATGGAGCTCCAGACAACTACGAGGGTGGAAAGAGCTGCCCCGGCTATTACGAGGAGTGGGCTCCGTGACGGAGGTGAAAGACATGAAAAGAGGACTTATAATAATAGTGCTGTTGGGGTTAGTCCTTCTTCCTCAAACAGCATTAGCCAGCAAACTTTTCTATACGGGAAATATCGGAGTAGACTCCATTGACATAAAAGTAGAAATACAGGAGAAAGCAGAGCTTGAAGCAAACTTCTTTTTAAAGAATTATGGTGAAGACAAGGAAGAAGTTAGTTTAAGCTTTGCTCAATGCTCAGCACCTTTGTTCTCAGATGGAGAAGAGCTAAAAAATCCAATATCATTTGAGCCTGGCGAAAGCAAATCCATCCGCCTATCTTGTGAGTTGGATGTTACCGGTGAAACAACAAAGAGTTTATCCATCGATCCCACTCTTCTGTTCAATGGAAAGCCAAACGCCAAGCCTACTAAGACCCTATCTATAAAAGCATTGTTACCCGAAGGAATCAGCAAGCTTGTTTCAGCCAGCGAAGAACCGTCAAAAGAGGGTTTTGAGGATAACAGAAAATTCTACGAATGGCATGAAAGCGACATCTATCCCACTCCGCTGACCTTAATCTGGAGCACGCTTCAGGTCGACTTAGATGTGTATAAAGAAGCCATACCTCGGGAAATCACCGAACCGGGGCAAGTGGTGAGAATAGAAATTACTGTAAAGAATAATGGTGATGCGCCGGTCGATAACATAATCCTTTCTGATCAATATGTAGCGTTGGATTTTGAAGCAGTTGACCCCATTGAAGAATTTAGCGAGCGCGAAAATATATTGACGTGGAGTAGGGAAATAGATTCGCTGGATCCGGGAGAGAGCAGGACTCTGAGCTACTCAGTAAAGTATATCGGATCCAGTCCCCGAAGTCATGACTTCTATCTGAAACCTTGCGTACTTACAATTGATGGAAAACTGATATCCGTATCAAACAAGGTGAGAATGAGTTTAGGGGAAATCCCGCCTCAGACGATTGCAGAGGCACAAGCAGAGAAGGAAACCGAAAAAGTGCATTATCCGTCAATTTTTGAGATTTCTGGAATTATCCTTGTGGTGACAGGAGGGGTAGGATATCTAATTCGGAGAAGGAGGCGTGGAGGTGGAAAGTAAACTCGACTATCAGGAACAGGACCAGAAACTGCTGATTAGAGTAAATGCGGAGGGCGGAGAGGTGGTTTATCTAAAGGAATAATTCTATTTTTATTTTATTTTTATTATAAGAAATTAGTTTTCAAAAGGAAATATTAATTTATTTTTTTATTAAACCATATTAACTAAAAAACACAAAACCTATTTTACCACTCTGAAAACTTAAAGCATGGAACTGAAATTTGACGAGAGAGGTCTCATCCCTGTCATCGCTCAGGATGTAAAAACAAAGGAAGTCCTCATGCTCGCCTACGCCAACAAAGAGGCTGTTGAGCTTACCCTAAAAACGGGTTTCGCCCACTATTGGAGCAGGAGCAGAAAGAAGCTGTGGAAAAAGGGTGAGACTTCCGGAAATGTCCAGAAGGTGGTTGAGGTGAGATACGACTGTGACTGTGACGCTCTGCTTTATTTAGTCGAGCAAAAGGGTAATGCCTGTCACACAGGCAACTATTCATGCTTCTACAGGAGGTTGGAGGGAGATGAAGTACGTTGTTGACACCAGCGTGGTTATTTCGGGAAGAGTAACGGAAATGCTTGAGAGTGGAGAAATTAAGGGAACCATCATAGTCCCCGAAGCTGTTATGGCTGAGCTTGAGGCTCAGGCTAACTTTGGCAAGATGACCGGCTTTCAGGGGCTTGCAGAAATTGAGAAATCGTTAAGCTTGCAAAGGAGAGAGGTTTCGAGGTAATATTTGCAGGTGAGAGGCCAAAGCTTGAGCACATCCGCCTTGCGAAGGGTGGGGAAATTGACAACCTGATAAGAGAAGTTGCCGCAGAGTTTGATGCCGTGCTCATCACATCAGACAGGGTTCAGCATCTCGTTGCGAGGGCAAAGGGCCTGGAGACCATCTACGTAAGGCCAAAGGTTGTCAAACCTGAAGAAACTCGCATTATGTCCTTCTTCACCCCAGACACTGCGAGCGTTCACCTCAGAGAGGGAGTCCCGCCCTACGCCAAGAGGGGCAAAATTGGAGATTTAAAGCTTGTTAAGCTCGATGACAGGCCAATGAGTTATGAAGAGCTTAACGAGATAGCCAACGAGATTCTTGAGGCTGCAAGGCAGGATGAGGACAGCAGCATAGAGATAGAAAGGAGAGGAGCTACAGTTGTTCAGCTGAGAGAGCTGAGAATTGCCATAGCTGAAAGGCCCTTTGCCGACAGGATGGAAATCACCGCAGTTAGGCCGATAGCTCAGGTTTCGATTGATGAATATGGTGTTAGCGAGGAGCTGAAGCGAAGAATAGTGGAGAGGCAGAGAGGCATCCTCATCGCTGGACCACCTGGAGCAGGAAAGTCAACCTTCGCCGCCAGCGTTGCGAACTTCCTGCTCAGCAATGGCTACGTGGTTAAAACCATGGAGAGTCCGAGAGACCTGATGGTGAGCGATGAAATAACTCAGTACGCCCCTCTTGAAGGGGACATGTCCCTGACTTCCGACATCCTGCTTCTTGTCAGGCCAGATTACACAATCTACGACGAGCTGAGGAGGACTTCTGACTTTCAGGTTTTCGCAGACATGCGTCTGGCTGGAGTGGGAATGATTGGAGTAACCCACGCAACGAGGGCAGTAGATGCAATTCAGAGGATGATTGGCAGAGTGGAGCTTGGAATGATTCCCCAGGTTGTTGACACCGTTGTCTTCATCGACGCTGGCAAAATTGTAAAGGTTTACGAGCTTTCCTTCACAGTTAAAGTCCCCACGGGGATGACTGAAGCTGATCTTGCAAGGCCTGTGATTGAAGTGAGGGACTTCGAGACCAAGAACCTTGAGTACGAGATTTACACCTACGGAGAGCAGGTAGTGGTTATGCCCATAGAAACTGATGAGGACCTGAAGGCAGCACTGGAGGAGAAGATCTCCAAATACGTTGACAACTTCGAGATTGAGATGGTGGGCAGAAAGGCTGTGATAAAGGTTCCTGAGAAGTACATACCTACCTTGATAGGCAGGAAGGGAAGGAGGATAAAGAACATCGAGGAGGAGTTCAGAATTTCCATTGACGTGATTCCCAAGGAGGTTGAAGAGGAGGTTGAGGCAAAGGTGGAGGAGAGCGGAAAGCACTACATCATCCACGCCAAGGGGCTTGAGGGCAGGACTGTTGATGTCTACGCTGGGGACGAATACCTCTTCACAGCTTTGGTTAGCAGAAAGGGGTGGATAAGGATAAGGAAGGATAAGGAAGGTGGGAAAAGTCTGAGGCTTGCTTTGGCAAAGAACCAGCCCATAAGGTTGAAGGTGGTTGGTTGAGGTACCTATTTGGCCTTGTTTTTCTGCTAACGGCTCTGCTGGCACTGGCTGCTATGCCGAAGTATGAGGAGGCAGGAATGGTTGTTTTTGAGAATCCTTCCGACGTTTCGAACTCCCTGCTATACTTCGGCCTGATTATTGGATTTACCGCCTTCATACTCCTCGCAGTGAAATTTTCTGCTGTTCTGAAGGCTGTGATATACTTCCTAACATTCCTTTCCATCTTCTACGTCCTTTTCCCCTTCATAGGGGTTTTTTCCATCCCCATTTCCCTTGCAGTTGTGGTATTGCTGGTCAAAAAGCCCCACTGGTTGGTAATCAACTTCTCAGCCTGATGCTTGCCGCTGGCATAACTGCAATCTTCGGTATAAGTCTTGAGCCTTTGCCTGTAATTATACTGCTAGCTGTCCTTGCAGTCTACGACATCATCTCGGTTTACAGAACGAAGCACATGATAAGGCTCGCAGAGTCTGTCACAGCCATAAACGCCCCTATGCTCTTCATTATTCCGCGAAAGGAAGGAAATGCTTACATGGGTGTAGGAGATGTTGTAATGCCCAACATTCTCGTCGTTTCGGCACAGTACTTCTCAAACTCTCCAGCAATAGGTTTCATCAAACTTCCAGCTTTGCTTGCCCTCATCGGGGGTTTTGCAGGCTTATGGCTTTACTTTACATTGTTGAGAGAAAGGGAGGAGCGCACCCAGGATTGCCGTTTGTGAATTTCGGGGCGATTGGTGGATACATTTTAGGGCTGGCCTTATCTTAACAATTCTCTTTTCCAACAATTCAATGGCTGCAAATCACTCTAGGAAAAGCATATATTTCGGAAACATCCTGAAATGGATATGATTGCGATACTCTCAAACCTGCACTCAAATCTTCCTGCGCTTGCAGAGGTTCTGGCTACAGTGGAGAAATTGAAAGAGGAGGGGACTGACGTAAAGAAAGTTTACATTCTCTCTGCATTCGGTTTGATGCCATATCCCGAAGAAACTTACAAGCTCCTTTCAGGTGGGCAGGGAAAGATAATTAGCGTTGTTTCGGGAAAATACGACAGATTGCTCGCAAAGTGGAATGAGATGAGCGATGAGGAAAAGGAAGAAGCAGTTGGAAAAGAACTCGTGGAGGTAATGGACATCTACTGGGACATGCTCGGCCGCGAGGGAAGGAAGTGGGTCAGAAACATGACAGAAAGGTTCATTGCTGAGAAGTTCGACTGGAATGAGTTCTACTTCACTTACGGACTCTTGGAAAATCCCGACGAGATGCCCGCTGAAAACCAGCCACCATCATACTACGAGGCAAAGTATGCTGACCTCAAAAAATATGAAGTTATAGCCGTTGCAGGAAGAGAGCCTTATGCTGTGAACACCAAAATAGGGAAAATAGTCTGCCCCGGAATCGGGGGGCTGGGAAGGGAGCCGAGCTTCGCCCTTGTGGACACAAAGACTCTACATGTGTCGTTTGAGACTTTCAAGTACAACATTAAAGAGGTCGAAGACAGGATAAAGGAGCTCGAAATTCTTCAGGCAACAAAGGAATACCTGAAGGACATTCTTTACAGGGGGAAGCCATTTCCCTAACTTTTTAAAAAATTTAAAGAAGTTCAGGATACCTGTCCTGCCATGGAGATATATCCTGAAAAGCCTTGGAAATTCTGAGGACTCCAGCATCATCGTAGGGCTTTCCGACAATCTGCATTCCTATCGGCAACCCCTCTTTGCTGAACCCTGCAGGAATCGATGCTGCTGGCTGTCCGGTAAAGTTAAAGGGATACGTGAAGGGCATCCAGCCTATAGGCGTTATCGGCTTACCGGCAATTTCATCCGGGGCAATTTTACCAATCTCAAAGGGTTTGCATGCCACAGTTGGTGTTATGAGGTAGTCGTACTCCTCAAAAATCCCTCTCAATGCCTTCCACAGCTCCATTTTTCTTTCTTCAATCTTGATGTATTCTCTGTAGGTCAAAGACTGAGCAAGAGCCATAAATCCAAGGTACGGCGGGAAAGCGACCTTCTCCCACTCTGCCATTCTATCGTCCATGAAGGTCACAACCTCAAGAACCACCTTTGTCACAAGCTCAGGCTCAAGGTTTGGAACGCTGAGCTTCACCTCCTCAACCTCACCGAACTTCTCCAGCTTGAAAGCTGCCTTCCGGGCAGTTTCCTCAACTTCAGGGTCAACGGTAGCATAGCCGAGGTCGGGAGAGAAGGCAATTCTCACACCATCCGGCTGCTCTTCAATTGCTTTCAGGTAGCTGACGTCTTCATCCGGCAATGACTTCACATCTCTGATGTCCCATCCCTTAACCAAATCGAGCATGAGGCAGTGTCCTCAACATACCTCGTCAGAAATCCCTCAGAATGCAAGCTCACGAAAATTGGCAGGGAAGGATAGCACGGGACTCTGCCGAAGCTCGGCTTAAGGCCGTAGAGCCCGCAGAATGAGGCGGGTATTCTTATGCTCCCACCACCATCATTTCCGCTTGCAACCGGCACTATTCCTGCTGCAACGGCAGCCGCACTACCTCCACTGCTCCCTCCCACAGTCCTGGAAAGGTCCCAGGGATTCCTCGTGGGGCCAAACATAGGATTGTCGGTGTATGCTATCAGTCCGAATTCGGGCATGTTGGTCTTCCCGATGATGGTCGCTCCAGCCCTCTTCAGCCTTTCAACAATTACGGCATCCTCTTCCGGAATGTGGTTCTCGTAAAGCTTTGAGCAGTATGTCGTCCTTAACCCCTTCGTCTCAACATTGTCCTTGATTGCAACCGGTAAACCTGCAAGCGGTGAGTTCACATCCGCTTTTTTCGCCTCATCAATTGCCCTCTCATTCAGCGTTACAAAGGCGTTTATTTTCGGATTCAGCTTCTCGATTTTTTCAAAGCACTCCTCAACGAGCTCAACAGCCTTTATCTCCCCACCCTTCAACCTCTCCACAATATCAACAGCCCTTTCCATCCAATCACCTCAGAATTAATTGTTTAATACTTCCAAAGAAACACTTTAAAACATTTTCACTACTTCATGCCATGCTTTCAAAAATCGAACTCATGCTGCTCCGTTCTCTCGACACCGGAAAGACCTACACTCCCGAGGAAGCTGCTGAGTTATCAGGTTTGAGCAGGGATGCTGTTCTGAAGGCTGCTTACATGCTTCAGGAGAAGGGATACGTCAGAGTTAAAGAAGATGTGAAAGCTCATTACAGTCTGACTGAAGAGGGTGAAAGGTACCTCAAAGAGGGGTTGCCTGAGGAGAGGCTCTACTCGCTCATCAAGAGCGGCGTAAACTCAATGGAGGAGCTTAGAAAGAGGATGGGCAAGGAGTTTCAGATAGCTCTGGGATGGCTGAGGAGAAAGAATGCAGTGGAGATTGACGGAGAAAAAATTGTTCCCAAAGCTGAACCGAGTTTGATGAGAGAAGGGCACTTGAGGCCATCAGAGTTGGAAAGATTGTTGATGAGGGTACGCTGAAGATTCTGCTAAAAAGGAAACTCGTAACAAAATCAGAGACCAAGCAGGTTTTCATAGAGGTTCTAAAAAAGCCAGAAATCGAGCTGGGAGACATTATAACAGACCTAACACCTGAAATGCTGATTGACGGGACTTGGAGAGGAAAGCAGTTTTTGAAGTACGACATAACTATTCCAGCCAGGGAGATTTACGGAGGAAAGATACATCCGTATGAGAGGATTATCGAGGAGTGCAGAAAGGTCTTCCTCGAAATGGGATTCACCGAAATCAAGGGCCACTACGTCCAGCCAGCGTTCTGGAACTTTGACGCCCTTTTCCAGCCACAGGACCATCCGGCAAGGGATATGCAGGACACCTTCTACCTGGACCGCTACATTGACCTCAAAGGTGACATTGTGGAAAGAGTGAAAGCAACGCATGAAAACGGCTGGATTACGGGTTCCACAGGATGGGGCGGAGAGTGGACCTTGAAAAAGCCAGACAACTTGTTCTGAGAACTCATACCACGGCCATAACCATCCACTACCTCGCTGAAAACCCCGAGCCTCCTCAGAAGGCGTTCTGCATAGACAGGGTTTACAGAAGGGAGACAATTGATGCAACTCACTTACCCGAATTCGATCAGCTTGAAGGAGTTGTTCTAGACAAAGATGTTGGATTCAAGCACCTTCTCGGCCTACTTAAGGAGTTCTTCACAAAGATGGGGTTTGAAGATGTAAGATTCAGACCCGGTTACTTCCCCTACACAGAACCGAGCGTTGAGCCTGAGGTTTATGTTGAGGGGCTGGGATGGGTTGAGCTAGGAGGAGCGGGAGTTTTCAGAAAAGAGGTGACAGAACCTCTTGGAATTAAAGGCAAGGTTCTCGCATGGGGGCTTGGAATAGGTAGACTTGCCATGCTCAAAATCGGGCTAAAAGACTCAGAAGACTTTACCTGCCAGACCTGGGCTGGTTGAGAAACATGCCCGTCGCAAGGAAGTAAATTTAATGATTAATTATTTTCAACAAAATTTAAATTCCTTTTCTTTTAAGAGTTGCTGAGGTGAGAAAAACATGGCAGAACACGTCGTCTATGTCGGAAACAAGCCTGTAATGAACTACGTGCTGGCAACACTGACACAGCTGAACGAGGGAGCAGATGAGGTCGTAATTAAGGCAAGAGGTAGAGCCATCAGCAGAGCAGTGGATGTGGCAGAGATTGTCAGAAACAGATTCATGCCTGGGGTTAAGGTCAAGGAGATTAAGATCGATACCGAAGAGCTCGAATCCGAGCAGGGGAGAAGGTCTAACGTTTCTACAATTGAAATTGTCCTTGCCAAGTAAGCTCTTCTCCGGAAAATTTTTAATTTTTTAGCTTGCAGAATCTCCCATGAATGTTGGGTATCTCTGCACCTACACTCCAAAAGAGCTTATTGACGCTGCCAGCTTCACACCTATAAGGATTTTCGCTGGTGATGCGCAAATTAGCTTGGCCACAGCCCATATTCAGAGTTACGCATGCTCTCAGGCAAGAGGAAGCTTTGAGAGGGCGCTGAGGGGGAGCTGGACGTTCAGGCAGTTGTCTTCACGAGGTGCTGCGACACACTGATGCGCCTGGGCGACATCTGGGAGAGGAACACAGATATGAAGGTTTACAACATCGAATTCCCCACGAGGTTGAGGAGAAAAGCAAGGAATACTACTTCACCGAGCTTAAGGATTTCACCAAAGTTCTGGAAGAGTGGGGCGGTGAGATTACGGTTGAGAGCTTGAATGAGAGTTTAAAGCTTTACAGTGAGCTTGAAGAGAAGCTTAAAAGACTTTTCAGCCTCAAGCCAGATTATGAAGCTGCTAAAAGAGTTCAGGAAATGAATGTGAGAGATGCTATCAAGTTCGTGGATGAAAGGCTGAGTGTGGCGAAGAATGAAGACAGAAAACCGAGAGTTCTGATTACCGGAAGCGTCTGTCCCTTTGTGGAAGTTTACAGGCTTTTTGAAGAGGCGGGTTTTGCTCTTAAAGACGACATCTGCACGGGCACGAGGTTCTTTACTTTCAACACAAGGCCAAGAAAGATCAATTCAATCGATGAGGGGTTGAGATTTCTTGTAGATAAGTATTTCGAAAAAGCTCCCTGCCCCACCAAGCACTTTCCGAATGACGACAGGTTCAACTACATACTTGAGATGGCAAAAGACTGCGATGGAGTTGTGTTTCTGCTGCTCAAGTTCTGCGAGCCGCACTTCTACGACTATCCTCAGCTTAAGGAAAAGCTTGAGGAGATGGGTAAGAAAGTCCTCCTTCTCGAACTCGAATTTCCTATCGCATCCATCGAGCAGTTGAGGACGAGAATTGAGGCATTCTACGAGGTGATAGCATGACTCTGAAAAAGCTGAGAGCAAGCGACAAAATGAAGCAGATTATGGCCGGGTACTACATGATGGGAAAGCAGGCAGAGGTGAACGGCTGGATAACGAGTGGCGCTCCGGTAGAACTGCTTTACGCAATGGACATCTATCCAGTTTATCCGGAAAATCATGGTGCTCTGATTGGCGCTGCAAAGCAGGGGCCGTACTTCAGCGACTTTGCCGAGAAGAGGGGGTTTTCAAGAGACCTCTGCTCTTATGCGCGCTGCGATATAGGCTGTGTTTTTGCGAAAACCAGCCCCATCGGAGGGTTGCCCGAGCCAACCTTTCTTTTCGCCTGCAACAACATCTGCAATACGGTGGTGAAGTGGTACGAGGTGCTGAGCAGAATTTTCAAAGTTCCGCTCTTCATTCTCGACACACCCTTTGTAAGGAAGGAGATGAAGGAAAGCTATGTTAAATACGTCCATGACCAGCTTTACGAGTTTGTTGATTTTCTTGAGAAGATCACTGGAAGAGAGCTCAGCGACTCAAAACTCAGAGAGACCGTAATTAAATCAATTCAGGGTGTCAACGCCTACGCAGAGGTGCTTAGGATGGCAAGACACAAACCCTCCCCGCTGACATGCTTTGATGCATTCATAAACATGGCTCCCATAGTCTGCCTGAGAGGGACTGACTATCCCGTGCAGTTTTACGCTGAGATGAAAAAGGAGCTCGAAGAGAGGGTTGAGAGGGGAGAGGGAGCAATTGAAAACGAAGAAATAAGGCTTCTATGGGACAACATTCCGGTGTGGTACAGACTGAGGTGGTTTGCGGAGTTCTTCGCAGAAAGAAACGCCTGCTTAGTTGCCGACACCTACACAAACGCCTGGACAGGGTTCATTTCCATGGACAAGACCGACATTTTCTGGAGCATGGCCGAAACCTACACCTTCAGCTACCTCAACATCGGCCTTGAGCACATGGCAGAAGCGATAAACAGGCTCATAGACTACTACGACGTTGATGGAGTAGTTATTCACTCAAACAGAAGCTGCAAGCCTTACTCCTTCGGCCAGTACGAGTTGCAGAAGATGATAGACGTCCCGTCTGTGGTCATAGAGGCTGATATGGTCGATTCAAGAGTCTTTAGCGAGGCTCAGGTTGAGACGAGGCTAGAGGCCTTTCTCGAAATGCTCAGGTGAACTCATGATAACAGCGGGAATAGACATTGGGTCTCTAACCGCAAAATGCGCTCTGATGAAAGACGGGGAGCTAATAGCCTACAGGGTCATAAAGGTCTCACCCAATTTAGAGGAGACGGCAGAGAAGGTCTTTCAGGAAACACTGAAGGCAGCAGGGATAGGGAGAGAGGAAGTTGACAGGGTTGTCGCAACGGGCTACGGGAGAAACAAGGTTGGATTTGCAGACAAGAAGGTAACAGAGATAAGCTGCCATGCAAGAGGGGCGATTTACTTCATCCCCACCGCAAGGACTGTTGTTGACATAGGTGGACAGGACAGTAAGGTAATTGCCATCGAAAATGAAAAGGTCGCGGAGTTCGTGATGAACGACAAATGTGCAGCCGGCACGGGAAGATTCCTTGAGGTCATGGCCGCTGCATTAAACCTGAAGGTCGAGGAGCTTGGAGATGTGGCTGAGAAGCTACAAAAGCCACAAAAATTTCCTCAACATGCACCGTGTTTGCAGAGTCAGAGGTTATCAGCCATCTTGCCTCAGGAGAGAGGGTTGAGGATATCGTTGCCGGAATCCACGAGGCGATAGCGTCGAGAATTGCGGCAATGGCAAGAAGAGTAAAGATAATGCCCGACATTGTTTTAACAGGAGGAGTTGCGAAAAACAAGGCGATGAAGAGAGCCCTTGAAAAGGAGTTCGGCATGGAAATCAAAATACCTCCGGAGCCGCAGATCGTGGGGGCAGTGGGGGCTGCCCTCTTCGCCTAATACCTGACAAAGCTCCATCCTTCATTGCAGTAATCATGAACCTCGTGAGCAGGAGGTTCTTTCCTTCAAGAGCCTTTGAGTTGCCCACCGCGATAAATTTCTTCCTTGCCCTTGTCAGGGCAACGTTGAAAAGCCTTTTTTCAGATGCAAAATAGGGGTTGCGTGTTGCGGTTATCGAATAAATCACAACGTCCTTTTCCCTTCCCTGATAGCTGTGAACCGTGCTCACCTCAACCATTACACCAAATTCCGAAAGTATGCTCCTTATCAGCTCAGCCTGCCTGACATAGGGTGTTATGACTCCAACGTTCTCCTCTCCCACGCAATCCGCAAGCTCTTCAGCAATCATCGCAACAACCTCAGCCTCCTCCTCGTTTACCTTTGACTTCCCCTCCCTCCTCTCCACACCATTGCAGTCGATGAAAACAAGCGGCTTCTCAGGATCACCCACTTCAGGAAAAGTCGTCTTACAAGGATCAATTTTGATATCGTAGCATTTTTCATCAATTTCGAGGAATCCGTAAACGTACCTTGCTGCAAACTCCACAATCTTTGCATTACTTCTGTAGTGCCTTCTGAGCCAGAGATTCCTGCCATAAACCTTGCTGAGAAAGTTGTATGCGCTGAACTTTGCTGCCTTGTGTCCACCAACTTCATAAACGGGAGGTAGCTGATAAGGGTCGCCAACAACCACGGCCTTTTCGGCCTTCTCCAGAGCAAGCAGGGCAGTTGAAATGCAGGTGTTGCTCGCCTCATCTATTATCACCGTATTGAAGTCGTAATTCTTCACAGCGCTCATCATACCCTTTAAAATGGTCGAACCAACGACGATTTTGCCCTTCCTAATCAGGTCGTTCTGAATCCTTGCAATTTCTCTGTAAGCCTCTGCAACCTTTGAAGCATACTCCCTGTAGTCCGAGAACTTTATTCCGGAGAGCAGGTTGTACTCGACGCTATGCTTTCTAACACCTGCAGTTATCTTTGATGGATGGCCTACTCTGAGTGCCCTATCAAGCTTCTCAAGGACGTTGTCAACGGCAATATTTGTGTTCGACGTTACCCAAACCCTTTCCTCCTCTGAAAGCTTTCTCGCTGCCTCTGCAATGAAGGTCGTTTTACCGCTACCCGGGGGGCCAACCACCAGCAGAATCTCCCCTTCGTCAAGCGAGCAGGTTGCGAGGTAGCATTTTTTCTGCCACCTGTCGAGGTAGTCGGGAGCGTCCAGTTCCCTGATTTCACCGTTCCAATAATCGAAGTTGAGAATTTCATCGGCCCTCTCAGCAGCCTCCCTTCTGAGCATTATGCTTATAGCGTTTTCAGCTTCGACAATGGCTTCTCCCCCAAACTCCTCCACTTCCTTCACAGCCAGAAGGTAGCCGTTCCCGTACCTTCTTGCATCAATTACCCAGCCGATGGGGTATACTGCATCACCCTCAACCTCGGCCACCGCACTTCCAGCCTTTATGAAGCCAGAAGAGCGCAGTACGGCAATTTCTCCCCTTCTCGCTAAAAGTTCGGCAGGATAGATTTCCTTCTTCAGCATCTTCTGCGTTGTTGCCTTCTCTATCCTTTCCAGAATCTTAACAAGCTCTTCAATCATACCAGGTTGGTCAAATACTTCTCAGCGATTCTCGCCGCTCTCTCCATCTCCTCAGGTGTTAGCCTTCTGGCTATCTCCGGATACTCCCAAGCCTTGAAGGTTGGATAGTACTGGAACATCAGGTTGAATCTCGTATTTCTGCCAAGATTCTCGGCAACCCATCTAACAATCGGCTCTGTGCAGCAGTCAATATGGTTCGGCATTACCAGATGCCTTATGAGCAGCTCACCGTTGTCCTTAGCCCTCAAAAAGTTTCTTGTTACAACTTCCCAGTAATTCGCAACCTTTGAGTACTTCTTAGCACACTCGTTGTTTCCATACTTGAAGTCACCCAGCCAAACGTCTACAAAATCCTCGATTATTTCTGCAAGCTCTTCGCTGTGGTACATGTTCGAATTCCAGACAACTGGAACGTTAGACTCAACATGAATTAAGATTTCCGCTATCGTGTGAGCATGCTGATCAGGATTCCCTCCGACAAAGTTGACGTTCCTGCTCCCCTGCCTTCTTCGGACGTCTATTGTGTAGGCAAGCTCCTTCGCATCAACGATGTAGTCGTCCTCGTAAACGATGTCGTAGTTCTGGCAGAAAACGCATGCGAAGGTGCATCGGTTGAAGAAGATCGTGTGGGATGGGATAAGCTCGGGCTCCTCACCAACATGCAGAAACTCGCTGCTGAAGTAGCTCGTGACTCCGCACTTGCAAAAACCCCTTTTCTCATATCTGTTCACTCCGCATTTGCGCTCGCAGAAATTGCAGCTCTTGAGCATTTCATACAGAATATCCCTTTTCAAATGCAGGAAAGAGTAATCCGCCTTCTCCTCCGGCACATTTTCGGATTTGATAAGCTTTTTGAATTTTCTCTTAAGTCTGCTGTGGATTTTGAGCATTTCGTCCAGGCTTTCACCCTTCTCCGCAACAATTCGCTTGGCTATTTGGAATTTGGCCAAAGCCTCTCCTCTGTTTATCGCCTCATACCTTTCAAGGCCAACCACCACATGAAAACTCAGCACTGGATTAAATAACGGTTTTTGTCCCGCATTCGATTGTTCGAAAACTATTCAAAATCGCCAGAGGTTTTTATTTCACGCCCTTCAGTCAAAATCATGAAATACAGAATCGATTTCGACGCCAAGAGGTGTGGAGGAGCTGGAGAGTGTGTTGCTATTTGCAAGAACGGAGTCTGGACGTGGAAAGACGTTGAATTCAAACTTTTCGGTTTGAGAATAAAAAGAAAGATTCCGTTTCCGGAGAACCAGGAAAAATGCGTAGGCTGCAGGAAGTGTGAGAAAATATGTCCAACGAAGTGTGTGAAGGTTGTTGAGGCTTAACTCCTCAACACGGGATTAAAAACGTATAGGGATGTTACCAGTATTTAAGTCTCGCCCCCTCCCCGAACTAACCCATTTAGGGTTCTAATCTGGCAAGACTATCGGATTACTCTCTCCCTTTTTTATGCTTAACCGAACGATGCATGACATTATGGATTGTATACTTGCGCGGCCCGTCGCCACGAGCAGAAAGCAGGTGGATCTGGACTTCACAGTCCTTCCAGGAGTCGAGATTGGAATGACAGCCAACACGCTAAGGAAAATCGTTGAGCTTGCAAGGCGGATCTAGAGAAAGTGTTGAGAGGAGGCTCTACAGGACACCTGCGGACTTCATGTACATCGCAGCCGGGGGGCCGGACAGCTCACGATGTAGCCCTCTCGGCTCTGAATGATGATCTTGAACTTCATGGTAGAGAATTAGCTGAGGAAGTTGATAAAGGTTACTTCGAGTACTCCTCGATCTCCTCAAGCTTAAATCCGGTCGTAAACACTCTCCCGTTTGTCAATTCTCAGAATGCGGACTTCATTTCCCCTGACGGAATAAATGATCCTGTAATCACCTACGCGAATCCGGTAAGTCTTATCTCTGTTCTTGATCTTCTTGTAAGGCTAAGCGAAGGGATTGTCGGAGAGCAGTCTGAGCTTTTCGACGATTCTCTTCTTAGTTGCAGCATCGAGTCCGTCGAGAGTCTTCTTAGCTTGCCGGCTGAGAAAAACCTCGTAGGTCATTCGAGCGGGAACTTATCCCCTCTCTCCATCTCCGCTTCAATCTCGTCGAGCTCCTTCAGCTTCCTCACTGAGCTCTTCTAAGCCCATGAAGTTGTCCAGCTTGCTGTTGATGATCTCAAGCTGCTTCTCGATTCTCTGGAGGTGTTCGAGAATTGCGTTTTCCTGCATGTTCAAAACTCTAAACGAGGAAGTTGGTAAAGGTTACTTCGAGTACTCCTCCCGTCTCTGGTGAACTCCCTGGGTTCTTGTTCACCACCTTGAGAATTCTGGACAGGAAAGACATGTACCCGCTTACCCGTATTTCTGAAAGACCTTTGGCGAGCATGTCCATCGCGAAAGTCTCTACAATTTCGTAGTACTCGGGGTGAACATCTTTAAAGCGGTTGAGTTGCCTTGAGACCTTGAACCACGGGTAAAAATCAGACATAGAAACGCATCACCTCTCGGAAGATAAATATCCAGAGGCTAATCGATAGTTGAGAAGTTTAAAAAATGGATGGGATTAGAACCAAAAGAAAAAGTCCCGCCTCCCGGATTTGAACCGGGGACCATGGGATCTCCGCCTGCCGCGGAGTGGCGGACTACAGTCCCACGCTCTACCTCTGAGCTAAGGCGGGTTCGATAGCTAAATGAGTGAATCTGCTTAAAAATCTTGTGCCCACAAAGTTTTTAACACTCTCTATACTTGGCTCTAACATGCCTCAAACCATAGTCGAGAAAATCTTCTCCAGAGCAAGCGGTAAGGATGTGAAGGCAGGAGAATTTGTAATGGCAAACATTGACCTCGCTATGATTCACGATATCACCGCACCTCTTGCGATTAAGGCTTTCAGGGAAATTTTGGGCAAAGATGCGAAAGTGTGGGACAGAAAAAAGGTGATCATGGCCTTCGACCACCAGGTTCCTGCCGACAGTGTGAATGCCGCAGAGAACCACAAGATGCTGAGGAAGTTTGCTGAGGAGCAGGGAATTCTGAACTACGACGTTAAAGGCGGGATTGCTCACCAGATAATGGTGGAAAACCATGTCGAACCCGGAATGCTGATTGTTGGGGCTGACAGTCACACGTGCATGTACGGAGCCCTTGGAGCGTTCGCAACTGGCATTGGCTCCACCGACATGGGATTCGTTCTGGCCATGGGAAAGCTGTGGTTCAAAGTTCCAGAGTCAATCAGGTTCAACGTTCACGGAAAGCTGGAAAAGCACGTTTACGGGAAGGACATAGTCCTCAAGCTCATCGGAATGGTTGGGGCTGATGGAGCGAATTACAAGGCATGCATATACAGCGGAGAGGTTGTGGAAAAGCTCGGAATGTCTGACAGGCTAACCATGTGCAACATGGCCATTGAGATGGGGGGCAAGGCTGGAATCGTTGAACCCGACAAAACAACGCTGGAGTATCTCAAAGAAATGGGCAGACCCTACGATGGGGAAATGTTGAGAAGCGACGATGATGTCGGAGTTCAGGAAGTGAGCTTGATGTGACCGAAATGGAGCCTCAGGTCGCTGCTCCGCACAGGGTTGACAATGTAGTCGGGATATCGGAGGTGGAGGGGACAAGGGTTGACCAGGTTTTCATTGGCTCCTGCACTAACGGCAGATATGAGGATTTGAAGATTGCTGCCGAAATGCTGAAGGGGGAGAAGGTCGCATCAAACGTAAGGCTGATCGTCATCCCAGCGAGCGTGAGGGAGTACAAGAGGGCACTAAAGGACGGTCTGATTGAGATATTCGTCGATGCTGGTGCTCTGGTCGAGGCACCATGCTGCGGGCCATGCATGGGAGGAAGCTTTGGACTGATTGCAAGCGGAGAGGTGAGCGTCTCAACCTCCAACAGAAACTTTATTGGCAGGCAGGGAAGCCCAGAGGGCAAAATCTATCTGGTGAATCCGGCAGTTGCTGCGGCAACGGCAATATATGGAGAGATCACCGACCCGAGAAAAATAAAGTAGCACTCTCAGCTCACAAGAATCTGCTATACGGTAAAGTTAATAAATAAATTATTAAAAAATTTTTCTGTCAAGCATGAAGAGTAAGGGTTCGAGGTTCGAGAGAGATCTGCTGGCTGAGCTCTGGAAAGTGGGGTTTGCTGCGATAAGAGTTGCGGGGAGTGGAGTTTCTCCGTATCCCTGTCCTGACATAGTGGCTGGGAACGGAAAAACTTACCTAGCCATAGAGGTCAAGATGAGGAAAGACCTGCCCCTCTACCTCTCCGCTGATGAAATAGAGAAGCTCATGGCCTTTGCCGAGGATTTTGGGGCCAAAGCCTATGTTGCCCTGAAGCTTCCCAGAAAGAAGTGGAAATTCTTCCCTGTCAGAATGCTTGAGAGAACGGAGAAGAACTTCAAGATTGATGAGAGTGTTTATCCGCTCGGCCTTGAAATTGAAGAGGTTGCAGGGAAGTTTGTTCAGGAAAGGTTTGGAGAGAAAGTTTAACTTCTGAGATGAAAAGGTTGGAAGATGAAAAGGGAGTACATCTACTGTGACACCTGTGGTGAGGAGACCCTTCACGAACTCATAAGAGAGGAGAAGAACCTCTACAGATGCACTGAGTGCGGAACCTTCACAACTCACATGCCGAGAAGGGAGGTGGAGGTGAGGGCAATAATCAGCAGTAGTGCAGAGTCTGAAAAAGGTTCAATAAAAGCCTACGAGGGAGAAAAGCTCGAAAAAGGGGATGAGTACATTGTTGAAACGGAAAAAGGTCACAAAATAGGCGAGATCACCTCGCTTGAGCTGAAAAACGGCAAGAGGGCGGAGAGCGCAACGGTGGGCGAGATAGAGACGGTGTGGCTGAGAGATGTTGGTGAGGTGGAGGTGAGAATGAGCCTCCACAAGAGGAGCGTCACCACACCCTACAAGATGGTTGTCGATGGAGAAACTGAATTTGAGGTTGGAGAGGTTCTGCATGTTGAGGGTAAAAGATTCAGAATTCACAGAATCAAGCTTATTTCCGGCGGTGTTTTGAGAAGAGAGGGTAAGAGAGTAAGGGCAAGAGAGATAAGAAGAATATACGCAAAATATGAAGGTAGATAAGCCAGTCCGCTTGAGAGACTTTGTAAAGGCTGAGGGGTGCTTTTTCTCAGTCGTCGGATACAGAAATGAGGAGAAAATAAAGAGCTTTCTCAGATACGTTCCGGACAGCAACGGAGACAGAGAGCTTAACGGAGAGAGGTACAGAAAGCTCTCCCATGATGAGGCAGTTAACTCCCCTCTCGCAAGGAAATACTTGGACTCGGGCGTGTTCAGACTCCCCTACAGTAAGGTCGAGTACATCTACAAGCCTGAGGAGAGGCTGGAATTTGCCATGAGGTCTCCAGAGGTGCAAAAAATCGTTGAATTCTTCTCTGAAATACCCATGAACAAAATGGGAGTAACCGGTTCGAGGCTTATAGGGCTTGAGGGTGGGGATTCTGATGTTGATTTCGTAGTTTACGGCAGGTGGTGGTTTGAAGCGAGAAAGAGGCTAAAGAAGGGGATTGAGCATAAAAAGCTGTCAGAGCCGGATCATGCAACATGGGACTTTATTTACCGCAAGAGGAAAATCGCACTCCCCTACGACGTTTTCGTGACCCATGAAAGGAGGAAGTACCACAGAGCCTTTCTGGGAAGCACTTACTTCGATCTGCTCTACGTCAGAGACTACGATGAGCTTTCAAGGAACGTGCCAGAAGACATGGGCGTAAAGTGCGGGAAGCGAGATAAAAACAATCGTAAAGGATGATTCCCTCGTTTTCGATTATCCGGGCTACTATCCAATCGAGCATCCTGAGATTGAGGCTGTTTTGAGCTTTACCCACACCTTCGTGGGGCAGGCTTTCAGGGGAGAGAGAATTCTGGCCAGAGGGGATTTGGAGGAGATTAACGGAAAGCTCTACCTTGTTGTTGGCACGAAAAGAGAAACTCAGGACGAGTTTATACTCTCGCTCGACTTAATCGAAAAGGAGGGGCTCAGGTCTGATTTCGAGAAATGGTATCACGGGCTAGAAGCGCTGCCCCCTTCGCCACAGCGCAATCGTCCTTAACAACCTTTACCGCCACATCTATTTCCTCCGGAAGGTAGCGGTTGATGCCACCCTCCACCATCCTTTCATCCAACCTCCCCCCATTCTCCCTCCAAGCGCTATTGCCTCGGGATTCAGCAGCATTACGGCATTGGCCAGTGACTGGCAGAAAAGCACGAACTCGGTCCTGTCATAAATTCTTCCGGATTCAATCAGTTCCCTCGCATCTTCCAGTGCCCATCCCCCGAAATAGGATTCAAGGTGTCCCTCACCTCCACACCTGCACTTCTTATTTCCACCCACAAAGGTGTGCCCTATCTCACCAGCGGCTCCTCTCCCCCTGTAAACCTCCCCATCGACAATTATGCCTCCTCCTATGCCGGTTCCAACAGTTACTGCAAGCAAATACCTGAAGTTCAGAGTTTTGGCAGCAAAGTAAGCAAAGCAGTTCGCATCGTTGTCCACAATGAGGGGGATGTCAAGCTTCATATCCGGGATGAACGGCAGGTTAGGTGCCTTCACAGGCTTACCGTCTACAAACCAAACAGCAATACCAACTCCAACAGCTTCAGCACTGCTGAAATTTTCCTCAATGAACCCCGAAAGGTTCTGAATAACTTCTGAAGTTCTGAAACTCATAATTCTAAAACATCCCTTTCCAGAATGGCAACGTCGGTGTTTGTCCCCCAACATCAATTCCGACAATCATGAGGGGACAACAACGTTATTAAATTTAAAACAAACTGTAACTATGGTGAAGCTTCTGACGAGAGAAGAGGGCGAAAAAGCGGTTAGACTTGCAAGGGAGGCGATAGAGCACTACCTGGAAGAGAGGAAAATAATCCAAAAGAGGCTCGGCGGTGTTTTCTCAGAGAAAAGAGGAGTCTTCACAACTCTGACAAAGCACGGCAACCTGAGAGGGTGCATCGGTTTTCCTTATCCTGTTAAGAGGCTTGATGAGGCAATAATAGAGTCCGCAATAGCCGCTGCCGTCGATGATCCCCGCTTCGAGCCTGTAAGGTTGAGCGAGATGGATGAAATCATCGTTGAGGTTACAGTCCTAACACCACCTGAAAAGATTGACGCTAAGCCCAAAGATTTGCCCAATCACGTTGAAATTGGCAGACACGGCCTTATAGTCAAAATGGGTCCCTTTTCAGGACTTCTCCTGCCTCAGGTTGCTGTAGAGTACAACATGGATTCAGAAGAGTTCCTGAGCGAGACATGCATGAAAGCTGGACTGCCTCCAGACTGCTGGCTCACCGGAGCGGAGGTTTACAGGTTCGAGGGGCAGATATTCAAGGAAAAAGAGCCAAGAGGGGAAGTTGTGGAGGTGGATATAAAAAGCTGTGAGATTTAGCTCGCTACGCTTTCCCACCTTTTCTGTATGTCCCTGAACTTCTCCCTCGAAAGCTTGTAGTACTCCTCAGCCTTCGAGTACTCTTTCATTTCTCTGTAAAGGTCTCCAAGATGTCTGTATGCTGCAGCAACAAACTGCATGAAGTCTGCATCAATCTTTTCGAGATTGTGGAAGATCTCCAGCGCTTCCTTGAACATTCTCTCTGCCTCCTGATACCTTCCGAGCTTCTTGCGGAACATCGCGTAGTTGCTCAGCAGAATTGCAAGGTTGAGCTTGAACGACTCTGCTTCCTCAACAAGTTCTCTGTATAGCCTCTCTGCCTCCCTGTAGCATTCTTCAGCCTCGTCAAAATCACCGAGCTTTACGTAAATCTCAGAAGCAGTTGCAAGGCTTTCTGCAAGCTCTTCTTTGGTGCCAATCCTTCTCCTTATTTCCAAGGCCTCTTCTGCCTTAACTTTGGCCTCATTGTACTTCCCCATGTCGTAGTAAAGCGTTGCAAGGTCGTTCTGAATGGCTGCAAGCATCTCCTCATCCCCGCTCTCCTCGCATATCTTTTCCGCTTCTGTGTACATCCTCTCTGCGTTCTCCTTCATGTCCATCAGAATCAAAGCCCTCGCAGCGTTTCTCATCAAAATTGGCGTTATGCTTTTCATTCCAAGCTCAATGGAGAGCTTTATCGCATTAACAGAAGAAACAACGCAGGAAACGAGAGACTGCTTGTCCTGTCTTTCGACCGCATCCTGTGAGGCATAAACGAAGTGAAGTATCAGCATGAGCTTTTTCCATATTCCATCCAGCTTTTTAATCTCCTCGGCATCTCTGAAGGACCTCTCTATTGTTTCTCTTAGCTCTTCAGGAGCAGATTGTTTTACAAGCTCAAAAGCATCAAGAATTCTTCCTTCCCGAATCAGTCTTTCAACCTCTTTTTCAATTTCCATGGGGGCTATTTTTTCGAACCTTTAAAAGCTTTTTGAGGTTGTATGAACCCATTAATAGTGCAGAAATTGAAGGCCAAACTAAATTTTGATTCAAAAAGAAGTAAACAAAAAATTACTCAATCTGCACGGTCTTTCTGTCCTTCTTCAGTTTCGGAATTGTTATCTCAAGAACTCCGTTGTTGTACCTCGCCTTTACCGCATCCACGTCCAGCCCTGCGGGTAATGCAATCCTCCTGAAGACTCTGCCCATCCTTCTCTCCCTTCTGAGGTACTCTCCCTTCTTCTCCTCAATCTCCTCCTTCTTTTCAGCCTTTATGACGAGGTCTCCATCCTCGAAGTAAATCTCAAGGTCTTCCTTGTTGAATCCGGGTAAGTCAGCGACAACCCTAACCTGGTCTCCCTCGTCAATGACATCAACAGGCATAGAAACTCTCAGCTCCCTTGCCTCCGGGAATCTGCCAAACTCCTCAAGCAGCCTGTTAAACCTTTCCTGCATCCTCCTCAGCTCCTCAAACGGGTCAACGAACATGCCCATCACCTCCCCCCTAACCTTTTTTTCCTAACTAACTTAACCTAACATAATGTTAGGTTTAGGTAATATAAATTTTTCGGTTCAGGTTTTTAAGAAGTGTCGGATAACAGGCTATGTGAGATGTGTTGTTTGCGGACGAGAAGTCAAAAGCGGAAGCTTGTGTGGAAAATGCATGGTTGAGAAGGAAGAAGTAGCTAAAATCAGCGAATTTGAAATTACTGTGTGTAGCAGATGCAATTTCATCAGAATGGGAAACAGATGGGTTGAGAAGAGTGTTGAAGAGGTTCTTGAAGAAATGATTTTGAAAAATGCCAGAGTCGTTGAGGAGTTTAACGTTTCCGAAATTGCGATAGCTCAGGAACAGTGCATTTTCAGAGGAGAGATATCTGGCGATGATGTCGAGGTTGTCGTACCTTTGAAGTACAAGATAAACAAAGTGCTCTGCGAGAAGTGCAGCAGGGAGGCTGGAGGTTACTATGAGTCAATCATACAGCTAAGGGCTGCAGGAAGGGACTTGAGCGACGAAGAGATTGAAAAGGCACTGGAAATCGTGGATGAGGTTATTTCAAGCGCTCCTGAGGACCAGAAGGCCTTTGTTTCAAAGGTAGAGAGGAAAAGAGAGGGTGTCAACATATTCTTCGGGAGCAGAAACATAGGAAAGAAGGTATCGAGGATAATTCTCAGAAAGCTCGGAGGGAGTCTTACGGAGAGCAAGAAGCTGCACACACGAATTGACGGCAGAGATGTTTACAGATTCACCTACTCGGTCAAATTGCCCGAGTACAGAGATGGGGACATTGTTGAGAAGGACGGGAGGTTTGCCGTTGTGAGTAACTCCGTGGCTGGAAAGGGTCTGGACATAATCACCGGAAAAACCGTCAACCTTAGCAACGAGAGAGTTGCTGTGAGAAGGGAGGACTTGAAGAGCGGTGTTGTGGTTAACGCTGACTCGGATGTTGTTGAAGTTGTTTGCGAGGATGGAAGCTTTGTGACCACTCCCAAACCTTCGGGAGCGGAAATTGGGGCTGAGGTAAAGGTCTTTGAGATGGATGGTAAATTCTTCTCCGTTTATGAAGGCGGTAAGAGTTCCGAAGAGTGAGGCAGAGAAGGTCAGAAGGCTCGCAGAGAAGCTAGGTGTTAAGGACAAGAGCAGGAGAATTACAGCAACTGAAAACTACGTTGAGATTCCGATTGTTGACTCTGCCGAAAAGTTTTTCGAAGGTTACACAATAGTCGAGCAGGAAAATCCCGTTTTTTCAAGGAAAAGGAGCCTTCGGGAAATTCTTAAAGGAAGCGTGCCGGAAGAGCTTATCCCTTCAAATTACAAGATAATAGGCGATATCGTCATTGTCAAGCTTGATGAGAGGGCAAGAGAGTATGCAAAAGTGATTGGAGAGGCTCTGATGCAGATCAACCCATGCAAGGCAGTATGGTGCGATTTTGGAAGGTTTGGGATGAAGAGAAGGCCAAAAATGGAGCTTATTGCAGGAGAGGGGAGCATTACGGAGCACAAGGAGAACGGATGCGTGTTCAGGCTTGACGTCAGCAAGGTCATGTTCAGCCTTGGAAATCAGGCAGAGAGGATGAGGGTTGCCAGGCTTGTTTATGATGGTGAAGTCGTCGTCGACATGTTTGCAGGAATCGGGTACTTCTCAATACCGATAGCCGTCCACTCTAACGCGAGAAGAATATACGCAATAGAGATAAACCCGGACTCCTACCACTTCCTTCTGGAAATATGAAGCTGAACGGTGTGAGCAACATAATCCCGATTCTGGGAGATTCCCAGTTCGTTACACCAGAGGGTGTTGCGGACAGGGTTGTGATGGGGCACATCTACTGCCACGATTATCTCTACACGGCAATCAGGGCTATAGATGAAGTCGGAGTTATCCACTACCACGAATCGACTCCCGAAGTGGTTATTGACAGACCCGTGAGAAGAGTGGAGAAAGCATGCAGGAAAATGGGGAAAAAATGCAAAATTCTGAACTTCAAAAAGGTAAAAAACTACTCTCCAGGGGTATATCACGTTGTGGTCGATGCGAAGGTTTACTGAAGCTTCTCCGCAATTTCCTTTGAGTGGTAGGTTATAATCAAATCAGCCCCGGCCCTTTTAATCGAAACGAGGATTTCGTAAACTGCCTCATCGCTCAGCCATCCCTGCTTTATCGCAGCCTTCACCATGCTGTACTCTCCGCTAACGTTGTATGCTGTGAGGGGCAAATCGAAGCGCTCTCTTGCCATTCTGATGATGTCGAGGTATGGTAAGGCGGGCTTGACCATTATTATGTCCGCTCCCTCTCTGACGTCAAGCTCAATCTCCCTCATCGCTTCCCTTGCATTGTGAATGTCCATCTGATACCCCCTTCTATCACCGAACTTGAAGCCACTTTCAGCAGCATCCCTGAATGGGGAGTAGAAGTTTGAGGCGTACTTGGCAGAATAGCTCATGATGGGCGTGCTCTCGAAACCTGCAGCATCAAGAGCTTCTCTTATCGCCCTAACCATCCCATCCATCATTCCGGAGGGTGCAACAATATCCGCTCCGCTTTCCGCATGGCTCACTGCAGTTTTTCCGATTATTGGGAGAGTTTCATCGTTCGCAATTTCCCCATCCCTCACGACACCGCAGTGGCCGTGGGTTGTGTACTCGCAAAGGCATACGTCGGTTATAACAACAGCATCCGGAAACTCTGATTTGATTCGCCTAACGGCTTTCTGTATGACTCCGTTTTGGTCAAAAGCAGAAGACCCAACTTCGTCCTTGTAGGAGGGGATACCAAAAAGGATGAAACTCCTCAATCCCTTCTCAAAACACCCCTCTATCTCCTTTTCAACCATTTCAAGCGGAATTCTGAAGTAATCAGGCATCGACTCGATGGGTTTCTTCTCTCTGATGTTTTCATCAACGAAAATCGGTGTGATGAGGTCTTCAGGACTCAACCTTGCTTCTCTGAACATCCACCTCAGGTTCGCCTTCCTCAACCTTCGCATCCTTACTTTCGGGAATTCTGCCATTTCCACCACCAAAAACATACTTTACAGATTCTATTACATGAAACTCACCCTTCCTTGCCGCCTCCCTCAGGCGAACAGTCGGCTCCCTAAGGAATTTTTTAATCAACGAGTTGGCAAAGTCGTTGAGAAGGTCCTTAACATCCTCAGAGACACCATATTTCGCGTTTAGCTTCGCATAAAGCTCTTCCACTTCTTCGCCAACGAACTTCTCAGCGAGTGAATACATAGCTGCAATGGCATTTCTTGCTGATATGTCCTTCAAAAGCAGCTTTAGCTGCTCAAGCTCCTCTTCAATAATCCTCTCAACTTTCGATATCTCCTCTCTCCTTCTGGCAAGGTTTTCCTCACTGATTCTCCTCAAATCGTCAATCGTGAGGAGTTCAACACCGGCAAGTTCCGCAACACTCTCCTCCACGTCTCTCGGCAACGCTATGTCAATAATGAGGAGCTTCTGACTTCTCTCCTTCATCGCCTTCTCCACATCTCTCCTTGTTATGACACTGTGGGGGCAGAGGTTGCCGAAATTACGACATCGCAAACTTTGAGGTACTCAACCAGTCTGTCGAACCTTACCGCAATCCCGCCAATCCGCTTTGCAAGCTCCTCAGCTTTCTCGTACGTCCTGTTTGCTATTAGCACAGCCTCAACTTCCTTACCCGCAACGGCCTTTGCAACAAGTGTGCCCATCTCTCCGGCACCTACAAGCAACGCTTCTTCCCCTTCAGCGTCCCCAAAACTCTTTCCGCCACCTCAACAGCAGCAGAGCCGATTGAAACCGAACCTTTGGAAATTGCAGTCTCCCTCCTGACTCTTCTTCCAACCTGAACAGCCTTGCCAAAACTCTCTCTAAAACCTCTCCCGCCTGTCCGCTTTTCCTGCAGAGGTTGAAGCACTGCCTTACTTGACCAAGAATCTGCTCTTCTCCAACAATCATGGATTCTATTCCTGAAGCAACTCTGAGCAAGTGTCTCAGGCAGTTTTCACCAACGAGGATTTCAGCTTTTGCAGATATGCCAAGCTCATCCGCAATTTCCCTAAGACAGCTTTCCAAAGCCTGACCAACAAGATAAATCTCGAAGCGATTGCAGGTGAAGATGTAAGCGTATTCGGAAAAACTGCATTTTGAAATTACCTCCTCCAGTCTAGGCTTTACAGTAAGCCAGATTTTCTCAATTTCCTCTACTTTAGCATTTTTGTGAGAAATCGTTATGCATCCAATTTCCATCCTAGAATTCTGAATTCACAAGTGCTTTTTAAGTTTTTTATTCAGGTTTGCTGAAATTAACAATTTTCAATATAAATAAAAAAGGCAAAATGGTGGAGACTTCCGGAACGGTTAAACGAACATCACTCCCTTCAAATCGGGTATCGGAGTCGTCTTCTTGAGCACTTTATCTATTGCCTTCGTAAAGTCCAGCATTGTAACCTTTGCCCTCTCCTCTCTGATGGCGAACATTCCCGCTTCGGTGCATATCGCCTTAATATCAGCTCCACTCGCACCCTCTGTGATTCTCGCAAGCTCCTTGAAGTCAACGTCCTCTGCGAGCTTCATCTTTCTGGTGTGTATCTTGAATATCTGTACTCTTCCTCGAACGTTGGCATCGGGACCTCTATTATCCTGTCGAACCTTCCAGGTCGCAAGATTGCTGGATCCAGTATGTCGATTCTGTTTGTCGCACCGATGACCTTCACGTCCCCTCTCGGATCAAAGCCGTCAAGCTCAGCGAGAAGCTGCATCATCGTCCTCTGAACTTCCCTATCACCGCTTGTATCGCTGTTTGTCCTTCTTGCTGCTATGGCATCAAGCTCATCTATGAATATTATCGACGGCGCTTTCTCCTTTGCAAGCTGGAACACCTCTCTGACCAGTCTTGCTCCCTCTCCGATGTACTTCTGAACGAACTCGCTGCCAACCACCCGTATAAAGGTGGCCTTCGTCTGGTTTGCAACAGCCTTTGCCAGTAATGTTTTGCCCGTTCCCGGTGGACCGTAAAGCAGCACGCCCTTTGGGGGTTCAATGCCCACCTCTGCAAAAAGCTCTGGTTTCAGCAGCGGCAGCTCAACAGCCTCTCTGATTTCCTCTATCTGCACATCAAGACCTCCTATGTCCTCGTAGCTGACTTCTGGCTTCTCATCCACCTCAAAGCCGTAAACCATTGGGTCCTTGGATGTTGGAAGAACATTCACTATGGCCAGTGTCTGCTGATTTAAAGCGACTCTCGCACCCGGCTTTAGCTCTTCTTCATTAATATACTGGGAGGTATTAACGACAAATTTTGGTCCGGTTGAACTCTTCACAACAACTCTTCCGTCTTCAAGGATGTCTGAAACGACACCTACGAGTAATGGTGGTGAGCGTAATCTTTCAACTTCACTTCTCAGCCTTCTTACTTCTCTTTCATATCTTATTCTTTCGCTTTCGATAAACCTCTTTTCATCTTCCAGTCTGCGATAAAGCTCTCTAAGCTTGTAGTAATCCTCCTCCAGTTTCTTCAACTTTTCCAGGAGGTATTGTATCTCGCTATCACCCATATTTTATCCCTCAATTTTATTTTTTGCTTCCCTCTACCGTTCCGGAAGCCTCCAAATACATATATATCACTCATCATATAAGAACTTGTTGCTGGTGAGTGAGATGAACTGCGAAATCTGTGGCAGAGAGATTAAGGGGAAAGCTTCAAAATCGTTGTCGAGGGGAGTGAAGTTACCGTCTGTGGTTCCTGCAGGCAGTTCGGAACTGAAAAGAAGCCCTCCGTTGCATCTCAGCAAGGGGCCAGGAGGGTAGTTCTGAAAAAGAAAAGGAGTTCGACAAAAATCGAGTTCAAAGAGGAGCTTGTTGAGGATTTCCACATTATTATCAAGCGTGAAAGGGAAAAGAGGGGCTGGAGTCAGGAGCAGCTGGCCAAAAAGATTCAGGAGAAGGAGTCTCTAATAAAGAAAATCGAGAATGCAGAGATTACACCGGAACCAGAAGTGGTGGAGAAACTGGAGAAGCTGTTCAACATCAAGCTCAGAGAACAGATTCCTGAAATCAAAATTGAGAAGAGTAAAAGCCTTGTTCCAACACTGGGCGACGTTGTTGTGGTGAAGAGGAAGAAGAAATAATTTAAGTCCAGGTATTAACTAGCGGCATGCACAACTTCATCTACATAACCGCTCCTTCTCTGGAGGAGGCGGAGAGAATAGCAAAGAGGCTCCTTGAGAAAAAACTTGCAGCCTGCGTAAACATATTCCCGATTAAATCTTTCTTCTGGTGGGAAGGGAAGATAGAGAATGCCACCGAGTTTGCCATGATTGTCAAAACGAGGTCGGAGAAGTTCTCTGAAGTGAGAGAGGAGGTTAAAGCAATGCACAGTTACACCACCCCCTGCATATGTGCAATACCAATAGAGAGGGGGCTCAAGGAGTTTCTCGACTGGATAGACGAGACAGTCGAATGAGGAGGGTTGGAACATACGGTGTAAGGAAATTGATAGAGTACAATCAGGAGCGGTGGAACATACTCGCGGAGAAAAGGGAGCGAGCAAAGGAAGTAATGGAGGCTCTGCTATCTTTCGGAATTGAGAGCATTGTTTACGGTAGCGTTGCGAGAGGGGATGTGAACGAGAAAAGCGATGTGGATATTTTCATCCCTGAGGTCATACCCTCATACAAGGTAGAAGTCGCTCTTGACGGCTTTGAAGTCCTTGAAAAGAGAATCGTCCAGGCAACTCCAAATTATGCCATAAAAGGGGAACTGGTGCTTTCTGACAACACCACCGTAAGCTTTCCAATGGTCAGGATGAGGGAAAGGGAGATGGACTTCTACAGGTTCGGAGGGTGCATCGATTACAGGGGCTTGGTGGAGAACAGAAGAGTGCCGGGAGTCGATAAGAGACTCGTTCTGATAATCCCCACTGGAAACGGACATCGCGAAATCCCTCTCACAGATATTCATCCGAGCAGCGTTGCGAGAATGCTCGGAGTGTCAATAGAGATTGTAACGGAAAGAATAAGAGTTCTGACAAGGAGAAGGGAGATCGGAAGGACGGGGATCTTCCTATGCGAAACAATTCCTACAACTGACTGCTTCGAGCAAGCTCTCAAAGAGATAGCCTCCAGAAACCCTGCAGTAAGGAGAAGGCTCGATTAACCAAGCTTCTTGCTCAGCTTTATTGCGTTGAGCAGTGTTGAGACATACACCGCAAGCAGGGCAATCAAAACGACCATCGAAGCCAGCATTACTGCCGTGTAATCATTCACTTTCATTCACCTCCATTTTCTCTCTCATCTCGGAAACTTTCGAATCGAGAAGGAAATACGAGAGGTAAAGCAAAATGAATGCGATTATCATTATCCCCAGCAGCATTCCCCTCTCCGCATCAAAGCTTGCCTCGAAAGGTTTTGGATGCAGCGGAGAGAGAAGAGACGAAAAATAGCTCATAGGAACCGTAACGAAGGCAAAGATGGAGTATATAGCAGAGTATCTCGCTTTAATCGCATAATCCTCAATACTGGCTCTCAAACCGAAGTAAGCTGCGTAGGCAAACCAGAGGACAAGTACGAATGTCTCTCTTGGATCCCAGTTCCAGTAACTCCCCCACGCGACCTTAGCCCATATTGAACCGCTTATGAGGGCTGCTGTTATCATCGCAAAACCAAATTTGGCCGAGCTTACAGCCTGAACATCTCTTCTGTAGTTTTCTGTTTTCAGAAAAGAAATTGAGAAAATCAGCGTTACTGTAAATGCTACAAAAGATGAAACTGCAGCAGGAACGTGAAAGAAGATTATTCTGTAGTTCTCAGCTATTGTCGGCGATGAAACAGGAGGGAGTGTGAATGCTTTGTAAACTCCGTAGATTAGCATCGCGAAGCCACAGAAGAAGCTCAACGCAGAGGTCTTAGACCACATGACCAGGCATGGATACCTGACGCTTTAAGTTTTTCCCCACGAGACTGCAAAGTATATTGATGAAGCAATGACTGCTGCTACTGCACCTGAGGGAATGCTGAAGTAGAAAGAGGTCAAGAGGCCCGTGTAAAGGCTTAGTAGGCTAAAACGAATGAAATTATGAAGACGGACGAAAGGGTTTTACCAAGGATTCTGGCAGCTGATGAGGGAGCGATGAAGATTGAAAAAACAAGAATTGCTCCAACAGCTTTCAATGCTGTAACAACAGATATTGAAATCAGGGCGATAAGCATAAAGTCATACAGGTAAACGTTGATGCAGGTCGCTTCCGCCCCTGAGGGGTCGAAGGATATGAAAATAAACTTGTAGTAAAAGAATGAGACCGCGATAAGCACGAAAGCTGTTGTGATTGCAACAATCACGAAATCGTCGAGAGTTAAAAGAAGAACATCCCCGAATAGAAACTGCCAGGCATTTGACGCCGAGTTTCTGGTCATCGAGATAAACACGGCTGCCAGAGCCATGGAGAGGGAGAATGCGGTGGCTATACCAGTGTTCACATCCCCCCTCCTTGCAGCTTTCGCGGAGAGGACTGCAAAGAAAACCGCCGCAATTAAGGCAAAAAGGAAGTAGTGAGCGCTGAAACCAATCGAGTTCAGGAAAAGCGCAAGAGAAACTCCGGCCAAGGCTGAATGGGCAGAGCCAGCAACGAGAAACGAGGCCCTTCTAAACACAGTAAGGGTCCCGGCTATGGATGCGTTCAACGAAATCAGCACTGAAGCTAATATAGCCCTCAAAATGAGTTCATCCATGGTAATCACCGTAAAGCGGATGAGTGTAGCCTTCCTCGCAAATCACTATTGGTATGGATGCGCCGTAAGCCTTTATGATGTTCTCCTCAGAGAAAACCTCATTTGGCTTTCCTGCCGCTATTATTCTCCTGTTAAGCAAAACAACTCTGTCTATGCTGTGAAGTAGCGGATTGATGTTGTGCACAACTGCAACAACAGTTTTGCCCCGGGAGCTCATCTCTGCGAGTATTTCAACTATTTTTTCCTGTGAGGGTACATCAACCCCATTAAATGGTTCATCAAGCAGCAGAATTTCAGGGTCTGAGATTAGAGACCTTGCAAGGAGCACTTTCTGCTGCTGCCCACCACTCAGCTCGCTGAAAAGCTTACTGGCATATCCATCCAGCCCTACCATTGAAAGAACTTCTCTAAGCCTATCGTAGCTAACCTTTCTACCCCTCGCCAGCAAAGGCAGCTTTATAACCTGTGAAACCGTAAGAGGGGCTTCAAGAAGTATCTCTTCCCTCTGAGGGAGATAGCCGACCTTGTCAATGAACTTATCTCTCTCCTCAAAAGCGCTGAAACCCAGAACCTTAACAGTTCCTTTTTTTGGCCTCAGTAGGCCAAGGATAAGCCTAAGCATCGTGCTCTTTCCGGCCCCGTTGGGGCCAAGTACGGCAACAAATTCCCCCTTGCTTATTCCGATATTTAGATCGCTCAGGACTTCATTGGAGTTGTAGGAAAAACTCACGTCGTGAAATTCTATGGCTTTCATAACCTCACCTTAATCGCAGCGATGATCAGAGCTTCGACTACGCACAGAATTGAGAGGATGTATATCCAGATGTTGCTGTTGCTGCATTCCGCATAGCTTCCTGCATAGGCAATTCTTGCTGCATTTGAAATCAGTATCGTGTCGTAGGCAGAGTCGCCTGATGAGAACTTCACCCAGGCTATTTTCGCTTGGTACCCTTAACCAGTTCCTTCGCCATTTCCTCTCCTTTTCCTCCCTTCATAAACTCCGGAACGATTATACCCCTGTACTCCCCGCTTTCAAGCTTTTCCCTTATCTCAGAAAGCTCCTTTGCACTTGCAGTACCCGCCCCTTCCGAAATCAGAACTGCTGCAACGCTCACGTTGTAGGTTTCAGCTATGTAGCAAACTCCCGGCACCATAGCAACGTATTTCTTCCCGGTCTCTCCTTCAGCAATTCTCCTGGCCTCTTTTTCTGCCTCTTCGACTCTCTCAACGAAAACTCTAAAATTTTCTTCGAATTGCGCCTTTTTTTCAGGGTACATCTCGGAAAGCCTGTTTTTAACCGCCTTTGCTATCCCAATTGCGTTTTCAGGTAGCATCCAGTAACCGTGCGGATTGTTCTCGAAGCCAGGGAAGCTGTAGAGCTTTGGGTTGTAATTGCCAAAATCGAGAGTGTTCGGAAACTCCCTGGCTATCTTGGCCTCAAAGTCGAGCAGTTTTGAATTTGCCAGCACAATGAGGTTTGAATTTCTCAGTTTCTCAATATCCTCCACAGTGAGACTGAATGCATGAGGGTCGGAGCCTGGAGGAAGAAGGCTGTAAACCTCAAAGTCATCTCCAGCAACCGCCTCAACTATAGGCTCAAAATCAGGCACTGTAACGACTATTGTCGATGCCTCAGCCGTGCTGAGGAGGAAAAGTGTTAAAACGGCAAATATGACAGCCCTCACTTTTTCACCTCTGGAATCGTCTTTCCACATGGGCAAAGTTTTCTGTCACCGTATTTCGCTTCAAGGGCATCAACGAAGCTGCTGCCAGCAACCATGCCTATTTTCTCAGCCTCCCTGCAGAAGTCCTCCACACCAAGCTCGGCGAGAAGGCATTCTATAAGCCTGTGCATCCTCATTGCCGCTTTTGCTTCCATTTTTCCCCTTTCGTTGAGAACCAACCTTTTTTCGGGACATAAACACCGTAACCAGCTTTGGATAGATCGTTCAGCATTTTCTGGGCAGTGGACTTTGACACACCAAGTTTTTCAGCAACCTGAGTTGGGCCTATCACTGCAACACCGCTTTCAATCTCAGTGTAAACTGTTCTGAGCAGGACCTCAGTTTTTACAACGAACTTCGTTCGCACAACGAACACTTCTGCACTCGCAATATATATTTAACGAACAGCAAACACAAAGCATGGCAAAAATTTATCGCGATGCGGATGCGGATTTAAAGTACCTCGACGGCAAAACCGTGTGCATAATCGGATATGGAAGTCAGGGGCACGCCCACGCCCTGAACCTGAAGGACTCCGGAGTTAACGTGGTTGTTGGACTGCCCGAGTGGGACAAGGCAACATGGGAGAGAGCTGAGAAGGACGGGATGGTTGTCAAAGAAATCAGTGAGGCTGCTGATGGTGCCGATGTTATTGCAATGCTGATTCCGGACATGGTCCAGCCTGCAGTATACAGAGAGCATATCCAGGACAAGCTGAAAGAGGGTGCGATGCTGATGTTCGCACATGGCTTCAACATCCACTACAACCAGATTGTTCCGCCCGAATACGTTGATGTGGCAATGGTTGCACCCAAAGGGCCTGGACCGCTTGTGAGGAGAATGTACGTAGAGGGCAAGGGTGTTCCGTCCTTGGTTGCTGTTGAGCAAAACTACACGGGTAAGGCTCTCGAAGTTGCTCTTGCCTACGCAAAGGGAATTGGAGCGACGAGGGCAGGAGTCATTGAGACGACGTTCAAGGAAGAGACTGAGACCGACCTGTTTGGGGAACAGGTTGACCTCTGCGGTGGAGTGGCAGAGATGATAAAGATGTCCTTCGAAACTCTGGTTGAAGCTGGCTATCAGCCTGAAATAGCCTACTTCGAAGTTCTGCACGAGCTTAAGCTTATCGTTGACCTGATTTACGAGGGTGGAATTTACAACATGTGGAGCGCTGTGAGCGAGACTGCAAAGTACGGTGGGATGACCAGAGGAAAGAGAATCTTCACCGAGCAGACAAGAGAGGAGATGAGAAGAATTCTCAAGGAAATCCAGACCGGAGAGTTTGCGAGGGAGTGGATTCTCGAAAACATGGCTGGAAGGCCGGTTTACAACAAACTGCTCCAGATGGAGAGGGAGCACCCGATAGAGAAGATTGGAAAAGAACTCAGGGCAATGATGCCCTGGCTTAAAAAGGACTAATAAACCTCCGCTTTCCCTATTAGCTCCTTTAACAAATTTTTTATAAACCTGCAGTTGTCGCTTTCCTTCAAAGCATCATTGGAGAAGATGTCTGCCGAGAAGAAAGCCATGTTACCTTTTCTTACCCCAAAAACCACGTTTTTGCCTGTTCTGAACGTTATATCTCCAAGCATGACTTTTGTGTTTCTGTTCCCGTTAATGATTACCTCACACTCCTCGTCCACCTCCATGTGGTGAGGATAAAGAAGCTTTAGCGTGTCTACACCTCTGAAGTACTCCAGCTTTCCCCTCATTGCGGAAGCGTTGAGTTCAAGGTAATCCGCAACGGGTAAGAGATTCTCAGACAGGCGAATTGGAACGTTCGTATTTGTAACATGGAAAACGAGAATCTTGCTTTTCGCCAGTCGAGAAATTGCAGGAGTTTCAGAGAACTCGACAGGTTTGAGGAAAAAAATGATTTCGTAGGAGAATTCAATCCTGCTCAACTCCGCAATGTCTGTAGATACCTGCCCCAAATAATCCACGTGATAGTCGTTTATCAGACACTCCTCTAGGTCTTTATAGCGATACCACTCACTATCCTTGGCAATCAGCAGTACTGATAGCATGCACTATCATCCGAACATGGCTACAAATGCTTTTCCAAGTTCGGTCAGGAATATGCTGAGGTTCTTACCCTTTCTCTCGGTAACAACAAGCCCATCCTCCTCAAGACCGTTGAGATGGTAGCTCATTCTTGCCCTCTGAGCCATGTATTTCTTCTGTTCCTCAAGTTTTCCTTCAACGAGTTCGATGAGCCTGTTGATAGAATCTACACTACCACCTTCCCTCTCAAGTGCCCGCAGTATTTCGGTCAGGAATATGCTGAGGTTCTTACCCTTTCTCTCGGTAACAACAAGCCCATCCTCCTCAAGACCGTTGAGATGGTAGCTCATTCTTGCCCTCTG
>LZQN01000031.1_pt1 | contig 41252 bp, 37 predicted proteins | sample 768531 | NCBI WGS metagenome assembly LZQN01 (sample SAMN05207080, study PRJNA324506) | oil field metagenome | isolation source: sample BH-FW-7 from oil reservoir | place: India: Bombay High | collected 2015-12-02
TCACGACAAACAAGGAGTTTACGGCATGGGGAGAATTTTTTCACGACGAGAACGTGGCAGTCCCAATAGTGGATCGCTTGATTCATCACTCACACATTTCATGCTAGGAGGTGAGAGCTACCGCTTGAGAGAAAAATTGGAAAACTAGGGAGTGGCAGGTGGGTCAATTTTGTTGTCCGAAAATGGATTAAATTTTTTGGCCATTGACAATAGAGCTTTCAACTTTATTTAAATATCCACCAGAAATTAGAACTCTTATATATACTACTAATCCTATAGAAAGTTTTAATAGTAAATTGAAAAAGGTCAGTAAAAATAGGGGTGTATTTCCTACAGAAGAATCATTGTTTAAATTACTATATTTAGCTATAAATGATATATCAAAAAAATGGAATGGCAGAATAAAAGATTGGTCGAAAATTTACCCGCAACTATATATTTACTTTCAGGAAAGGATTGGCAGGTTTACAAATGGTTAATATCATAAATAATAAAATTGGGATTTACACAAATCAAGTTACAGGGTCTCTACCTTCAATTATTTTGATTTCATTACTGTTATCTTCCCACATTTTTTATTACTAAGTATTTTACAAATTATCAATTTTAGACTTTAAATCATTTAATTTATCAAAACCAATGCTGCTATTATCGTTAATTACCTTCTTTGCTACTTCCCTTGCTACTAAGGGTTTAGAATCTCCTAGTTCTTCCTTAACTTGTTTTTCAATGTTTTTATAATCTGGAAATGAATTTCTAAAAGTTTCTTCAAAATCTTTCCCAAAAACACAAAATTTATCGCCGATATTCCAATCTGCTGTGTTAAGTAAATCTTCTAAATCTTTATCAGGAATACCAATAGATTTTAGAAAATCTTTTCTTTTATAACCATTAGTATCATCTTTAACATCATTATCAAAGCAAACATAGCAGGGTATTTCAAAAGCTGTAAAGAATCTCCACCATTTGGCTAATTCGCCTTTTCCTCCAACTCCGATGATATCTATACCTTTTTCTAAAACATTCAAATCCACTTTTTCTAAGTAAATAGGTAAAGCTAACTCTTCTGTCATTCCTTCTACTAAAACAATTTTGTTTGCAAAAAATCCCTTTAAAATATTGAAAGTTGCACTTTTAGAGTAAAACGGGATTATAGTATCTGAATTGGCATTTGTTGCACCTTTATCTTTACAGAATTTCACCAGTGAATTTTTATTTAAGTTTTTCACAAAAGTACCCTCACTGTCTTTTCTGACTAAGTAAATCCCTTCCAAAAACTCCAAATCAATGAAATATGGACTATGGGTGGTAATGACAATTTGCAAACCGTCTTTTGCCATACCAAATAAAGTTTTTGCTAACCATTTTTGGGCTAAGGGATGTAGGTGTGCCTCTGGTTCATCTATAATTAAAATAAGTCCTCCTTCATCTCTAAAGCATTTAGCATAAGCATGAGCGAAGGATAAAGCTAATATTTGCTGCTGCCCTGTTCCTAATTCATCAAAGTTTCTACTTTCATTATTTTCATGTGGTAAAACTCTCAAATTTTTAAAGTAATTGCTTGGGTCATATGCAGAAAAATCTAATTGTAAGCCATGGGTCATGTTTTGAATAAATTTTCCTGTTAGGGAAGACATTTTTTCTTTAAAATCTTTAAACTCGTTTACTTCATCGAATACATTAAGGATTTGACTGTAAAGCTTTTTTAACTCATTTACTCTCGTTTCATCTGATGTGAGTTTATCGTGAAAGGCCTTGGTTACTTTGGATAGTAAGGTGTATTTTGTTGAATAACTTAATTGATATGTTAAGTTTTGCTCCGACGAAATAAGTATTGCCGATAATTCTTCTCTTAAAGGATTTGAAACATAGGGATTTTCATTTCCGTCACTTTGAATAGCATCATATTTAGTTTCATTACCCTTTTCTTTTTCTAATTTAAATCCCTTACAACTATACTCACTATTTCTACCCAATTTATTTTGAAAATCGGAAACTTCTGCCTTTATGATTATTTTATTATTGGCAGAACGATTGTAATAATCATGGTCATCAAATTCTTTATATTTCGGGTGCCACTCACCAAATAAAATTTCAATAGCCCTTATGATGTTGGTTTTTCCGGAATTGTTTTCCCCGATAAGAATTACAGGCTGATTTTCCGGAAATTCTATGGTCACAGGCTTATTACCTATGGAACGGTAATTTTCAATTGTAATTGATTTGAGTTTTGCCATATTATTATTTTAATTCTTTATTTTTTGCCATATACATTTCTTCCACCATTTCATCCAATTCTTTCTGTATCAAATCCAGTTGGGCTTCTGCTTCACTTTCATTTATCTTACCTTCAAACTTTAATTTTTGAATATTATATGCACGATTGAAAATTTCTTCAAATTGTTTCAATTGGTCTGCTGTTGGGATAATTATGGGTAATTGACGAATGTCATTTATTTGAATACTCACAGTATTATTAATAAAAACAAATTGATAATTAGAAAAAAAAGTAGAATTTAATATTGACACTATGTACTTTGTTAAATTCTCATCAAATAGATACAACGACATACTCTTAACATCATTTATTGTTTTTCTTTTATTTTACTTTTAAAGTATCCATTCCAATATCTTTCCAGCAAAAACCTTCACGGAAATAGAATTGGTAACCTTGCCACCTTGCTTTGGGGTCAGTTTGTAGGAACTTCACATTTTCTTTGCTCCAATCAATGTAATAAGGGGTTGGGGCGTACCAGCGGTTGCCATCTTTGTCACCTTTATCGTAAGGGACAAAAGTTCTATCGCCGACAATTCCGTTTAATTTTTCATCTTCTGTAAGTTTATCTACATCGGCTATTTCGCTTTCGTTTACAATCCGATACAACCAGCCCTGCCCAAATACATCCCGCCCATATTTTTCTTTCAAAGTATCAAATAATTGACGTATTTCTTGTTCACTGAGTGTATTTAAAAATTGCTGGGCATCGGCTTTGGTTTTAATATTTTCTTTTTTGCAAAATTCAGTGGCTAACAGCAGTTTTTCAGGTCTTTGTTTTCTTACATTTTCTGCCCATTTAGTGCCATCTAATACGCCTACATATTTGCCATTATTTGCAGTTGCAAGTCCTTGTCCACCTTCTGTAATTAGCCCCAGCAAAGTAATATCACCCGGTCTTAATGATTTACGGTATTCTTCCAGTTCTCTTTTATGTTTTTCAATATTTCTACTAGTTGAGATTTTATCCCACCATTCATTAAGCAATTTATTTACTTTTTTACCAAACCTTTCATAGATTGTTTTATTGTAATCCGTTGGTACAAAGAAGACTTTGTTTGGGGTATTAGTATAATCTACTTGTTTTATGGAATAAATTTTTGCATTTACAATATCATACTTACCGTCCAAAAATATTATACCATGCTCTGGTTGTGGTGTATTTTTCTTAACGATTATCACGCAGGTATCTACCATAGCATTTTCAAAAGGATTACCTGTATCAAAAATTTGCAGAATAGTATTTTTCAAAAGCATTTCACGAAGATTTTTTTTCGTCTGAATAGTCCAAAATGTTTTTGAGGATATGAATGAAAGAACACCATCTTTTTTGAGAACTTCCATTGCTCTAAAGAAGAAATGATTGTAAGCGTCGTCAGCAAATTTATATATTTTTTCTAATAATGGTTTTATATTGTCATCTACTCCTTTGGTGGAGATATACGGCGGATTCCCAATCACTATATCAAACCCATCACTTACACCAAACATCCATTCGGGGTCAAACCAATCTGCCACTTTGTTCTGATCAAAGATATCAAATTGAGCAATTTTGTGAGCTACTTCGTGATCATAATCGCTTGACTTAAGCAATTCTTCCAGCTGATTTCTCAATGAAGAATACTCATCGCGTAATTTTTTCTTTTCATTTCTTGTTTTTACAGAAAAATGTCTATGTCTTAAATTGGCAAGCTTTTCTTTTATTTCTGTAATCTGCTCATAGTTTCCTGATAGTCTTTCAAAAATAGAACCTGCAACTTTAAGTCCAGGTTTGTTTAATGGTATCAGGCTATTTGCTGCCACAAACTTTGTTTCAAGGTTTGGTAACGATAATATCCCTCTATTTTCCTTTTTATCATCTACCTTTTGATCTATTACGAGAGAAATAAAAAATCTTAATTTACTAATCTGAATTGCTATAGGTTGGATATCTACACCATAAATACAATTTTCTATAATAAAGAGTTTTCTTGCATAGTCGGGGTGATTTATACTCTCATCAAAAGCTTCATTTATCTGTTTTAAAATCCCTTCTCTTTCCGACTTATCTTTTGTATCTATAAAAACTTTTTCTGATTCAAGAATTGCATTTTCAATTTGAATATCTTGCCAAACTTTATTATCTACATCAACTTTTTGAAGTATATATACCAGCTTGTGAAGCATCCCCATTGGGAAAGCCCCAGAACCACATGCAGGGTCAATCACTTTTAAATTTGATATACAGCGAACAATTTTCTCCTTTATACCTTCATCGAGAGTTACTTCTTTTTCATTATATTTTACAATATCTCTGATTATCTCTTCATCAAGCTCTTTTATGTTTTCTTTGAAATAGGCAATTAAGCTCTCATCCACCATATAGTTTACAATTTCTCGAGGAGTATAGTAGCTGCCTGAAGATTTTCGAGCTGTTTCCTGTGTCTCGGGATTGTAAGAAGCAAGCAGATTTTCAAAAACCATCCCTAAAAGCTCAGGGTCAAGAGCAATCTCTTCATCCACAGGTGAATTCTCATCAATTGTAAAATTATACTCTTGTAGAATATTTATAAGCCCTTTAAAAATCTCCTTTTGCTTAAAGCCATATTCTTTTAAATCAACCTCTTTTTCATCAGAAAAGAATAAATAGTCCGGCACAATTGCCATTTTGCCATTTTTTCTTGAAAATCCGTCAACATAAATATTACCTTTATCAAGGCACTCAAACAGACCTCCATTTAAGAAGGGAACTTTTTGAAATAAGCTTATAAATTCTTCTTCGCTTGTTAAAAGAAAGTCACTATTGCGATATAAATTTTTTACGTTGAATTCATTTCTATTTTCATAATAATCACCTTTTCTGGCAAATTTTCGGTCATTCATCTGTCTGTTGAGAGTCCCAAAAAATAAGTTTTGTAGAATAGCGTTGTAATAATAATGGCTTTCTTTATTCTTATTAAAGTCCTTTACAATTTTAGCCACATAATCTTTGTCAAATATTTCATTTGGAATAAGATGCTTTTCTTTTAAAAACCATATAAAGATAATCCTGGTAATTAGCCTTATGAGATTGACAGCATTTCTTTTATTTTCATCCTTCATTTCTTCTAAATCTGATGGAAAGTTAACTTGACTAAGGCTATAATGGTACCAAGTAGAAAGCTCTTTATAAAATTCTTCAGTAACTTTTTTGACACTAAAAGCAGAAATTATCTTTTCTAAACTTGAAAAATCAGCACTTGAAATTTGATCAATAAAAGTTTTGTTTGTTTGATACTTTGAGACAAAATAGGTATATCGCTTAAAGCTGGTAAAATTTTCTTTAATCCCCCTTGATGTCTTTTCATATATCTTGGTAATAAGGGAGAATCTAAAATTTCCATTCTCATCATAGAAAATAAATATTCCACCTGAAAGTGATAAATCTTCTTTTAATATTTTTTTGGCAAGGTCATACTGGTCTTTTTTACCTGAACGTTCAGTAAGATTTTTTGTGACTTTAAATGAAGCAATTACAAGCTCATCATCTTCAATAGGGATAATGCCATGCTTTCTACCGTTAATAAAAGATAAAAAGCCATAATTATCAAGCTCAGGAAAATCTGTTTCTTTTTTAAATTTTCTATTCTTTTTACTAAAAAATGTATCCCACTTGTCTAAATTGAAATTTCCTATTATCTCTTGTAAAAGCTCTTTTTCATTCATAACTACCTCTCAAACTTAAGTAATGGTTGAAGCAATATTTTCAATAGCGATAATAATCTCTTTTTTTAAAGAATAAGATTTCTTGGCCTCTTCCGATAGATAGTCCTCTCCAAGCTCATCTTTTAAGATTTCAATTTCTTTTACAATCTCCTCATCTTTTTTATTTCTAAGATTAGAAATTCTTCTCAAGGTATAGTCAGATAAAGTCCCATAACTTGTAAAATCATTTTTAAGGGTGCTTAAGAAATTCTTTACAGGTCTAAATATCTCTTCTTTTGATTTAAGAGCATAATTTATCACATCATATGCTTTTTTCTCAATACTCTGAGTAGATGTACCCATGATATTTTTTTCTTTGTAGTTTCTGATATTATCGTATGCATTCCAAAACGTTTCACTTAATTCAAGACGTTTTTCATCATATTTTACTTCAACTTTATCAAATACCTCTTCAAAAGAACTGATTTTTATCTCATCATTAGAATAATCATACACCATAGCATAAAGAGCATTTTTTCTCATAAATACAATTAAGTTATTTTCTGAGAATTCTTTTGCTGTTTTTATCCGATTTGGAAAAGTCTTTATCGCTTCTACCACTTCAGGATAAAGCTTTTTTATCTCTGAAAATTTATTATAAACTTTTGTATAAAAACTTTCTTCTTCCATTGCTTCAGGGTTTGCCATTAATTTATCAAAGAGCATAGATGGTGATACCTCTTCTCCCTCGTCGAATATTTTTGCATCTTCTCCCAATGTATTGTGTATCATAAACATTTTGTTTTGTGCTATCTCCCTTGACTGGACAATATCTCCACCTTTTTTGTAGGGAAGAAGTTTACAATATAAAGGCTATCAAATACTTTTTTACCAATCCTATTAATTCGCCCAAGCCTTTGTATCACCCTAACAGGATTCCACGGTATGTCGTAGTTTATCACCATACCAGCCTATTCAGGTTAAATCCTTCAGAAATCTTGTCAGTACAGAGAAGGATATCATATTCATCTTTTTGAGTTTTGTAACTGGCATCAAAATTCTGATATATATCTTCGATTTTACTATTTGAGATACTGCCTGCTACTACCAATACCCTACCGTCAAATGTTTCAGAGAAAACAGGCTCAAGATATTTTACGGTATCAACAAATTCAGAAAAAATAATTATCTTTCTCTTAGGGTCATTTTTTAAAGATTTTTTTATATTAGTAATAATACATTCTGTTTTAGGGTCACTTTCAACAAGCTTAAGTGCCTCAATATCTTCGAGGATAGATTCAAAAAGCATTATATCTTCTGATATATGCTTTAAAAAGTTTTTATTTTTGAATTTATTCACTTCATAAATTTTGTGTTTTTGGGATAAACGCCATTTAAAATATTATTTTTGTATTCTTCTAATTGAGCTTCAATTTCATCATTATCCAGCTCGTATATTTTTTCTATAAGATTTCTATCAAGTATATATTTCCCTGTCCTATCCACAAAGTCTAATACTGTTTCGTGAACTCTTTTAAAATTTTCTATAGTCTTCTTAAAGGCTCCAAAAGAACTCTCAAACCTTCTCACAACGAGTCTTCTCATAAAATCAAAAAGGTTTCTTTGTTGTTGATAGTCTATAAACTTTTCAACTTTAGTTTCTTCAAGACTTTCTGGCTCTACTAATCCTTCTTCGTATTCATAAGGTCTATAAATTGCACCCTTAAACTTTCCATTTAACTCGACTGCAGCAAAATACTCTGTTAATATTTTATCATAAAACTCATTTTGTTCATCATTCAGCTCGAAATACCATTCTATTGGGTCTTTAACTTCTGAAAGTGTTGTAATCTCTTTTTTATACTTTTCGTTCTTTTTAAGGTCGATTCTATTTCTTCTTATAATTATCGGCTCAAGAACATTTTTTATGCTTTTAGATATTTTTTTAATATCATTATTCACTTTCTCTAAATCTATAGTGTCAAGATTATATAGTTTTTTATATTTTCTTAAGGCTATTTCTTGTTTATTTAAATCAGGATGGTCGTAATACCTCTTAATATATGTTAGTTCTTTAAAGTCATTTTCATATTTTCTGAAAATACTATCGATGTTATTTTCAATTGTTATTGAAGATTTTTTGGGTGTAATAAAGAGCTTGAGTAATGCAAATATATCTGATGGTCTGTTATTAAATGGAGTAGCAGTTAGTAAGATGACTATTTTATTTCTACATATATTGTGTAGTAGCTCATAGTCTTTTGTATCTTCATTTCTAAATCTATGCGCTTCATCGACGATTATTACTTCGATATCTTTTCTTGCCTTAATAAATTCAAAAGTCTCTTCAAGCTTTCCTAACGACCTTGCTTCCCAGTCATACAGCTCAAAATCTTCAAGATATTTTTTCCAGCCTGATTTCCTATTTTCGTCACCTACAAGTCCGGGAGGAGCAATAACAATACCTCTTTTTCCTAAAGATTTTGCTATGGCACTTGCAATAACGGTTTTACCAAGACCAACTACATCAGCAATAATAACACCGCTATGTTTTTCTATAACAGACAAAGCCTGTTTTACTGCATCAACCTGATAGGAAAAACTCTTATAGCCACTCTTTTCAAGAATTATATCGATTGGCAAAGTTACCTTATTTTCAAACTCATCTAAATATGATTTTAGTGTAAAACAATAAGCTTCAAATGGAGTAACCTTTTTTAAATGGGTTGACTCATTTATTATTTCTATAAGCCTTTTCTTTAAAATGGAATCTTCTGTTACACGAATACTATTATCCCACAAGTCATCAAAATATTGTTCTGCTTCTTCAAAACCATAATCAGATATTTCAACGTTAAACTCTTCTTGAGATAAAACACCAGCTTTAGTCAAGTTGCTACTACCGGTTATAAAAATATCCCTTCTGCCTACCTGTGTTTCGTTTAACTTAAACAAATAAAGTTTTGCATGATTTGGCGATGAAGTCTTTCTTATGATTATTCTATCATGGACTATTAATTTTATAAAAAATTCAACCTGCTCTACAAAAGTTTTACTGTCAAACTCATCTGTATTAATTGCCTGTTTTACACTTTTTAGATAAAATTCAAGAGTCTCATGGTCGCTTGAAAAATTATCATTACTATTTTCAATTATTTTCCCATTTATTTGGTCTATACCCAACCCAACAAGGATTTTTAATGTAAAATCGTCATTTTTTTGTAAAGATTCATAGAGCTCTTGAACCCCTGAAAAGTAAAAAAATCCGACAAGGAATTTTAACTCATTACTTACTCTTATCAGTGTGTTTAATCTGTTTTTAAGGATTTTTTCTGGCTGATTAGTTATAAAATTACTCAAAACTCCCCCAAAACAAGTAGTAATATAAGATTTTAACATTTGATTTACTTTTTTGTCAATAATAATGGAACTGCCATCACCCCATTTTTTGCACCTTTAAGCAATAAGTAAACTTTCTTTCTTCTCATTGTCAAAGTCAATTAAAAATCCCCACGTTATGGCCCTTAAAATTCCCCAGTTATATTTATGCTTCTTTAACTTTTTGTAAACTTTTTATTCTGTAACTTTAAGATGCCCCCTTTTGTCAAGACTTTTTTCATAGATTTTAATTTTCCTTCATTCATGCTGTTTCACTCAGTAAAGTGTCTTCTTTTAACATACCTTGAAAGTAAACCTCATCTGGTGTCCGATACCCAAGAGATGAATGTAACCTAAATTTGTTATATCTATTTATATAGTTATCAAGATTGCATCTCGCATCTCTTATGTCTGAATAACTTTTTAACAACACCTCTTCATATTGTCAAAGTCAATTAAAAATCCCCACGTTATGGCCCTTAAAATTCCCCAGTTAGATTTATGCTTCTTTTACTTTTTGTAAACTTTTTATTCTGTAACTTTTACCTGTTATCTTGAAGATATGGGAATGATGTATAAGTCTGTCTATTATTGCAGATGCTAAGACTACATCACCAAATATATTTCCCCATTCTTCAAATGGTCTATTAGTAGTTACAATCACAGAATTTGTTTCATATCTTTGTCTGATAATTTCAAAAAATTCATCCACGTAATTCAATGGTATCTTTTTAAATCCAACCTCATCAATAATAAGTAAATCTACCTGTAAAAATTGCTTTAATACCGTAAAATAACTGCCATCACCTTTTGCTGCAACTAATCTTGATACCATATCATTTGCATGAATAAAAAGAACTTTGTAACCTTTTTTCAAAGCTTCTATACCTATGGCATTTGCAAGATGTGTTTTACCTACTCCTGGATTACCCATAAAAATTATATTCTTCTTTTCACTTATAAATCTGCAACTTGCTACATCTAACACGTCCTGTTTCTTTAATTCTGGCTGATATGTAAAATCATAACATTCAAGCGTTTTTGAAGAATCAAGCTTAGATTTGGCAAATCTCTTCTTAAACGAATTGCTCTGACGGTTTATCGATTCATCTTCAAGTAATAACTCTAAAAACTCAAGATAACTCAGTCCTTTTTCAATAGCATACTGATTTCTGCTTTCTAATGTCTTTGCAATCCCAGATAATTTGAAATTTGTAAGTTTTCTTTGTATCTCTTGCATAATTATCTCCATTATTTTTAGTTATCATCAATTAAGTCATATTGACTTAAATCATTACAATAGCCACCACATCTAACAGATTCATCTGATGAGATATCTTTTTCTATATAAAGTCTATTTTCACATATCCTCAATGTCTTGCCTATTGTTATGATAAGTCTTTGGTTCGCGGTATTGCGAAAGAAATGGAAATCCCTGTTCCAGAAGCTATGTTTATAAAACCTGAAGATATAACTTTTGAAATATCTTTTTCTTTTCCTGTCCTTGTAAAACCTAACTTTGGAGATTCAAGTTTTGGTATTACCAAAAGAAGTGTGGCCAATACCCCTGAAGAACTTATGAATGCTATTTCAGAGATAAGAGAAAAATTTGGTTATGATAAGCCTATTCTGGTAGAGGAATTTCTATCTGGAAAGGATTTAAGCGTTGGAATTATCGGGAATCCGTCTGGATCTTATATGGTGTTGCCCATAATAGAAGAAGACTATTCATGTTTACCGCCAGAGCTTCCTAGGGTATGTGGTTATGAAGCCAAGTGGTTACCAGATTCTCCTTATTGGAATCTAAAGTCGGTTCCAGCAAATCTTTCAGAGGATACAGAAAGATTTATTGTAGAGTGTTGTTTAAAATTGTTTGAAAGGCTTGAGTGCAGGGATTATTGTAGGTTTGATTGGAGATGTGACGGAGAAGGGAATCCAAAACTTCTTGAAGTAAATCCAAATCCTGGCTGGTGTTGGGATGGGCATCTTGCAAAAATGGCAAAGATTTTTGGGCTTTCGTATGCTGAGATGTTAAAAGCCATCTTAGAGGCAGTTGAATCACGGGTGGGAATTAGAATTGAAGGGGATTTATAATTTGTAGGGCGATTCATGTAAGGGCGATTCATGAATCGCCCCTACGATGAAACGTTATACAACGCCGTAAAATGTTATTGCCCAAAATTATTGGATATTTTAAAATAAATTCCGCAAAAACGTATCAAACATAATTCGCCTGTCCCCTTTTTTATTCTTATAGAGCCAATCCAAGCCTGGTGCCAAGAGCCCGAATGCGATTTACATAACCTTTTAAGCCCAAAGTGTGTTCCTTCCCTGCGATCAAGTTGGTCAAGACTGTCTTGGCTTCATCAACACGCCCGGCTCTATGCAGTAACACGCCAAGTAACTCCGTTCGGATCGTTGGCGCTCCGAATAAGCTTAACGGCAACTCATCTCTCTCTAATGCCCCTAACAGGTCTTGTGTGGACCGAAAGGCAGGCCACTCAAGGAATTTGAGACCATAGTTCCTCAGCGCATCGCCAACCTCCTGCGCTAGTTCAGCAAGGTCGGTGTCAAGCCCGATGGACCACCAGTGGTCAGCCTTTACCGGCAGAAGAGAGCCGATGCGTTCATAGAACAGCCTATTCCGATGGCTGGCAGGGCTCTTGGGTAACCTGCCACCAAACCATTCAGCAGCAATCTCGGGAGAGGATAGACCTAAATTAATCGTAAACCGTCCAGTGTCAAACTCGTTCCAGAGACTTCCTTGAACGTGGACAACGTGATAAAGGTCAGCAACTCGTTTATAAAAAGCGCGGCCCTGTTTTTTGAAACCTTGTTCCTTCAGAATAGGATGAATACCGGCCGAAATGACCTGATCGATGGCTTGAGTTATCTGAGATTTGACCATAGGCTTTTTGTGCCTGCCTGTTTTATCGTTTTTTAATAACACATATAATTACAACAAGAAAACAAATAATCAAGCTCAAAAAAATCTTTTTTATCGGGTGGGGAAGAGGTTTTTCTCTTATGCTGGAGAGATGGAAGAAAATTTTAAAGAAACATTATTCGCCTGTCTTTTTTTAGTCTCATCTGTAACCTGTTCATAGAAAAGATCCAATTCCAAAAACTTTTGAAATGATAAGCGATCATTTATCGCGTTTTTTAATCTAGGATTAGATAAATTCCATGGGCAAGATATAAACCTCGTAGCATCAATTCGGTATCCTTTTTTTTACTTATTTCGTAATTTCAATATAATAGATGCATATACATCTTCTTAGTAAACTTGTCACTAGAAAAATGGAGATTTTTTAGCGTAATTAATTAGAGATTCCTTAATAAAAATTACTTTAGCTTGCATAATGGAGCTAATAAAAAAGACAGCTTAAGAAAACAAAGAGTTTTAAGATAGTTTTCATTATTGGTCACCTTATTAAGGTTTAAAGTAAAGTTTTATTCCGGGCCAAAACACCTATAGGGATTATTATAACTATAGTTGTGTACTATTTCTTCATAATCGTCAAACCAATAAGCATGAGGATTGCGCTTAAAAAACATCACCTCTCCACTTTGCTCGGAATCTGCTGCCCGATGGTATCTAAAAATAATGTGTTCTTGAGTTAAAGCTATGGGTTCAATTTTACCTGTGGAGTGGGACATAGTAAGTCTTGCTCTTTTAGCTAAGCCTGAGCACATCATTTGTGCCTTTTGAAAGGTTACTAAGGCCTTTTCAATGGGGACACTAAAGACAAAGTTACCAATAGTTGGTCTGCATATAAAGACATAATAAGGGGGAATGCCTATATAAGAAAGTTTTTTAAATAAAGAGGCTAAAGTATATGGGTCATCATTAACACCTTTTAAAAAGGGAGTTTGATTGGCTAAAATTGCTCCTGCTTTGATTAAAAGATTAGCGGCTTTGATGCTTTGAGGGCTTATTTCTTGAGGATGGTTAAAGTGAGTCATAATGTAGATGCGTTTTTCTGGTAGACTATAGTTTTTTATTAGTTCTAATAGTTCTGGATCTTTTAAGATACGATAAGGATTAAAAGCCAGAAGTTTAGTACCTATGCGGATAATCTTTATATGTTTTATCTCGCGCAAACGAGAAATGATTTTTTTTAATTTGTTGGTAGAGACCAAAAGCCCATCTCCCCCAGTTAGAAGTACATTGTTTATTTCAGGATGGTTTTCCAGGTAAGAGAATACTGGCTCAAAATCATGTATATATTCATTAACATCTGGATGTAAAAAGAGGCGTTTGCGAAAACAAAAACGACAAAATCCTCCACAGATATTGCTTACAAGTAAAACTGCTGTGCTGGTATATTTATGCTGGAGACCTGGAAAAATAGAAAAATTTTTTTCTGAAGAGGCATCTAACCTGCCCCAGGGAATAAGCTCCTCTTTTTGAGGTAAGATGACTCTTTTTAAGGGATCCTTGGGATCTTCCCAATTGATTAGGGACAGATAGTGTTCATGTGCCCTGAAACTAAACTGTTCTACTACTGGAGCCAGCTCTTCTTTTTCTTTGCTACTTAGTCCCTTTATTTTGTTTATGTCCATCAAATAACCTTTACTGGGCAATTGCTCCTCCTTTATTGATTTTTTTCTTTTTTTCTGATTTTCTTAAAAAGATAGTTTTTTAAATGGGCAGAAGAAAAGTTTACATAACTTGATAATTGTTTTTAGTCAAATTAAGGGGAAAAGAGGATGGGTAATTTTTCCAGACAACTTTGTATTTATCATGCTTTAGAGGGTTTAAGGGAAGGTTTAAGTGATTATATTCATCCTTCGCGGGTAGCCTTGATTTATGCCCTTACTCCTGAAGAAGAGAATTTAAGAATTTATGACCCTTATGACTTGTTAAGGGGGCATGAGCCCATTTTAGAAGAGCTTTTTTTGAAAAAAAAGATTTGGTTACAAACAGAGGCCCAAAAGCTTTCTCATTTAAGGGAACTGGTAAAATTTGAAAATTTAAAACTCTCTGGACTCATTTCTTTTGGAGGATGGTCCAATTCTCTTTATTATCAAAAGTGGTTTACAGAACATCATTTTGACCTCTGCTCCACAGGACCTATTGAGAGGTGGTTAGAGCAGGCTACAAGGCTTTTGGCTCAAGATTTTGCTCTGGAAAGTTCTCTTACCCTGGGGAATACTGCCCTGGTCTTAGAAGGGCTTGGTTTGCATGCCATCAGGGATTATATTGTGGATAAACGCAATGAACTTCTGGGGTTAGATACTCATTTGCGGATTTATCCCTTACTTAAAAGTATTTTAGAACTTTCCAAGACCAAAGAAGAAGGGGCCTGGGCCAGAGGAAAACTGGCTTTTGTAGAGCCTTCTTTGTTAAATACCCTGGACTTTGAAATTAGCTTTCCCCAGGAAGAACAGCCTTCTTTGCACAATATAAAACATGTACGCAAACTCCTTACTGCTGTTCAACATACAGAAATGAAGATGATTTCTGATGGGGAAAAGATTGTGGGTATCTCCAAGAGTCCTCTTCCTAAATCTAGTTTAAAGGCAGATTTTAGAGGAAGTCATGGTTTTTTGTATTTAGATGAAGAATTGATTTGTAGTTTTCAGGACGGAGTGTTTAGAGGCTCCAATAGAGAGCCCAACTTGGTAGTCCTAGAAGAACTTTTGCTGGAAACAGATTTGAGTGAAGAGCAGAGAAACAACTTGTTGAAAGTGGTTACCAGCCTGGTCAAAGCATCTCAGAGCCATAAACATGGGTGTTCTTTGATTCTAGACTTAAATGAACCGCCTCTGGAGGACATTGCTGGGCAAAACCTGGAAAGGCCTTTAAATTTACTTTATTTACCCCATTTGAGATTAGCCAAGTCCTTAGCCAGGTAGATGGAGCTTTACATCTAACCAGGGATGCTACTTTGAAAAAATTTGCCTGCCTTTTAGATGGAGCCAGAGTAAGTGGTGAAGACCGTTCCAGAGGGGCCAGATTTAATTCAGCCCTTCGCTTTACTGCCAGGCGAGAAAAGGTAATTTTAATTGTGGTGTCAGCAGATAGACCCGTTTCTGTCATTCAAAATGGAGTAGAACTTACTGCCAGGTGTTTTTGGTCTGGCAGCTGTTTTTGTGAACACCCTTCTTTAAAAGAGTGGTTGCAAAAGGGGTAATTTTTTTATTTTAAATTGATTTTACTTGGAGTTTAAATATTTTTAGTTTTTGGAAATATATTAAACTAAAATGTAATAGAGAAATTTATTGAAGATAAATTTTTGGTGTTAAAGCAAAAAAACGTTTATATTTAATATTTGTGTGAAATTAATAATAGTTATAAGAAATTAATAAAATTAAACATTGTTTTATGATTATTTTTTATATTCTCTATTAGATTCAATTCTTTGCAAGTTGCTAAAAAGTTTTCAATGTTGTTCAGAAAAATTTTCGTTTTTTCATAGGAAAAAATCTGACTTTTAATTCTAACAATTTTTTTATCTTTTTATTCAGTTTTCCCTAGTTACAAACCAGAAGAAAGTTTTTTCTGAGGGTGAGGATCGGCCTTGTTGTATTTTTCTTTATTTTTAAAGAGGTTAGACAAATTTTTCTTCATAAATTTTTCCGTGAGTTTTTTCTAAAGAATTATTGAAATTATTGGTATCATCTATTATTATAAATTTAAATATCTTGTTGTCTAATGTTTTATAGCTAACTAAACAAAAAACACGGGAATTTTATGATAATAACTGACAAAATAGAGCAGGTTCCAACTCCTGGAGAGAAATTTTGTAGATTTACAGGTGATACAATTACCTTTGAGTTAAAATTAAAAGAGAACTTTGGAAAAGGTATAGGCTTTGTTAGGACAAATATTGGATATGCAAATGTTATGAGACGTGAGATTATAAAGAAGGTGGAGCGGGGAGAGGTAAAATTTTTCATGGACTGGCATGATATCCCAATGAATAAGATTGATGAAGATAGATATTTAATCACCTTACCCTTATGTGAGGTGGGACATTTTGAGGCAAAGTGTTATTTTTAGGGGAAGATGAAAGGATTCCAGTATGGCCTGAAGGACCGAATGTGTCCATAAATGTAAAACCTGCTATCACCTCTGGTGCAAATATCGTATATAACGCCTTTGTTAGACTCTTTGGTCCATCTAAAAAAGATGTGAAATGGATGGACAACTATGATTTAACAACCCTTGATAAGGCTGGTTTTCATGTAATTTACCCATCTGGGACTTTCAGGGATTTAATAGAAGAGCTGGATTTTATTATATATGAGCTTGGATGTAGGTATATCCAGCTACTGCCCATATTTCCTGTGCCCACCACCTATAGAAGGCTTGGAAAGATGGGTAGCCCATATGCTGTGCTGGATTTTTATCAGGTGGACAGGGCACTTGCTAAGTTTGATCCCAAAAAGACTCCGCTTGAACAATTTATGGAGCTTGCCAATGAAATCCATAAAAGGGATGGGCTTCTTATATTAGATATGCCAATAAACCACACTGGATGGGGCTCTAGAATCCACGATGTGCATCCTGAGTGGATTAAGAGAAAAGAAGGTGGGGAGATAGAAGTACCTGTGGTATGGGGTGTTACATGGGCTGATTTAACTAAACTGGATTATTCCAAGAAAGAGTTATGGGAGTATATGGCAGATGTTTTTTTGACCTGGTGTGAGAGGGGTGTAGATGGATTTAGGGGAGATGCAGGGTACATGCTTCCCATTGATGTTTGGGAGTATATTATCTCAAAGGTACGGGAGTCTTTCCCTGATACAGTGTTCTTTTTAGAAGGACTTGGGGGACCAATTGATACAACTAGGGCGCTTTTAAATGGGCTTTATGATTGGGCATATTCAGAACTTTTTCAAAATTATACCAAGGAGCAAATAATACCCTATGTTGATTTTTCAACATCAGTCTCAAAACAAGAGGGCATAATGGTGCACTTTTCAGAAACACATGATAACAACAGGCTTGCCTCTCTGTCTGAGACCTATTCCAAGATGAGAAATGGACTTTGTGCAATGTTGTCTTATGCTGGAGCCTTTGGATTTGCATGTGGAGTTGAGTGGTTTTGCAAGGAAAAGATAAATGTGCACGAGATAACTTCTTTAAATTGGGGAAATTCAAATAATCAGGTGCAATATTTAAGGCGCATAAATGCAATCCTTAAAGTCCATCATCTGTTTTTTAAGGACAGTGATATCAAATTTATAGAATCTGAACCAGATGAAGTAATAGTTGCTTTTAGAACATCACAAAGAAGTTCAAGTTATTTAATTATCATAGTAAATCTTGATACATCTAATTTAAGAACCGCGAAATTTTCCTTAACAGTCAATAACACAACATTTTTTGATTTAATAACCAGAAAACAAATAAATATGTCATCAGAAAATGGAAGATATAAAATAGATTTGTCTCCAGGTGAGGTATTGTGTTTAAGTCCTAATGTTGAGGATATAAAACTTATTGATGATTTTTGTGGAATGAAGATGGTAAACTCCCCTTATGTTATTGAGCAGATTGCCAAAGAAAAGTTATATAAGATTTTAAATTATAGAGATGGCATAAGACATACTTATGTGGATGAAGAAAAGGAATTAAATGATTTTTAGAAGATCCTTATATGTATTTAAAAAAGTTTTAATTCATGTAATAAAATGGTCATATCCTGAGGATATCAAAAGAACAGTGATGCTTCCATATGGGGCTATTATGATTTTTGTAAATAAAGACCCATTTCAAATTTTGATTAAGGATTATAAAAAAGTGGTTTTTAGTGATAGGGCAATTAAATCCAAAATGGGATACTACTTTGTTATATTTATGCCTGATAAAAGGAATTTTAAGGCTTACCAGTTTTTGGATTTAAAAATTACTTTATATGGAGATATGATAGAACAAAAAAATGGAAAATTATTGTTACTGCCAAGATTTCAAGATGATGAGATAAAGAATAAGTTTTTAGACATGAATTAATGAAAAATGAATTTACATATCTTGCATCTAATAAAAGGGGTGCTGTAAGTTATATACCAGTGTGGTGGTCAGAACTTGATACAAAATATAATGCAATACTTTCTGCAAATATAAATCCTGAATATTTAGATGATAGATGGGTAATGTTCACAAGGCTGCGAATTTGGGTAATTCACCAGGGATATAGTGAATATTTAAGTAAAGAACTCATGCAGAGGTTTTATTTTGATTTTGAAAACAGGGCAAAATGGGATTTTTATGTGCCAACTGGTATTGGAAAACACATCCATGTTACAATCACTGTGGAACTTTCAAATGAAGATAATGAGGTAAAAATAAAATTTTTTAGATACCTATCAAAAGAAGATGACGAGGAGACAGATGATGTAAAGATAATCCTAAGGCCAGATCTAGAATCAAGGTCCCATCATGAAAATACCAAGGCATACATGGGAGCTGAAAAGATTTATCCAAAGGCAATCTCTAATATTGATAGGGGGTTTTTGTTTCATCCACATGATAATGCTAAACTAAAGATGATGGTATCTTCAGGTAGATTTGTCCTTGAGCCAGAGTGGAGTTATATGGTTTATCTAAAAATGGACAAAGAAAGGGGCATGGATCCTTACAATGATCTTTTTAGCCCAGGCTATTTTGAGGTGGATTTAAAAGAAGGACAAGGGTTTTATTTAGTTGCATCGGTAAATAAGGACGAGGAATTATTTGAAGATTTGTCCTATGAGATGGAGGAGAAAAAATATACATTTTCTCAAGGCCTAAAAGCTTCAATGGAGAGATTTTTGGTAAAAAATAAGGTTGCATTGAGCGTTGTTGCTGGTTTTCCATGGTTTTTGGATTGGGGAAGGGATTCATTAATATACACAAGGGCATTAGTTGAGGATGGAAGATTTGATCTTGCTCTGGATATATTAAAATATTTTGGTAGGTATGAGCAAAATGGTACACTTCCAAATTTAATCAAGGGAAGCACCCCATTAAACAGGGATACATCAGATGCCCCCCTTTGGTTTTGTGTGGTATGTGGGGAGGTCATGGAAAAATAGGTATGTCAATGCTTGATACAAAGGCAGGAGATAGGTCGCTAGGTGAGATTATCGTCTCAATAGTAAAAAATTATATTCAAGGCACAGAAAATAGGATCAAGATGGATGAGGAAAGCTGTCTAATATACAGTCCACCACATTTTACATGGATGGATACAAATTATCCTGCATGTACCCCAAGAGAGGGATATCCCATAGAGATACAGGCGCTCTGGTATAGGACACTTTGTGTTATGGAAAAGATAGATCCTGAAAATGATTTTTGCATAAAGGGTATGAGCTGGGATAAGATGAAACAAAGGGTGCGAGATAGCGTAGAAAGATTTTATTTTAGTAGTTCTTTGGGTTATTTATCTGATTGTTTGCATTGTGAAGGTTTTGAGCCAGCAAATTGTGCAAAGGCAGATGATCACTTAAGGCCAAATCAATTACTTTCAATAACTTTAGGACTTATAGATAATAGAAAACAGATAAGCTCCATCTTAGATAAAACTTCCTATCTTCTAATCCCTGGTGGCATTAGGTCTTTGGCTGATACAAGAGTTAGCTACTCCTTGGTCTCAATCCCAAAGGAGGCCATATCTGATAGCTTTTATCCTTATAAAGGTAGATACATTGGGGATGAAGACACCATGAGAAAGCCAGCATATCACAATGGCACTGCATGGACATGGATGTTTCCTTTATTTGTTGAGGGTTATTTTATGTGTTATGGAGATAAGGCTTTAGATTATTGTTTGAGTTTGCTAAGCTCATCTAAAATATTGTTGAATACAGGATGTGTGGGACATATTCCAGAAATTATGGATGGAGATTATCCCCATGTGCAAAGGGGGTGTTTAGCACAGGCATGGGGAGTGAGTGAATTATATAGGGTTTTAATCAAGTTAAAAAATATTAAAATTAAAAAACAGTAGGAGGGAACCATGAAGATATTTAAGTCCTTTCAAGTATATCCAAGTATCCCAGAAAAAGTTTCATTTTTTGGCACTTTGATAAATAATTTATGGTGGTCATGGCGACTTGAAGCAATTGATGTTCTAAGGCGTGTGGCTCCAGAGAAGTGGAGAGAAGCAAGGCAAAATCCACTTATTATGTTTAGTGACCTGCTGTCACAGGATGAACTGGAAGGGCTTGCAGCAAATGAATCTTTGGTGAAACAATTAGGGGAAGTAAGGGAACTATTTGAACAAGAGGTTTTAAACAAAAAACTACCTGAAGACATAGGCCTGCCACCTGAGAGTTCTATAGCCTATTTTTCAATGGAATACGGTATTCATGAAAGTCTTCCAATATTCTCTGGTGGTCTTGGTATACTTTCTGGTGACCATCTTAAGGCAGCATCAGATTTTTCACTTCCTCTTGTGGGTATTGGACTTTTTTACAGATATGGTTATTTTAAGCAGTTTTTGACCAACGATGGTTGGCAGATGGAGGAATATCCAGAAACAGATATCTTTTATCTTCCAATTAAGAGGGTAAGGGATAAAGATGGAAACAAGATCTATATAGAGATTCCCTCCCCAATGGGAATTATAAAAGCAAGGGCATGGCAAATTGATGTGGGACGCATTGAGCTGTTTCTCCTTGATACAAATTTAAGGGATAATCCACCAGAGATAAGGGATATAACATCCCGCCTCTATGTAGGAGAGCCACATATAAGGCTGGCTCAGGAGATTTTGCTCGGAGTAGGGGGCATGAAATTACTTGAAAAACTTGGTAGGTTCCCAACAGTATGCCACCTAAATGAAGGACATTGTTCCTTTGTTTGTATTGAGCGTCTAGCCCAGGTCATGAGGCACTTTAATCTAAATTTGAACGAGGCAATGGAATTTCTGGCAAGGACCAATGTGTTTACAACACATACTCCAGTTGCAGCAGGTTATGATCAATTTTCAGTAGATATGATAAAATCTTACCTTGAATCTTATACTCAGATATTTAAAGTGCCAGTTGAGGAGATAATCTCCTGGGGGCAAAAGGGATGGAGATATGATCCTGGTGGTAAATTTTGCATGTTTATTTTTGGCCTTAGATTTACCCAATTCTGTAATGGCGTAAGTAAGCTTCATGGTCTTGTAGCAAGGAAAATGTGGCACCATGTGTGGCCAGAGAGGCCTTTAGAAGAGGTTCCCATAAAGTATGTTACAAATGGTGTACATGTGACCTCCTGGATTTCCATAGAAAATCACCTTCTTTTTGAAAGACACATATCTCCAAAATGGTATTTGGAAAGTGAAGAGACAATAAGGGATGGTATTGACAAGATATATGAAGAGGAGCTCTGGCGTGCAAGGGAGCTTAGTCGGGCAAGGTTAATTAGATTTTGTAGATACATGATGACAAAACAATATGCTAGAAGAAATGCACCAAAGCATATTCTTGATGAAGTGGGAAGTGTGTTTGATGTGGATGCTCTAACCATTGGATTTGCCAGGAGGTTTACAGCATATAAAAGGGCAAACTTGCTACTTAAGGATAAAGAAAGATTGAAGAAGATCATTACATCTAAAGAACATCCTGTGCAATTTGTGTTTGCTGGAAAGGCACATCCAAAGGACGAAGAAGGCAAAAGACTAATTAGAGAAATAGTTGAGTTTGCAAGGGATAGTGAAGTTAGGCATAGATTTATATTTTTGGAAAACTACGACATAAATATTGCCAGGCACCTTGTTCAAGGTGTGGATGTGTGGCTCAATACTCCAAGGCGTCCCTTTGAGGCATGTGCACATCAGGTATGAAGGCAGCAATAAATGGTGTTTTAAATTTCAGTGTGTTAGATGGATGGTGGTGCGAGGCATATAGGGAAGACAGAGGCTGGGAGATTGGTGGTGGAAAGGAATATAGTGACCCAATTTATCAAGATGAGGTTGAGGCTCAGGCACTTTACAATACATTAGAAGAAGACATAATTCCACTCTTTTATGATAATAGAAGGGGAGATATACCTCAAGCATGGGTGCACATGATGAAAGAGTCTATGAAAATGGGTATAACAAACTTTTCAGCAAAAAGGATGATTAAAGATTATGTGGATGAGTATTATTCAAAGGCCTCAGCCAATTATTTTGATTTAATAAATAATAATTTTGAAAAATTGAAATATCTTGTTGAGCAGAGAAGAAAATTAAAGGAACACTGGAACAATATTAAGATTGGAAAACCCATAAAAATGGGGCCATCTCATTTTAGGGTTGGGCAGGAATTTGAGGTGGTGGTTGATGTGTATCTAGGGGAGCTCAGTCCTTCTGATGTGGAGGTGGAGCTATATCTTGGGAAATTTAAGGGATATGAAGAAATAGAAAAAATGGATGTTATTAAGATGGAGATGAATCAGGAAAATGGAGAAGGCTCATACATTTACAAGTGCAAAGTAAAGTGTGGCCTATCTGGACGCTATGGATTTAACGCCAGGATAGTTCCCAGAGGGGATGATTATCTGGTTTTTAGTTCCAATTTTATCAAATGGTCAGAATAGAAGAAATTTTTTATAAAGGAGGTAATTTTTAATGAAAAGATCTCCAAGGCTGCTCATTGTCACCCCTGAGGTGACTTATTTACCAGAGGGTAGCAGTATCCTTGCAAGGTATCTTTCTGCAAAAGCAGGAGGACTTGCAGATGTATCTGCTATGTTAATTAGAGAATTATTTGAAATGGGTGTTGATATACATGTTGCTATACCTGATTATAAAAAATATATTCCAAAAAATAGGTAAATTTGCTAAACTATATGAGGAACAACTAACTATTTATATGGAACATTTATGTGAAGAGAGAATCCATTTGACAAGAGATAGGATATTTTATCATAAGGATAATGTATATTCTACATATGGATATGATAATCTAAAAGTTTCTTTAGTTTTTCAACGAGAAGTTATAAATAATATTATTTTTAGCGTTAAACCAGATTTAGTGCACTGTAATGATTGGATGACAGGGATTATTCCTGCTTTTTTGAAAAAGAACAGAATACCATCTCTTTTTACAATACATAATATATATACAGTATTGAGTACTTTATCTGAAATTGAAGACAATGGTATAGATGCAGCAGAATTTTGGCAAAACTTCTATTTTGAAAGAATTCCCATAAATTACGAAGAAACGAGAAATAATAATCCTGTTGATCTTCTTACCACAGGAATCTTTGCATCCCACTTTATAAATACAGTTAGCCCCACCTTTTTAAGGGAGGTAGTGGAGGGATATCATCCTATTATAAGATATCCTGTGAGGCAGGAGATTAGAAATAAATATTATGCAGGGTGCGCTGTGGGAATATTAAATGCTCCTGATGCCTCATTTGATCCATCAATTGATTCAGCAATTGCAAAAAATTATTCAATAAGAAATTTTGTATCAGGAAAAAGGGAAAATAAAATATTTTTGCAGAAAAAGCTTGGTCTAATTGTTGATGAAAATGCACCGCTATTTTTCTGGCCATCAAGGTTAGATCCAATGCAAAAGGGATGCCAGCTTTTAGCTGATATCTTATATAATGTTGTATCAAAGTATTGGGAAGACAATTTGCAGATTGTATTTGTTGCAGATGGTCCATTTTTTGATGTATTTAAAAACATAGTGGATTTTCACGGATTTCATAATAGGGTATCAGTATGTAGTTTTAATGAAGATTTATCAAGACTTGCATTTGCTGCATCTGATTTTATATTGATGCCATCTTCTTTTGAACCATGTGGTCTTCCTCAGATGATTGCACCAAAGTATGGTTCAATTCCTGTGGCACACGATACTGGTGGTCTACACGATACAATTGAACACTTAGATCCCTATAATAACACAGGAAATGGATTTTTATTTAACTATTTTGATTCACAGGGGCTTTTCTGGGCAATAGATGAGGCAATGAGATTTTTTAAACTCCCCAAAAATATAAAAAATGCAAACATTAGAAGGATTATGAAACAAGCAATGGAGAGATTTAACCACAAAGAATGCGCAAAAAGATATATAGAATTATATGAAAAGATGTTACAAAGACCATTTTAGTTATGTGTGATTTGTTTAATTTGGTATTGCAGTTAATTAATCTTTGAAAAGGAAACTTATACGGTGAAATATATGGAAAAAATACCCCTAATTGAAATAGATCCATACTTAGAGCCTTATCATAAGATAATTGAAAGAAGGATAGACAAGATAAATAATACATTAAAAAAATTACAAAAAATACATCTTTAATAGAATTTGCATCATCTTATAAATATTTTGGTCTGCACAGAGAAAAGGATAGGTGGATATTTCGTGAATGGGCCCCAAATGCAAAAGAGATATATCTTATAGGGGATATGACTTATTGGCTTACAAAAGATGAATTTAAACTAAAAAAAGATGAGAAAACAGGTGTTTGGAAATTGAGTGTTCCTTTGAATAAAATTTCACATGGGGATTTATATAAATTAATTGTGAAATGGGATGAGGGAGAAGGGGAAAGGATTCCATCCCATGCAACATATGTGGTGCAAGATGAAAATACTAAAATCTTTTCAGCTGTGGTATGGGATCCTCCTGATAAGTTTCAGTGGCAAAACGATGGAAAGCAAAGGTTTCCAGAACCCTTACTTATATATGAGGCCCATGTGGGAATGGCACAGGAAGAAGAAAGGATTGGTACATACAGGGAGTTTGCAGACAATATTTTGCCAAGGATTAAAAAACTTGGATATAATACAGTGCAGCTTATGGCGATTCTTGAACACCCATATTATGGGTCATTTGGATATCAGGTATCCAGTTTTTTTGTACCAAGCTCCAGGTTTGGAACTCCAGATGATTTTAAATACCTAGTTGATAAGGCACATGGGATGGGGCTATATGTACTTATTGATATAGTACATTCACATGCAGTGCAAAATGAAGTTGAAGGATTATCTAGATTTGATGGCACCTATGATCTATATTTTCACAAAGACCCAAGGGGATTTCACCCTCTATGGGGTAGTAGGTGTTTTGATTATTCTAAGATAGAAGTTATAAGGTTTTTACTCTCTAATTTGAGGTATTATTTAGAAGAGTTCCATGTGGATGGTTTTAGGTTTGATGGTATCACATCCATGTTGTATCTACACCATGGTATTGGCAAGGATTTTTTGACCTATGATGATTATTTTAATGATCAAGTGGATGAAGATGCCCTTACATATTTGGCTTTGGCCAACAAGCTAGTACATGAGATAAACCCTAGTGCAATTACAATTGCAGAGGATGTGTCTGGAATGCCTGGACTTTGTTATCCCTTAGATGGAGGAGGCATAGGGTTTGATCATAGGTTCGCCATGGGAATTGCAGATTACTGGATTAAATTGATTAAGGATTTAAAGGACGAAGATTGGCCCATGGGACATCTGTGGTATGAGCTAACCAATCACAGAAAAGAGGAGAAGACTATTAGTTATTGTGAATGCCATGATCAGGCCTTGGTTGGGGATCAGACTATTATCTTTAGATTAATTGGTGCAGATATGTACTATTCAATGAGAAAAGAGGATGAGAATCTAAAGGTGGATAGGGGCATTGCACTGCATAAGATGATTAGATTTATTACAATAGCAACTGCCTGTGCAGGATATTTAAATTTTATGGGGAATGAGTTTGGACATCCTGAGTGGATCGATTTTCCAAGAGAGGGAAATAATTGGTCATACAAGTATGCAAAAAGGCAATGGTCTTTATGTGAAAATCCCCTGCTTAGATATGAATATTTACTAAAATTTGATATTGATATGATAGATTTTATAAAAAAGGCAAATATATTAAAACCAGATGTGCCTCCAATCCATCTTCATGACCACAATGAATATAAGATAATTGCATTTGAAAGGGGAGATTACGTATTCGTATTTAACTTTCATCCTCAAAATTCCTATGTTCATTATAGAATATGTGCAAGGCCAGGGAAATATATACTTGTTTTTGCTCTGATGATAAAAAATATGGTGGTTTTGGAAGGCTTATGCCAGAAGAAGAACATCTAACACTGGCAGAAAAACGAGGTAATAACTATTTTCATTACCTATCTTTATACATACCAAATAGATGTGGTTTTGCTCTGAAAAAAATAGATTAGGAGTTTTAGATTAATAACTATAATAAATTGGAAAAATAAAAAATCCATTACAGGAGAGAGCTTAGCCTTTTAAGCTTTTATCAGGAATAGAAAAAGTATTTTTTGTTTTTTTGTTTGTTGTAAACCATAACCTTTGGTCTATAATCCAGATAAGTTGCAACAATTTCTTGTAAAATAATTTTAAGAGGGGACAGTCCTATCTTCTCCTCTATTATTTTTTCTAGCAACTAATTCACTAAAAAGGCCAATTCCTTTTCTTTGTGTTGGGCGGCTAGGATTTCTCTTAAGGTTTTCCAGAATTCTGGAATTTCAGGTTTTAAGGAAATACTCTTTTGAGCCAGGCTTTCAGCCAGGCTCAAGTTTTCTTTATTTTTTAAGTAAATAGTGGCCAAAAGGTTTAGAGCCAGAGCGTCTAAAGAGTTTTTAAGTAGGGCCTGGTGGAGTTCTTCTTTGGCCTTTTCCATTTCTTCTTTTTTAAATACAAAGAGGCCAGCAAGGTGTGAGGCTGGGAATAATTGGGCAACAATTCCTTGGCTTGCAGATAGTAATCCCTGGCCTTTTTGAAGTCTTTTTGTTTTTCAGCCTTTTTCCCTAACCTGAGTAAACTAAATCCCCTGTAAAGTGGAGTTTTACACTGTAGAAAAACTAATTCAGCCTCTTTTTCCTGCCCCAGTTGTTCTAAAATACGCCCCAGATTGTATCTGGCCAGTTCATTTCCTGGCTCTATTTTGAGGACTTCTAAAAAGGTCTCTTTGGCTCTGGGCAAATTGCCGGTTTTGGCATAGCTTATGCCCAGGGAATTTAAGGCCAGAATGTTTTTGGCATCTAAATAGAGCGCCTTCTGGTACTCACTAAGGGCATCAAAGTAATTACCCAGGGAAAACATTCGGTCTCCGCTAATGGTTAGACTTATGGAGTCAAAAAAAGCCAGGTGAGGACGCTCTTCATAGTAGCGAGAGTGAATCAGGGCCTTTTCCGCATTTCTGTATAAATCGCTTAAGTGGAAAGGTGGCAGAGGTAAATGCCCAACTCCTACATAAAAAGTTATTTGGTGCTGCTTATAAAATTCTTGTTCCAGTTTTAAAAGCTTTTCTTTTAATTCTTTATTACTTTCCTGGTAAAGAGCTGCAATGATCTGGGTTTCATTAGAGGTAATAAATAAAGGAGAAGTTATTTTTTGGATTTCTTCTTCTAATAAATCTAGACTGTCTTTATGGCTAATCTTTTCCGATTTTACCTGGAATAAAGCTAATTTTACTTGACCATAACTTTCAAGTATTTTCCTGGCTTCTTCCAGGATTGTGTTTTTGTAATCCAGGTAAAATTTAGAGTCTGATTGACTGGTTAGTTTTAACCTATCTCCTTTTTTTATTTTATAGATTGGTTCTAAATTTACTATTACCTTTGCTTTACTTTGCTTTTGTCCTACTTCTTTGATTATTATTTTCCCTTTTTCTTTGGGATTTATTTTATCCTTGTTTAGTACTGTAAATATATATCCATCCTGAACTTTACTTTCCTTACCTATATCAATAGTTATTTCTTCACAATTTACTTCTTTTATTCTTCCTCCCAGCTTTAGGATTTTATCAAAGCTAAAGGGCTCCTTAAACTGAAGACTTTTTTCCAGGGCTAAGTCCAGTTTTTCCTTAAAGAGAGGAATAATCTCTGTGTTGTTTAAGAGTAATTCCTGGCTGTCAAAGTCTTTGGGAAAGGTGACCAGACTTACCCCAAAGTTAAGTTTAAGTTTGTTTTTTAACACAGGATGGGAAAAATTATGTTGATGGAGTTTACTCCAAAGGTGAGTAAGCAAAGATGAGCCTTTAGAAGAATTCAGGTTGGTAAGTAAAAGACAGAGTTTTTGACCTGAAAGCAGGGCAAGGGGCCAGGGAGAAAAGTTAGTTTGAACTAATCCTATTATTTCCTGGAGTAAAAACTTTTGCGTTTTGAGAGGATATTCTTTTAACAAAGGGTTGATAGCTAAAAGAGAAACAGAAAAATAATTGGAAGAAAAGTTATTTTCCTTTGGGTTTAGGCCAAGCAGGATGTCTCTAATGGTTTCTTGCAGGAAAAAATCTATATAGTTGGAAGTATATATGTGTAGTTGTTCGTTAAAAAAAAACTTTTTATAAATAGAAATATGTTGTAAAATTAATTGTAAAATAGTGGGAAGGGCAGTTTTTAACCCTCTAACTCTTCTTTTGGTGTAATTATGCAGGGTAATAACGCCTAAAAATTTTTGAGAGTAGTTTATAGCCAGGTGAATTTTATTTTTTTCTATAAAAATATCTTGTTTGCTTAAGTAGTCTGGTTTTGCAGCAGGGAAAAAAGAGTAAACTTTTGAGCAGGAATGATTTTTTGTAGTTCTTCTTTTATGGCTTCTTGGTAAGTTAGCAAATCTTCTGGAGTAAGCTCAGGTAAAGAGGAAAGGTTGAACATGGTTTTACCTCTAGTAGGATTTTCTTTTGGGAGATTTTTGACGCAACCTCTTTTGAGGTACAGGAGCAAAAGAAGGATAAATGGGGTTGGCCAGGGTCCACCAGCCTGGTTTTAGAGTAGGAGAAAAGGTAAGCCTGGAAACAAATTTGACGCTTTTATAAGCCAGGTCAAAGGGAGCAACCACGCGCAGAGGTGCGCCTCTATCCAGGCTTAAAAACTTTCCATTTAATTTTAAGGCCAGAAGATACTTTAATTCTGGGTTGAGTAAGTCTTCTAGAGGAAAAGATTCTAAATAATGGTCTAATCCTTGAGGTTTAGAACTGGTTTGTCCCAGAGAGTGGATAACTACATACTTGGCTTTAGGTGTGGGTTTAACCAGGTCTATTAAAACAGAAAATGGGATACCTTCCCATTTTAAGTCGTAAAGGGACCAACCTTCCACACAATGAAAATCACAGGTTTGGGTGGCCTGGGGGAATTTTAAGAGTTCTGAATAACTTATTTTTAAAGGCTGCTCTACTTCTCCATCAAGGTAGAGATAGTAAGGTTCTTTTTTTCCATCCTGGTAAATAATCTGGCCTGTTGTGGAATCAAAGCGGAAGGTATTTTTTTCCACGGTACGAGTGGGAAAAAATTTCATAACAAAACTCCATATTTTTTGGGGTGAAAAGATAAAGATAAAAAAGAGGAGCTTTAAAAATTTTCTTTTACTTAACATCTTGGAAGTTAAATACAATCAAAGTGAAGAAAATGTCCAGATTTTTCTAAAAGAAGTTATTGCAAGGTCCCCAGATATATCTTCAGGGTTTGTTCGTAAAAGTTTTGAGAGTAGAGGGTCTGAATCTTTTCTCTTTGCTCCTGGTGAAGAGTAGTAAGGAAGGGTTTGTCCAAAAGGCATTGTTGAATCTTTTGAGCCAGCTCAAGGTGGTTCCCTGGCTCTACCAGGGCCTTAGGAGAAAGGATGTCTGGAAGTACTCCCACTTTGGTACCAATAAGGGGTACCCCACAACCCATGATTTCTAGTCCTGCTCGAATAATGGTTTCTGAATAAAGGGAAGCTACTACTCCCAAATCCAGACTACAGATGTATGCCCTGGGGTTGTCCACTTTGCCTGTGATCTGGGTTATAGATTCTATCTGGTATTCTTTTAGCCACTGCCTAATAGTATCTTCCTTTAAAGCAGTATCAAAACCAATAAGCAGTAATTTAATATTTTTGATGTTTTCTTGATGGTAAAGGTGAGATATAGCAGCAATAAGTTCCTTTTGTCCTTTGACCCGGTCAAATCTACCAACCAATCCTACGACAAAGTCTTCCTGCAAGTAATTATACTGACGCCGAATTTGTTCCCTTTCTGCAGGGGAAAAGTAGAATTTGCTCTCATCCACCCCCCTATGACTAAATGTAGCTTGGAAGAAGGGGTTTTAAATACATTTTGAAAGTGTTTAAACATGGTGGAATTGGTGGTAATAACAGCTCTAGCCACCTGGTTGTGCAACCAGAGATTAAAGAGGTTTTTTTTAGGCAGGCGCTGATCTCCTCTAGTGCGCACCAGGGAATAGCCATATTTAAAAGCCAGCAAGCCAAAGAGAATAAAAGCTTCTCCTCTATGGCAGTTGATAATATGAGGCTTAAAGTCTTGAATAATTTTTTTCAGTTGACTTAAGGTCTGGCCAGGACAAAGGGGTTATTGCTATTTAAGTCTAGAGTTTGATAGGCCAGGCCAGATTTCTGGACCCTGTTTAATGTTTGCGTATCGGGAAGACAGAGGATAAGGACTTCATGTCCTTGCCTGGCCAGGAGCTGTCCCAGAAACAGGCCATACCAGGCTGTGGCATTAAACCAGCGCACATTGATTACCTGGATTATTCTTAAGGGAGAAGAGATGCTTGTTTCAGTCATTATTCCTACTTATAATCGGAGCCAATTTTTAGCTGAAGCCATAACTTCAGTGTTAGACCAAAGTTATAAAAATCTGGAGTTAATTGTAGTGGACGACGGCTCCACAGATCAAACTTCCCAAATTGTACAGGAATTTAAAGATAAAAGGATTCGCTATTTTTATCAAGAAAATAAAGGGGTTTCTGCAGCCAGGAATTTGGGGTTTAAACAGGCCCGGGGAGAGTTAATAGCTTTTTTGGATTCTGATGACTTGTGGCTAAAGCATAAACTAGAAAAACAGGTTCACTTTTTACTTGAGGGAAACTTTTGGGTGGTCCAATGCAAAGAACAGTGGATAAGAAAGGGTAAAAGGGTAAATCCCTGTTTTAAGCATTTGATGCCTGCTGGCTGGTTTTGGGAAAAGGCTTTAAGACTTTGCCTTATAGGTCCTTCCTGTGTGCTTTTGCGCCGGGAGGTTTTTGAGGAAATTGGAAGCTTTGATACCCATTACCTGGCCTGTGAAGATTATGAGCTCTGGTTGCGTTTGTTGTTAAAATTCCCAGTGGGCCTGGTTCCAGAGGGTTTGGTGGTAAAAAGAGGGGGGCATTTTGACCAGCTTTCACGTTCTATCCAGGGCTTAGACCTTTTTCGCATTAATGCCTTATTAAAGATAGTTAAAACCTGCTCTCTGACAGCCAGGCAAAAAAGCCTGCTCACTCAAATACTCCAGGAAAAGATAGATATCTATGTGCAGGGATGCTTAAAAAGAGGTAAACTGGAAGAAGCTGCCAGGGTAAAAGCCCTGGGAGAGCAGTTTTAGTTCTTTACTTCTTTTTTACGAATGGCTTCGCTTTTGATGCGGTCTAAAAGTTCACTTAAAACAGGCTTTACGTTTTCTCTAATATCCCCGGCTACTAAAATAAAAAGCAGATCATCTCCAGGAGTAAAAATACCCTCTTTGGCCTCTACCAGGATTTTGTAAATGCCAGGTTTTTGCTCATATTCCTTTACCAGTTGGGCAATTTTCTCCTTATCTGGCTTTACTTCTAGTTGGCAGACTTCAGCCCTGTCCTGTCTAGACCAGGCCCTCACTACGCCATTATGAACCAGAATCATACCCACTTTTTGAGCAAAATCAGGTTCTTTTTTTAGCTGGGCAATGGTTTTACTTATATCCATTTTAGGTCCTGAAAAAATAAAAAAGGCGGGATAAAAACCCGCCTTTTAAGGTTATCTTTTAAATTATACACAACCAGTAGGCTTGGGAAGACCAGCCATCTTACAGGCTCCCTTACCAGGTCCAGAGGGGAACAATTCGTAAATTTGTTTGAGCTTGTAGCCAGTAACCTTGGAGAGAATACGAACCATAGGAGCAATACCATTTTTCTTGTAGTAGTCTTGCAAGAATTCAATAACTTTTTTGTGGTCTTCAGTGATTTCCTTGATACCTTCTTGCTCTTTTACATACTCAACCCATTCTTCACACCAGTCTTCAAACTTTTGTAAGAAACCGTCTTCATCTACTTCAAATTTTTTGCCTTTGAATTCAACAACAGCCATTTTTAACCTCCTTAAAGATTATCTTTTTATTTGACCCTGACCAAGTCAGGGCCATTTTCCGCTTTAACTAAAGCTAAAGTTTATTAAGATAAGAAATTGTTTTTTGTCAACGTTTTTTTAGATAAGCTATTATTCCAAGTCAGCTAATTCTTTCCTGGCAAACTCCAGATGGGGTTCTAATTTAAGGCTTCTTTTAAAAAATAAGCAGCATTTTTCTCATTGCCAAGACGTTTATAACAAATTCCCAGGTTAGCTAAATCTATAGCTGAGCCACTGTCCAGATCCAGGGCACTTTGAAAGTCCAGCAGGGCCAGGTCATATTTTGCTTGTTTAAAATAAGACACTCCTCTTAAATTATAATATTCTTTGACTTCTGGAGAAAGCTCTATGGCTTCATCCAGGTAGGGTACTAATTTTGCCCATTCTTCTTTTAAACTCAAGGTATAGGCGAGATAAAAAAGAGCCAGGGCCTTTTCTTCAGCGTCTGGTTGTAAGGGAATGCTTTGTTCAAAAAGTTCGAGGGCCTTTTCTAAATTCTCCAAGCGGAGTTGAATAAGGCCTTTAAAAAAGGGAATAAAATATCCTTGAGGATAAATGGCGGCCAGGGTTTCTATTTTTTCTATTGCCTGTAAAGGCTCTTCTTCTGCTAAAATGCGCCCCACAAAAAGTCCTAAGCTGGCGTGAGGAGTGCGTTCGCGAAATTCAAAACCAGGAATTATGTTGTAATTGGTAGGTACTTTTAGGTCTGGATGAGCAGTATCTATGCTATAAAGAGTATATCCCTGCTCCTTTAACCTTTCACAGAGCTTTTTTAATTCCACATAGATATCCTGGTCTTCCAAAGTGGGTAAACTATTTAGGTCTACCTTTTCTCCCTGGATAATCCAGTCTATTTCTTCCAGGGACTTAAACTTGGAAAGACCAGAAGCCTCGTAATTGCTGTTGGTTTCAAAATCACCTGCCAGCTGAGCTATTTCCGTAAGGGCTCTTATGGCAGCTTTGGTGGGTGTGGAGGCAGTTCCTGCAGTAAAGACAATTTCGCTTAAGTGAGGAAAGGTTACAGGGTCATAAGCCAGGGCTCCCACAGTAGGAGCAGGAAAACCTAAAGAAAAGTCCTTTAGCCACACTTTTATGTTTTGTCTTTGAAATTTGGCATAAAGTTCTTTTAAAACCGGGTCCTTAAAGGAAGCAGGGTCTATGGTGGGAGTAATTAGTTTTTGACGGTCAATAAGAGCACAGACGTGTCTTTCTATGAGTTCACAGGCTCCTTGGAGCAGGGATTCTTCGTAGGTATTGCCAGCTGAACAGCCGTTAAATTCATTTAATTTTTTAAACCAGTCAAAGGGTAGGTAAACTTCCTCTTCCTCAGGTACATCCAGGGCCAGGCAGAATTTCCACCGTACCAGGTCTAAAATTTCCAATCCTTCTTTTTCTGATAAGTTTTCTTGGACTGAGAATAGGATTTCTCTAAGGGGAATGAGTTTAGAGCCGAACTTTTTCTGTGCCTCACTAAAGGTAAGCTGGTGAAAATTAGCAGGAGTGTTGACAAAGCTAAAATAACTAAAGCGTTCCACCAGCTCCATTAGGGCAGAAGCCTGGGCTTGAACAGGCGAAGCCCCCTTGCCCATCTGTTTTCTGGTGGGCATAATTTGTCTGGCTTTGGTTCCACAGAGGCTTAAATATACTGGTATATCTAGCCTACCTGTATCAATTCTTTTTAGTTCCAGTAAGATTTCTTGCCCGTGTCTTTGGAGGAGTTGGCTAATATTAGCTACAGTTTCCTCTGGAGAAAGGGCCTTGTCTAAGTCTTTAGTGTATTTTTTAGGACAACTATTTAGTTTAAACATGTTTTTTAGCCCTCATTCTATAGATTTGACAGAGAAACTTTTCTTTGTCTTCTGGATCCTGACTTTTATAGCCAATGGTCTTTTCCTGGATGTGAAATTCCTTTTGGGCCAGAGAAAAGAATTTTTTGGCCTTGCGAGTGTAGTTCTGGGCCAGAATTACTTCACTCTGAGAGTTATTTTTTAAGTTTTTTAGAAAAAATTTAAGCAAAGGTCGGTAGGTGTCTTCCAGGTACAAGACCTCAGAACCAATGATATAATCATATTTTTCCTGCAAAACAGCAGTGGTAAAGTCCACCTTTTGAACTCTGGCCTTTTTTTGCAGGTTGTTTTTGAGAATATTTATTTGAGCAAATAAAAGGGCATCTTCTTCCACATCAGAAATGGTTACTTCCATGCCTTTGGCTGCTAAAAAAGGCCACATATACCCAATCCTGCCCCTATTTCTAAAACTTTGCCTTCTGCAGGCAAGTACTTAAGTAAAAAGTAGCTTAAAAGTAAAGAAGCTGGCCAGATTTTGGCCCAATAGGGTAGGTTTATTTGCTCTTGACTCTCTACGAGCTTGTCTAAGTATTGCTCTAAATCTTTGATTTGAGCTATGTGCAGTTCTATATCAGCCACCTTTAGAGGTTCAAAAAAGAGAGTAAACTTTTGCTCAGCCAGAGATTGTAAAGAAACTAAATCCATTTCTGAATATTTCATGCTAAAATCCTTAACTGTTTATTGTAAAAAATACGGATTATCCTTGAGAGAGGAAGAGAAATATAAAAAAGTATAAAGAATGGAGCGGGAGACGGGATTTGAACCCGCGACTTCAACCTTGGCAAGGTTGCACTCTACCACTGAGTTACTCCCGCTTATGGGCAGGCCTTTAAAAGAACTGGAGGCGGCATCCGGATTTGAACCGGAGAATGGCGGTTTTGCAGACCGCTGCCTTACCACTTGGCTATGCCGCCTTTTTTTGGAGCGGGAGACGGGATTTGAACCCGCGACTTCAACCTTGGCAAGGTTGCACTCTACCACTGAGTTACTCCCGCTCAAATGAGAAGACCTTCTTTATTCAAACCCCAGCTCTCTGTCAAGGGTTTGTCTTGGAGGTTGATATTTTTTTAACAAATCCATTTTAAGTTTAAAAAGTTTGGGACTTAAGGATACATGATATATATGTGGATTTATTAGTCTTTTTACTCCACTATCCAGGTTTTGCAAGTCCTGCTGACGCACTTGCTTGATGGTGTTTAGTTCTGGAAATTCATTAGATTACTTTGCCCTGGGTTTGAATGGTGGTTTGCAGGGCTTCGATTTTTTTCACTTCTTTTTGGTGAATTATTCTAGAGATATTGGGGTCTGTGGGATGATGGATTTGCATATCTTCTTGCGAAAATAGTTCTTCCTCTTTCAGGCAGATGAGGTCCACCATGGCCTTATCTCTCTTATCGTAAAGGCGGAAGGTCTTTTTATGTCCTGGATTGATAATTTTGGCTGGAGAGTTGGATATTTTTAGGGCTGGTTGCCATTTTTCCTGGTGATAAATTCCAGTGAGCTTGTACACTCCATCCAGCTGGGTTGCCCTTCAGAGGTGAGCATTCTCGTGCCTACGCCAAAGACAAGTTTAGATATAACTTCTTCAGCATCCAGCCTATGTTCCTTACATTCTTGTTCTATTTGATTTAAAATTTGCTGGATTACCAGTTCGTCTAACTGATTGGAAAGCACGATGGATACTTCTTGAAGCCCGGCTTTTTTTAACTCCAGATAACATTGGACAGACAAATAGGCCAGGTCTCCAGAGTCAATGCGGATGCCCAGAGGAGTATGCCCTTTTTGCTTTAAGTCCTGAAAAACCTTAATGGCATTGGGTAGTCCACTTTCTAGGGTGTTGATGGTATCAATAAGGAGTACGCAGTCATCGGGAAAAATTTCTGCAAAGGCCTGAAAGGCATCCAGTTCTGAACCACCCATGGCCATAAAGGCCTGGACCAGACTGTGGGCATGGGTGCCTTTGGGAGGCAGGTTTAAAGCCCTGGAAGTGCCTATGTTGGAGCTAAAATCCACTCCTCCTATCAAAGCACCTCTGGTGCCCGCATTGGCTCCCAGTCCATGGGCCCTGCGCATGCCAAAGTCTATCACCATTTGCCCTCTGGCTGCTTCTTTTATCCTGGAGGCCTTGGTAGCAATGAGGGTCTGGTAGTTTAAATGATTGAGTAAAGGAGTTTCTACTATCTGAGCCAGGGCCAAAGGCCCGCTTATACTGACCAGAGGTACCTGGGGATGGACTACCCTTCCTTCAGGGATGGCCTCAATATGTAATTTGCTAAAATCACACTCTTTTTCCAGCCAATTTAAAAAGGAAGAGCTAAATAAGGGTTGTTTATTTCTTCCCCTTAAACTTTTCAGGTAAGAAATATCTTCTCTGGTGGGTTTGGCCTTATTTAGCCATTCAAAAAAGGTCTTTAAACCGGCAAAAACACAATAGCCTGCCTGGTGAGAACCATAGTGGGGATAGTGTCGGAAGAAATAGTCAAAATGGGCTCTTTTTTCCTGGATATTATGTTCAAAATAAACTTGGGCCATGGTGAGTTGATAAAAGTCTGTAAAGAGAAAACCAGAAGTACTTGGATTTAAGATGCTCATTTTATTTCCTCACTTGTAATTAGCCTGGCTCCCTTACCTTGCATTTCTTCCAGGGCCTTTTGTACATCTCCTGGGTTGAGGTCTACACCTCTGCAACCATCCACCACTACATAAACTTTATATCCCAGGGATAGACCATCTAAAACAGTAAACTTTACACAATAGTCAGTGGCCAATCCCAGGACATAAAGCTCAGAGACTTTTTTTTCTTGCAGGTAGTTATCCAGTGAGGTCTTTTGCTGCCTGGCATTGTCAAAAAAGCCACTATAACTGTCTATCTTAGGATGAGTGCCTTTATAGACGATATAGTCTATTTTTTCCCTGTTTAGTTTGGCTGGAAAATCTGCTCCCCAAGAATTTTGTACGCAGTGATCTGGCCAGAGGATCTGCTTTATCCCCTCAACTTCTATTATCTCTCCTATCTTTTTACCATGGGTAGAAGCAAAACTTATATGCCCCTTCGGGTGCCAGTCCTGGGTGGCTATGACCAGAGAAAATTTATTCAGGAGTTTATTGGCCACAGGTATAACTTCATCTCCTCTGGGTACAGGTAAGGCACCGCCCGGGCAAAAATCATTTTGGATATCTACCAGTAAAAGTGCTTGCATTTCCCTTTCTCCTATTTTCAGGTTGTTTTTCTTGGGATTTTGATTTAATTTAATAAATAGAACTTAATCCTTTTAAGAAAACTTGGCAACTTGAGGAGAATTTGGATGCTATCAGCAACTTTACATCTGAGACTGTGGTGGGAAAATGCACAAGGGCAGGTGGTATTTGGGCCAGGTAGGGCTTTATTGTTGGCCAAAGTTGAGGAAGTGGGCTCCTTGCATAAGGCAGCCAAGGAACTGGGGATGTCTTATCGGGCAGCCTGGGGAAAAATTAAAGCCAGTGAAGAGGCTTTGGGGGAAAAGCTTTTGATAAAAGAAAAAGGCAGTAAGAAATTACAACTTACGCCTTTTGCCCTTAAATTACTTACTGAATACGAACACTGGCGTAAGGATGTGTATAATTATGCTCAAAAACAGGCTCATTTCTGGGAGTTAAAATAGTGGAACTGGGTTTTTTATTAAAAATAGTGTGGAATTCCCTGGGAAGGTTTAAGTTAAGGGCTTTATTGACCTTGCTGGGTATTTTTTTAGGCAGCTTTTCTCTGGCAGGGGTAAACCAGGCTACCTTAATAATGCAGGAAAAGACCAGGCAGGAAGTGGAAAAGCTGGGGAACAACCTTTTGTTACTCACCAATGCTCAGGTACGGTTTAGACCCAGTGGTGGAGCCAGGTTGGGCAAAGAAGCAAAGACCCTTAAACTAAGAGAAGTCACTTACTTAGCTTCTCTTTTCCCGCAGGTGATTAGGTTTAGTCCTTTTGCCCGAAGGACCATGCCTGTTAAATATGCCAAAGATAAGGTTAGTTGCCAGCTTTTAGGGGTATGGCCTGGTTATTTGCAGGTTCGAAAACTTTCTTTAGTTCAGGGTAGATTTTTAACTGACCTGGATATGCAGGAAAAAGCAATGGTTTGCGTGTTGGGAGCTAAAATTGCTTCCAGACTCTTTGGAAAGCAAAACCCTGTGGGCAAGGTGGTGTATTTTTTTAGAGCTCCTGTAAAAGTGGTAGGAGTGCTTGCCCCTAAGGGCAGTGATATTGCTGGAAATGACCAGGATGAGCAGGTCTTTGTGCCCCTTAGTACCTATTTGCGTCGGCTTAGCAATCAGGATTGGATTTCTGGAGCTTATTTTAACCTTTCCTCTTCTACCTTTGAAGATTATGTGAAACAGGAAATGGAGAAGATATTAACCAGGCTTCATAAACTGCAGCCCCAGGAAGAAAAGGACTTTTCCCTGCTGGCTGCCAAGGATTTACAAAAGCTTCAACAACAAGCTCTAGACCTGGTGAAGACTTTGGGGCTTATAAGTTCCCTTCTTTCTTTTGGAGTGGGCTCTATAGGAATTTTATCCATAATGATTCTTCTGGTCAGGACTAGAAAGCGAGAAATTGCCCTGAAAAGGGCTTGTGGAGCCAGAAAAAAAGATATTCTGGTGCAATTTTTACTGGAATCTTCTCTTTTAAGTTCAGTAGGAGGATTTTTGGGCATTTTACTAGTAGTTTTGCTGGTGCTTTTGGGCGTGGCGTTTAAGTTTTATCCTCTGGTCCTGGCTCCCTGGAGCCTGGGGGGGACTTTTCTTTTAGCCTGTATGCTGGGTTTTGTGGCAGGCCTTTATCCAGCCTGGGAGGCCAGCAATTTGGAAATATTAACTATTTTAAAGGAGGAGTGATAAATGAACATGCTTGAACTGGTAAGAGCAACACGCAGTTTTAGGCGTTTTGAGCCAAAAGACATCTCTCTGGAAGAGTTAAGAGAACTGGTAAACTTGGCCAGACTGACAGCTTCAGCAGGTAATAAACAGCCTTTGCGTTACATTTTAGTAACTGACCCTAAGGTAAGAGAGGAGATTTTTCCCTGTTTGGGATGGGCTGCTTATTTGCCAGAATTTAAAGGACCCAAGCCAGAAGAAAGGCCCACTGCCTATATAGCTTTTTTACTTAAAGAAGAGGAAATGATAAAAGAATTTTCTTTAGTGGATGTGGGTATTGCAGCTCAGACCATACTTTTGGCAGCCAGGGAAAAGGGGATTGGCGGATGTTTAATTGGTTCTTTAAACAAAAAGAAACTGGAAGAAATTCTGGAAATAGAGCCTGGTTATAGGTTGTTTTTAGTTTTGGCCCTGGGTTATCCTAAAGAAAAGGTGGTCCTGGAAGAAGGCCTGGTTAGAGGGGATATAAAGTACTTTCGAGATGAACAGGATGTGCATCATGTACCCAAAAGAACTTTGCAGGAAGTAATCCTGAAGGAAAAGTAATCTACAGAAAGGATTTTAATAAGAGTACGAAGAGAAGAGAGGGAAGTAAGTTGGTAATGGGAAGTTTTTTAGTTCGAGAAGAGAAATGCCCAGCCCCAAAATAAGCACTCCTCCTACACCGGTTAGTTGATTTATAAGTAGGGGAGTAAAATAAGTCTGTAAGGAGTTGGCTAAAAAGGTTAGACTTAGCTGATAGATTAAAAGGGGAATTACAGAAAACAGTACACCTATTCCATAAGAACACTAAGGGCAATGGAAGTAAAGCCATCCAGAGTGGCTTTGGTAAACATAAGGGTAGGGTCCTGGCGTAAACCTTCATCAAAGGCTCCCAAAATGGTAAGGGAGCTACACAAAAAATCAAAAAGCAGTTAAAAGTCCCTGAGTAAAGGTAGAGGAAGAAGAATTAACTTTTTTCTTTAACTTTTCACTTAAAGCCACCAACTTTGCTTCCAGATTAAGACTTTCTCCCACTATGGCTCCGCCTAAAAGAGAAAAAATTAAGAGGAGCACATTTTCTACTTTTAAAGCCATCTGAATTCCTATAAGAAGGGTGCACAGACCAATGGCTTGAAAAACAGTGCGTTGAACCTGGGGAGGAATTCTATTTTTCAGAAAAATTCCAATTAAACTGCCCAGGATGACTGTAAGGCCATTTACCAGGGTCCCTACAGGTAAACTAGGCAAAATCTGTCTCCTTTTCCAGGGCTTCCAAGAGACTTATGGTCAGAGAAAGAAAGTCTGCTTCAGTTAAAATACCCACCAGTTTGCCACCTTCTACTACAGGTAAACAGCCGTATTTGTGTTTTAGAAGTAAGGATGCTGCTTCTTTTAGGGGGATTTTAGTAGAAACAGTAAGCACATCAGTGCGCATAATTTCACATACCGGAATACTGGCATCCAGTTCTTGTTGGGTTTCTTCGTCTATTTCAGCTAGTTTGGAAATAGTGGCAGCTAAGATGTCCCTGTGGGTTACCAGGCCTATAAAATTGTTTTTTGCATCTACTATGGGAATATGGCGAATTCTTGCCAGTTGCATAAGAGATTTAGCTGCAGCCAGGGTATCTTCTTTTTTTAAAGTAAAAACTTCTTTGGTCATGAGTTCTGCTACAGTTAACATAATTTACTCCTACGAATTATTATGGTATTTATATTTTATGTTGCTAAAATATATAACTAAATTAAGAAATAACAGGGGACAGAGGACTACATACTTTCTAAGCTTTAAAGCTTCAAAAGGAGTCTGTCCCCCGTCCCAAAAGTCCCTATTGGTTGATTTGGCTTCAAAGCCACTGTCAAACGGGAGATAGGACTTGGGACTTAAAAAATATAATAAGTGAGGTTTGACATGAAAAACGAATCTTTTACACACTTTATCGGGATTGATATTTCTAAGGATAAGTTTAATTATGCGATTATTGACAGCTCTATGAACATTGTCAGTGAAGGTCAATTTGATATGGATGCACAGGGATTTGATGATTTCAACAAAACTCTCAAATCTTACTCCGACTCTGTTATCGCCCTTGAATCCACCGGTAATTATCATCTTAACCTCTTAGCCTTTCTAACTGCAAACGAACACACGGTTGCTCTCATTA
>LZQN01000032.1_pt1 | contig 41168 bp, 60 predicted proteins | sample 768531 | NCBI WGS metagenome assembly LZQN01 (sample SAMN05207080, study PRJNA324506) | oil field metagenome | isolation source: sample BH-FW-7 from oil reservoir | place: India: Bombay High | collected 2015-12-02
TAGCAATAAGTTGATAGCAATATAGCAATAGAATGCAGAATGAGGTGAAGCACATGAAGATATTTGGAGTGAATAAGAACAGTATAGAGGAAAGAGCATAGCAATAAGTTGATAGCAATATAGCAATAGAATGCAGAATGAGGTGAAGCACATGAAGATATTTGGAGTGAATAAGAACAGTATAGAGGAAAGAGCATTTCACATATGAGAGAGTTGATAAGTTTAAGTGTTCGTTGTGCGGACGGCAAAAGACAGAAAAGCATATATATTTGTGGGTTGCAGTATTGCTGAGGAGGTGACAGAATGAGTTATGATATTGGTGTTGAAAGTTTTTTCAGAAAGTTGAATGACATGCTTGGCACGGAGTTTTTCAGGTTCAAAGATGATGCGATAGTGTTTGCAGAGATTGTGAAGTTAGAGAATGTTGAGATTATGATTGAGAAGGTTGAAGTTGTTACAACGATGGATTGGTATGAAGTGGTGGCTGATATAGATGGTGATAGAAAGCTGTTATGGCTAGGTAGTGACATATCAAATATAGTGTTGGTTGATTGTTTACTTGTGATGGCGTCAATAATTAGGTCAAGTGATGATATATACAAGAGAATAAAAAGCATGATGGAAGAATATTTTGGGCATAAAATAAAATATATGTCATATAATGAGGTTGCATTAGTGCAGTATCGGGAATATATTGCAGCAAAGATAACAGTTGGATGTGATATTTGTGGTGTGACGTTGGTGGCAAATGCATATTTGACAGCATATGGCAAGATGTGGGTTGATAGTGCAGGCATAGTGAGTTGGGATGAAAAATGTCCAGAGGAGTTGAAGGTGATGGTTGATGGGTTGATTGCGGCAGAGGCGATTGGGGAGATTGACAATGATTGGCAAGATAAAAAGGTTTAAATATCATAAAGGTCAAAGATATGGTGAGGTGGGTGAAATGTGTGGTATGTTAATTGAGTCCGGTGAGATGATTGAGAAGTTGGTCGATGAGGGATATTTGGTTGTCGATGCGGAGAAGGAAGGGGAATTGAGAGAGGCCATTGACACAATAATTGACATACTTGGATGGAAGAAGTTTGCACCAAGAAGAGCAAAGGATGTTGAAGCTGAGATTAATGCGACGTGGGACAATGAGGAGGGGTTTGAAGAGGTCATGGAGAGGCTCGGGGCACATGAATTGCAGAATGGGTTCTATGCCTACATAAAGGATGGCAGGTTATACCTTGTAAAGAGAGTCATTGGAATTGTTAAGGCATGGGAGATAAATCCAAAGATTTGTTTGATTTTGAGTGAGGTGATTGAGTTGCATAAAGGATTGCCGAGCTCACGTGACGTTGAGGAAGTTTTAAAGTGTTTGAAAGAAATAAAGGTTGCATCATTTGAAGCCAATGGAAATGTCATAAAGGTGTATGATGCATTGTTTGCATTACACAAGGGATTTGGCAGACAATATATATTTGCATATGTTGATGAGAATGGTGATTCGCATACAATTTCAGCAGGGACAATAAACATTGGGATAATGCAAGAAGTCGTAAAAAAGATATTCATGTTGAGGCATGGAAAGTCAATTGTTGAGAAACTCGGAGAAATGGGATTAAGATTAACATATGGAAATTATAGTGTTCATGTTTTTCCAAAAGGCCACGAAGCAGATGCATATGCAATAATTTATGGGCGCGGTGGATTAAAGTTAAGATGCAGATTCGCATGGAATTCGAATGGCATTCATTTGCGGGAAATATCAATTGTTGCAAGCGCGAGCAATGATGAGGTAATAGAAGCAATCGTGGGTGCGTGGGAGACGACAAAGGCATTGTTGGAAGTTCAGGAGTGAGGTGGCATTAATGTGGACAAAAGCGGACGAAGTCATGTTCAAATTTTTGAAGAAAGGATATTATTTTTACAAGGTTGGGGAAAATGAGCTGAAGGTGTATGATACAGTTGTGACTGTGCGTGGAGCGTTGGAAAGTAGTGTAATACGGATTGTTGTTAATGGGCAAGAGAAGGAAATATGTATCACTGATTTTGTTAATGCTGTTTTTACAATGGCACATTATGATGATGTCATTACATTACTCAAGGAAATGCTTGGGGATAGGTATGAGGATTTGGAAAAGTATAGTGCATGGATTTGGGTTTATCCGAAAGGGGATACTGCAACAGTGAAAGTTGCGTTTGGGGGTGAAAGATATTATATCATATTTACGTTCGAGTGGTCAGAGGCGGGCATCAAAAATATAGCAAGAACTGCAAGCATATATGGAGAGGTGGATGACATATTTAATATATGGGAAATCATTGAGTCTATGGAGGTGGTAGAAGATGAGTAGAGATGAATTGATACAGAAATTTTTTGAAGCTTGTAGAGAGAAGGGTATTGATGTAGAGAGAATAAGTGACAAAGAGGTGCGAATATATGATTTAGTAGCAGAGTTGGGGTATGACGATGTTATTGATGACATTGTGCTGATGTTGAAAGGATACAAGATTAGGTTATATTCGGAGATGGTGATTATGCCATTAAGCATAGCGTTCGAGATAGTGCATTTGCCAGACATAATTAAAAAGTTGAGAGAGATGTTGAAGGATGAGTTTAATGCGGTTGAGGGATTGAAAATGTCTGAGATGATAATACCGAAAGGTGAACATGCAGATGTTAAGGTTATGTTGTGGGGACGGTATGCGGGAATATGTTTCAATGTCAGATGGGACAAAGATGGAATACATTTTGATAATATTAGTATAATGACAGATGATGGTGTGGTAGATGAGCATACTGATGTGGTTGATGTGGTCAGAATGTGGAATGTTTATGAGAGTATGGGGGTAGCACTTGGGAGGTGAGATTGTGATGGTTTATGACCTGCCAATCATAGTATTGATGGGCAAGGAGTTGACGATATTGACATTGTATGATGGAGAGAACGAGATACATGAAGTAGTGGGTACGACGTTGGATGAAGAACAATTGCAGAAAGTAGTCGATAAAATAATTGATGAGTTTGAAAAGAGGGGATACGATTGGGGATATAATGAGTTGTTTGAGGAGATGGAGAAAAGGGGATATGTTAGAGTATATGCAAGCAGGAAGGTGGTTGTGAATGTCTGAGGGCACAGCAAATGATTTTGTTTTATTGTTTAAAGATTATGACATTGATATGGAGCAGTTGGGAGATTCGGTGGTTAGAGTGTATGATATAGTGATGGACATAGAAGAGATTACGCAACAAACAATACATGCAATTGACATGTCGTATGATATGATTGAGGAGGATAGACAGCGGCATTTTGAGATTTTTGCACAGAATCCCTCACATTTGTTGAGTTTAATATTTTTAGCAAAACATCATGACAATGTTGTTGAGAAGATAGCAGAAATTGGTGATGAAGCAGCAAAACTCGTAAGAGTAGGGAAAACGAAAACAACAATAATTCCAGAGTACGAAGATGCATATGTGGATGTCGAGGTGTATGGGAATTATGCATCGATTTCATTCATGTTCAGATGGAATAAGGAAGGGTTGAGTGATATAGTATCATGTGAATTCAGGGATGGTGATTATTCAATAATTACGTTCAATAAGGATGAGATTAGAGAGTTATATGATATGTGGGTGTCGTGTGAAGTATGGTAACGGTGGGCGGTAGTATGGTGTTGATGTTAAGATGGATAAGTTCAGAGCAGATGATGATGTGGATGGTGAATTTGCAGCAGTTAGGGACAAGCTGAGAGAGTTGGGCATAAATATGCAGGGTAAGATGCTTGAAGTTACGATTAATGAATACATGGGAGGATTGAAGTTTGTGGAGTGTAGATTGTTTGGTGGGAATTTGACATTAAGTGTTAAATTGTATATGCAAGGAGATAGATTTCATGATGTCTATACAGTCAGTGTTGAGTCGGCAGATAGTGCGGCAGCAGAACGAATTATTGAGTTCTGGAATATTGTGGGCGATTTGATGGCAGCGACAGAGTAGGTGGTTGGATGATGATTGATAATTGGTTTGTGGAGTTCGATGGGGATGATGTCATATTGAAGCACGTAGATGGCAGAGTTTACAGGTTTATGGATGCAAAAATTGATATAGTAGGAGATGAGATGATTATAGCAACAGGTGATGGGCTTGTTTATAGGGTGCGAGGTGATTATTTGTTTTGTAGGGGTATGAAGGAGAGAGGTGATGAGAATGGGGTTTTTTGAGGACAACACATTGCTGAGCCAGTGGTGGAGAAGAAAGTTAGCAAGTTTGGGATATAAGTCAAAGCCATATAATCAGTATAAGGGAGAGGGTGGTTGCATACTTTGTGGTAGGCATGAGAGAGTGTTTCCGTTGAGTGGCAGAATAACATTGTGTGGACATTGTTTAGAGAAGGCAAAGACGGCACAAGAAGCATTTGGGACAAGGTTATATTATGAGCCACATGTGGCATTGAACATGTTTGAGCAGGTTGTTTGTGATGCATGTGGGACACATGTTAAGACAGGAAGACCATACTATGTTGTGTATGATGGCAGGATTTGCACAAAATGCACATGGAAGAAGCTTGGCGGACATAGTAGTGTTATGAAAGTATGGGGTGAAAGGGCATGGTAGCTTTTTACCACGAGCACCTAAAACTCGTCGCCAAGACCGGGGACATACCAAACGAGCCCAGGGGTTACAAGCGATTCACCAAAACGGTCAGGGAAAAAGTGAGGGTCGACACCCCGATAGTCGACATATTTTGCGGAGCCGGCGGTTCAGCGTTAGGGGCCCTTTGGGCCGGATTCGCACCCAAGGTCGTCGTCGACATCGATGCGAACGCTACCGTAACGTTCTTCAAAATGTTCGTAGAAAAATTCAAGTTAAATCCTCTCATTCTGACCAAAGACGTTAGAGACGTCTCTAACGGCAAAATAAGGCTCGACTTAGACGAGAACTTCGTTTTAGTCGGTTGTCCACCGTGCCAAGGGTTCAGCTCGGTTGGTAAGAGAGACCCCGCGGACAGTAGGAACGACCTCGTTTACCACTACCTCGAGTTCGTCAAGACGTACAAACCAATCGTCGTGATGTTCGAAAACGTGTTTGGCATGAAGCGTTACGACGAACACTCCAAAGCTCTCGTCAATGGATTGAAGGAACTCGGATACGACATAGTTTTCGGTCTAACTAAGAATGGCGCACTAGACTCAATCGACCTCGCATACTTTGGCGTCCCCCAACTCAGGAGAAGAGTGGTCGTCGTAGCCACGAGAGTAAGAAGATTCGCTAGGTACTTCCGTCCCCCGAGACCATTCAGGTTCACTCCAGGATTAGTCAAGAGGTATGGCCTAGACGACTCTTGCTCCCTCGAGACCGTGAGAGAGTGGACAGGAGACCTACCGGCCATAGGGAACGGCGAGGCGCACCCTAGAGTTCCAAATCACAAGTCTCCGTCTTTACAAGACGTCACGATTGAGAGGATTCGCGTAGTGCCAAAAGACGGAGGTTCGCTCAGGGATGCTCCCGAGGAGTACTGGATACCGTGCCACAGGAGTAGACCCGAAAACTACAGAGACGTGCTCGGAAGGCTGAAGTGGGACGCTCCAGCAGTTACGATAAGGGGGTCCTTCGCCTCGCCGACGACGGGTAGGTACGTACATCCCGAACAGGACAGGGGAATATCCGTAAGAGAGGGAGCTAGACTCCAGACGTTTCCAGACTACTTCGTCTTTCCCGACAAAATTCGCGTTGCCGCGAGACTCGTAGGTAACGCCCTTCCCCCGCGGTTCTCTTACGTACTCATGCGAGAAGTGAGACTCGCGTTGGAGGGGGCCGACCTAACGTGAAGTGGTCTGCCGTAGTCGAGAAGCTCGAACGATTCTACGAGACGAGGGGCAGATTCTATCCGTGGAGGCACACGCTCGACCTCTACCGCTTGTTCGTAGTCCATAAGTTTAGAATTCCATAATTTTTTAGAAACGGTTAAATATCAGAAGGTGGACAGAAATATTGAGGTGGTTCGATGGATGGGTTGGTTGGTAATGTTCATGGGTTTGGTTTAACATTAGATGAGATAGAGAGGTTGGTAAAGGTGCATGGTTGCAAGTGGTTAAGATATTATTGCACAAAATGCAAGAGGTATCATAAAGCAGTGAGCAATGTTGGTATGGAACACATATCGCATGCGTTTAGATTGGAATGTTCACCATGCCCATCAAGGTGCAAGAGTTTGGAGATGTCGTTTAGTGATGGCAGCTATATGACGATTGGCGATGCGATTAGGTTGATAACAGATATTGAACGAATTGGCAAGATTAGTGATATGTTGGGAATACTCAAAGAAATGATTGATGGAGATGGTGTTAGAGTGCATGTCATAATATATACAAATGGAAATTTTGAAGTCAGCAAGAAGGAAAAGCAGTATGTGGCAGGTGATGTTGTAAAGTTAACAGCAAAGTTGAAGGCAGATTTTTCTGGTGGACATATTAAGTTTGGGTTCATTGATAAGATGCAGAAGATGCTCAACAACGAGGCGATGGTGTTAAATGTCATAAATAGGCACAGGTTGAGGGATTGGCGATAGTATTTTATTGAACCAGGCAGACTAATCGATGATGCTGTTTGCAGAGTTTGCCGAGTTCTGTGAAAAACTTGAAAAAATATCGTCAACACTTGAGCTCACTGCAAGGATAGCTGCCTTTCTTCAAAAAATTGAGGATGATAGAGACCTTTATGACGTCGTACTTTTCATCACTGGCAAGGTTTACCCACCTTGGGACGAGAGGGAACTCGGTGTGGGGATTGGCTTGCTTTACGAGGCTCTTGAAAACGTAAGCGGGGTTAAGAGAAGCGAGATAGAGGGGATGATAAGGGAGTACGGAGATCTCGGCCTCGTTGCTGAGCAACTCATAAAAAAGAAGAAAATGACGACTCTCGCTTTTGAAGACCTGACAATCAGGAAGGTGAGGGAGACTTTCGACGAGATTGCATCTTTGACTGGAGAAGGGAGCATGAAAAGGAAGATAATGCTCCTCACGGGCCTATATGGCCTCGCAAGCCCGCTTGAAGCGAGGTACCTCACAAGGCTGATTCTGAATGAGATGCGTCTTGGTGTTGGAGAGGGCATAATGCGGGATGCAATAGCAAGAGCGTTCAAGGCAGATCCGGAAACGGTTGAGAGAGCGTACATGATCACCAACGACCTTGGCAGGGTTGCAGTTGTTGCCAAGAAAGAGGGTGAAGAAGGGCTGAAAAAGATGAAGATAGAAATTCACATCCCTGTCAGGATGATGCTCGCTCAGGTTGCTGAAAGTCTTGAAAGCGCAGTTAGAGAGATGAGAGTGGCAGCGGTGGAATGGAAGTTCGACGGGAGCAGAGTTCAGGTTCACTGGGATGGGAGCAGAGTCACGATCTACTCAAGGAGGCTTGAGAACGTTACCAACGCTTTGCCTGACATAGTGGAGGAGATAAAGAAAAGTGTTAAGCCTGGCGTTATTCTTGATGGAGAGGTTATAGCAGTTAAAGACGGAAAGCCGATGCCGTTTCAGCACGTCCTGAGAAGATTCAGGAGAAAGCACGATGTAGCAAAGATGGTTGAAAAAATACCTCTCGAAGTCCACTTCTTTGACATTCTCTACCACGAGGGAGAGTGCATAGACCTTCCGCTTAAAGAAAGAAGAAAACTACTCGAATCCGCAATAAGTGAATCTGAGAAGATTAAACTTGCTAAACAGATAGTTACGGACAGCATTGATGAGGTCAGGAAGATGTACGATGAGGCAATTAACGCAGGGCATGAGGGTGTGATGATCAAGCTGCCTCATCCCCCTACATTCCGGGGAAGAGAGGAAAAAACTGGCTTAAGGTCAAGGCCATTATGGAAACGCTCGACCTCGTTGTGGTTGGAGGAGAGTGGGGAGAAGGAAAGAGGAGTCACTGGCTAAGCTCCTTTGAGCTAGCATGTCTTGACCCGGTAACGGGAAAACTTTTGAAGGTGGGGAAGGTTGCTACCGGCTTCACTGAAGAGGATCTGGAGGAGCTAACGGAGATGTTCAGACCGCTCATTACATCCCAGCAGGGGAAGAAAGTGGAGTTCATCCCGAAGTACGTTTTCGAGGTTGCTTATCAGGAAATTCAGAAAAGCCCCAAGTATGAGAGCGGCTATGCTCTGAGATTTCCCAGATTTGTAAGGTTGAGGGACGACAAAGATGTTGATGAAGCAGACACGATAGAGAGAGTAGAGAACCTTTATAAGCTGCAGTTCGAGGTAAAGAGACAATGAATGATGAGAGATGGTTCGTCATCGCCTCATCTCTGCTCCTCGCCGTCCTGTTTGTAGCATCAGCTTATGCAGGGTACGCAGTAGGCCAGGACTACCCGATTGAAGAAGAGCTGAAAAAGTTCTTCGAATATTTCGGAGGATTTTTCGATGATCCGGTGCTACTCGCCCTAATAATCTTCGCCAACAATGCGGGAAATCGCTGCTTGCCATGCTTGCTGGCTTCTTCTTTGGCATTTTCCCTGTTGCGTTCGTAATGCTTAACGGCTATATCATCGGAGTCGTCGTTTCGTGGAGGGAACCTGACTGGGGTCTGCTGAAGGTTATTCTCGCCATAATCCCTCACGGAATCCTCGAAATTCCTGCCATAATCATCGCATGCGCTTACGGGATGTGGCTGGGATACAGATTTTACCTTGCGCTTTTCAGAGGAGTGGAATTCAGAAAATACCTGCTCAAAGCAATAAGGGTTTACATTAGGCTGGTTTTACCAATTCTGCTAATTGCAGCCTTTGTTGAAGCTTTTATAACGCCAGTAGTTGTTGGAGCATCATGAAACTCGTGGTTTGTAGTGAAAGTGACACTGCTGGGCAGAACATCAAAAATAATCTCCTGACTTTCGCAGACTTTGAAGAGAAAGACGTTGGGGAGTTCAGACTCTACCTTTCAGACGAGTTTTGCATAGCAGAAACAAAGGAGAGGCTCATCTATGCTGACTATATCGACCAAAAGCTTGCGAAATACATAGACTTCGAGGAGATCCTTTTCGCTTCGAGACACAGCAGCAAGGATGGCAGAAAGATCTTCACCGTTCATGTCTCGGGAAATGTAGGTACTGCAGACTTCGGAGGGAAGCCCTACAGCCTCGCCAAGCCTTCTCCACAAACGATGAAGAACTACGTTCTTGCCCTAAAGGACAGGCTGGAGAGAAAGCCAGAGTTCGAGTTCACCATGGAGGTCACTCATCACGGTCCCTCTGAGATCTCCAAGCCCTCAGCGTTCTACGAGATTGGCTCAACCGAGGAGGAGTGGAGAGACGAGGAAGCTGCGGAAATCGTTGCAAAGTCGATGGTAGAGGCTATAAGAGCAGAAAAAAGGGACTGGAATGTTGCGGTTGGCGTTGGTGGAACGCATTATGCCCCAAGGCAGACCGAAATAATACTCACCACCACCTTCACCTTCGGCCACAACTTCGCAAAGTACACTTTCGAGTATCTGAACACGGAATTTCTCGTTAAGGCTGTAAATCTGAGCGAGGCTGGATACATCATCATCGACGAGAAGTCTACAAACTCCAGGGTTAAGGAAATTGTAAAAGAGGCTGCAAAGATCGCAGATGTTGAAGTGCTGAAAAGCAAAAAAGTAAAGAAGGATTTCAGGTTAGTCTGAGGGCAAAAGTGAGGCCAACCATCCCACGTAGTCAGCTATTGACCTCGTCTGGATCCACACTTTCCCTTTTCCGGTGAAATCCACAACCAGCCCTTCTCCGCTGAGAACTGTGGCCTTAAGCCACCGACCTTGCTAACTCTGAAATCAAGGGTCGGCTCAAAGGCCACGATGTGGCCTGTGTCAACTCTCAGATGGCCATCAACCTCAAGCTCCTCGATGCTTCCGAACGAAGAAAGGAAGAGGTCTCCTTTCCCCTCTATTTTAAGGAGGAACAGTCCTTCCCCGGAAAAGAACGTTCTTCCACCGCCCCATTTCGTGTCAACTTCAATGCCATCACTCGAAGCCAGAAAGGCACCGCTTTGAGCAAAGATCTTTCCATTGAGGGGTATGTGAATTATGTCCCCCTGATACGTTGGGGCAAGTCCGAGCACGCCATTTCCTCTGGAAACAAAGCGGTTAACGAAGAAGGACTCACCGCCGAGCAGAGACTTCTTCAAACCTCCAAGCAAACCACCTTTCATCTCCGTCTTAAGCTCAACATCCTTCATGTAAACCATGGCTCCTGTTTCGGCAATTACCTCCTCTCCTGCTTGAGTTTAAGCTCCAGCAAGCTGTAACTCGGCCTTCCCACTATCCTGTACTCCATGTTCTGTTTAAATTTTGAAACATATAAGTATTTGGAATTAATCAGAGTGCTTCAAACGTTTTTTGGCTATACTCCATGATTTTGTACGAAGAGGTATATGAGAGGTTGCAGGATGCAAGGACGAGTTTAGAAAGATAATTTCGGAAAAATGAACTTAAAAATAACAGAAAGAAAGATTTATTTGATTCATTATATTTGGTTTCACTATATACACTTCCCACAAAAAGTTTAAGCTAAGAGAAACAAAATGATACCTATCCAGGAACACAAAAAACTCAATGAAATCATCTTCCTCGTTGAAGAAACTGATGACGGTTATATTGCAAGAGCCTTAGGCTACTCCATTTTCACCGAAGCTGATACCCTTGATGAGCTGAGAGAGATGGTCAAAGATGCTGTAGAGTGCCATTTTGGTGAAGATGAGAGGCCAAGAATCATCAGACTCCACATCGTGAAGCAAGAGGTTCTGACATTATGAAACTTCCAAGAGACTTGGGTGGGGAAGAACTTGCAAAACTTCTAAAGAAGTATGGCTATGAAGTCACAAGACAGACAGGAAGCCACATGAGGCTTTTTTGGATAAATTCCCCCACTGGGGATTTACCCAACCTCTTCAACTTCTCTCTCCTACCCATTAACTCTCGGTAATCACCTTTCCTGCATATCGGCTTTCCGAACTTCCCATATTTATGAAAAAGCTCTGGTTGTTTTAAGAGAAAAAATCCGTTTTTCGGCTCTGTTTTCTTATCGACTTGAAGAAAAGTATCAAGTAACTGAAGACAAAATCCTTAAAACTCAGAAACATGGGCCCGGAGGGATTCGAACCCTCGACCGCCCGGTTATGAGCCGGGCGCTCTGACCTGGCTAAGCTACGGGCCCTCTGAATAAATTCGGTTTTGAGTATATTTGTTTTTTGCTTGTTCCCACATCAGGCCATAGCCCTTGTTCTTCTCAAATGTTCTGAACCCTGCAGGAAAAGCAGTATTATGAGCGATGTGATGAGCGGAAAGACGATCATGGTCGTAAAGACGAAATGCATGCTGTCCACAAATCCTTCAACCATTTCTGCAAGAGGGAGAGGGTTTCCGTACCTCGCATAGTTCAGCAGTATCATCATGGTTCCGGGGTCTGGAATCTGATTGGCATAGCCCGGAATCCAGTCCTTCATTCTCGTTGTCAGCAGAACTCCTCCAACTGCCACTCCCATTGCCTGTGCGAGTGTGTTTACCGATCTCAGCGTCCCGTTTGCCATCCCTGCTTTCTCAATCGGTACCATGAGAGAATGACGTTGAAGGAGGGGGACATGAGCATCCCCATCCCCACGCCCATCGGTGCAATTCTTGCAAAGACTCCCAGTAGCTGATGTCGGTATCGATTGCGGTTACGTTAAGCAATCCTATGGCAAAGAAGATTGGGGCAATGCCCATCAGATACTTGGGATTCATCCTGTCGCTCAGTCTTCCGGCAACGGGAGCCACAATGGTGTTCATAATCGGTATGGCAACCATCCAGTAACCGGCTTCTTCAGCAGAGAGAAACTTCAGACCCTGGAGGAAGTATGGAAAGACGAAGAGGGATGCCGCTACACCAAAGAAAAGGATAGAAGTCGCAGCAATGCACACGCTAAAGTTCCTGATTCTGAACAAGCTCAAGTCCAGCATGGGGTAGCTGTAGCTCAGCTCCCAGAGAGAGAAGGCAAGGAGGTAGGGGAGAGCTATTATAAAGCAGGATATCGTCTTCTCATCCCACCATCCCCAGTCCTGCCCCTCGATTATTCCGAGAGTTAAGGCTCCCAAACCAATTGAGAGCAAAACTGCTCCAACCCAGTCTATAGGCACCTTTTCCCTCCCACCCAGCGGTGGAAGGGTTAGCCACGCAGCAGCAATTGCGGCAATGCCAATGGGGACGTTGATGTAGAAAACCCAGTGCCAGCTGAGGTTTGTGGTAAGCCAGCCACCAATAATCGGGCCGAGGGTGAAGCTTGAGGCCATGAGAATTGCATTGAGTCCCATCACCTCTCCTCTTCTGCCAGCGGGGAAGAGTTCAGCTGCAATTGCAAGGGTGTTACCGCTCAGAATTGTTCCACCAACTGCCTGAATTGCTCTGAAAAGAATCATGGACTGTGTATTCCACGATTGAGCGCAAAGGAAGCTACCCAAAACAAAGATTACCATCCCAAGTATGAAGAATCTATCTCTCCTGACCATATCTCCAATTCTTCCTGCAATGACGAGCAAAACAACCATGGTTAAAGTATAGGCGTTCATAATCCACTGCAAATCGGTCATTTTAGCTCCAAAATCCTCTGCGATTCTCGGCAGAGCAACGTTCAGAACGCTGACGTCAAGCAGAACCATGAAAAGGCCAGCACTTACGGGCAAGAATGCCAGCCAAGCTCTCAGTACACTGACCTCCCCGTCTTCTTTCATCGACCTGAATTATTCTTCCATAATAAAAAGCTATCTGAAGATGTGCCTCCAGCCAGAATCCATCCTGATCAGCGGCTTTGATAGGTGCCTTCTTGCTGAAGGTGGGACCTCGTAAAATCCGGGCATAACATCTCTCTCCAACCTCTCCCTTACCCTCTCACTGGCTTTTGTCTTGCACTTTCTGCACCTGTAACCCTGTCCCCTTCCTGCAGACTCCATTCTCCTTCCGCAGATTGGACAGAGAGGATTTTTTTCAACCCAAACTTCTGCAAGCTCAACTATTTGTATCTTTTCAAGATTAATGGTATCCTTCTTCATTGAGCCGTAAACTTCAACAACATCTCCCTTTTTGAGCAATCTTATCACGTTCCTGAACTGCTTTGTCGGCTCGAAGGCAGCACACTTAACATTGCCGAACCTCGTCTCAATTTCGAAAAAGACGTGCCCACCCTCTATATCATACGGTTCTAAGGAAACTCTCCCCCTCAATCTGTAGGACCGGTAATTTTCCAGCTTTTCCACCTCCTCCTCATCTATGATGTGCATATCCGTCGCATGATTGGTGATGAAAATCATCCTCCTGTCTATTGGTTCGGTCCTAACGCTTTCCATAGCTCTGTAGAGTGCATCGACACTCTCTCCTCTAAGCCCATAAAGCACCGGGCAGGGTGTGTTGGGGATGCAGACAACAACATCATTGCACCAGTCAACATTGTCGAAGGTCTCTGGATAGAGCTCGAAGTCCATGTCAAAAAAGCTCTCTTCATCGTACTTCCTTTCAGTACCGAATCTCTCTGGATACCTGTAAGCAATCAGCTCAAGTGTAAAATCATCGAGTTCGGCACCGACAGCAGCAAGAGCACCAATGAGTCCTCTGCCCTTTTTGTGCTTTAGGTGCGGAATGAAGTACTTTCCGATAATGAAAAGAGCCTCATCAATCTGCAGGACGTCTTTAATGGCCTTATCCGCAAAGGGTTTCAGTTTAACTGCAAGCTCTTCATCAACAAAAACCGCACCGGGATTAGTCTTCTCTCATCGAGCATTGCGTGCTCGATTATTACATCATTCACCACATCAACAAGCTCTCCGACATCATCCACCTCTACAAGAAAGCTCACGGCTCCGTTGCCCCTCGTTTTGTATGGTATTGTGGGATTCAACCTTATGAGTCTCGGAAATCCGATTACCTTTCCGAGTTCCTTCTCTATTCTCTCCATTGCAAGCACTGCCAGATAAGTTGTGCACATTCCCTTGCTGCTGTCCGTGTCGTCAATTCCCACCCAGACTCTCATTCAACCTTGCTACCTTGGCTGCGATATAATCAGATTTCGTTCTTTCTATGCTTCCCCTTGCCACATCGAGTTTTTCCTCAAGCCCGAAACAAGTTTATCTGGAAAAGTCGTGAATTCCATCAGATGCTCGTAGATTTTTTCCATTGTCTCAAGCATCCTTTCGGCTGCTTTAAAGTCACCTTCAATCAGCTTTGTAAGGGTGTAACGCCTCAACTCTCCCACAGCATCTGCAAAACCGTTCAGAAATGCTGCAGGTGTCACATCAAGGTTAATTTCGAAGGTAAACTCGCCAGATATGGCATTTTTAAAGGCCACTGCCTCAACAAGCTCCTGCATCGCATCGTTGCAGAGGTAGAAGTAAACTTCCGGATAATCGCGGTATTTGTTCACTTCATCCAGCAACACGATTGCTTTTTTAAGCTCCTGCTCCGCCTCCTCAACCTTTCCAGCGTGTATTAGAGCAATTGACTTGGTCGAGTGAATTCTCATCTCCCTCAAAACTTTCAGCAGCTCTTCTCTTGCTGTTTCAAGCTCTTCAAGCCTCTTTCTGCACTCTTCAAGCCTCATTTTACCCTCTCCAGCAGCACAACTCTGCTCGGTTCAGATTCCTTTTTAACCTCATAACCTGTGCTTTCAGCAAGTTTCCTTGAGAAGTCCACGATGTCCGGATGCTCTGGCATGTTCTCCCACTTCAGCCTCAATCTGGAGTAACCGAGATACATGTACGCCTTTGCCTCAATGAAGTCAGGGCCGGCAATATCTATTAGCCTGGCAAACTTGCTCACCGCCACATCATCCATGTTGTAACCCTTAATGAGCGTTAGCCTAATTACAGTTCTGCTGCTGCTATCCCTCATGACCTCCAGACTCCTCAGTATCCTCTCCCAGTTCGACTTACCGGGGCGATTTAGGATAAGGTGACTCTGCTCGTCGAAGGCAGTAAGGCTGATGTACAGCTGTGTGGGCTCAACCTTTTCTAGCGTTTCAGGATTCGTCCCGTTCGTAACCAGAAAGGTTGTGAAACCCCTCTTTTTGTACTCCTCAATTAGCTCCGGCAGCATGGGATAGAGAGTTGGCTCGCCGATGAGGCTTATGGCAACCTGGTTTGGCTCGTAGGCTTCCTTTAGCTTTTTCCTGTTAACCCCCTCAGTCCCATGAAATCCGCTAAGCAGGCGGTGCTGTGCCTTTATGCTTTCCTCCACAATAAACTCAGGTTCGTCCCACCCTCTGAAGCCTTTCAATAGCTCAAGCGGTCTCCAGCAGTAGAGACAACTCTGGTTGCACATCAAGGCAGGAGTCATCTGAAGACAGCGGTGGCTGTTGATTCCGTAAAACTTCTGCTTGTAGCACACTCCTTCATCCTTGAGCGATTTTTTAAGCCACAGGCAGGTCTTCACGGCTGAGTGCTTGCCAACAATCTGATACCCCTTGAGCTCGCTGAGCAGCTTCTCGTTCATCATGGTAAGTAGGCAATTTCTGTTAATTAAATTTGGGCTTACTCCAAAATCTTATATAATCCATAAAAATTAATCTTTAACATGGAAAGGCTCACACTCGAAATCGACGCTCTAAGAATTTCCGTGCTGAAAGGAGAAGAGAAAGACGTAATGTACATCCACGGCTCGGGATGCGATGCAAGTCTTTGGGAGAGACAGATTGAGGAAATTGGAGGCTACGCTATCGACCTTCCCAATCACGGTGATAGCTGCTTAGCAGAGATAAGAGACATCTCGGATTACGCCTATTTCGTTGCTAAGGCGGTGAAAAAGCTTACAGGAAAGGCAGTAATAGTTGGCCACAGTCTTGGAGGGGCTGTGGCGCAGAAAATCTACCTGGAGTATCCGAAGGTCGTAAAGGCTCTGGTTCTAGTTGGAACTGGAGTGAGACTGAGGGTTATGCCAGAAATCCTAACTATGCTGAAGGAAAAGCCTGAAGAAGCGGCGAAAATGGTTTCAAGGTATGCATTCGCTGACGAAAAGCTGGCAGAGGAATTTTCGAGAGTTTTTGCAGAAAGAGCAAAGGTTCTTCATCTCGACCTCTCTCTCTGCGACAGATTTGACCTTCTCGAAGACTACAGAAGCGGCAAATTAAAGGTGGAGGTTCCGACGCTTCTCATTGTCGGAGAAAAGGACGCTTTAACGCCCGTGAAGTACTCTGAGTTCTTCAAGAAGCACATTCCTTCAGCGGAGATGGTGGTGATTCCCGATGCTGGCCACATGGTGATGCTCGAAAAGGCTGAAGAGTTCAACAAGGCTCTCAGGAGCTTTATTGAGCTTCTTTAACGATTTGAAGCACCTCCTTGAAGGCAGGATGCTCTGCAGACTCAAGAAGCTCGTAGGTTACGCTCTCCCACGTGGTCAGCTTCACTCCCTCTGTGGCAAGCCTCATCAGCGCTGTTTCTTTGTCTTCTGCTCTCCTCGAACCTGTGCAGTCTGCAACGACGTAAACATCATATCCGGCCTTTTTCAAGTCAATTGCTGTCTGCAAAACACATATGTGGGTTTCAATACCTGTCAGAATCACCTTCTCAGGCTTCACTTCCTCCAACTTTTTTCTGAAAGTTCTGTCTCTGTAGCAGCTGAATGTAGATTTCACTATTGGCTCTTCAGCAAAGCCGGCAAGCTCATCAACAGTTTTGCCCAGTTTAATCTGCTCCGTAAAGATAACAGGCTGTTTTAAGGCAAACATGGCTTTAACGAGCTTTACTGTCCTCTTTAGCACTTCCTCGATGCCCTCAATGTGTGGGGCGAGCTTTTCCTGCATATCGACAACAACCAGAGCCATAGCTTTATAATACCATCAATCCTTTATTAGCTTATGGATTGGTTCTACGAGTATTACAACGGATGTGGACTGGCAATTAAGGTTCGAAGGAAGCTTTACGAGGCTGAGGGAGTGCAGAAAGTGGAGATTTATGAAACAGAATCGCTCGGAAAGATGCTTGTTATAGACGGAAAAATTCAGCTCACAGAATTTGATGAGCCCCTCTACCACGAAATGCTGGTTCACGTGCCGATGCTTTCTCACAAAAATCCGAGGAAAGTTGCTGTTATAGGAGGGGGTGATGGTGGGGCTTTGAGGGAGGTTTTGAAGCACGATGTGGAAAAGGCTGTGCTGGTTGACATAGACAGGAACGTCATCGATCTCTCAAGAAAGTTTTTAGGAGTTGACAAAGGGGCTTTCGATGATGAGAGAGTTGAAGTGGTGATTATGGATGGAAAAGAGTTCTTAACGGTTAGCGAGAAGTACGATGTCATTATTGTCGACAGCACCGACCCAGTGGGAGTTAGCGATACTCTCTTCGACAGAGAATTTTTCGAGCTTGCAAGGCAGAAATGCGATGTAATATCCCTGCAATCCCAGTCTCCCCTTATCCAGAAGGAGTATTTCAGAACACTGCTTGTCAACTCCGCCCCCTTCGAAAGAGAGAGGTCTATCTTTCATGCGTACCCACCTACCCTCTTGCCCTCTGGAGCTTCATAATTGGTGGGGAATACGATTTCAGCAACCTCGAAAGGAGATTTGAGAAAATTAGGGGAAAAACGTTCCACTACAATCCAGAGGTTCACAAAGCGGCTTTCGCCCTTCCTGAGTGGCTGAAAGAGGAGGTGGAAAAGTGCATCTGACTAAAGAGGAGGAGAGGTTGCTTGAAAGCGAAAACGACACCATAAGGAAGTGCATGAAAATCCTTGTGGCAGAGGGGGAGGCAAATGAAGCTGAGAGGCTTATAGAGGTTAAATCCGCCCACATATCGGGAGTTAGCTACGACAATATAGGTGAAGCTGGCCTGGAGTGGCTCGAAAGTCTTGATGCCGAGTTAAAAGTTCCCGCAACGCTGAACCCCGCTGGAATGGACGTTGAAAGATGGAGGGAGATGGGGATTGAGGATGATTTTTACGAGAAGCAGATGCGCGTTTTGAAGGTCTTCGAGAGGCTCGGGGTTAAGATGATTCTTACATGCACTCCTTACTACCTTCTCAAACCTTCCTTTGGAGACCATTTGGCGTGGGCGGAGAGCTCGGCTATCGTTTACGCCAACTCAGTCATAGGAGCGAGGACTGAGAGGGAGAGCGGGCCGTCTGCCATTGCGGCTGCCATCATAGGAAAGATTCCCTGCTATGGTGTGCATATCAAGGAAAACAGAGCACCCACAATTCTTGTCAAGCTAAAGGGTGATCTCGCAGCTGCAGGATACAAGGCTGGAAGGGAACTGAGAGACCACATACCGTACTTCGTCTTCGAGAGGAGCGTAACTGAGGAGGAACTAAAGCTTCTTGGTGCAGCGCTCGCGGCAACGGGAAACACGGTAATGTTCCACGCTGAAAATTACACCCCAGAGTGGAGGGATTTTGAGAAACCATCGGAAAAGGTCGAAATTGACGACAGGCTTGAAATGGCCTGCGAGCCTGACTTAATAACAATAGGATGCCCGCACGCATCCCTAAGGGAGCTTGAGATGATTCTGAAGCTTATGAATGGCAGAAAAGCCAAGCGAGAGTTCTGGGTGTTTGCAGCGAGAGATGTTGTTAGAAGTGCGTCCGAAATAGTTCAACGGCTCGAAGAGCTGGGGGTGAAGGTTTTTTCAGACACGTGTATGGTGGTCTCCCCTGCTACGTCGAGATTCAGGTGTGTGATGGTCAACTCAGGGAAGGCCCTGCACTACCTGCCAAACAAGAGGAAGGTTGAGGTAACGTTTGGAGATTTAAAGAAGTGCGTTGAAACGGCAGTCAGCTAATTCTCAGCCATTTTTTGATATCAGCCTTAACTCTTTCTGGATTTTCCCTAAGCTCTCTTCTTCTCACGAGCAGGTAGTCTGCCTTACTGGCACCGCATTTCAATGCAAATTTTTTGTAGAATTCAGCGTACCTTTTCTCGTCGAAACCAGCATAGCAGATTATCATCCGAATTTCCCTGCCTCTGGCGAACTTTTTCAGAAAGGTTGTTACAGGAGGGCAGTTGAATGTCCATTTGGGGAAGCAGAGGATGATTTTGCTGTCCGCTGGAGGTTGGGTGTTAATTTTAACTCCGAGGTAAGGGACGAAGGAGAGAAGGAGCCAGGCAATGTAGGGCAGTTTGTAACTCCTGATTTCCCTTAACTCTGAACCAAGCTCATCTGCCACCATTTCGGCAATCTTCCTGCTATTGCCGGTGAAGGTGAAGAAGTAGAGGTCCACATGCTTTGCTGGTCTGTTTTTCAAAAAGGTTTTGGTCTGAGCTTGAGGTTGAGACCAAATGTTCATTTACTCGCGAACGGACTTTTTAAGGTGCTTTGCCTCAACTACTCCGTAATGTCTCAAAGACTACTAAATCAAAATAAAAAAGAAGCTATATCTCCTTCAGATACTCTCTCAGCTTTCTCGCGCAGTTTATGCTTACGTCCAAAAGCTCCTCAAAAAGCTCCTCGTCGAGCAAATACCCACCGCTTTTCTGCATCGCGACAACATTGTCATCCTTGTCAGTAGTGATGGTTAGAGTTGTGTCTCCAACACTCATTTCCTCCCTGCTGGGGTCAACCAGATACTTGTTTCCGACAATCAGCGATGTTACAGAAACCGGAAGGTCTCTGACAGGCAGGAGGTAGTCCTCTCCAAGCTCAAACCTTTCAGCCGGAACTTTGGTGTTCATAAGGGCGGCTATTGCTGCCAGGGCTGAGGCGTCAAGAAGGTTACCGTCATCGTCAAGAGCGTGAATGTCCACAAAGACAATCCAGACTTTCTCTCCTTCTTCAATCACTAGTTTTGACAGGTCCACAGCCTCGCTTTCTCTGATGCCCCTGTCAACAACCCTTGCTAGCTCAATTGAGTTCTCGTCAGGCGGACCTGGTTCGAATGTCGGTGAAGCCAGAGGAACGAGTTCAGCGTTGACGATGATAACACCCCTGTCTGGTGTGTCGGGGTAAGGTTCACCCGGCTGCATCTTCACTCCAACCACTACCTGCGTGTCTCCAAGCTTAACGAGTGCAGACCCCTCGGCTTTCTCTATGACATTCGGAATTATCTCCACATTTCTGAACTCGTCAAAGCCTCTTCCGTCAATCCTCTCATTGTCTCTCAGCTTCGACAGAACGTAGTCCCTTTTGATGTCCACAAGGATATCCTCAGGCATCTTCACCACCCTCTGCTATCTCATCCATTTCCTCTCCAACCTCCATGTATCTCTTGAGTATTGCCTCCCTCTGCATCTCATAAATCTGCAAAGCTCCCTTCTTTGCAAGCTCAATTGCCTGCTTCACCTCTTCCCTTGTCATTCTGCCGTCCATCTGGAGAAGCGCTATGGACTCAATCTTTCCATTTCTGATGAGGAAAGCGAAAGGCATATCAGCTTCCCCGAAGTTGTCCTCTTCCTTCATTGGGTCGAGAACGAGTTGTCCATCAGCCTTTCCAACTGCAACGGACGTGATTATCCCCTTCATTGGCACTCCTGCATCAACAAGCGCAACACTTGCGGCATTCAGGCAGGCTGTCCTGCTTCCGGCATCAGCCTGCAAAACTTCAACGAAAATGTCGATTGCGCTTCTCGGAAAGAGCTCTTTCATAATGACTGCTTCAAATGCTTCCTTGCTGACCTTGGAAATTTCAATACTCCTCCTATCAGGCCCTGGCCTCTTTCGCTCCTCCACGCTGAAAGGGGCCATGTTGTATCTGTATCTTATTATGGCCTTGCTCGGATCCTGAAGATGTCTCGGGTGCACTTCCCTTGGACCGAAAACAGCTGCAATAACCTTATTCTTTCCCATTTCAAGGTAGCAAGACCCATCAGCCCTTTTTAAAACGCTTGCCTCAATTTTAATTGGTCTTAGCTCGTCGAATTTTCTCCCATCGAGCCTCAAGCCATCCACAATTAACCTTTCAGGTTTTTCATTGAATTCCGACATCTGCCTTCCTCCTCTTTATAAATTCTGCAACCCTATCTGTTAAACCTTCCGTATGAGCTTCCTGCTCGATAAGGTAGATTGCTTCCTCAGCGATTGAAACTTTTCTGCGGTCTCCATTCACCCATATCAGCCCATTCTGCCCGACAACAATCTGAACGTCGAGTTCACTTTTCAGCAGCTTTATCATGCTCCCCTTCTTGCCTATAACTCTCGGAACTCTTGCCGGGTTGATTGCAACAATCCTGCCGAACCTTATTGGCCTGCAGATTCTGTCCTTCATTGTAAGAGTGACCTTCATCTTTGGGTCTATGTTCAGAACCTTTGCGATTATTGCGTCTCCTATGTCAAGGACTTCATTGGGTTTCTTGTTGGGCTTCATTTCAGGATTCTCGCTTACGGGCAAAAAGGCCTGATATGGTGAGTAGATGTCAACAGCCCAGCCGTTGGCGGCAACTTCTCTGATTATACCAATCACAACATCTCCAATGGAGGGTGTGTATCTCCCTTTTAACGGGATTACCCTAACATGAGTTTCAGATTGGTCAAAAAGGCCTATTATCTTCGCGTAAACCTTTCCACCCTCCACGTAGGTTCCGTAACCCGCAGCACGTGGGTTGGTGGAGAGCAGATCCCCTGGCAGTACTATCTTCCTCATTATCCTATCCTCCTCAACACCTTCGTCAGAGCTTCCCCTTTCGCGACCTTACCAAGCAGGTCCATCAGGTCTCCATACATTCCGGATGGTATGCGCATCACACAAATCCAGCTCCCGTCTCTCTGCCACTCTTCCCTCGTCACGCCTCCAAAGTTGTACAGGGCGGAGATGGCTTTTCCAGTATACTCAGGTGGAATTTTAATGGCAATTTCCATCTCCTCGAACTTCAACGGAAGAATTGGTTTCAGGGCTTTGACAATGTCCTTTACCTGAGCCTCAACTGACTTGAAAATATCGATGTGTACTTTTGCCTCCTCCATTGCTCTCTCAATCCTTGAGGGAGGGTGCGGAGCGTTTGTTCTCGGGTCAATCGTATTTCTGCTTATGAAATTGATAATCTGCTTCCTTTTTGCCTCAAGCATTTCCCTCCTCTGCTCTGCTGTTATCTGAACCTCTCCATCAAGAATGATCTTTTTGCAATCTCAAATATGTCATCTGTGCCAAAGGCCTTTCTCAGCTCGTCCGCTGAAGCTCTCTCGCCCTTTTTTGCATCTTTAAAAATTTCCTCGGCTGCAAGAAGCTCCTCAAAGTTAACCTCCTTCCCCTCCTTGAGGTCTCTGGCCAGGTAGGGGTCAACAAGTACCTCGAACTCCTCTCCGCCCTTTCTTAGCCTTGCAATTACGGCTTTATCGAGGGATACCATACTTCACTTCTTCAGCAACTCTCTAATCCTCTCGTTTGCCTTCTCCACATACGGTCTGAGCTCTTCTGGAGACACTTCCTTGAAAGTTCTGTCGTCAACTCTAACGTAGCCCACCTCAATGTTCTCCGGAGCGAGCTCCGATTCGATGGAAAGCCCCATTGCAACCAGTCCAAGAACCATTGCGTCATCGAAACTTAGATCATCGCGATACTCCTTCTCGAAGAACTCGGTAACGGTGTTTCTACCCATTCCTATGGCCGTTGCCTTGTACTCCAGCAGTGCACCGCTTGGGTCTGTTTCGTAAAGCTTTGGCACTTCATCAACTCCAGCAATGAGGAGTGAGACGCCAAAGGGCCTTACTCCACCGTACTGCGTATACTGCTGCTTGAAGTCGCAGATTTTCTTTGCAAGCTCCTTTACTGTTATTGGCTCATCGTAAGTCAGCCTGTTAATCTGAGCCTCTATCCTCGCCCTGTCGATAAGCACCCTTGCGTCAGCAACAAGCCCAGATGTTGCAGCGCAGATGTGCTCGTCAATCTTGTATATTTTCTCGATTGTGTCAGCCTCAAGGAGCTTGCTGCCGACCCTTTTGTCAGCAATCAGAATAACCCCTTCACTGCACTTTATGCCAATTGCCGTAGCTCCTCTTTTTACAGCCTCTCTGGCATATTCCACCTGAAACAGTCTACCATCAGGGCTGAATACCGTTATTGCCCTATCATATCCCATTTGCGGTAAATGCATGTTCACACCTCCAAATACTTTCTTCTACACCTTTTTATTGTACCGCTGACACCGATGGTCAGCGGAATTACCTTTACATCTCCCACGTGCGTCATCAACGTGAGCGCCACCATCACTTTTTCGAGTGCCTCTCTGTAGCACCTCACTATTCCCCTCTCCCCGTCGAAGGCTTCCAGCCTGAGCCCACTGGCTGCAAAGCACTCACCGAACAGGCTCAGCATTTTCTCCGAGAGAGTACGGGAAAGTGAACTCTCGTCAATCTTTTTTTCAGCTATAATCCTGAAGGCAATATATCTTTTTCTGCTTCTTAGTGATGGTGGCAATCCCTTCACGATTGATTTACTGCCAAAGGTGAGAAAAAGTTTGTGATGATTGGAGAAACTACTGCAAGAGCCATGCATAGCAGCAGGCTTATGTATGGCAGTGGTGAGAGGGCAAGGTACTTTTCGAGCATTCCCATGTAACCCAAGTAGGCAAGAAACGCTCCAAAGACTGAAAGCCCAAGAGCAATCCCCAGCGCAATCGCTTCCTTAAGATTCCTCGAAAGGTAACCTGCAATCAACCCTCCGATTACAATGCCTATCCAGTGGAGAGTAGACAAAGCGAGAGTCAAGGCAAAAATTACGATTACAGGAATCCACCTTCTCACAGGATCACCCCCTGAAGACTATCTTTCTCCTCTTACGTTGAAATCGAATTTTTTGTACTGTCCATTCGCCCACATTTCAAGTTGATCGTAGTAGTGGGGGAGAAGTAGTTGCCAGAATTTCCTCCGGGGATTATGCAGTAATTCCTGTCGAAATTGACAATCATCCTCCAGCTGCTTCCAGCCTGCGATAAACCCGTTCCCCAGTCAACAGCCCTTCTGAAGTTGAAAACCGTGTAGGTGGAGCCGTTCATTGGCATAGAGGGGTAGTCGAAGAACTTCACGAAGCTGCTGAATGCATGCTTAATTTCCAGCTTGTTGTAATCTCCGTAAACCCTGTAATTGTTAGATTCGATAATTTCGCTGTCTTCTCCATCGCTCTCGCTACAACGTCTGCCCTTTGTTCTCTCACCTCAGTCCTGATATCGTCAAACCACACGCTGTCTGGGGGCAAGTTTTGGAGAACGTAGAGGTGTGGATAGAAATCTTTGTCCAAACCAGTAGAGTAGAACTCATCGCCAAAGGTTTCGTTCACAAACTCATCAAGCCAGATTGCAAACACCAGTGCCGCTTCGCTGTCTTTCGACATTCTGAAGTCCCAGTTTCTTAGCTTTTCCGCATAGCTCTTAGCCTTATCGCTCATCCTGTCCTCAGCCTCAAGAATGAAAGGTGTGAAGAACTCCGCCGGCTTGGAGTAAACGTCTCTCTGCATCTCCATGAAATAATCGGGAGTAATCTTTTTGCCTGACTTAACTGCTTCATCAAGCATATCGTAAATCCTCATTCCTCTGTAGGGATCTGCAAAGTACATCGAATCGCCGAGGTAGTGCTGATAGCCAAACACAACCCTCTGGTTTGCAGTACCAACGTAATCGGGATTTATCAGATGAGGAATCTCCTCGAAGGGGATGAAACCCTCCCACGTTGAAACTCCATAGGGCTTGAACCCCCTCCACTCTCCTTCACCAGCAGAACCGTTGAAGATGACGTTTCCCGGAACCTCGATCCCGTTAATCAGCCTTATTGGGAATTTTCCTGCTGGGTAGTACATTATGTTGCCGTTGATGTCAGCATAAACGACATTCTGCGCTGGAACGTCGAAGAGCTTTAACCCTTCCATGAATTCGGTGATGTTGTGCGCGTGATTGTATCTGTAAACCGCAAGCGCCTCGGTGGTTGCTGTTAAGCCCGTCCATGCGACGGCTATCTTCCTGCCATACTTCTCCAGTACTGGCCCGTGAATTGTTTTCTCCACCACTACCTTTCTTTCCTCAATTCCTTTGTCAGTCTTAACTCTCACTACCTTAATCTCCCTCTCCGGTTCGAGCCACTTGCCCTTGTAAAGATACTTGTCTCCATCCCAGACATAGTAATAGAAGTCTATTACGTCTGCCCCAACATTGGTGAAGCCCCATGCAACGTAATCGTTCATCCCTATCCGGATAACAGGGACACCTGGAAGGGAAACCCCTCTCACGTTCTCTCCCTTAAGCTGCAGGTGCATTTCATACCACACAGGAGGGGCCATTAAAAGCAGATGGGGGTCGTTGGCAAGCATTGGCTTTCCGTTTGCCGTGAACTTTCCCGAAACCACCCAGTTGTTCGACCCAAAACCTTCTTTTGTCTCAAAAGGCTTTAACCAGTCCAGGAGAGATTTGTTCACAACTCCTGTCCTGATTATTGGATACGAGTGGTTCATGTAGTCCGGATAAAGCTCCAGAGCTTTTTCGCCAAGCTTTTCCAGAATCAGAGACCTTTTCAAATCCCAGAACGTGCCCGTCAGGCTCCAAGATATTTCCTTTCCTAGGAGAAGAGTGTCTACAGGCGTCCACTCTTTCGGCTTGTAGCCGGCAAGCTTGAACTCGATCGGAAGAGGGCGATTTTTGATGTAGTAATTCACACCCTCACTGTAGGCAACGAGTAAATTTCCAATCTCTGAGTCCTTAAGATAGCTCCAGGAAGCTTCTGCAGCACCCAAGAAGTCCATTTTGATGTGGAACTCATCTGAATCGAAAAAGCTCTCTCCGAAAACCTCGCTCAGCTCACCACTCATCATCCTGCGGTGCAGGTCCATCTGGAAAAGACGGTCTTTGGCATGGACGTAACCCACAGCAAATGCTAAGGCCTTCTCGTTCTCCGCAACTATGTGCGGCACGCCGTACTCGTCAAAGTAAACCTCTGCCCAGCCGTAGGGGTTGGGCACTTCCGTTAAGCTGTCAACCTCCCACAAACTGCCGCTGAATGGGGCAAGGAGGTCCAGATAGCTGTGGGCAAGGAGAGCGAGTAAAACCAGAACTGCCAGAGGTATTAAGGCAAGCAATTTCTTCATGATTACCGGTGAAATTTAAAATTATTTAACCTTTATTGTTTAATTAATCCAGTCTTCCAGTAAACTCCAGCTTTCCCAATGCTTTTTCTACAGCCGCTACTCTTGCCTGAACCTCTCTGTAAGCCTCGCAGCCCACACCACAGTCGCCTCTCTCTGTCAAAGGAAACTCCCTGCAGCTTTCCGGTCTTATTTCGTGAATGGTGCATTTTCCATCCTTGAGGAATGGGCATGGCCTGATTAGAACTGGACTCTTGGATTCAACGTTGAGTTTTACAAACTCAAACAACCCCAAATCTGTTTCTGCAATGATTTTGCCTTCGACAGGATCATAAACGCACTGGCTAAGCCTCTCACAGCACTTTCCGCACATTCTGCATTCAAAAGGTATCGCAACCTCTATGCCCTCACTCCTGTAAATCGCGTACATGCCCACTTAAAAGTCTTAAAACCTCCTCTCCTTCTTCCCTGCTGGAAGCGGTGGTTATCACGTAAACCTGCTGAACAGAGGAGCCATCAATAAGCAAAGCCCTAACATTCCCCCTCTCATCGCTTCTCGTGAGCTTGAGCTTAACGCCCCCTCCTATGCTCGTTGCATTTCCTTCAATAACTCCCGGAACGACCTTCTTCACGTAAGGTGATTTGGCAAGTGAGAGAATGAGCCTGTAACCCTCCCTTCCACCGATTATGGTGGAGTGGCTGCCGTGTATCTTGTTCTCCGGAGGTATATCTACAGTTTTCAACTCCTTTTTCAGCCTCAAAACGCGCTCCAGTCTCTCAAAAAAGGGATGGGGGAGGTTAAAAACGTCGCTCATCGAAACATCGAAAGGATAAAGTGCATTTCTCAGACCTTCGAGCCCCTCATCTACAAGCTCCTCGTTTTCTCCAGAAACCACCACACTCTCCACTCTGTAAGAGTAAATTCTCTCCGCCAGAATCTCGTAAAGATTCCTTATCGAGACGTCCTCATTGTATCTCTTTAAGGAGAATTCCTCAAAACCCCTCTCGCCAAAAATCCTGACGAGAACTCTGCTCTCGGAAATGTAGACACCACATCCGATTGCATGTCTCCTCCCGCAGTTAAGGCAGAAGGCTGCGTTACTGCTTAGCTCAGCCCCGCAATCACAAATCAGTCGTTGAAGCATATCATGTGTCCCATCTTGTCCTTCTTTGCCTTGAGGTAGGGCAGATTGATCTCGCAGGGCTCAACTTCAATTGGCTCCCTGACGATTTTGAAGCCATACTTTCTCAGCTCCTCTATTTTCAGGGGGTTGTTGGTGAGCAACCTGATGCTTTTGACCTTCAAATCCATAAGAATCTGGGCAGCGATTCCGTAGCTTCTCATGTCGGGAGGAAAGCCGAGCTCGATGTTGGCATCAACAGTGTCCTTCCCTTCCTCCTGAAGCTTGTATGCCATCAGCTTGTTTATAAGCCCAATTCCCCTCCCCTCGTGACCTCTCATGTAGATTGCCACACCCTTTCCCTCCCTGTCTATCATTTTCAGGGCATTCTCAAGCTGGTCTCCGCAATCACACCGCAGTGAGTGGAAAACATCACCGGTAAGACATTCTGAATGTATTCTGACCAGAACATCCCCCTCATCGACCTTACCCTTCACGAGGGCAACTATCTCCCCAGAGGTGTTTTGTAGCCCACAGCCTTGAATGTGCCGTAGAACTTTGTCGGGAGAGTGGCTTCAACAACCCTTTCTACAATCTTCTCGGATCTAATCCTGAACTCAATCATGTCCTTTATCCTGAAAACGGGCATTGAGTGCTCCTGGGCAAATTTAAGAGCGTAATCTTCTCCAGCAACACTACCATCGGCCGTCAGGAGGGGGGCGTAGACCGCGGAAGGTGCAAAGCCTGCCATTCTCGCAAGGTCAACGCAAGCCTCAGCCAGCCCTGGTCTCTCCAGCACACCCATTTCCTTAGTCTCCTCAACAAATATTCTGCCGGGATACTTGATTTCGCACGCATTGCCATTGGCAAGGTCTCTGATGAATTTTGCTCTGTCTTCTGCAGAAATCTTCTCAAGATTGGGGTCGATTGGAATTAAATTGCCGTTCTGAAACCTGAACCTGTTTAGACCAAGATTCAGAATCTGCTTCCAAGTTAAGGCTAAACGAATTTCATCGCAGTTCTTCATCATGAAGTTGAGAATTTCGCCGCTGACAACTTCTGCGGGAATACAGATGGCACTTTTTTCCGAATCAAGTATCATTACAGGCTTTCCGGATTTTACGTGAGACGAGACATCTTCCATAAAAAAGAAGTTGGTCGTGGAAATATAAACTTAATTTAATCCTCCCTCACTCCTTTTGGTTTCGATTTCTCATCTTCTTTGCTTGCAAATTTTTCTTTCTCCATCATTTCTCTGTATTCGCCCTCTGTCATCTCCAGGATAAAGCTTCCCACATAGCCACAATTTTTGCAGTAGTATTTTCCCGTATAACCGCCAGCATCAAGCTCCACATCTTTTGATTTGCATACCGGACAGACGAGAATTCTCTTCATAACATTCCACCAACATCAAGCAAATAAATTTAACCTTTAAACAAATCTTATAGTTTCAAGATTCATGGGGGCCCTCGTTTCGATTCTGTAGGTCTTGTAGATGCTTGAGGCCAAGTCTATGCACTTAGATTCATCCCCATGCACAGTTGCAACCTTTTCAGGCTTGGAGTTGAGATAGCGTATGTAGTTCATCAACTGCTTTCTGTCGGAATGCCCCGAAAATCCGTCAACGGTTTCAACGTCCATCTTTACCTCAACAACCTCTCTTCTGCCGTCAACGGGAAACGGCACTTCCTTCCAGCCCTTTTGGATTTTTCTCCCAAGCGTTCCCTCAGCCTGGTAGCCAACAAAGACGATCGTATTCCTCTCATCCTCAGCAAGATGTCTGAAGTACTCCATAACAGGCCCGCCGTTTAGCATACCGGAGGTGGCGATTATTATGCTCGGTGACGGATCGCTGATTACCTCATCCCTCTTTGAGGATGAATCAACTCTCACAAAGCTTTCGCTGATAAAGGGATTTATGCCGTGGTAGAAAATGAGGTCTCGCAGATGTGCGTTTAAGTACTCTGGGTAGGCTGTGTGGATAGCCGTTGCCTCGTAGATCATTCCGTCAAGGTATACGGTGGTTTCTCTCAGCCTCTTCTCCCTCATGGCTTCCTCAAGAACAATCATCACTTCCTGGCTCCTTCCCACGGCAAAGGTCGGAATCAGTACCTTTCCTCCTCTGTCGAGAGTTCTGTTGATGACCTCTATCAACCTCTCCTCAGCCTCCTTTCTTGAGGGCTGGAAGTCGTTTGCTCCACCGTAGGTGGCTTCCATTACCAGTGCTTCCAGCCTTGGGAAGTTCGTGGCTGCCCTGTCGAACAGCCTCGTTTTCTCAAACTTGAAGTCTCCGGTAAACGCGATGTTGTAGTGCCCCTCTCCGATGTGGAAGTGAGCAATTGCCGAGCCCAAAATGTGGCCTGCATTGTAGAATGTCAGTCTGACGTCTGGGCTGATATCAGTAACAACACCATAATCCAAGGTGATTGTGTGCTTCAAAGCCTCTCTGATGAGGTTTGAGCTGTATGGAGGGTTTGTCCCCTCTCTACCAGCAACCTCAAGAAAATCCAGCTGCAGCAAGACCATCAGGTCTCTGGTCGGTGGTGTGAGGTAAATCGGGCCTCTGTAGCCGAATTTGTAAAGCAACGGCACAAGTCCGCAGTGGTCGAGGTGCGCGTGAGTTATAACGACAGCATCAAGTGCGTCGAGGGGCTGCACCTCAGGAACGTAGAGATAAGGTGTGCTCGAAGGATTGCTCACGTTCACACCGCAATCAATCAGAATTCTGCTCTCAGGTGTTTGCAGCAGGTAGCAGCTTCTCCCCACCTCTCTGCTACCCCCAAGGAACGTCACTCTAACCCACTTTTCGTCTATTAGCGAGGTTCTGTGTATTCTCTCTCCAATTCTCTTCAGTATCTCGCTCCTCTCCTCCCTTACGCTCAGCAGGTAGTTTCTGATGTTGTCGATAATCTTGGATTTTATGGGTGGTGTCCGAACGACTCTTGGACTCCAGCCAACGGCTCGCATTATCTCTCTGAAAGTGGAGCCCTGCTTTCCAATAACCACTCCTGGCTTCTCTGCTCTATTATGACCTCACCATTCTCCTCATCAAAAAAGATGTTGGAGATCTTTGCATCCTCGGGGACTATTTTCATTATTATTTCTCTTGCCTCCTCCGGAGCTTCAGAGATTTCGGATCAGCGCGAATGATTATTCTTTTCCTCAGGTCTTTTGCCAGCTTCTTTACTATATCGACCTCTGCCAGCTCCTGCGGATTTTCCACGTAGATTACGAGCTGGGGGCCTTCAAATTCTATACTCTTTACCCTAACCTTGGGTGGTAGATACTCCTTTACCTTCTCTCGTATTTCATCCAGATACTTCGTCATCCTTATTTCCTGAACTTGGCCAGTATCTGCTCCACTTCTTCGGGACTGTACTGATAAAACTCGGCTTCCGTTATTTTAACAACGTCAATTCCATCTCCGGATGCAGAGTCCCTTTTCATTGCTGAGTATATTGCTCTAACGGCAAGCTCCACTGCTTCATCCACTCCCATGTCCGGTGTAAATCTGTCCTCAAGCACACCGTAGGCAGTAAGGCTACCGCTTCCAGTCGCCACTATATCCTTCTCCTCTATCGCACCTCCAATTGGGTCGATGGAGTAAATGCTCTTTCCTTCTGAGTCAATTCCACCTATGAGAAGCTGTACCAAGTAAGGGAAGTAGCGATACGAGTTGAGAAGGTTAGATGTGAGAGTGGCAATGGCCCTTACGGTCGGCTTCCTTTCCCTTCTTATCTCATACAGGTTTGCCTCGATTTTGATGATCCTTGCTAGGAACTGAGCATCGCCAACGCTGCCCGCGGTGGTCATAGCCATCCTGTCCGCAATCTGGTAGATTTTCTTGGCAGCTTTGCTGGCAATGAAGTTCCCCATCGTAGCTCTCTTTTCTGTAGCCATGACTACTCCGTCCTTACAAACCAAGCCCACCGTCGTGGTTCCTTTATATATCTTCTCCTCCATCATGCTCATCACTTTGTTTTTGCTTTTTAAAATAGCCCTAAGGCAACCTTCATTAGAGAAAAAAGATTTTTAAATGTTTCGTTCTTTTGAAATCATGTTCGAAGAGGCGATAAAGGTTGGTAAGCTTCTTTCAGCATCGAGGCTGATTGATGGAGCCAGCGGAAACATGAGCTTCAAATTGGCTAATTCGATTTACATAACCCGCTCAGGCGTAAGCCTTGACGACATCACCGAGTCGTCCTTCGTCAAAATCAGGCCGGGAGAGTTTGTGAAGGAAGCCTCAGTTGACCAGCTAATCCATCTCAAAATTTACGAGAAAACTGACTACAATGCCGTCCTGCACTGCCACGGTGTGTTCAACGTCGTTTTGGGGAGTAGAATGGATAAAATTGAACCTCTGGACCTGGAGGGTAAGCTTACTTTGGAGAGGTTGAGGTTGTCGAAGGTCAGTTTGGCTCTCCAGAGCTTGCTGAGAAAATTTCAGATGTGGTTAGAAGAAAGGGAATCGCGATTGTCAGAAATCACGGAATTTATGCTGCTGGAAGTAATTTGAGAGACGCATACAACAAGGCGAGTTATGTTGAGCATTCCTGCGAGGTCATGTATTACTCAAAGCTGCTCGACAAGCTTTAACATTGCGTAGGCTGGAAACAGCTTTGAATAATCCCCGTAAAGGTCCGAAATCAAAGTGCAATCGACCCCTGCCTCCTCGCAAGCCTCTGCAATCAGGAAGTCCCCTATTCCGCACGCAAAGACAGTCTTCAATCCATAAATCTTGGACTTGTGCTCAATAACCTCTGATAAGCTGTCAATCATGGCCCACTTTGCTCCAGAGCAAGTTCTTTGACTTTCTCCTCTCCTAGCTCCTCCAAATCGCTGCAAACTGTCCTCGCTAGTCTTCTCATGCATTCCTCCTTCCAGCACCCTTGCCGTCTGGAGTATCGCAACTGTAGTCCTTTTCACCAATATCCCCAGTTACAACAAGCACGTCAGCAGTAATTGCGAAGAACTCAGGGCACAGAGGTGCACCGTCAAATTCCTTTAAGACGTAAAAACTGGAGTTCTCAAAACACCGAAGTAGACTAGCTCTCTTCTCTTCAACCTTTCAAAGTCTGTTTTTGCAGCCTCAATTTTTGAGGTTACAGGAATTATATCAGTAGTTGTTGAGCCCATGTCAACGAAAAGGAAATTCCCATACCCTTCCTCAAGCAGAAATCTGCACGAAGCAACCCAATTGCTCGCTGCAAAGTTTTCAGGATTGTCTATGCTTGGCTTGAGATTGCCATCAACATCCAGAAACCGAACATCTTTGAAAGCATTTTCGCATGCCTTTGCTATGAACTCCACTCCCTCCGCTTTTGAATCGAAAAAGTCTGCAAGTTCTGCAGTCATCACAACTCCTGCCTTTGCAGCTGAGTATTTCTCCGCGATCTCTCTCAGCTTCTCCTCAAGGCTTTCTGCCTCCCTCCACATGGGGAAGTAGATAATCTCCCATCCGTCCTTAGAGGCGACCTTCAGGTTCGCTCCACCAATATCAATCCCCAAAGAACTCATCGAGCCTCCCCTCTCCAAACGAGAAAGACTGGTAGTCCTCCCCTACAGGATAGTTTTTCACGGCTATGTGATGAGGTGGGAAAAAGTGGCCGAGATGAGTGAGAACGATCTTCCCTGCGTTTAGTCTTTTACCCAGCTCTAATGCTTCTTTCGCATTCATGTGCTTCTTGAACCTTCCCGTGGGGGCCAAAGCCTCAACAATAAACAGGTCGGGATTCTGCATTTCTCTCAGTGTGCTCTCCGGAATCCTTGAGTTGGTGTCGCCGCTGATGACAACTTTGTATCCCTTCCACTCCACCTTAACTCCCACAGCACTCACTGGAGGGTGGTTTACTGGCAGCAATGTGAAATCCACACCTGCTACAGTGAAGTTCTCAAAAACCTCTACCTCCCTAGCTTTGTAGGACAGGAACTTCATGAAGTGGCCTATATCTTCGTGAATCTGAGGAGTGGAGTAAACCTCTACGTTGTTCTGCACCCTGTAAAACTCTCCAAACCCGCCAAAGTGGTCGAAATGGCAGTGGGTCCATATCACTGCATCAACCTTCTCCACTTTGCAGTCGAGTAGCTGCCTTCTCAAATCGGGAGAGGTGTCTATCAGAACGGTCTTGCCGTTGTTCTGAATCATTACCGAGAACCTCTTTCTCTCCCAGCCCTTCCTTCTCGCATCCTCACAGGTTCTGCAGTGACAGTTGATAATCGGAGTGCCGGGGGAGTCACCTGTTCCGAGCAGAGTGACTATCATGCTCAGTAAGACTTCTTCAGCTTGAGCCTCTCCCTGACTTCCTTTATAGCGTTCAAAAGGTCTTCCTGCGTCAGCTCTTTTCTTCCCTGAAGGAGGGCATCAAGAACAGCTTCTCTAACAACGAGCTTTATGTCAGCTCCTGTAAATCCATCAGTTTCTCTCACAAGCTCGCTGATATCGAAATTACCGTCAATTCTGGACAGAAATATCTCAAAAATTCTCTTCCTTATGTTCTCTGCGGGCTCCGGGAACTCAATAACCTTATCGAACCTCCTCCAGACTGCAGGGTCAAGCAGTGAAGGGTGGTTTGTTGCAGCAATCAGCAGGACTCCGTCCTCAACAAGGTTGATGTCGTCGATGGACTTAAGGAGGGTGTTCACAGCCCTTTTTATGGCAGCATGCTCATCACTCGTCCTCATCTTGGCCACATAGTCGAACTCGTCAATGAACAGAATACATGGGGCCATCATTCTCGCTATGTCGAAGATTTTCTCGATGTTCTTCGAAGTCTCTCCAAGATACTGGCTTGTAATCATTGAGAGCTTGACTTCAAGAAGTGGAAGATAGAGCTTTTTGCTCAAAGCCCTTGCAGTTGTGGTTTTTCCAGTTCCGGGTGGTCCGATGAAAAGTAGCTTTCCTATGTCCGACAAACCGATTTTCCTCAGGAAGCTCCTTTCCTCCAGTGCAATCTCAATCTTTCTGACCTCCTCAAGCTGCTCCTCGCTAAGGGCCACTTCTCTGAAGTCAACCGGAATCTCTTCGGGGGATAGCACTCTCACGAGGGACAGCATCTCCCTCGTTTCATCCTTTTTCTCAAGCTCCTCTATCAGCCTTTCAGCCACTCCTTATCCCCGTGCTTTGGCAGGTTTGCCTTCTTTGCCTCCTCGTAGGAAACGTCAAGGGAGTCGTAATTCTGGTAGAAGTAAGCAAGGGCCGGATTTTTCTTTATCAGCTCAACGCCCCTGCTTGCGAACCACTTGACAGCCAGGTCAAAAGACGTGAGGATGTACTGCTTTGAGAAGGCATTTAAATCTACAAATGGTGGCCTCTGCTCTACCTTTCCAGCATACTTAACCGCAGTATCCTCTCTAATTACCACAGGTCTCTTAATGCCTCCCTTGTTGTAGAGCAGCTTTCTGATTTCCTTCGGTATGTCGTCCTCCGTTAACTCCTCATACCTGTTGAATATTTCTGCAGTTAGCAGAAGTTCAACAAGCTTTACAGCGCTCATCTGGACACTTCCTACGAATCGCCAAATCGTGATTTAAATTTTTTGGAGTTCTGTTTGACTTCGTTTTCTTTTTCAGCTTAAAGTTTAAGTCCACAAAGCTACCGTGAGTTTGCCACAATTCTGCTGCCCAAGTTTGGATGTTTTATAAAGTGTGATTTTTCTGTATTTCCTTAAACTCTCTGAGGCACGTTTTACAGCAGAAAACGTAAACTCTGTTCTGAAACCTGTAAACGATTGGTTCATCAAACATCTCCTTGCCGCAGTAATCGCATCTGTAGTTCACCTTAACCTTAAAGGGCACATCCTTTATCTTTCTATCAACCACCGGAAAGACCTCGATAACTTCGGCTTTGTCCATTATTCTAGATATATCCCCAAGACTGCTCAGCTGAACTCTGACAAGATATTTTCTGCTGGTAATTCTGTTGACCTCTACCACCTCATCCATTTCCATTATCTTCTCCACATCCTCTGCATTAACATACAGATACACAGGAATTCCGAGGTTCTCGAAGCTGCTGGCAAGCTTTATTGTGTACTTCTCTATAACACCTTCTTCCTCAAGTTTTTCAATTCTTGCCTTAACAGTCTGTCTGCTGAGGTTGAGAGCCTTTGCAATCTCCGATATGCTGGTCCTGGCGTTGGCTTTCAGGATGTTGATAATTTTGAGGTCAATTTCGTCCAGCTTCATGTTCAAAATTAAACAAATTGTTAAAATTCTTTCTCATGTTTTTGCAGAAAGGTAAAGGATACCTATATCTTTTCACCAGCAGGATTACTGACAATGGAAAAAACGGTCAGAGTTACTGGGATGACCTGTGCCATGTGCGTGAAGTCCATTGAGACTGCAGTTGGAAGTATCGATGGAGTAGAGAATGTTAAGGTCAACCTGGCCACCGAGACTGTCTTTGTAAGGTTTGACGAGAAAAAGGTGGATTTTGAGACGATAAAGAGGGTGATTGAGGACCTCGGCTATGGAGTTGTGGATGAGCATGCTTCTGCTGAAGATGTGGAAGAGCACCTATCGAAAATGAGGAAAAAGCTTTACGTGGCGACTTTTGCTGGGGTATTACTGCTAATTCTGACATACTTTGCCAGCTTGCCTTACGAGAGTTTTGTCCAGCTGATTATAGCCCTGCCCGCAATCGTTTACTCAGGAGGGTCGATTTTCAGGTCTGCTCTCTCAGCTTTGAGGCACAAAACTCTAAACATGGACGTTATGTATTCGATGGGAGTGGGTTCTGCCTTCTTCGCGAGCATTCTCTCCACTGCTGGAGTCCTTCCTGAGGAATACATGTTCTACGAAACTTCTGTTTTACTGCTTGCCTTCCTTCTCCTCGGCAGAACGCTTGAGGCGAGAGCAAAGAGCAGGACAGGAGAGGCGATAAAGAAGCTCATCGGGCTTCAGGCAAAAACCGCTGTTGTTGTCAGGGATGGAAGTGAGGTGGTGGTTCCAGTTGAGGATGTTGTTGTCGGTGACATTCTCATAGTTAAGCCGGGAGAGAAAATACCTGTTGACGGTGTTGTTATAGAAGGGGAGAGCTACGTGGACGAATCGATGATTTCCGGAGAGCCGCTTCCGGTGTTGAAGAGAGAAAACGATGAGGTTTTTGGTGCGACAATTAACAAAACTGGCGTTTTGAAAATAAGGGCTACAAGAGTGGGCAGCGAGACTCTGCTCGCCCAGATTGTGAAGCTTGTGGAAAGTGCTATTTCAAGCAAACCTCCAGTTCAGAAGCTTGCTGACAGGATAGTTACGTACTTCATTCCAGCAGTGCTTCTCATTGCGGTTTCATCCTTCATTTACTGGTACTTCATCGCCAAAACTTCAGCGCTCTTCGCCTTTACGACACTCATTGCAGTTCTGGTGGTTGCCTGTCCATGTGCCTTCGGCTTGGCCACTCCAACGGCCATAACTGTTGGAATAGGAAGGGGAGCAGAACTTGGACTGCTGATTAGAAATGCAGATGCCCTCGAAATTGCCGAGAAAGTTACGACCGTGGTTTTTGACAAAACCGGCACTCTGACTAAGGGTCAACCTGAGGTTACAGACCTGATTTCCCTGAACAGCAGTGAAAGAGACCTTTTGAGGCTGGCAGCGATGGCAGAGAAAAGGAGCGAGCATCCCATTGCTGAAACCATTCTCAGAAAAGCTGTGGAAGAGGGAGTTGAGGTTGAAGAGCCGGATAAAATTGAAGTAGTAGCAGGGAAGGGTGTTATTGCCAGTTCTGCCTCAGGCATTGTTCTTGTTGGTAATCGCAGGCTGATGGAAGAATATGGAATCTCCGTTGATAGCGAAGCTGGATTAGCACTTGAAAGGCTGGAAAGGGAGGCAAAGACTGCAGTAATTGTGGCAAGGGATGGCAAGGTTGAGGGAATAATAGCAGTATCGGACACTCTTAAGGAATCGGCAAGAAGAGCTGTTGAAGAGCTTAAAAAATGGGGATTAGGGTTGGGATGATTACTGGAGACAACAGAAGGAGTGCTGAAGCAAATGGCAGAAAGCTAAATCTTGATTTTGTCATTGCGGAGGTTCTGCCACATCAGAAGGCTGAGGAGGTTAAGAGGTTGCAGGCTGAGGAGGTAGTGGCTTTTGTTGGAGATGGAATAAACGATGCCCCCGCTCTGGCTCAGGCTGACCTTGGCATTGCCATCGGAAGTGGTTCAGATATAGCCATTGAAAGTGGTGACATTGTTCTGGTAAGGGATGATTTGAGGGATGTTGTTGCAGCAATCCAGCTCAGCAAAAAGACCATGAGCAAGATAAAGCAGAACATCTTCTGGGCTTTGATTTACAACACAATCCTGATTCCTGCGGCTGCTGGTTTGCTTTACCCTATCTTTGCCCTTGTTTTCCGCCCCGAATTTGCGGGAATGGCAATGGCCATGAGCAGCGTTAGTGTTGTGGCTAATTCGCTGCTTATGAAAAGTTATATTCCTCCGGTAAGGAAAGATAAAGGAGGTGATAGTATGGAAAAGGTAGTTCTCGAACTTTCTGGCTTATCATGCCAGCACTGCATTGCCAGGGTTAAAAAGGCACTGGAAGAGGCAGGAGCGAAGGTTGAAAAGGTTGATTTGAGCGAAGCTGTAATTTTGGGGAATGAGGGGGATGTGGACAAATTCGTAAGGGCAGTAGAAACGGCTGGATACGGGGCAAAGCTCAAAAAATAATGCTGAGCCTACTCCAAGTCAACCTGCATCAACATTTCCCTTACAGTTTTATTGAACTCTATCTCACCAATTGACTCAAGCATTCTGCAAATCTGAAGGAGAAGCTCCTTTACAATAGTGCCTTTTGGATTGCTGCTTATCGACTGCTGAATCTTCCCTGCGAGCTTGCTAACGAAGGAAATATAATCTTCAATTACAGCCATCTCAGATTCCGTAAAGGCCTTGAAACTCTTCTCCATAGCTTCCCGAAGGTCATAGAAGAAATTTTGCACCTCTTTCCTGACATCCAGGTCGTATTCCCAGATGTAGCGAGAGAAGATGAGCAATGTATCAGCAATCTCCTCGTAAAACTTAGCTATAATTCTTGACCCAAGCAAAAATCTCAGCTCATCCCAGTTCGATACTGCGACCTTTTTCATCCCTCTGTTTACGATTCTGACGGCAAGGAAGTAAAGTCTGTCGAAATCCTCTTCATACCTCTGAATCCTGTCCAGAATTTCTTCCACATTCGGGCTCTCTACCGACAGACTCCTTTCCAGCTCACCAACTAGCCCGGCAAGAATCTGGAGCATTCTCTTCAATATCGTAACGATGTCAAAATCGGGAATGGTGAATATCTGCAAAACGACATTGCTTGAAGTGCAGTCGAGCACTTCCATCCCTATGAACTGGTGGGAAATCTCAGAGATTTCCGTGATGTGCCTGTCAATCCCCTCCTTTTCCAGAACGATCCTGTCAACCCCGAGGGAGTAGATCGAGCCCAGAAACCTTCTCAGAAACTTCTTATCGAAGCTCGGGATATCCTTTACAACAACTCTCACTTCTTTCTCAACAATTTGGGGCTGTACTACTATAAAGTCATCGAACTCTCTCAGCACAACCTCATCTCCCTGCCTGAGCTTGTGCTTAGAAATCCACTCCTTGGGCAGTGAGATTGCGTAGCTCGAGCCGCCAACGAGCTGAAGCTTTCTTATTTTCATTGTTTAAACATTTGTTTTTGATGTATTTAAACAATACGTATATCTCCATAGTTGACGTACCCAACTGAAATGTTCGAGTAAATATATAGGAAAGATTTATAAAATTTCATACGAATATTTTAACATGACCCGTGAGTTAAACATAAGAATTGCGGGGACCGGTGGGCAGGGTGTGATAAAGGCTGGGCTGGTGTTAGCCGAAGCCCTCGTCCTTGAAGGTAAGAATGTTGTTCAGCTTCAGAGTTACGGCCCTGAAGCGAGAGGTGGTGCTTCAAGGGCCGACATCGTTGTAAGTGACGAAGAAATTGATTTTCCAGGTTTGAGAAGAATTGATTATCTTCTGGTTCTTCATGATTCCGCTTACAAAAAGTACTATCCTTATGTTGACGAGAAAACTCACGTGATATACGATTCTTCTCTTATGAACGCTAGGAGAGGACTGGGTTTGCCATTTACTAAGACATCCATCCGAGAGTTTGGAACACCTCTCTTTGCCAACATGGTTGCCATAGGGGCTTTAAGCGCTCTGCTTGGTCTGAAGCCTGAGAAGGTGGAGATGGTTATTGGAAAGAGGATGAGGAACGCGGAGGAGAATATAAGGGCCTTCAGGATTGGCTTTGAGATGAATAAATCAGCTGAACCAAAGGTGGCTAAGCCATATATTTTTTCATGACCTCTTTGTTTTGATGTACGCCGTTGTTGTTGACCTGAGACTCTGCAAGAAATGCGGCATCTGCACTGAAATATGCCTAAAGGGGTTTTTGATGATGGAAGGGTTTTGAACGAGAGGAAGTGCACGGGCTGCAGGCTCTGCGAGGTTTACTGTCCCGACTTCGCAATAGAAGTTTTCAGGGTGGGTGGAGATGGAGCTGGTTCAGGGGAATGAGGCTGCGGTGAGGGGAGCAATCAACGCTGGCTGCAACTTCTTCGCAGGCTACCCCATAACCCCTTCATCTGAAATTGCTCATGGAATGGCTGAACTTCTGCCAAAATTCGGAGGAGTATTCATCCAGATGGAGGATGAGATTGCGAGCATCTCTGCAGCAATTGGTGCATCAATGGCAGGTGCAGTGCCCATGACAGCCACTTCTGGCCCTGGTTTCAGCCTCATGCAGGAAGGGATTGGCTACGCTGCAATAACCGAGTCTCCAGTTGTGATTTTGAATGTAATGAGAGCAGGTCCCTCAACAGGCATCCCAACAGCACCCTCGCAGGGAGATGTTATGCAGGCGAGGCACGGAAGCCACGGCGACTATCCTATTGTGGTTTTAGCTCCTGCGTCTGTAAAAGACATGTACTATCTTACGGTAAAGGCCTTCAAAATTGCCTTCAGGTTCTCAACACCGGTCATTGTGTTGAGTGATGAGATTGTTGGCCATATGAGGGAGAGTGTGACTCTACCCCCACTCGGCGAGACTGAGAGCTACGAGAGGAGAGCGAAGAATCTAATTGACGGGAGAAGGAGACACAGAACGGGACTGGTTCACACAGAAAAAGGTCTTCCTACTACCGACCTTGAGGAGTATGAGAGGCTGCTGAAGCGGCTGTTTGCCAAATTCGACGATTTTGAGCCAATGGTAAGGTTTGAGGGTGATGAAGGGAGAGAGGTTTTGTTTGTCGCATACGGCTCATCCTACAGACTTGCGAAAAGCACTGCAAAGCTTCTTACTGAAAGGGGTGTTTCAGCAGGAGTGCTCAAGCTTGAGAGCATCTTTCCATTCCCGGAGGACATCGTTAGAAAATACTCCAGGAAGGCAGAACTCGTTGTGGTGCCGGAAATGAACGCCGGACAGATTGTAAGAGAAGTTGAGAGGGTGTGCTGCTGCAGAGTTAAAAGGGTGTCATACTTTGGCTCTCTCATTCTTCCGGAGAAGCTGGCAGAAATCGTGGAGGTGGAGCTATGAAGCTGAGTACGCTGATTACCTGAGAACCGAAATGCTGCCAACAATATGGTGTGCGGGCTGTCCAAACGGCATAGTGCTTGCGTCATTCATCAGGGCTGTAAGGAAGGGTGTGGACAGGGATAAGACAGTCGTTGTGAGCGGGATTGGATGCAGTGGCAGAATAACCCAGTACCTCGATTTTGAGACTGTACACACAACTCACGGCAGGGCATTGCCCTTTGCCACAGGAATTAAGCTGGCCAACCCAGAGCTGAACGTGGTGGTCTTCATGGGGGATGGGGATGCGGTGGCTATTGGAGGCAACCACTTCATCCATGCCTGCAGGAGAAACATCGACATCACAGCAGTTATCATAAACAACTCCCTATACGGAATGACTGGAGGGCAGCTTGCCCCAACTACTCCAGAGGAGCGAAACAAAACTTCACCGTACGGGAACATTAAGCTGGCCAACCCAGAGCTGAACGTGGTGGTCTTCATGGGGGATGGGGATGCGGTGGCTATTGGAGGCAACCACTTCATCCATGCCTGCAGGAGA
>LZQN01000033.1_pt1 | contig 39596 bp, 62 predicted proteins | sample 768531 | NCBI WGS metagenome assembly LZQN01 (sample SAMN05207080, study PRJNA324506) | oil field metagenome | isolation source: sample BH-FW-7 from oil reservoir | place: India: Bombay High | collected 2015-12-02
AGCATATTTCTTAACGAAAGTTTGTTAATTTTTCCCGTGCTTGTCAGGAGCATCTCATCCACAATCGCAAACTCCTCAGGGATCCACCACTTCGCAATTCTGCCTCCTCGACAGCCTTGCCCAAGTGCTCTCTCACCTCTTCAATGCTCGCTTTACTCCTGTCAATGGGCTTGATTACTGCAAAGGGTCTCTCACCCCACTTTTCGTCCGGCTTACCGAGAACCGCTACATACTCAACCCACTCAATTTCTGAGATCACCGATTCGAGGACGCTACTTGGAATCCACTCTCCGCCGGACTTGATGGCATCTTTCACTCTATCGAGTATTTTTATCCCACCATCAGGCATCTCAACACCGAGGTCTCCTGTCTTGAACCAGCCATCCTCGGTGTATGCCTCTTTTGTTTTCCCCTCGTCCTTGTAGTACTCCATGGCAGCCAGGGTGCTCTGAAGTATATCTCCCCTGACTCACCTCCCATACCCTCCTGAGGAACAATCTTGAACTCTGCAAAGGGAACGGGGTGAGTTACCTGCCTGATGTAGTCAGCACCCTTTGCCTTAGCCTCATCAGTCATAATGGCAATTGATGCAGCCAGCATATCAGTACCTCCGTATATTGTGGAGAACCTCATTCCAGCCTTTTCCATGCGCTTTGCTAAGTCAATTGTTATCGTGCTCCCTCCGATCAGCACTTTAAGTCCACTGAGGTCCTCTTTGGTCTCAAGAAGCATGTTAACCATTGTTGGAACCGCGTTAATCCAGGTCACCCCCTCTTTTTTGATGAGTCTCACAGTTTCTGCCGGTTCGAATCTCCCGCCCATCACCAGGTTCAATCCCATATATGGAGCGATGAACACAGTCCCCCACGCCAGAATGTGGTAGATGGGTATCTGCGGAAAGATGACGTCATTCGTAGTGAGATTTGCCGGTGTTTCATGATGTGCGAGCTGGTGTGCGATGCTGAGCGCACCATGAATCATTTTTCGTGCGTGTATCTCACAGCTTTTGGAAGGCCCGTGGTGCCGCTGGTAAACAGCATAACAGCCATATCGTCCTGCTTAACGTTGATTTCAGGCTCAGCATTCACATCTGCCTTTTCAGCCAGCTCTTTTATATGAACGCTCTCTCCATCGTGAACTTTCGCAAGCCCTGAAAAGTCCTCAGAGTAAATCAAAAGCCCCGATTCCGACTTTCTCAGCGTGTAGGCAATCTGGTCTGGTGGCAATCTGATGTTAACTGGATAAAGAACTCCTCCTGCTGCGGTTACCGCATAAATCAACTCGAAGAATTCTGGAGTGTTCCAGTCGGCAACTGCCACAACCTCATTTCGTATCCCTGCGTTCTCGAAGAAGGATGTCAGGTCAAGAACTCTTTTTTGAATTTCTGAATAACTTCTCGTTCCTTCCCTGCCCGCCACTCCTTTGTTTGGAAAAAGCTTCGCCGCTCTCTCCAGAATATACGGTATAGTAAACACGCTCTCACCCAACAAACAATAGTTATGAATAATATTTAAACTTAACGTTTACGTTAACTTCCCTTTTCGAGTTCCTCAAGTCTCTTAATTAACATCTCCCTCAAGTTGAGAATGTCCTCCCTGAGAAGCTCAAGCTCTCTGATTTTCTCCTCAATTTCTTTAAGCTTTCTTTCCCCGTATTTCAGCGTCAGCCTTATCTGCTCTGGTTCTCCAGCAACATCATACATCTCAATCATCTCTCTGATCTCCTCAAGGCTAAATCCCAGCCTTTTACCCCTTAAAATCAGCTTCAACTTGGCCCTGTCCTTCCTTGAGAAAATTCTCTGGTTTCCCTTGGTCCTCTCAGGGTTGAGAAGGCCGATTTCCTCATAATACCTGATTGTCCTCGTGCTTATTTCGAACTCTTTTGCGAGCTCCGAAACGTGTAGCGGTCTTTTTTCTTCATTTAAGGATTGTGGGCTTAAGGACTTTATAATATTTCCCATCTAATGATTTATCTGACAAAATAGCAGTTTGATATTAGATAAATACCTAAATGCAAAAAATTTATATAGTCCTTAGTATAAGTAAAGAGTGTTGCACATAACGGTAATGGGAGGTGAATCACATGGTTGAAGAGCTGACCGAGAAGGAAGAGAGAATCGTCCAGTTGCTCTCAGAAACGGGTTTGAACAGAAATATAGCCAAAGTTGTGGTTTTCCTTGCGAAAGCTGGTGAAGCGGTTTCAAGAGACATAGAGAGGGCAGCAAATCTCAGACAACCAGAAGTAAGCCTGGCAATGAAGGACCTGAAAGAATGGGGATGGATAAAGGAAAGAGAGCTCAAAAAGAAGGGCAAGGGAAGACCGCTCAAGTGCTACAAACTAACAAGAGATTTGAAGGAGATAGTTTCAGAGCTTGTCCAGAACAAGAAGGAGGAAATAAAGAAAATTGAGAAGGATTTGGAAGAACTGGAGAAGCTCGTTGGACTGAAGTAAATGCACTTTGACAAAAAAATAGGCAGGGTATTTGCAAGGATATATACAGAGGAAGTCCTAATCGTTTGCCACGGTCTTCCTTACGAGCCCGGTTCAGTGGTTGAAAAGAGCTACACAGACCTTGCCCACTTCCTCTCCAAACGTGGTTTTCCAACCTTAATTTTTGACTTTTCGGGAACCGGATTGAGTGAGGGGCAATTTAGCCTTAAAGCGTGGGTTGAGGACTTGCTGACGATCGCAGATAATTTTGAGAAGGTTAGCATTCTCGGATACAGCATGGGAGGGGCAATTGCTGTCAGGGCTGCCGTTGAGCTGAGAAACCTTCAGAAACTGGTCATCGTCTCCTCCCCCTGTTGCTCGGAAATGTTCACCGAGCAAGTTCTGAAAATGGTTTACGAAAATGCCCGAATGAAGAACATCCTTAAAGGAATCGGAAGCTTTGAGAACTTCAGGGACTTGTTCTTGAGGGATTTTTCCGAAATTGAGCCTAAAAACTGGATAGGAGATGTTGACTCTGAGAAGCTAATCGTTCATGGCAGACTGGACGAGATTGTTCCATTCGAGAACGGAGTCACGCTTTACAACCTTGCGAGAGAGCCCAAGGCATTTCTCGAAGTCATAAAAGGAGACCACTTTTTAAGACAGGACAACAGAGTTGTCAAGCTAATAGCTGACTGGCTTGAAGGAAAAATAAAGGAAAAAATTATCAGGATTTGATTTTCTCCAGTATAGCCTCTATTTCCTTCCACACACCCTCAATATCTTTGGTTCCATCCACATCGTAAAGTATTCCCTTCTTTCTGTAGTAATCGATGAGCGGCTCCGTATTTTGCTTGTAAACTCTGTACCTCTCCCTCACAGTCTCCTCCTTGTCGTCGTCTCTCTGGTATAGCTCTCCACCGCACTTGTCACACTTGTTGTCCTCCTTGGGTGGAGCGTATATCAGATGATAAACCGCACCACAGTTTCTGCAGGTTCTCCTGTACGTGATTCTCTTTACGACCTCTTCCTCAGGAACAACAACGTTAATGACGGCATCGATTTTCTTGTTCAACTCTTTCAGCATCTCGTCAAGAGCCTCGGCCTGAGCAAGAGTTCTCGGAAAACCGTCGAGGATAAAGCCCTTCTCACAGTCGGGCTGCTGAAGCCTCTCTTTGACTATCCCAATAACCACCTCATCAGGCACAAGCTCCCCTTTGTCCATGTATTCCTTGGCCTTCTTTCCCAACTCCGTCCCCTTAGCGACTGCTTCTCTCAGCATGTCGCCAGTTGAAATCTGCGGGATGCCATACTTTTCAGCAACTCTCTTTGCCTGCGTACCTTTACCTGCCCCGGGCGGACCGAGAAAAATCAGGTTCATGTGCTTGCTTTGCAGTTACACCTTTAAATTTTTTGATTTTTACCAGGTTTACGGTGGACAGGTTTAATAAATTAATATAAGTTAAAATAATCCTTAAAGTTTCTTCAGCTTCTCCACAGCCTCCTTGATTTCCTCGACCGATGCTTCCTCCTCAATGGTTGACAAGTCCCCAAGCTCCTGTCCAAGGAAGAGCCTCTTCATCACTCTCCTCATGATTTTGCCGCTCCTTGTCTTTGGAAGCATGTTCACAAACTGTATATCCCTGAAAACCACAATTGGTCCGAGAGTTTTCCTTACGTGGTCTATTATCTCTTTCTTCAGCTCCTCGCTTGGGGAGTAACCGGGTTTGAGAACTACGAAGCTGCAACAACCTCTCCTCTGATTTCATCCGGTATGCCGCTGACACCTGCCTCAGCTACTGCTGGATGACTTATGAGGGCATTTTCAACCTCTATCGTCCCAATTCTGTGACCTGCAATCTTTATTACCTCATCCGCCCTGCCTGTGAACCACACATAACCGTCCTCGTCTATGTAAGCGGCATCTCCGGTGCAGTACATCCCCCTGCCCGCTCCAACCTCCCAGTAAGACCTCACGTACCTCTCAAAGCTGTCCCAAAGCGTTGGTGTTAAGCCTGGGAAAGGCCTTTTGAGATACATGACTCCCTTCTCTCCCGGAGGTAACTCCTTCCCTGTCAACTCGTCAAGAACAACTGGAATTACTCCTGGAAGAGGTAGTCCAGCGGAGCCAGGCTTTACGAACTCCTTAATTTTATCTCCGTAAAGACCGTAGGGGTAGCCGAAGAGAGCTCCGGTCGTTTCAGTCTGCCACATGTGGTCAATTATTGGTATCTCCTCATCAAAACGTCTCTGTAGAGCCAGTACCAAACCTCAGGATTCAGAACTTCTCCTGCACACACCACTCTCTCAACCGAGCTAAGGTCGTATTCCTTTGCCTTCTCCACTCCAAACTTTCTCAGAATCCTCGCTCCTGTGGGTGATGTCCATATCAGCGTCGCCCCGTTCCTCTCTACAACATCCCACCAGGTGACAGGCTCAGGATAGTCAGGAGTGCCATCAAATAGAATGCAGGTCGAGCCAGCAAGCAGTGGGCCGAAGACCATGTAGCTCTGCCCAACAATCCAGCCGATGTCTGACGTGTTGAATATCACATCGTCAGGCTTCAACCATAAACCCACTTGGCAGCATAGTAGTTCCATATCTGGTAACCACCCTGAACGTGAACAACTGGTTTTGGCTTTGCTGTCGTTCCTGAGGTGGGCATGACGAAAATTGGGTCCATTGCATCCATCTCAACATAATCATGACTTTCTCCTTTCCTAAAACTCAGAAACTCCTTTAGTGTGAAATCCCGGCCCTCCTTTAGCTCGACTTCCTCTTCCGGCATTGCCCTCTTCACAACCACCATTCTGATGTTCTCCCTAACCTCTTCCGGCACATAGCTCAAAGCCTCATCAATGTTATCTTTCAGCCTCACCAGCTTTCCTCTCCTCGAAGAAAAGTCCTGAGTGAAGATTAACTTCGGTGTTGTCAACTCAATTCTGTCTGCAACGGCCCTTGGAGAGAAACCGGCAAAGACCGTAACTGAAATAACCCCAATTCTTGCAGCTGCAAGCAGCATAGCTGCTGCTTCAATTGAGTTCGGCAGATAGAGGAGAATTCTATCTCCCTTTCTCAGCCTGCCCCTCTCAAAGAAGCCGAGTATTTTTTAACTAAGCTGAAAAGCTGGCTATATGTAATTGCGTAGCTCAGATCCAATTCAGGGTTTTCGTAGATGTAGGCAGGTTTTGAGCCGTATCTCTTCACCTTGTAGTCAAGGCAGTTGTAGCAGATGTTTGTCTTTCCCCCTTCAAACCATTTGAACTTTGGATATTCCCACTCAAAAACCTTTTTCCAGGGTTCAAACCAGTGTATATCATCCATGCCCTCTTCAGCTTTCTTATTCCAGAATTTTTCCGGATCTTCGTATGCCTCACGCCACAACGTCCTGAACTCTTCCATTTTATCACCTCAAATAGATATGTTTATTTATTGTTAAAAATTCATTTAAAAAATTTTCGAAAGCTATAGCATCAAGCTTGCCTCAACTCAAAGCTGCTTAACTCTCATAAATTTTTAAAACTAACATGCAAAGAAACTCAGAGTATCATGCTCAAGAACTTTCTAGTCCTCTCGTGTTGCGGAGAGGAGAAAATCTGCTCAGGCTTCCCCTCCTCAACTATTACTCCACCATCCATAAAAATCACTCTGTCTCCTACTTCTCTTGCAAAGCCCATTTCGTGTGTGACGACGATCATCGTCATTCCATCCCTTGCAAGCTGCTTCATGACATCGAGAACCTCCTTCACAAGCTCTGGGTCGAGAGCGGAAGTCACCTCGTCGAACAGCATCACTTCAGGATTCATAGCTAGAGCCCTGGCGATGGCAACTCTCTGCTGCTGCCCACCGCTTAACTGAGCAGGGTAGTAGTCCGCCTTGTCTGCCAATCCGACTTTCTCAAGCAGTCGCATACCGAGTTCCTCTGCCTCCTTTTTGTTCATCTTCTTTATCTTGATGGGGGCAAGAGTGACGTTCTGCAAGGCTGTGAGGTGGGGAAAGAGATTGAACTGCTGAAACACAATTCCGATTCTCTGTCTCACCTTGTTGATGTCAACCTTGCTGTCAGTGATGTCTACACCGTCAAGAAGAATTTTTCCGCTCGTAGGCTCTTCAAGGCGGTTTATGCATCTCAGCAAAGTTGATTTTCCGCTTCCAGAAGGCCCTATGATAACGACAACCTCTCCTTTTTCGACCTTCATCGTCACGCCTTTGAGAACCTCAAGCTCACCGAATTTCTTGTGGAGGTCAATGATTTCAAGCTGCGCCATCGCTTGAAGTTTAAGTTTGTTATATAAAATCTTTTTTCTCTTGCCTACTAACCAATACAAAGCATACGAAGTGAATTTTAAACGGAAAAGACAATTAGTATAATCTTTATATAGTGGAATTAATAGAGTTGAACAAGGTGGTGTAATGGAGCACGACATCGTTATTGTTGGAGCAGGGATTGCAGGGATGAGGGCTGCAATAGCTGCAGCAGAAAAAAGCAGAAAACTATCCATCGCTCTTATTGCTAAAACTTATCCGATCAGGTGTCACAGCGTTTGTGCAGAAGGTGGGACGGCTGCGGTATTAAGGGAAGGAGATAGTTTCGACCTCCACGCGTGGGATACGGTTAAAGGCGCTGACTTCCTTGCTGATCAGGATGCAGTGGAGTTCTTTGTCAGAGAGTGCCCGAATGAAATTATCAGGCTCGAAAACTGGGGTTGCCCTTGGAGCAGAAACGAGGATGGAACAATAGCTCAGAGGCCCTTTGGAGGACACAGCTTCAACCGAGCAACATACGCGAAGGACAGAACAGGATTTCATGAAGTACACACTCTCTACGAGAGAATGCTGATGTACGACAATGTTGAGATCTTCCCTGAGTACTTCATAACCAACCTGGCCATTGAGGACGGAGCGGTGCAGGGGGTTTCTGCCATCCAGCTCAAGACTGGAGAAATGGAGTTCTTCGAGCTAAGGCGGTGATATTCGCCACTGGTGGAGCGGGAAGCTTTACGGTTTCACGACTTACAGCCATCAGGTTACCGGAGATGGGCTGGCGATAGCATACAGAAACGGAATTCCGCTGAAGGACATGGAATTTTTCCAGTTTCATCCTACAGGTCTTGTCCCATCAGGCATCCTGATGACAGAGGGTTGCAGAGGTGAAGGAGGGTACCTGCTGAACAAGGACGGAGAGAGATTCATGAAAAAGTACGCTCCAGAGAAGATGGAAATAGCGCCAAGAGATGTCGTTTCGAGGGCAATGTGGACTGAAATCATCGAGGGGAGAGGTTTTGAAGGTGAGTATGGCCCGTACATAGCCCTTGACTTGAGGCATCTGGGCGAGGAGAAGATAGAGGAGAGGCTCCCGCTTATAAGAGATGCTGCAATAAAGTTCGCCGGAGTTGATCCAGTTGAGGAGCCTATTCCTGTAAGGCCAGTGGCCCACTACACCATGGGTGGAATTGATACCAACGTGAGATGCGAGACTGCTGTGAAGGGCTTCTTTGCAGCTGGTGAGTGTGCGTGCGTGAGCATCCATGGAGCAAACAGGCTTGGCTCGAACTCAACAGCTGAGTGCCTGGTTTTCGGGAGAGTTGCTGGAGAGGTTGCAGCAGAGTATGCGCTGAAGGCAAAGCAGGGTAAGATTTCCAGTGAGTTCAGACAGAAAGAGGAGAGCAGGATTTTTGATGAGCTTCTGGGCAAGAGCGGGGACGAGAGTCCGTACCAGATAAAGAAGGAGCTTAACGAAACGATGGAAGCCAACATGTGGATTTTCAGAGAGGAAAAAGGGCTGGAGGAGGCTGTAAGGAAGATTCAGGAACTCAAGGAGCGCTACAGGAATGTGGAAATCAACGACAAGTCGAGGGGCTTCAACACTGATCTAACTTCAGCCATCGAAATCGGCTACATGCTTGATCTGGCTGAAGTTGTGGCTATCGGTGCTCTGAAAAGGCAGGAGAGCAGAGGAGCGCACTACCGCCTTGACTATCCAAAGAGAGATGACGAGAACTGGCTGAAGCACACCCTTGCCTACTACACTCCAGAGGGGCCGAGGTTCGACTACAAGCCAGTTGTGATTACGAAGTGGCAGCCAGTGGAGAGGAAGTACTGAGGTGGTAGGATGGTTGAGTTCAGGATAAGGAGGTTTGATGGGGCAAAGACATACTGGCAAAGTTTCGAGGTGCCGGTAAAGAGGGGGATGACGGTTCTTGAGGCATTATACTACATAAAGGAGAACCTCGACTCAAGTTTGGCTTTCAGGGCTTCCTGCAGAATGGGGATTTGCGGGAGCTGTGCGATGAAAATAAACGACAGGCCAAGACTGGCATGCGAAACTCAGGTATTGACCCTCGGCAATTCTGTGAAAGTGGAGCCACTGGACAACTTCAAAGTAATCAAGGACTTGGTCACCGAGTTTGAGGGATTCTTCGCCAAGCATAAGGCCGTCAAGCCCTACCTGATAAGGAAGGATGACAATTATGAGGAGCCAAAGGAGTTGTTGCAAACTCCTGAACAGCTAAATGAGTACTACGTTTTCACACTCTGCATTAAATGCGGAGCCTGCTACTCCGTCTGCCCTGCAGCAGCAACTCTCGACGAGTATCTTGGCCCGGCTGCAATGACCGCTGCCTACAGATTCTGTGCTGACAGCAGAGATGAGGGACAGAAGGAGAGGTATGAGATTGCCAGCTCCTCTAATGGTGTGTGGAGGTGCCATCTGGCAATGGAGTGCAGCGAAGTTTGCCCGAAGAACGTGGAGCCTGCAAAAGCTGTGCAGATGCTGAGGAGGAAAACAGCCCTTAGCCTCCTTCTGGGGTGGTTGAGATGAGCGTTTCGAAGTGGTTTGCTTTTAGAGGAAGGAGCCTTTTCAGCCTTTCCTTCACGTTCCAGCGCCTTACTGGAATAGTTCTGCTGATATACTTACTTATGCATCTCACCTATCTCTCATCCCTCCTCGACAAAACTGGCTCAACCTACGAGAGCATGATAGCCCTGACAGTATCAAGGCAGTTTCTGGTGTTCGACTTGTTGCTTGTGCTCTGCGGTGTTTTCCATGGAGTCAATGGCTTCAGAATTATACTGCATGAGTTTGGCTTTGCCTACGAATACAGAAAACCTCTTCTGGCCGTTTTTACGGTAGTAGTGATAATTGTATGGCTGTACGCAAGCTATATCATGTATTCTCTTACGGGTGGTTGAAATGGAATCTGCAAAGAGTGTAATGGAACCGCTTGCATGGCTTCTGCAGATGCTCACAGGACTGCTGATGATTCTGCTTGTCACAGTGCACTTCTATGTAACGCACATGGTCTCCCACGATGCTTTAAGCTATTCTGAAGTGGTTTCGAGAGTGGAAAAGCCTGAGTTCCAGATGCTTTACGCACTGCTGTTGCTTGTCGTCTCTTTCCACGCCTTCAATGGGCTGAGGGCTATACTGCTCGACACCAGTGGCGGGATGAGGAAGAAAGGGGCAGTTACGGCCATAACCATGCTTGGATTCGTTGCAGCTTTTGGATACGGAATTTATTTACTGTTCTCTATTTAATTTATTTTCAGGCCTCTGTTATCCTATTAGTATGTCCCCGCCCTCCTGCACAACCCTAACCCGTTCTTTGCAGAACTCCCTGTCAATTTCAAGAAGAATGAGCCTTATGATTGATTTCTCCACCGCCTCATCATCGTCCCACTTCAGTGCGAGGTCTCTGAGCCTTATCGTCGTTTTACACTCCTCCGCATCAAGCAAGGAGTTCAGTTCAGTTTCAATTCTTTTTGTTGCTACAACAGGAACTTCCATATTGGTAAAAACCTCAGATTTTATCTTCTTGATGTCTGTTTTATCTGCACTCCTGATAAACTCGTAGATGTCAACACGGAGTCTGGAATTGTTGTGGAGCCAGTACCTTGCCCAGCTTTTAAGGGTCATCAAGGGAAGCTTCTGATTCAGTACGTATATTTTCGAGTTTAGTTCAATACCAACAGCAACGTGACGGGGGATTCTGAGAATGTATATTCTTGAATTCGGGAACAGAGAAGATAGCAGGGCGATGGTAAGCCTGGCATAGTCCTTGCAAACTGCAATGCGATATCTCAGAATTCTTTCGAGCGTAAACCTTCTGAAGGGGCAGAAGAGAAATATTATGTCCCTTCTGCGAAAATCTGGGGCCTTTCGCCTCGTGTAATCATAGCTGGTGTAAATCCAGAGTAAAAAGATAGAAGATGCAAGGGCAAGGTGAAGCCAGTTTGAACGGCAAATAGAGATGCTGAAATAGCTCATGGTTAGTAGAATCAGGAAAAGCCAGAAAATAACGTAGCTCAGAAGGTTGCACTCGTCCCAGCAATTAATATTTCTGTGCTGCCACTCCAGAACACGAATTAGGGTCTCTTCATCGCTATCCGACTTCAACCTTTTTTGCGAGGGTTAAAAGCTCAGGATTCTCAAGCTCCTGAGGAGTGGGCAGGAAATGGTATTTTCTGAACCTTTCCATAAATCAAGTCCATAAGTTGGTAAAAAACTTATTTCCCCCAAACTCATCCCGAACCATTACTGCTCGACACCACTGCAGGAATGAAGAAAGGGGGCAGTTTCGGCTTTGACGACGCTTGCGTTCCTTCTGGCATTCTTTTACGGGCTTTATCTTCTGTTTTCAATTTAATTTTTGAGTGCCTTAGAAAGATTTATTTTGCAGGAGTTTAATTTTTCCCAGTGCCCCCGTGGGGTAGCGGATATCCTGAGGGGCTGCGGACTCCTCGACCCGGGTTCAACTCCCGGCGGGGGCATCTCTATTTGGGTTTAACTTTTTATTTTACACACATTTGCAGCACCGGTAGACCAAAGCTTTTTTCTCTGCCAATATTTCTCCGTTGCTTCCATCAAAGCTTTCTCGGTAACTCTGTTTGCAGTAGCAAACAGGTTTTGACCCTGTGGTTATTCCATTGGTTGGACTGATTATTGGAACGTCACTTTCTGCTCCAAAGTTTTAAATTTTCTCAGTACAGATTAATACTCAATGAGCACAGATGCTGAGCTTTTGAAAGCCATTTATGAGGAACTCAAAGTAATAAAAGAAGAGCTGAAGAAACTGAACAGCAGAATAGAGCTTATAGAGGCAGGATTAATTCAGGAGGAAGAAATTAACAAGGAAGAAGCAAAAGAGCTCGATAGACTTGCTGAGGAAACAAGGAAAAATGGGGTTCCATGGGAGAAACTCAAAGCTGAGCTTGATTTATGAGCTACAAAGTTCTTATCCATCCGAGAGTTGCAAAAGCGATTAAAGATTTACCAAAAGCTCACAAGGTTAAACTGTCTGAATTTATAGATGCTCTTAAGGAAAATCCCGTTCCCTTCAAAAATTTGATATAAAAAAGCTTAAAGGGCAGAAAGATAGATATAGGGTTCGCTTAGGTGATTTCAGGTTGACTTACGAGGTTGACAAGAACGACAAGCTTGTTTTGCTTTTGAAACTTGAAAGGCGAGAGAGTGCATACAAGTGAAAGGAGAGGAAAGCAGCTTCTGGTGTAAAATATGAAAGAACAATTACCAACATTGCAGAATATTGTTTACTCATTTTAAGTTGATGCTCAAGAGGCAAAAACAAGACAGAAGATTTATTGGGTTCAAGAACACAAGCTCTAAACACTATAGAAAAAGGCTGAAGAATTGGTAGAAATGAGAAAAAATCATTAAAAATTTTTTAAAAACCTAAGCTGGAAAACTAATCCCCAAAGTTAAATTCTCGCCGCCAGAAAGGCAGCTTCGTATATCGCATCTCTCAGTGTTCTCGGCTTGACGCAGTCGCCTATTCTGAACTGCGGAACGTCAACTTTTAGCTCAATTTTCCTCGCACGCATTCCAGTGGCTACGACAACTGTGTCGCATTCGACGGCAATTTCCTCTCCATCTCTAATTCCGATAACCTTCCCCTCATCCACCCTCGTTGCCTTAAAGTTCGTCACTATCTTGACATTCCTCTTCCTTAGCTCCCTCAGCAGCGAGTAAGCATAATTTCTCTCAAGATCCGAGGCTATCGCTGGTAATGCTTCGAGAATGGTTACTTCCTTGCCTTCTCCGCCAAGTGCAGGGCAGTTTCGCATCCAACCCTACCACCACCAAGAACCGCAACCTTGTTTCCAACCTCCACCTTCCCCATCAGCACGTCAACCGCTTTCACAGCCCTTTCTACTCCCGGAATTTCCGGAATATCATGCTCGGAACCGATCGCTATAACCACTGCATCGGGCTTCAGCTCCGCAATCTTCCTTTCAACATCCTCGCAGTTGAGGTGTACCTCAACTCCGCGTAGCTGCCCCTTCTGCCATTCGAGGAACCTCCTCAAATCTTCCTTGAAGCTCGAAGCGGTAGCGGGGATCAAGTTCCCTCCCAGCTCTGCTTCTCTTTCAAGGATAATGACCTCATGCCCTCTCAGCCTTGCAACTCTTGCAAACTCCATTCCCGCTGGTCCACCTCCAACGACTGCAATCCTCCTCTTCCTCTCAGCCTCCTTAACCTCAATATCCGGGTTGAGGGAGCACGTCGCTTTCAGCTGTCTGAGGCTGAAAAGCCTGTCTATGCAGTCATTGCACCTTGTGCATGGACGAATTTCATCAATTCTCCCCTCCTTCAGCTTTATTACAAGCTCGGGGTCTGCGAGCAGTGCTCTTCCCATCGCAACAAAGTCGAGCTTGCCCTCTTCAATCAGCTTCACAGCCATCTCCGCATTGATACCTCCAACGCCGATAACAGGGATTTTGACCGCTTCTCTAACCTTGAAGGCTCCTTCGAGCAAAGCTCCCCGCTTTATCAGCATCGGAGTTATAGCAAGCCCCCCGCTTACATGCAGGCAGTCCGCACCATGCTTTTCAAGCTCTATCGCATACCTCACAACCTCCTCTTCCGAAACACCACCGTAGGAAACGAATGAAGCTTCCATTCTGAAGATTACCGGAACTCCGACTGCTTTAACGGCTTCCAGCACCTCAAGGGCAAACCTAATTCTGTTCTCAAAATCTCCACCGTATTCATCCTCCCTCCTGTTCGTGTTGGGTGAGAGGAACTGGGAAAAAAGCCAGCCGTGCGCTCCATTTATCTCAACAATGTCAAAGCCGCAATCCTTAGCCCTTCCCGCAGCTTCCGCAAATGCCTCAACGAGCTTCTTTATCTCCTCCCTGCTAAGCTCCCTTGCTTTGGCTTTGAAGCTGTGCCTTCCGTGCATGAACATCGTGTACTCCATCTCAGAAGGTGCTAAGGGCTCATTACCCTCAACCCTCGGCGTTGCACAACCTCCTGGATGGAGGAGCTGGATTCCCGCCACTGCTCCGTTTAGCTTTATCGCCTCTGCCAGCAAATTCAATCCAATGCAGAACTTGTCGTGGTATATTGCAAGCCCACCGTGCAAATCCGTTCCTCTGCTATCAACGGCAGCACCCTCGACGAGTACTAACCCAACTCCGTTTCTCGCAAGCCTCGAATAGTGACGAATCATTTCAGAGGTGACGTAGCCCTCTCTTGCCATGTTCAGTGCCATCGCTGGTAGAGCTATGCGATTGGGAATTTCCAGATCTGCAATTTTACCCGGATGCAAAATCTTCATGATAAAGAGTGGTTTCAGAGATTTAAATAGGTCGGAGACCTCTTTCAACTGATCTTTAGGTGGGTTGCTCTGCGATGCAACTCATCAAAGAGACATCCTGTTTTCCGAGAAAATCACTTAAAACCAGCTCACCTCCTCCCACGCTTTATCCAGCAATTTTCTGTAGTACTTAACGTCAAAATCCGAATGCTCCCGCACACTAACGACCTTTCTCTTTGAGTCAACCACAACATACTCAACCGCCATTCCCGGTTTGATTTCGATTCCTGCCATTTTGTACTCTCGAATTGCCGACGATTCCAGCAGCTTTTTTCCGTAGTCAGTTTTCCCGACAACCTTTCTTATTACCATCTCCTCGGGATTCGCCCTTCTAATGTTCTCAGCGTATCTATCAAAAATCCGCCTCAGCTCGGGGAAAAGCCTGCGAAGTTCACCAGCACTTCTGGCCCTTTTCATCAGCTCAAAGCACTCCATCTGCATTCTCTTCACATACTCAGGAGAGTCGCGCCTTCTGGCCATAACACCCCTCAGCTTAATCACACCTCTGCTCAGCCTGCCGTAATAGCGGTTGTACGCCCCACTGCCGTCCTTCATCGGAAGAAAGACTATCCAGTCGAACTTTTCCACTTCAGTCAGCAGTCCAGTTTCCTCCTCAACCCTTGCCTGGAACCTGCCGATGTCGCTTCCCCTAACCCAAAGGCAGTCAACTATCCCGTGAAGGACTTCAAAGCCCATTTCCTCCGCAATTTCCTTTGTTCTTATCAGAATGTCCCTCCCAATTCTGTTTATCTCTTCATGAACCTCTATTCTGCCAAACTTGGCATTTCTGTAGCCGGTGTAGCCGAAGCAGGTGACAAGCATCCACTTGAGAATCGAATCGACACCTTCATAGCGGGAATCCTTCTTCTTCAGACTTTTCGTCTTTATCCTCAGCCTGAGGAGAGGATCGAGGACCTCAGCAAGAAACCCTCTTCCCTCCTTTCCTATGTTCTCCGGAGAGAGGTTGTACTTCACTATTATCGACGGATACATTGAAGTGAAGTCAAGCTGCCACACATCCTCGTAAACACCGGGCTCAGGCTGAAAAATCATCCCGCCTCTATCTGATAGCCTCAGTTCCTCAATGCTTTTCATTCTCTCCGCATCGCTCTTTCTGAATGGCACCGCAATGCCCCTCATCAGTGCCTCAAAAACCTCGTAAAGCGAGATGAGAGAGCCGGGTGTGATTCGGGATGCGTGGTTTGGAGATACAGCAGATATCCTTGAGGCAAGGAGAACTCCCTCAAGGCCACCTTCTCTGAAGTTGAAGGAGTTTGAGTCTATGAGAACTCTTCCCTCCGGTATCAAAGCCTCCTTCCGGTACCTCGCCCTGCCATAGCTCCAGTAAACTTTTTGAGAGAGTCTTCGAAATCTTCCTGTTCTGCTCATTGCCTTTAAGCCAAGATGATGCATCCAGAAATCTGCATCCTCCATCACAACGATGTCAGGATCGCGCTCCTCAACCACTCCTGAAAGCTCCTCAACTAGCTCCTTTTCTTTGCCCCTAACTCTCCTGCCGTTTATGACTACTTCCTCAATCTCGGGCTTGAAAAAGTCACCCCTCACACCCACCCTGAGGACTTCAAAAGGCAAGTTGAAGTCAACCTCAAACCTCTCCGAAACACCTTCGAGAATGTGGGAGCACGGAAAGATGCTTTTTTTGGCCATGAATTTCTGCTCCAACCTTACGTCAACATTGAAAAGCTTTGCATCCTTAGCCTGCCTCTCTATCATTTCAGCAACCTTTCTCCCAGCGTAAATTCTGTATCCGTCAATTTCACCGTAAATCGTTTTGAATGTGCACTCCTCAACTTTGTAGCGTGTTTCGAGAGCCTCCAAAAGCTCGATGTGAAGAGCTCTATCCGGAAAATGCAGAAAAAAGTAGTTTTCAAACTTGAAACTTCTCCTCACAACCCTTCCGTTCTCCTTCTTAATCCAGAGGTCGATCCTCTTTCCCGAGGGCAAGCAGTCCAGTATCCACATTTCCATCAAGCTCCTTAAGGAGCTCAACAAGCACGGAGAAGACCGCTGCTTCCAAAGGGTCGTCGAAGGTGTAAAACACCTCACTGCTGTGCTTCCTTACCATACTGGCCAGTTTTATAGCGTAAAGCCCTTCGTCTTTTTTCATCGCCTTTGCAGTCCTCTCCCATCGCTCCGCAATCCTCTTCACACCCATCCTTACACTCGAAATACTTCTTCCCATCAGAACACCTCCAGCGTGAGCTGTCCAAGCTTCTTAGGATAGAAACGCTGAGCTACCCCCTTCTCATCAACCTCTGCTATGAAGTACCCTCCATCCTCTGCCTCAACAAGGATGTAGCGATCTGCGAGTGTGGTTAGAAAATCGAATATTCTGTCCCGTCTGGTTGTGAAGTAAACAACCGTTCTGTCCCTCCCTATTTGCCTCAGAAGCATCACGAAGTCTTCAAGGGTGTGGAAGTCGCAGTCCTCAAAGAGCATTGCGTCATGCTCAATGAAGATCGTGTCCTGATAGGCATTGAGGAGAATCTCTATCACCTGGTGCACTGTAAAGCCCCTCCTCACCCTGAAGTTTCCCCTAACACCATCCAGAACCTTTGAGCTGTTTCCACACACGTAAAGCGCAGGAAATCTGCTTCTGTAACTGTTCAAAAAGTCAAGACACACTTCTGACGGTGCAGCTACAGCGTTGAACCCTCCATACACCTCAACCGAAAGTACCTCTATCATGGTAAGTAATACCTCAAGGTCAATATAAACTTCGACCCCCGGATGCAAGTGAAAAGGATTATACATATTAACGTCTTCTTTACACTAATGCTATCGTGGATGAGACGCTCTTCAAAAACCCTGAGGTCTTCGACCCGGACTACGTTCCAGACGAGTTGCTTTTCAGGGACAGCCAGATCAGGCAGCTTGTGTCCTGTATAAGGCCGGCAATACTCAACTCATCCCCAATTAACGCCCTATGCCTTGGACCACCGTCAACAGGAAAGACTTCGACTATAAAGTATGTTCTCAGAGAGGCTGAAAGCGAGGCAGGACTTCTTTACTCCTACATACGAATTCCAAGGTTCAAGGAGCCTTACAAGGTCTTCTCAAAAATTTTTCAGGACGTTTTCGGACAGCAGTCTCCACCATCCGGGATAAGCAAAACAGTTCTGATGGACAGAGTCTGGAGCAACCTCGACGAGCCTCTTTTGGTTGTGCTCGACGACATAAACTTTCTAAGCAAGAACTATGCCAACGAGATTCTGTACGAAATCCTGAAAGCTCCGGACGAGTACGGAGTTAAGGTGGGAATTGTCGCGGCAGCTACAGACATTAAATTCCCCCTGCTACTCGACCCCTTTGTCGGTGCCTCTTTCCACTACATGGAGATACACTACCCCTCATACAGCTACGCAGAGATGGAGGAAATTCTAAGGAGAAGAGTTGAGTACGGATTTTATGAAGGGGCTTTTGATGATAAGGCTTTCAGAAGAGTTGTTGAGCTCGCAAGCAGGGCAAGCGATGTCAGGTATGGAATATACCTTCTGAAGGCTGCAGGGATTAACGCTGAGAGCAGAGGAAGCAGAAAAGTGGAAGAGAGAGACGTTGAAGTTGCCCACGCTGGAGAGTCCCTGTCTTTCATCGCAAAGATTCTCACAGCTCTAAACAGCGAGGAGAGAGCAGTTCTAAGAATAATATACTCTCAAGAGGTGATTTCTACCGGCGACCTCTACGAGCAGGTGTGCAGCGAGATCAAGATGAGCTACAGAAAATACTACAACGTCCTCGAAAAGCTCGAAAGACTGAAGTTAATCGAAATCTCCTTCGGTGAGAAGGGCAGGGGGAAGACTAGATACGTGCACGGAAAGTACGATGCGGAGGTCGTTGATAGAGCTATGCAGTTGTTTTAGGAGCCAAGCTGAAGTTGCAATTTTGCCTTGCCATTACAAAATGTTTAAATAGTGAGAAAGTCATAATGAGTATTAGGATGGAGGGGGTACAATGGTCAGAACCATAACAGTTGCTTCAGGAAAGGGCGGAACAGGAAAAACAACGATAACAGCAAACCTCGGCGTGGCTCTTGCTCAGCTTGGGCATGATGTCACAATAGTGGATGCAGACATAACCATGGCAAACTTAGAGCTTATTCTCGGAATGGAAGGCTTACCGATCACCTTGCAGAACGTGCTTGCTGGAGAAGCAAGAATTGACGAGGCCATCTACGTTGGACCGGGTGGTGTGAAGGTTGTGCCTGCCGGTGTGAGCCTTGAAGGGCTCAGAAAGGCAAACCCTGAGAAGCTTGAGGACGTGCTCACGCAGATTATGGAAAACACCGATATACTGCTTCTCGACGCCCCTGCAGGTCTTGAGAGAAGCGCTGTGATAGCAATAGCTGCTGCCCAGGAGCTGCTTCTCGTTGTCAATCCTGAGATCTCCTCGATTACCGACGGCCTGAAAACAAAGATAGTTGCAGAGAGGCTGGGTACGAAGATTCTCGGTGTTGTGGTTAACAGAATCACGACACTCGGCATTGAGATGGCGAAAAACGAGATAGAAGCAATTCTCGAAGCGAGAGTTATTGGACTTGTCCCTGAAGACCCTGAGGTAAGGAAAGCCGCAGCCTACGGTAAGCCGGTCGTTTTGAGGTCCCCCAATTCCCCAGCATCGAGAGCCATAACAGAGCTTGCAAACTACATTGCAGGAGGGGCCAGGAAGAGAGTACCGGCTGAGGCTAAGGAGAAGAAGAAGGAGGGGGCTCTTGCAAAGATGCTTAGAATATTTAGGAGAAGGTGATAGTGATGGATGTGCTCGAATATCTGCTTGTTTTGTTACTGGTTATAAGCATAGTTTTGAACTTGATACTCCTAAAAAAAGTGAGAGAATTAAACAGAGAATTAAGAGAGGTCGGGGCAAGAGTGAGTGTTACTAAAGAGGAGCTTTCCGCCATAAGGTCGAGACTTGAGAGAATGAAGGGGGAGATCTAATCATTCAAAAATCTAATCAGTCAAGAACCTCAAGAATTCCTTCACACATTTTTATGTTCATGAGGTAGTCGTCAAGGGCTGAAAGGAGAGTACCTATTTTCTCAACCTTAACTTCTATTATGATGCTGCTATCCGCCCAGCAGCTGCACCAATCAGGGTCATCTGGCTTAAGGGCCTTGACAACAGACCTAGGGTCCTTGGACTCTATTTCTAAGCGAGCATGGCACAGCAAAGCCTGTCAACCTCCTTCAAAAACTCCTCCACCTTGTCTGGCGTGATGTTTGCACCTGCTGCAACTCTGTGACCTCCTCCTCTCCCTCCGACCTTCTCGGCTGCAAGCCTCATGATTTCTGCCAGGTCAACTCTCTCAGCAAGAGCTTCGTTCGTTCTGGCCGAGACTTTCGCGTACTCATTCTTTATATTGACGACGATCAGTGGTTTGTCTGTAAAAACGTATCGGGAAAATATGGTGGCTATCGGACTTGCGGAGAGCCCGTTCTCCATTACGAGATATCTTATGCAGAATCCCTCTCTAACCTCGTCTCTCCACTTTTTGAGCTCTTCAAGCGTTTGAATTACGTACTCGTTGTTTATTCTGATTGCCCTGTTCATCGCCTCGACATCCCCGAGAAGCATGGCTAAAGCCGTGCTCATGGCCCCGATCCTCCCGCAGGAGTTGACAACATCGACAGCCGAAACGGCATTCTTGATGAGCAGATTCTTCAGAATCAACCTTTTCCCAACGATTTGGTTGAATATGCCTGTATAGGCATTCTTCTTAAGGAGTCTGAGTACTATCGCATCCGCAAGTCGCCTGACTTCCTCCTCGCTAAGCTCATCAAACTCCTTGTCACCATCAAGCTTTGCTTTTTCGAGAAACTCCTCAAGCTCATCCTCCTTCCCGTAGAAGTCGAGATACGGCTCCAGGCTGTAAATCAGTACGTCGCGCAGCTTCCCCGATGGGAGGTTAACTCCTCTTTTTTCCTCAACCACTCCAGCTTCCAGACCGTTTCTCAAAATCTCCTCATTCCCACCGGTCATCTTCTGCTTGTCTCCAAGAGCACCAATCAAAGCCACAGATGCAAGCTCCCTGTTCCTTCCCAGCTCGTTAGCGAAAAAGTAACACACTCCGCTGGCAGAAAGCTCGAAGGTTCCGTCCATGCCCACAAGGTGAGGGTTGACATGTGCGAGATTCCTCTTCGGCTTTATCTCTCCGTTTGGGATGTGGTGGTCAAGTATAACAACATCTGTTTCAACCTGAGAGATTAAATCAGCATAGCCACTCCCCATATCCGCAAAAAGCAGAAGCTCTCCCTGCTCATACTCAAAAGGCTCGTTCAAACCTTTCAGGAAGGTTATGTGGAAAGCCTTGCCCGCCTTTAAGAGAGATTTGCCAGGATTGCCCCAGCCGAAATTCCGTCTGCATCGTGGTGGGTGTAAATTCTGATGAAGTCATGCCTTGCAACGAGGTCTGCAGCCTTCCTTGCCCTATCTCTCAGCAGGTTAATTGCCGAGCCCGAACTCATCGTGAACAACCTTAACAGCATTCACGCCATCGCTACCGTCAACGACGAATGAGACATTGTATTCAGAGCAGCTCTGGCTGATCATTATGACGTTTATACCATTCTTGCCAAGTGCTGAGAAAATCTTCCCTGCAACACCGGGTGTCCCGGCCATTCCAGAACCAACTGCGCTTATGACTGCTATGTAGGGAACCTTTTCTATCTTTATTACGCCATTCTCCAGGCTCTTCAGAGCGTTGTAAGCTTTATCCAGGTCCCTGATGTCGACCACAATCGACAGATTTAGCTCTGATGAGCTCTGCGCCACCATAATAACGTTCACCTTCTCTTCAGCAAGTCTGCCAAAAACCTCAGACATAATTTCTGCAAAATCGAAGCCTGCACCACTGACATTGACTATTCCCGCCTGTGGAATGAGGCTCAAAGCCTTAACGATCTCGCTGGTATCCTTGGTTGTTGGTCCGATTACAGTTCCAGGAGCATCGGGGTTGAAGGTGTTCTTGATCCTCACTGGAATGTTCTTCCTCATCACCGGCTCCAGGGCTCTCGGATGCAGTATTTTAGCCCCAAAATGGGAGAGCTCCATAGCCTCCTGATAGGATATTTCTGGAATAACTTTTGCATTCGGCACATACTTGGGGTCGCAGGTCATGATACCGTCAACCTCCTTCCAGAGCCAGACTCATCTGCATCAAGGGCAGCGGCAAGTATTGTTGCGGTGTAGTCACTCCCACCTCTGCCGAGTGTGGTTATGCTGCCATCATCTGTAGCCCCTATAAAGCCCGTAACCACCGGAATCGTTTTCTTTATGGTCAGCAAAGGTTCAAGCCTGTTTCTGATGGTTGTGTATACACCGGGAAGAGGTTTCGCCCTCCCGAAGTTTCTGTCTGTGATTATACCAGCATCTCCTCCGGTGAGAGCCACAGAATCAACACCCAGGGAAAGCAGAGCTGCGGAGAATATTGGGGCTGAGAGCCTCTCTCCGAAAGAGACTATGTAATCCTCGCTCCTCCTTGTAAGCTCACCGAGATAGCTTATTCCCAGGAGGACCTTTTCAAGCTCATCAAGGAGGCGCTCAACTGCTGCAATTACCTTTGCCTTGATTTCGTCATTCCTGACAGCGTATTCAATTGCCTCGTAGTGTCTTTTCATCATGTCTGCGATGAACATCTTGATGAATCCGGCAGAGGGCTCAGAGCAGCACCGATGGGCAGCCTTTATGAGTGCATCAGTCACACCCTGCATCGCTGAGACCACAACTACAACTTCATTTCCTTCTGAGAACTTTTTAACAAGATTAGCGCAATGGTAAATGTTTTCCCCGTCCTTAACGCTTACTCCTCCAAACTTCATTACGATTCTCATCCTTTTGCCTGCCCTTAGCAAGAAATATAAATCTTGCTGAGCTATTTGGGGCTCCAGAACTTGTAGAAGAGCTTTCTACATTTTTCATAATCAAGTTTATCAACGAACCTTACCAGCTTCTGCTCATGCGTGAAATGAGGAAAGTCCCCTTCAAAATCGGGCTCCATTTCTCTTTTTTCCAGCAACGACGTGAAGATTAAATTTCTGGCTGCGAGAAGCTTCAAGTCTCTATCCTCTCCGAGAACAAATGCCTTCAGGATTTTCTCTCCCGGACTTTCGAGATACTTAACCCCAAGCCTTTCAGCAATGATTTCCGGAATTCTCACGCTTTCAGCATCCAGAATTTCTGATAATCTAATGTGATTGACTCCAGCTTCAACGACCGCATCTTCCAGCCCCTCCAGGGCCTTGGCCCTCATTTCATCTCTCAACATGATTCTCTCGGCCTCAGCCTCGGAGAACCTCAAAACCTTCTCAACAATCTCGTCGAAGTCAGATTTCAGGAAGGACTCAGTGTAATCGACATAGAGAGCGCTTACCTTCTTTTCCATCTCCCTTACTTTCACATCACCTTCACTGAAGTTTTTCAACCTTTCAACCTCTTCCAGATAGGGCTCCACCTGCAGTATTTCCCTGTTCTTCAGGCCTTTCAGCATTTCGATTAGCCTTCTCGTGTAAAGGGGAAACTGCGTGTTGATTTTTCTCACATAGAAGTCCACGGTTATTTTTCCCTCAAGAACATCGTGAAAAAGGTCGTTTTTTGGCTCCTCAAGAACTATTACGCTGTAATTTGGAAATTGGGACTTTAAAAATTGGAGGTTCTCAACTCTTGGGGAAGTATAAACTACCTTCATAATTTCAGGTCTTCAGCCACTATTTCCGCAACCTTCTTTCCGCTGAGCAGCATTCCACCAAAAATCGGCCCCATCCTCGGCAGGTTGTGAACAGCAGCAACTGCCATTCCTGCAGCATAGAGCCCTTTAACGACTTTTCCTGTCTTCTCCACAATTTCTCTCTCTGCAACTTCGGAGTAAGCCGACCTTTCCCCAGTTACAGAGATATCCAGCGGTATTTTTCTCGCTGCGACAGATATTACCTCCGCATCGTGTCCCGTTGCGTCCACCACAGCCCTGCTTCTCAGAAATAGGGGGTCTACATGCAGCCCGGAAATCTCGACTGCGCTCCACTGAATGCAAACACCCCTAACTCCAAGCGGGTCGTCTCTGAATATGACATCCTCAACTGAAACTCCGTGAATTATCTTTGCTCCAGCATCAATTGCCTTTGTAGCAAGCTTGGCCATGAACTCAGCCGAATCCGCAACCAGAAAGTTTCTGTGCTCGGTGTATCTGATACCAAAGTCGTCGAGTATGTCCTTCGCCTCCCTCTCCACCACCACTTTGTGAAACAGCATTCCTCCTCCACCTATACCTCCACCGAAACTCAGTCTGCGTTCAAGAACGAGAGTTTTGAGGCCGCTCTCTGCAAGATACTTTGCAGCGGTCAGTCCTGACGGACCCGCTCCAACAACAATGACGTCAGACTCTGCATACTCAACCCATTCCTCTGATGCAGTTTCAACTATAGCCTTTGTGATTTCTGCTTCCATAACCCCAGTAAATTTTAGCGGAATTTATAACTTTCATCCACTCATTTAACCTCTCAAAAAGTAGTACATCAGCCCCACGAATCCTATGAGACTCACTGCCATCTCAGTGGAACTTTGTGAAACTGCACTGCCCAGAAGGTACATCGGGGCAAAAAGAACGACTGGGATGAATGAGACAAGTTCTAAGAGAATTATGGGGAGCAGCAGAGGTATCAGAACTCCTATCATTGTCCAAACTTACTAAATTCGAATATTTAATCTTTACTGACCTCATAAGTATTATTATAACGTTCAATCTCAACACAAGCCCATCGCAACCGTTTTAGCTCCTCAACTTCAATTTAGGGTGTGTCACTGAAGGAGTTGCTGAAGGGCAAGCTCGACGAGGAGGAACTGAAACTCGTAAGGAGGAGTTTCGAGATTATTGGAGATGTAGTAATAATTGAGATTCCTGACGAGATACTGCACCACAGCAGGGATATTGTGGAAGCGATACTGAAAAGGCACAAGCACGTAAAAACAGTTTTGAGAAAAGTGGGGGAGGTTGATGGTGTTTACAGAGTTGCCAGATACGAGCCCATTTACGGTGAAAAAACGGAGACAGTGGTGAAGGAGCACGGTTGCAGATTTTTGGTTGACCCCACAAAAGCCTACTACTCTGTAAAGCTTTCAGGGGAGAGGGAAAGAATTGCCAGGCTTGTCGGTGAGGGAGAAAGAGTTCTGGTGATGTTTGCAGGCGTTGGACCCTATCCAATAGTCATAGCGAAGCTTGCAAGGCCAAAAGAGGTTGTTGGAGTTGAGCTCAATCCTCACGCTGCAGAGTACTTCAGGAAGAACGTCAGGCTTAACAAGGTTGAGGACGTTGTGAAGGTGATTGAGGGGGATGTTGGAGAGGTTGTTCCAAAGCTCCCCGGACAGTTTGACAGGATTGTGATGCCGGCCCCTTATTCAGCTGAGAGCTTCATCCACCTTTTGAGGGGCAAAGTTAGAAGAGGAGGGTTTGTGCATTACTACACCTTTGACAGTCAGAATGAAGAAAAAAATCTGCCCGAAAAGGTCAGAAAGAAATTTAGGGATGAGGGGCTGGAAGTTGAGGTTGTGAAAGTGAGGAGGTGCGGCAACTTCGCACCATACGTCAACAGGTACGTGCTGGATTTAAAGGTACTATAGAATTTACTGCAATGTTTAAATTACGCAAGTCAAAGAGTTTTCATGAAATCTGCTCTAAAACTACTGGTCCTGATGCTGATTCTAATCACTCCTGCCGGAGCACAGTTTGAAAACGCTCAGAAAGCAGACATAAAAGCCGTTGCTGTTACGAGCGGTGACCAGCCAACAGGTGTTGTTATAAACATCTCTGTAATCGTAACACCCGGTGATGGCAGAGTTTTCGTCTCAACAACACCATACACCGAAATAGATATGCAGGGAAGTGCCCAGCTTGCTGCAATTACTGCATGCGATTTACTCGGGATGGATTTTACCAAATACGACTTTTCTACATCATAGAGCTGAGGCTCCAATTGTCGGTGGTCCCTCTGCCGGAGGTGTGATGACGGTAGCAACAGTGGCTGCACTCAAGAATCTCTCAATCAGGGATGACGTCTACATGACCGGGATGATTTATCCGGATGGATACATCGGTCCTGTGGGTGGGCTTAAGTACAAGCTCGAAGCTGCTGCCAAAAACGGTGCCAAAATCTTCCTTATACCCCAGGGGCAGAGGATAACCTACGTGGAGGAAAAGAAGATAAGGAGAGTTGGAATTATCAGCTACATCGAGGTTGGGTACAAGGAACTCGACTTGGTTGAGTACGGTAAGAAGCTGGGTGTGGATGTTTATGAGGTTGCCACGCTGAACGATGCGCTGAAGTTCTTCACAGGGTATGAGATAAAGCAACCCCAGGGGCAGTTCAACATTGGGAGCTACTCCCAAATTCTCAAAAAGCTTGCCGACCGCATGAAAGCCTCTCTCGATGAGGTTAGCACTACCAGTGACGATGCAGAGAAGCTGATTAAAAAGGCCGACGAATTCTACAAAGATGGCAAGTATTACACAGCAACCAGCACTTACTTCCAGGCAAAAATACTCAAGAGGTATGAGGAGTACAAGAACAAAATTGTTACGGCCCAGCAGTTTGACGAAGAAGTTGAAAAAATCCAGAACGAAATTGATCAGTTGAAGGGCTACCTTGCGAAGGAAAAGATGGGTGTGAACTCCCTGCAGATTATTGCTGCCGCACAGGAAAGAGTTGCTGAGGCCGAAAACCTGCTTGAGGATGCAAAAAATGCAAAATCAGATGATGAAGCTTTGCAGTATCTCGCATACGCCAAGGAGAGAGTGGAGAGCGCTAAGGTTTGGCTGTCCATACTCCCCGACTTGAAGAACGACTATGAAATCTCCACAGAAGCTTTGAAGAGGAGAGCAGAGTTTTACGTTACTGAAGCAAGCTCTCTGCTGATATATGCCTCATCGCTGAAAGGGAATGAGTACCTGATAAATGAGGGATTTGATTCCCTTGGGACAGCCAAAAGGCTGCTTTCAGAAGGTCTGTATGCCGGTGCAGCAGTCATGGCCCTAAACTCAATTACTGACGCAAGCCTTTCCATCGAGGTTACCTATGGCAAAATCGATGACAAAATAGAGGGGGCAAGAGATGCAGCTATATCGGCAATTTCAGAAGCGGAAAAATCGCTCTTTCCAGTTCTGCCTGCAGCATACTTCGAGTATGCTGAGAACCTAGACAATCAGTACGCGAAGTTGATGTACTACAAGCTTTCAATGAGACTGGCTAAGCTGCTTTCTCTAATGGTGAGTTCTGGCAGCGAGAAAGAGCTTGCCCATGCAGAGTTCAACCCCTACACCTACTACACACCTTCCGGGAAGTCAACGATAGAGAGAATCGTTGAAACTCCAGGATTTGAGGGTATTGCAGCTGTAATTGCAGTTACAGCGGCTGCAATAGCAGCAAAACGCAGATAATTCCGGCTGATAGAGTCCCGAAAAAGTTTACGGCTGAATTCGTCAAATACCCTTTTTTTTCAAGAGTTGCACCAAGCAGGCTATCAACGTGAACCCCAGCAAAGGCTGCCAGCACGACATACAACACTTCGCTTACACCGATTACGCCGAGAAGAGTGCTAAGCATTGCAGTAAGGATGCTGCCGATCACGGCTGCCATTTCTCCTTTGAAAGAAATTCCTCCGCTATCTCCTGGTTTAACCCTCTTCAGGTTCGTAATAAGATACACCTTCTCCTCTGCCTTTCCGACTTCACTTGCCATGGTGTCGGCAAGAGCTGCTGCAACAGACGCTACGAAGGCTGCTGCGTATACAGCATTCCCTGAAACGCCAAACTGAACTGCAAAGAACAGTGGAGCGAGGCTGTTTCCGAAGACGTTTGCATAACCCCTTGCACCTCCAGCCTGCTCAGCTATCCCCCTCTCCAGCTTAATGCTGTACTTGTACTTCGTTATTGCAGAACCGAGAGCATAAAAAAGCAGAATGACTGCAAAGAATCTTATGTCGGTGAAGAGGATAAGCGTCGTCCCTACAATCGTCGCGCTCATCAATCCAGACTCGTCTGCAACCTTTGTGTACAGGGCAAGGAGACTTACAAAGAATGAGAGCAGGAAAGCGAAGGTCAGACTGGACATTGAAGCTGATGGCACGTACATCTTGAAGATCGTGAACACTGACGAGAGGGCTATAAGCAGCGTGAGTCTGCGGTCAGCGTTCGTATCAACGCTTTCAACCAACGCTGCAGTCAAACCGCCCGAAAGGGAGATGAAAAAGGTGTGCGCAAGCCTGATTTCAATACCGTTCGCCACCTGATAGCAGAGAAAGTACAGAAGGGCCGCAGTTGTGTAAGCTGCTATGTTCCACAGAGCGTTTTTTCTGAAATTGTGAACAAGAAGAAGAAACATCGAGGCAAAAACAACGTCCTTCGGAAGTGCAAAGCAGGAAAGGGCTGCAAGAACCGTTGAGAAAAGATACGCATTGAAGTAGGACTCCTCATCTGTTACGTTTCTAAGCTTCAGGTTAAAGCCCCTTTTTATTCCGTAGACTGATGTAAGTAATGCCAGCAATCCGAGTACAAACATCGGATTGATTTTTATTGCAATCAAGCTATTGTTGCAAGCGCTATGGCTGGAAGCATCGGGAAAAGTTAAGTATTCCTTGCATTTAAACTTTGATGAGATGCTGCTGAGAATCTACGAAAAAATGCTCGAAAGGAAAATCCAGAAAGTTCCGAAACACATCGTTGTTGTGACAAACACCATAGGAGAGGGGTTTCTCAACCTCGCAAGATGGTGCAGAAAGTTCGGAGTTGACGAAATAACCATCTGCGGAAATTTTCAGTTCGACGAGTCATTTTTCGACGGCTTTCAACTAAAGATAATTAAAAATGGAAGTGTTGAGGAAAAGAAGGGGCAAAAACCGACGATAAACATCCTGACCTTCACCGGAAAAGAAGAAAATAATCAACGTGGTGAGGAGGGTAGCGAAAATGGTGGAAAAAGGAGAACTTAAGGTAGAAGACGTGGATGAAAACCTCTTTGAGAGATTTTTGACCATAAAGTCTCCCCCTGACATGATTATAAAGGCTGGAAACGATATTCCTGACTTCCTTATCTGGCAAGGAATTTATGCCGAACTTTACTTTGCGGACATTGACTGGCAAAATCTGAGATATGCGGACTTTCTTAGAATATTGAGAGAATATCAGAGGAGGGAAAGAAGGTATGGAAGATGAGAATCTGAGGATGCTGAGGGTTATTGCGGACTACCAGTTTGGAAAAGGTGTTGGAAGGAAGCTTTTTCCAGACACTTGCAAGTTCATACTTTCCAGCTCAGGCAGGGTGAGGCAGGTTGTTGACGGTGGCATCAGGATTGCCACACTCAAGCCAGATTCCGGATGGTTTACGCTCAGCATCGAGGGTGCGAGGAGAGTTAAGGAGGCACTCCCCTTCCCGAAGATGAGAGTTGTTGTGATGGATGAGGTTTCTGATTTTATCGCTGAAGGCAAGAGCGTTTTTGCAAAGCATGTTGTTGATGTGGATGAGGAAATAAGGGCAAACGATGAGGTTGTGGTTGTCAACACTGCTGACGAGCTGCTCGCAACAGGAAGAGCCGTGCTTTCAGCCTTCGAAATGCTTGAAATGGAGAGAGGGATGGCGGTGAAGGTTAGGCAGGGTGTCAAAAAATGATGCGGATAGACAGGAAAAACATGGTTCTGAGCGTGAAGTCGGGAAGCGTTATCACTAAAAATTGAAGTTCGACGGGACGGTTGTGGCGGGGATAGACTGCAGCTTTCTCGGCAGCATTGAGGCAAAGGAGGTGAACCTCGGAAGGGGGTGCGTTGTCGGAGGCACAATCAGGGCCAAAGAGGTTACTCTCGGGGCATACGGCAGTTTCAACGAAATCGAAGCGGAGGATGTGGTTGTTCTGACAGGCTGCAGGGGCAACAAAATTACCGCAAAATGCGACGTGAGAATAGCAAAGAACTGCGAAATTGGTGAAATAAAAGCGGGGAACAGACTTTTGATTGAGGGCAATTCAAAAATTGGAAAAATGGAAGCCAGGAAGATAATTGCCTACGGCTAAAGCTTTCTGAGCTTCTCCAGAATTATCTTTTTCTCTGCCCTTGCCACAACTTCCCTTATCTTCTGAACCGCATCTGGATTCGCTGAGACGCTGTCAATGCCAAACTCAACCAGCTTTTCAACCACATGCGGATAACTGCCAGCCTGACCGCAGATTGAGCTCTTCACTCCGTGCTCCTTGCAGACCTTTATTGTTCTTTCAATGAGCTTGAGCACTGCCGGGTGAGTTTCGTTGTACAGATGGGCCACGTTCTCGTTGTTCCTGTCAACAGCCAGAGTGTACTGCGTCAGGTCGTTTGTTCCGAGGCTGACGAAGTCTATGCCCTCCTTGATTATATCTTCGAGTATCAGAGCTGCTGCTGGAGTTTCCACCATTATTCCAAACTCTATTTTGTCCAGAGGAAGTCCTTCGCTGATTGCTATTTCCTTGGCCCTTCTCACCTCATCCGGAGATGTTATCAGAGGTAGCATCACTCCAACGTTGGTGTATCCCTCGTCCACCAGCTTCTTTATAGCCCTCATCTCAGCCCTGAAGTGCTCCTCCTCCGCCAAATCCCTTCTGATTCCTCTGAAGCCCAGCATCGGATTAGCCTCAATTGGCTCATCCTCTCCACCCTCCATAGCCCTGAACTCATCCGTGGGAGCGTCTATTGTTCGGATCCACACCGGCCTGGGGTAGAAGGCCTTGACGACCTTCTTCATTTCCCGGTAGAGCAAATCAATGTACCTGTCAATCTCACCATCCTTTATGAACTTCATCGGGTGCTTTTCAAGGCCCAGAACCATGTGCTCAATTCTAAACAAGCCAACTCCGTCTGCGTTGGTTTCTCTGGCCACCCTTTCGGCAACATCAGGAATGGAGATGTTCACTTTAACTTCAGTGGCAGTTATGATCGGTGCTGATGCCATCACCGGCTTTGGCTCCTCCTTCTTCTCAATTCTGCCCTCGTAAACGATTCCCTTCTCACCGTCAACGGTAACAATCATTCCATCCTTCAAAACCTTCGTTGCAACTTTCGTTCCAACAACTGCCGGCACTCCAAGTTCTCTCGAAACGATGGCAGCGTGGCAGGTCATTCCTCCCTCATCTGTCACAATAGCAGCAGCCCTTTTCATTGCCGGGACCATGTCAGGTGTCGTCATCGTTGTAACCAGTATATCCCCCTCCTCCACCTTAGAAATTTCTTTCTCGCTGAAGATGACCTTCACCTTTCCCGAAGCGATGCCTGGAGAGGCCCCAAGCCCCTTAAGAAGGATTTTGCCCTCTGCCTCCTCTGAAGTTGTCTCAATCTCCTTTTTATCCTTTTTTATGGTCGTGACTGGCCTTGACTGGACTATGTATATTTTTCCTCCCTCTATCGCCCACTCAACATCCTGTGGCTTACCGTAGTGGTCCTCTATGAGTTCACCGAGAGTAACGAGTTTCTCAATCTCCTCGTCACTCAACACTCTCTCGTTTGCTTTCTCTGGTGGAAGCTCGACCTTAACCGTTTTTCCATCTTTTCTGGTAAGCATGAACTTCTTTTCTCCAATCTTAACCTCCTCGATTCTTCTATTCACTCTGTCGTAAACGTACGTGTCAGGCGTAACGAGACCGCTTACAATAGCCTCTCCCAGGCCGAAAACAGCTCGATAATGCACTTCTTCTCACCACTTACCGGGTGGGAGGTGAACATAACTCCACTCTTCTCACTGTTCACCATCTTCTGCACCACAACGGCAATGCTGACGTCCTCATGCCTGAAGCCCTTCTGAACCCTGTAGTAAATGGCACGAGGCGTGAAAAGGCCCCCCCAGCACTTCTTGACCTTCTCAACGACCTCATCCTCCCCGACCACATTCAGGTAGGTCTCCTGCTGCCCCGCAAAGCTTGCATCTGGCAGGTCTTCAGCAGTCGCAGAACTTCTTACTGCAACGTAAACCTCTCTGCCCTCTTCCTCACATAGCTTTCTGTAAGCCTCTCTGATTTCCTTCTCAATCTCCTCGGGCATCTTCGTTTTCTCTATAATTTCCCTGATTTCCGCTGAAACTGCCTCCAGCTTCTCCGTATCCTCAACATCGAGGTTCTTGAGCAGGGAGTAGATTTTCTCAGCTATTCCTGTCTTATTGATGAATTCACGAAACGTTCGAGCGTCAACAACAAAACCATCAGGGACTGGAATTTCGGCTCTTAAAAGTTCACCAAGATTTGCACCTTTTCCCCCGACAAGAGGGATATCATTTTTATCAACATCCGCCAACCAGAGTACCGGCATTTACTCACCTCGTTCTGAGTTTGCAGAGGTCTTAAAAAATTTTAGGTGGAGCAGAATCGCAAGAGATATATTAAGCACCGAATCACGAATGTTGATGGTAAGAAAAGCGATATTTTACGCAGTTGCTGTCATTTCAGGAATCCTGGTTGCTGTAGCAGGAAACGCATTGTACTACAACGCCAACTCGGATTTACATGCCCAAACAGCAAAAATCTACTTCTTTTACTCCGATTCCTGTCCCCACTGCCGCGAAGTGAAACCGTACGTTGAAGAGTTTGCGAAAAAGCACAACCTAACGTGGTGCAACGTTGCTGAAATGAGTTCAAACTGCTCCAAAATAGCAGAGGAGCTGGGGATTAAATACGTGCCAACTCTGGTTTTAATAAATGAGGAAGTTCGCGTCTTTACCGGATCAGATGAGGTCATGAGGGCAATAGAGGGGATGAAATGAGGAGGCTGGCAATTCTGCTATCCCTGGCTGGTGTAGCGGATTCCACCTACCTCCTGCTCGGCGAGGTTGTTCCCTGCCCGACTGGTATGTGCGCTTCAGAGTCAATCTTTTCGCTTCCTCCATTTCTTCCAGCGCTTCTTGGTCTTTGCTGGTTCGTCCTTTCCATTGTTGTTTTCACTGCAAAAGTAAACAGAATGCTGCTTGCCTTCTGGAGGTTTTCGGGTGTGTTTGGAGCAACCTTCCTCGGCACATATGCGATTCTGCACAGCTACTTCTGCCCATACTGCTTCACTGCCTACGGCATAGGTATAGCGTTAATTGCCATATCTGAGAGGATTTACGGCTAAAATTTTAAGACTAAAATTCCCCCTTTCTCACAACATCCAGAGGTATTTTTCCCTGTGCACGGCTGTTGCGACCAAAACCCCGCTGCATCCCATCTCCTTAAGCCTCTCAAGGTCCTCCACTCCTGAAATCCCTCCTCCGAGCAAAACAGGATGGTTTGAAAGGTCAAGAACCACTGTTAAAACAGTAAGGTCGGGCTTCATGGCTCCAACAGCATGTATTGGCAGGACTATAAGCCCGTAGAGGTCAAAGGAGTTCAGGAACTCAACAGCTTCCTTCCAGCTCTTGAACTTTCCCGAGGCATCCAGAAACTCCTCCTTGAAGTCGAGGCTCACATAGCATTTCCTGTCAATCTGGGTTATGTCAAAGGTTTCAGTTCCGACCACAGGTTTGAAGGGGAGCCCTTCAAGCTCCTCAGGACTCCTGAAACCGCAGTCTGCAATAAGCTCTTCGACCCTTGTTGAGAGTTCTGAAAGAAGGGCAGAGTTATCTCCCAAGCCCATAATCCTGTCTAGGTCTGCAGCGTACAAAAATCTCGGTTTAATTTCATCAACCACCTTCACAGCCTCATCAGAGGTCACAAGCTTGCTGATAGCTGTTATGGAAGGGTAACTCTCCCTCTCCCCACTTTTACCAGCCACAACTCTTCCCTTCTTTATATCAACCACAAAAAACACTTTCATGCTCACGTGTCAGCGATGAGATTAAAAAGGAAATGTTAAATAAAGCAGAGCATACAGGCATCAGGTGATAAAAATGGTTGTGAAAGTCGGAGTTTTGAAGATGGGTGCTATTGGTACCGCTCTGCTTGTCGAGTATCTGCTCGATGAGAGGGCTGACAGGAGGATATTGAGGTTAGGGTTGTAACAAGCGGCGCAAAAATGCAGCCTGAAGAGGCTGTTGTGGCTGAGAAGCTCAAGGAGTTCGATCCGGATGTTGTCATCGTAGTTTCACCAAATGCCGCCCTTCCAGGGCCAAAGGCTGCAAGAGAGGCCTTTGAGGGTAAGCCAGTAATTGTGATCAGCGATGCTCCAGCAAAGAAGGCGAAGGATGAGCTGAAGGAGAAGGGATTCGGGTACATTCTCATCAATGCAGACTCGATGATTGGAGCGAGGAGAGAGTTCCTCGACCCAACCGAGATGGCCCTTTTCAACTCTGATGTGGTTAAGGTTCTTGCCGCTACCGGAGCCTTCAGACTCGTGCAGGAGGCTATTGACAAGGTTATTGAGGACATCAAGGCTGGAAAGCAGCCTGAGCTTCCGCAGGTTGTTGTTACAGCTGAGAGAGCTGTTGAAGCGGGCAAGTTCACAAACCCTTACGCCAAGGCAAAGGCAATGGCTGCCTTCTACATTGCTGAGAAGGTTGCGGACATCGATGTGAAGGGTTGCTTCATTGAGAAGGATCCAGAGAAGTACATCCCGCTTGTTGCTTCAGCACATGAAATGATGAGAGTGGCTGCAATCCTTGCAGACCAGGCAAGGGAGATTGAGAAGTGCAACGACACGGTCTTCAGAAACCCGCACAGCAAAGACGGCAAAATACTGAGCAAGACCCAGCTGATGGCAAAGCCTGAATGAGGTCAAGAATTTTAATTTCGATTTTAATTTTTATTTTTCTAATTCTCTTCTACTCGACGCTTTTTGTAGCGCTAATGCAGAACTTTGAGGGGAGAAGCTACTCAATCGTCGATGGGCTTTATTGGGTTATAACAACGATAACAACTGTTGGTTATGGAGACATATACTTCACCTCCCCTCCGGGGAAGGTGTTTTCTATAATTGTGATGGTCAGCGGTGTGCTGTACTTCTTCGGCTTCTTCCTTCCGTACGCCATACTCCCCTGGGCCGAGGAGAGGCTGAAGCTCGTCTTGCCGACATCCGTTAAAATGAGCAACCACATGATAATCTGCGGATACAACCTCTTCACAGTTGAATTCTGCAAAATACTCAGCGAATTCGGGGTTAACTACGTCGTTCTTGAGAAGGACCCTGCAAGAGTTAGGAAGGCTCTGGATGACAAGGTCGTGTGCGTCCTCACCAATGGGTCTGAGCGGTCATTTATAGAGAACGGTGTTGAAAGAGCAAATGCCATATTGGTGGCATGGGACAGAGTGGAGGACATTCTCGACACTCTGCTTACTCTCAAAGAATTTGATGTTCCAAAGTATGTCGTTTACGGGGACTACAGGTATACGAAGTATCTTCTCTACGCTGGAGCCAAAAAGGTATTCCTGCCAAAAAGCCTAATAGCGTCGAGCATTGCAAGGATGATACTCCAGGAGGTCGAGATCGGAAAGAGAAGGGAGATTTTCGATGGTGTGCAGGCAATTGAAATTGTGCTGCCGTCAAAGGTTTCAGTGTCCGAGCTTGAGGAGAAGGGGTTGAGGGTTATTGCCGCTTGTCGCCTTGGAAAGCTGGAGTTCAACCCACCGAGGGACAGAGTTCTTGAGAGGGGCTGTGTCGCACTCTTAGCAGGGACTGAGGATGCTATAAGAGGTATTGTGTATGAGGGTACTCATTTTAGGCTACGGTGACGTGGGAAGGACTGCTGCGAGAATTCTCACATCAAGGGGAGTGGACACGGTTGTTGTTGACAAAGAGGTTTACGAGCCTGAGGGGAACGCAGAGTTCATTAAAGCTGATGTGACTTCGGAGTCATTCTGGGAAAATATCGACCTATCTGACTTCGACGCTGCAATTGTCGCTCTTCCCGAAGACGTACACGCCATTTTCTGCGTTCTGACCCTTCGAAGAATGAAAGAGGACTTGAAGATATACGTCAGGTGCAACGAGACTGAGAACGCTGAGAAGATGTATGTGGCAGGAGCAGATTATGTTGTTGTTCTGCCGATGGTCACGGCTGAGATTATTCTCTCCGAGGTTTTCGGAGAGTCCATAAGAAGGAGAATGAGCTTTGAAAACATCGAGATTGCTGTTTATGAGGTAAAGAAGGGTTCCAAGGTTGTCGGAAAACCATTAAAGGAGCTGGAGAGCAAAGGTGTGAAGGTAATTGCCGCAGAATGCGGTGGAAAGGTCATCACCGACTTGAATTACAGAATTGAAGAGGGCTGCAGAATAGCTCTTGCCGGAAAAACTGAAAATCTTTTGGAGCTTGAAGCCGAACTCAGCATCCCGAATCAAAAGGACTAAAATGGGGAAATTCAAAGATAATTATGGTGAAGGTTTACGTTCTGGTTGACAACAAGGTGGTCGATTTAAGACCGCCGGGAATGAAAGCTGAATGGGGTTTTTCTGCATACATCGATGCTGGAGAGCCAGTTTTGATGGACTCGGGGCAGTCAGACATCGCGTTCAGGAACATGCTTGTGAGAGAACTTGAGCTGCCTCAAAAGATGGTGCTGAGCCACGGCCATTACGACCACACTGGTGGTTTGATGAGTGTCTTAAGGCCTAAAATGAGGCTTTACGCTCATCCTCACGCCTTCCTGCCAAGATTCTACAAGAGTATGCACGTAGGAATACCTTTTGTGAGGGAGAGGATTGAGGCAGTGGCTGAGGTTGTTGAAGTTACAGAGCCAGTTGAGGTTGCAAAGACGTTTGGATGCTTGGAGAAGTGCCGAGAAAGCATGAGGAAGCTTTGCTGGAAGATTCTTACATTGTGGTTGATGGAGAGAAGCAGTATGACAGGTTGCTCGACGACACTTCCATTGCCGTGAAAACTGACAAAGGTGTGCTGCTCGTCCTCGGCTGCTGCCATGCTGGACTGAGGAACACGGTTGAGTGGGCAGAAGAGGTTGTGGGGGATGAGGTGAAGTACATTGTGGGAGGAACGCACTTAATTGCCTTCAAGCCATCAGAGCTTCCTGAAATCATCAAATGGATTGACGCCAAAGTCGAGAAAATTGCTCCCTGCCACTGCACAGGGCTTGGCTACGAGTTTGTGCTGAAGGAGAAGCTTGGAGAGAAGTACCAGATGGTTGGGAGCGGGAGTGTGTTTGAGGTTTAGAATGGGGGTGTTTATTTCCTTTATTTTCTGTTTTTTATCACCTTGCTGCAGCCCCCCACAACAACCTTAGAAGTGCCCTCCCCACCCTCACCAAGAAAAGAAAACCAAAAAATTAGCTTAAAAGTTCCACTCCCAGATGCCAGTACCTCTCCCCTTCGTAGGCATCCAGAAACCTCACTTCCAGCCTTCTGCTGAAAATCGGCCCATCCACAACCAAGGTGTGGAACTCTCCATCCTCACCGCAGGGGTCAATTCCTCTTCTCTTAGCTTCATCAACAAATTCCCGGTCAAATTTTCTGCCAAGAAGGTCCCGGAACTCTTTTTTTGCTGCTACGATGTATGCTTCAAACCCCGCTTCAATGAACTCCTCTGCAAGCTTTTCAGTGCTTTCTCCCCACAGAGGGAAGACTGGCTCTACTCCGCTTTTCCTGCAAACCCTCTCAATCCACATCCTGTGCTCTTCGAGGTATATGTCCCCGAAAACTGCCTTTTTAACTTCAAAACTCCGAAAGATGCCCTTTAACCTTTTCTCGTATTCCTCCCATGCAGCCTCTTCCACGATAATGTTTATTCCTATGCTCTCAGCCTGCGCCTTAACAATTTCAGCGTCGATTCCATGAGCCTTGCCTTCCCATGCTGCATCATGCAGACGAGGCTGTCAACCTCCATTTTCTCCATTGCTCTCCACAATGCAAGGCTGCTGTCCTTCCCACCACTCCACATTGCAATGGTGGCCATCCTTCTCCTGCTCATTCCCCACCCTTTCCTATCCTAAACACCGAGTTGAGAATGGCATATGTGACGAAGTAGTCCTCCCCGATTGGCTCGCAGATTATTACTTCTTCCCCTCAAACTCACCCTCTTTTATCCCTTTCCCTCTCGGGAATCCAAGCAAATCCGGCAAGTCCTCGGTGACATGTAGGCCGTAGGAGATGAAGAGGGGGACGACGTAAACAACATCACAGCTCATCTCCCTTATCGCCTCATCGGGCATCGGCCTCCTTTTCCTCGCAGCAAAGGCAATTTTAACCTCATCAAATGCCCCACTTTCCTCAATTCTCTTCCTGTGAAGCTCCATAACCTCTCTGTAGTGGTTGAGCTGGCTTCCATGGCCAACTATAACCAAACCTCTTCTCATTCCATCACCTCCTTCTGCAAGAAAATTATTGTATAATCCGATTCCAGCTCAATGGAATCGGCAAAACCCTCTCTAATCCTCTCACCCTCCATACAGAGGTTCTCAAGAATGGTAACCTTCCTCTTTCCAAGCTTTTCAAGCGGAAACCAGGAGTCAGCAAGAATGATCAGATGTCTGTACTTGAGCAGCTCAAGAAGTTCTGCATCAAAATTCTTCGCGTGGCAGTCCACAACCACAACCTCAGTCAAATCAACCTTCAGTTTTGCAAGGGCTACCTGAACGCTCGAAATGGAAGGCTCCATTTTAATTTCCACATCCTCAGAAAACTCCCTCAGCACTTTTCCCAGCCCAGCAACCATTGGGTCGCCGGTGGAGATTACAACAACCTCCTTTTCCCTGCCCTCCTCCACGACTCTTTTGACCTCCTCTCCCTTAAAGCTCCTCAAAATTTTGGCTCTGCTATCTTTCAAAACCCCTGCCAGCTCCAACGCTCTTCTGCTCCCATAGATAACCTCCGCACTCTCAATAATTCTCTTTGTCCTTTCAGTTATCTGCCCTTCACACATTCCAGACCCAACTATCCATATCATCCTCAATCACCACAACTCTCACTCCTGCCTCTCTGGCCTTTTCCTCGATCTTATCCCTCCCACCGGCCCAGATTCTCAGCAAGCCCGGAAACCCCACGATAATCTTTTCCCCTGGGTGCTTCAAAGCTTCATCAATGTGCACTCCAAAGACGAAAGGCTGGTATTCAGGAAACTTTTTTCGAGCATAAAGCCACGCCTTTCTACCAGTGGTTATTGCTATTCTCTCATACTGCATCGCGATTTTCAGCTTCGTCTCAACAAGCTTTTTACACCACGGCTCAACAAAGCCAGTGGTTCCAAGTACGGATATCCCACCTCTTACCCCAGCCCTCTCATTCCCCGTTTTCTTAGCAACCTCCTTTCCACCAGGAACTGAAATCCTTACCCCTCCACTGAAATCAAACTCTCTGCAGGCATTGACAAAGTTTTCCAGGATTTGGGATTTTGCAGAGCTGCTAACAGCCTTCTTCCCTGCCCTGACTCCAATGCCCTCTCCGAAAAATACTCCACGAGTCTTGCAAACCTCAGCCTCAAAGACTATTCCGTTCGTGACATCAAACTCATGGTCCCCTGAGAACTTTTTTACCCTCGCAAAGCCATCCTCGGCTTCAACCCCCACCTCAACATTCAGCCCTGCAGGAGTGGAAACTTCCACCCTTTCCACTTCTCCCCTCAGTGAAGCTATCGCAGCCACAGCTGCGGCAGAAGCTGTTGTCCCCGTCGTTATCCCCCTCCTCAGGTACCCATCCTCCGTGAGAATGTAGAGTCCAGACTTAATCCTGCTCTCATCCTCTCTTTCTTTAACCCACTCCTCGGGATAGCAGTAAAGCTCAATTGGATCCCTCAGCATGCTCGATCAGGCAGTTAACTATGGCAGCACAGATCCCGCTTCCACCTCTTGGTCCTTCAGTCGTAACTGACGGAACAGGAAGCTCTCTGACCATCTCCTTTGATTCAGCAGCATTTACAAACCCAACAGGAGTTGCAACGATAAATCTAGGTTGATGATTCTCTGCAACCTCGCAGAGAGCGAGGGCTGCTGATGGTGAGTTGCCAATGGCAACTACGCTTCCCTCAATGAGTTCGGCAAGATTTTTTATGCCAGAAGCTGTTTTCGTGTCATCACCGCTTGCAAAGTCCACTGCAACAATGGCATCTCTCCTCAACCCAGCCTTCACCATGTGCACATCTGTTATTATCCTGCAACCCTCTTTCAGTGCCTTAACTCCCTCCTCAGGCTCCCCGGAAAACCTGATCACGTCTTTTATGGATACATCTCCCGTTGTTGCAACGCATCTCCTTATTATGTCTCCCTTCAGCCCTCTTCCGGGTAAAGCTTCTGAGTATCTCCTCGCTCCTCCTTGCCACCTCCAACCCAGCTCTCGTTGAAGCACCCATTTTTTCCGACTTTCTGCTCTCGGCAATCTGATACTTGTTTGAATAGCCACGTGGAGTGAACATCTTTCCGTCCACAACCCTCGTCTCAGAGTTTCCGACAATCAGAATCGTGTTCATATCGACATCATCAAGCTCCGAAACTCTCCTTACTTCCACCTGCTGTCCTTCCCTGCCCGCATTCCTTACAACCCCAACCCATACATCCCCCCTGAATTTCCTTATTATCCCCACAGCCCTCTTGAAGTTTTTCTTCCTCCTCCTGCTGGATGGGTTGTAATTGCAACCACAAAATCACCGTTTAGAGCGTAGACCAGCCTTCTCTCCACAACGCTCCAAGGGACAAG
>LZQN01000034.1_pt1 | contig 39386 bp, 37 predicted proteins | sample 768531 | NCBI WGS metagenome assembly LZQN01 (sample SAMN05207080, study PRJNA324506) | oil field metagenome | isolation source: sample BH-FW-7 from oil reservoir | place: India: Bombay High | collected 2015-12-02
TCGAGCTGCACGCCAGCCTGATCACCGCTGATACCGCCTCCGGCTGACCGGCTCACTGCCACCGCCAACCCAGAAACCCCGGATACGGCCAGCCCGTTCCGGGGTTTCTGCCGCCTGTGCGCCGCCCAATCCGGCCTAGTTCGCAAGTCATTGAAAATAAACGTGTTAAATGTCGCTTCGGCTGTTCTTCTACTTGATTTGTGTCCGGAAAGAAGCATTCATGGTGTAAGCGGAGGCTAAAAAGCCTTGCCTGACAACGACTTAGAAGCGCCACGAACGACGGAGGCACGCATGAACCTGAAAGAGATCCACTACGGGATCGAGATCGAGACCGTAAAACGCACCCGGGAACAGATCGCCTGGGCCATCCACTCGGTGGTGGGCGGCACGGTCCGCCATGTCGGCATCCCCAGCAGCTATGACCCCTGGGAGGTCGAGGACCTGCGCGGCCGCGTCTGGAAGGTGGTGGGGGACGCTCCCTGACCAGCGTCCCGGCCCATCTGCGGGCCGAGGTGGTCAGCCCGGTGCTCGGCTACGACGACATCCCGCAACTGCAGGAGGCGGTCCGGGCCATCCGCCGCGCCGGAGGCAAGATCAACAGCCAGTGCGGCATCCACATCCATATCGACGCCGCGCCCTTCGACGGCAGGCACCTGGGTAACCTGGCCAAGATCATCTACAAGCAGGAGCCGCTGATCCTCCACGCCCTCGGCATCAGCCGCGACCGGCTCAACCGCTACACGCGGCCGGTGAGCGACGAGCTGATCCAGCGCATCGAACAGCATCGCCCCCGCACCAAGGACCAGCTCAACCGCATCTGGTACGGCTATCACAACCGCCAGCCCCAGCACTACGACAACAGCCGCTACCACGGGGTCAACCTGCACAACATCTGGTACCGGGGCACGGTGGAGTTCCGCTGGTTCGAGGCGACCCTCCACGCGGGACGGATCAAGGCCTACCTGCAGTTCTGCCTCGCCGTCGCCGCCAAGGCGCTCAACGGTCGGGCCGCCTCCAGCCGCAAGCGGGACTTCGATCCCCAGAGCGCCAAGTACGACTTTCGAGTCTTCCTGCTCCACCTCGGCCTGATCGGCGACGAGTTTAAGACCGCCCGCAAGCATCTGATGGCCAACATGCCCGGTGACGCCGCCTTCAAGAACGGACGGCCTAAACCGGAGGAGGTCCTTCCGGACGAAACCACCACTCACACCAACGAGGCCGGGCAAGTTCCCGGCCTCACTGTTTAAGGAGGGGCTCCATGAAAATTCTGATCCGCTCCACCCGGCTTTCCGGCGAACCGATCCCCGGCAGCGGGGAAACCCTGCAGGCCGCCGACTGCCTCGAAGTTGTCGAGTTGATGCGCGGCCAGACGCCGTTTACCGCCAGCCGAGCGCCCCGGGACTACATGACCGAGGTGCTCTCCGGCATCGAAGGCGGTCCGACCCAGCCGTTGCCGGAGGACGCCGCCGCTGCGGCCGCCGAGTTTCTCACCCGCCTGGCGCGGCACGGCCTGATCGAGTTCCTGCCCGACGACAAGGCCAGCGATCCCTGGCCGGAACGATTCCTCGAAGCCCTGGAAACGGTGCGGCTCTCCGGGCGCACCAACATGCTCGACCACCTGGAGGTGACCCGGCTGACCGCCGAGATGGGCTACCCAGAGGTGGCCGAGTGGCTGACGGGCCACCGGCGCGAGTACGCGGCCTTCGTCCTCGATGGGACAAGACCGCTCGGCAAGAACTTCGGCGGCAAGGAGGACCCGGCTCCATGTGCGGACAAGTAGGCATCATCTTCGGCCGCAAGCGCAGACGGCCGGACGAGCAGGATTACCTGCGCGAGGTCTTCATCCGCATGCTGCTGCACAGCGAGGAGCGCGGCCCGCACGCCTCCGGTCTGGCCTGGCTCAAGATCGACGGCAGCCACCGGATCTTCAAGCGGCCGATGCGGGCGCACGAACTGGTCTACGAGAAGCCGTTCCAGGAGCTGCTCGGGCAGGTCGACAACGAGACCACCATCCTCATGGGCCACACCCGCTGGCGCACCCGGGGCAACGAGTTCAACAACCGCAACAACCATCCCATCCGGGCCGGGATCGTCATCGGTACCCACAACGGCACCATCTACAACGCCGATTATCTGTTCCGCCGTCTCGGGCTGCCGCGCTTCGCCGAAGTGGACAGCGAGCTGATCTTCCGCCTGGCCGACCGCTTCGCGCCCGAAGGCCCCATCGACCAGGAGGGCCTGAAGAAGGCGCTCGCCCTCTGTCGCGGCCAGATGAGCGCCGTGCTGGCCTCGCGGCTCGACCCCGGCACCATCACCGTGCTCAAGGGCAACAAACCGCTCTGCCTGCGCATCCACCGCCAGCACCGGGTGGTGCTCTACGCCTCGGAGCCAGCCTTCATCGACTTTGCCGTGGACTTTGATCCGGGCTGGCGCGAGCTGGAGGTGCCGCCCATGACCATGCTCACCATCCGCCACAAGGATGTGCGGGCCATCGAAAACAGCGAATTCCGCTTCATACCCCAGGAGCGCAAAGGGACACTGCCCGAAGGAGTGAATGCATGAACATTGGAGAACCATCAAAGCTGAACACAAATCCGGAAGACAGTCCCGAGACCATCCTCCGGCTCTTCGTCTACGGCACCCTGAAACGGGGCTATTGGAACCATCAGCGCTTCTGCGCCCAGGCCCGCAGCATCGAACAGGCCGTGGTCTGGGGCAGGCTCTACCATCTCCACGCCGGGTTCCCGGCCATCGAGGTGCCGGAAGGCTGATCCTGGCCCGGGGCAGTGTTGATCCATTGGCCGACGCCCGCAGACAGCAGGAGATCGGCACGCCGTGCTTCGGACGCCCGACCGGCGACTGGAATCTGATCCACGGAGAGCTGGTGACCTTCACCGACCCGCAACGCGACCTGCCGCCCATCGACCGGCTGGAAGGCTTCCGGCCCGGCGGGCACAGCATGTACCAGCGGGTGATGGTGGCGGTGCTATGCGGTCGCACCTCGATTCCAGCCTGGACCTATTGGATTCCATGCCCGCCTTACGCGGAAAGAGTCGCCAGTGGCCAGTGGTTACGCCCGTGAACCGATCTTTGCGGCCTTATCCGGATTATTGGTTTTCCGCTTGACACAAGGAGCCAACGCGTGTATTGGTTAGAATATAACGTCATAAAATGAACATGCCGTCACGTTTTTAAATGTTCTATGCTGCCAAGGAAACGGAGGTCAGGCAATGCAAGATGAGAAGCTCCCACGTCGGGAAAGAGAAAAACGCAGACATCGTCGGCAGATGCTTGCCGCTGCACTCGAGCTTTTCTCGAAGAAAGGATACCACAACGTATCCATGCACGAGATTGCAGAAAGAGCAGAGTTTGCCATCGGAACGCTTTACAAATTCTTCAAGAACAAGGAGCACCTCTACAAGGCCCTCATGATGGAAAAGGCAGCGGAATATCATCATACCCTGAGCGGAGTCCTTTCGAGGGAAGGTGACGTCCTGACTATTCTCAAAGACTACATTTCCGCTAAAGCGGGGATCTTTGCCGATGACGTTGCCACGTTGCGGCTCTATTTTGCTGAAACGCGGGGTGCGAGTTTCAACATCAAGGCCGGTCTCGATCAGGACATTCGCAAGCCTTATGACGAACTGGTAGAGCAACTGGCTTCGACACTGGAAAAAGGTATTCGCAAAAACGTGCTTCGCGATCTGAACCCCTACTATATGGCCGTGGCCCTGGAGGGAATCACCAACGCTTTTCTCTTCTGTTGGCTGGAAGATCCGGAACGGCATTCATACAAGGCGAATGCCCCGGTGATCAGTGACATGTTTCTCAAAGGGGTGATGGCCGAATGAAAAAAGCCTTAAGGATAACAGCTCGCACCATGGTTATGCTTCTGGTGGGAGGTGGATTGCTGCTGACAGCGGGTTGTATTTCTATTAGCGCTGCCGCCGAGCCGTTGCACGGCCATTCCGATGCAATCGCCGAAAAATCGCCGGAAATAGAAGGCAATCGTCCCTCTGCTCCCGTTGAGGAGCTTCGCAAGCTCGAAAAGGATGGCAATATACACCTTTCGTTAAGCGATTGCCTGAAAATAGCGTTGCAACAGAATTACGATATCCGCCTTACACGGGAAGCCCTGACTCAAGCCAATACAAAGATAACTCAGGCCAGATCGGCTATGCTCCCATTTTTGGGGGCGGAGGCTTCCTATACACGACTGGACGAGGAGTTGAGTTTTGCAATGGGACCGCAATCATTGACCTTCATGGATCGTGATCAATACAAGGCGGGGCTCGTCATCCGGCAGCCCATTTTCACGGGAGGGCGATTGAATGCGGCGCGCAAGGCATCCCAGTATTCACGAGACGCTCAAGCTCAAGAGAACAGGGCCGTTGAAGAGGAAGTCGTTTTCCAGGTTACACGCGCTTATCGGACCGCACAGTTGGCCGAAGCGTTTCAAGGTGTTGCCGTGGAGGCCGTCGATCTTCTCAATGTGCATGAACATGACGTGGCGATTCTGGTGGAGAAAGGGGCGAATCCGGAAATTGACCTGCTTCGCACCCGAACGGAACTTGCCAATGCCCGCAAAGATCTGAATGGCGCTGACAACGCCGTCGACCTGGCATATTCTGCACTTAAGAACTTGCTGAGCATGCCCCTTGAAGAATCAGTCCGTTTGACGGAAGCCTTGGTGCGGTCGCCCGGGCCGGGGGCGGATCTTTCGTCTCTCACCGAGTTGGCCCTTTCGCAACGTCCCGAACTGTCTGCAATGGATTCCAAAATGGCAGCTGCGGAGCAGGCGCTTAAAGCGGCCAGGGGAGAATACCTGCCTACCATTGCCCTGGAAGGGCGTTACGAATATATGGAAGGCGATTTTCGGGATCTGGAAGGCGGAGAGCATTGGACGGTTGGAATAGGGCGCAGTTTCCCCTCTGGAATTGGGGGAAAACCGCTGCCAAGGTCAGAGAGGCGAAATCCCAACTGGTTCAGGTAAAAATCCAGCGAGATAAAACGACAGATCGCATTCGTCTTGAAGTGCGCCAAGCCTTCCTGGACCTCGGAAAAGCAGAAAAGAATATCGATGCGGCTGAGAGTGCACTGAAGACAGCCAGGGAGGCTTACCGCCTGGCAAGAGCCAGCTACCGGGCAGGAGAAGGCACAAATACCGACGTGCTGGACGTTCGTACGGCCTTAAGTCGAGCTGAAGCGAATCACACACAGGCTCTTTTTGATTACAACGTTGCCCTTGCCGCCCTTCATCGAGCGGTGGGCGTAATGGTGATAGAGCCGCCTGATATCAAGGAAAAGGAGTCTGCCGAATGAGACGAAGAGGAGTCTATATATCCATTGCTATTGCGGCTGCTGTTATTGCGTTCTTGGCTGTCCAAGTTTCCAGGAAGCAATGGCAAAAAGATGAAGATCCGAACGCGGCGGGCAAGGCGTTGCCTGTCACAATCGCATCTGTTGTCCCGCACGAATTCGCTGATGAAATCAGCGCCGTCGGCACCTTGAAAGCCCGAGACACGAGTCCGCTAAGCCCCAAGGTGGCAGGAACGGTGAGCCGGGTTCTGGTTGATATCGGTGAGCGCGTCAATGCCGGTGAGGTCGTTATAAAACTGGACAGAACAAACTATGATCTCGGCGTCAAGCAGGCCCGGGCGGCGCTAGCAGCTGCGGAAGCAGCAGTTCCGCAGGCTGAAGCCCATTTTGAACAGGCCGAGAAAGAATACCGACGCGCAATCGAACTGCTGAAGGAAAAAGTGATTCCGCAAAGTCGCTTTGATGCATCAGAAGCGGCCTTTAAAAGCGCCAAGGAAGCGGTGTTCTACGCCCGAGCACAGAGGGACCAGGCAAAGGCCGCCTTGGAGACAGCGCTGGAACATCTCAAGGATGCAGATATCCGATCGCCTATCGGCGGCGCTGTCGTGGAGAGAAATGTGGAAATCGGTCAGGCGGTCGCTCCCGGCGGCCGACTTCTGCTAATCGTGGACCAAACATCTCTGAACCTGGATGTCGATTTGCCGGAAGCAGACATTGGCCGGATTGTCGTTGGAACTGTTGCGCTGATCACGACAGACGCCTTCCCGGGACATGAGTATTCAGGGAAAGTAACCGTTATCAATCCATTGGTGGACCGAAAGACGCGTACTTTCCGCATGAGAATCGAGGTGCCGAATCCGTCCGGGAAGTTGGTGGACGGAATGTATGCCAGGGTGAAGCTTTCGGCAGAGAAAAGAAGGTCCCTTGCCGTTCCCCGTGAAACCTTGCAACGCCTCCCCGGCAGCGGCACCTATTACGTTTTTGTGGTGGAAGGAAATAAGGCCCATAAGCGAACGGTCGAAATTAGGGCCATGGATGACCAATTTGCCGAAGTGATGGGCGGCTTGGTTGAGAATGACAAAGTGGTCACCAGCGGAGCGGGACGTTTACAGTCAGGCATGGAGGTAAGCGTGCAAGATATTTTGAACAAGAATGGGACGGATAACTCTGGGGGACAACTTTTCAAGAAGAACGGCGGTGAACATGTCGGACGATAGCTCAGGTTTTCCGAAAAATATCGGCCTGGCTCTGGGTAGCGGCTCCGCACGGGGATGGTCTCATATCGGTGTATTGCAGGCACTAGCTGAGGCAGGAATAGAAATCAGGTACGTCGCCGGCACCAGCATTGGTTCGTTGGTAGGGGCCGCATGTGCCCTTGGCAAAATGGATGTGCTGGAAAATTTTGCCCGTCAGCTCGACTGGAAACAGATTGTTTCCTTCCTGGATGTAACTTTTCCGAGGTCGGGACTCATTGATGGAAAGAAGATCAGCGATTTCTTTCGTTCTCATGTTCGAGAAATGAACATTGAAGAATTACCTCTCCGCTATTGCGCGGTTGCCACCGACTTGGCCACGGGTCGTGAGGTCGTGTTGAACAAAGGGGACCTCATAGAGGCAATCCGCGCGAGCATCTCGGTTCCGGGCATTTTCACGCCGGTCAGGAAAAACGGCGGCTTTCTGGTGGATGGGGGGCTGGTCAACCCCGTGCCGGTGAGCGCTGTCAGGGAAATGGGAGCGGATTACGTCATCGCTGTTGATTTGAACCATGACATCGTCGACAAAAGGAGTGCAGGCAGCATCGACCCGGTTGCTCCTTCATTAAAAGCTGCGGTTGATCAGCCCCAGCCCGCAAAATGGAGAATCGCGCAGGCTCTGACCAACAGGCTCAGCGAATTCGATTCGCCCGCGTTATCGCAAGTGCGCCAGTGGCTGCAAAGGGACCCCGTGCCAAATATTTTTGATGTGTTGACGACTGCAATCAATATTATGGAAGTGCAGATCACCGCGACAAGATTGGCAACCGATCCGCCCGATCTGCTGATTCGGCCAAAGCTGGGGGATATTCGTTTTCTCGAATTCCATCGGGCCGAGGAGGCCATTGCCGAGGGATACCGAGAAGCCATGGCGCAGCTCAAAGAAAGATGGAAATGTGCTGCCAAAAGAGATTTACCAGGAGGTTTTTTACCGGGGAGGACGGAAGATGGGAATTAATATTTGTCAGTTACAAGAAAAACGCCTCGTTGATCGTCTGCGTTCTCTGAGGGTCAAAGGAGAAGTGATCGAGAAAAAAAGAATGGAATCATTCAGTGGACGGCCCGAAAGGAAGATTGTCGTTGTCAAGTTCAAGAACAGGATAATTGAAACAAACCTTGATGACGCAGAATTCGAACGGACTGAGATCGGGGAACGGATTTGGTTCTCTCCTCCGGTCCCTGATCGTGATCCGTGCACTTGCCATCTATTCGTCTGGCTGACTGTTGGAATCACATCTGGGGCACTGGCAATCTGGGCCATCACAACCCATTTTCATGGAAAAACCGCCGCTATCCTTTCTCTTGTCGCAGCAGGTTGGATCAGCGTTATTGCCTGGGCCAGGATATGTTCGCACGAGCAAAGCAAATGCCTTCGGGACCTTAAGACGGAAGTCGACTTTTTTGAAGCTGACGGTGACGACAAGCAAGGGGAACAGAAATGAAATTACCGGAGATATCCGTCCGCCGGCCGGTCACGACCGTTATGGTTTTCGCTGCCATTACACTGCTGGGTTGCGTCGCCTTTTTCAAACTCAACCTTGACCTATTGCCTGATATTGAACCTCCGGCCGTGAGTGTCATCACACCCTATCCGGGGGCTTCCGCCACGGATGTCGAGTCGGAAGTGACCAAGTACCTGGAAGACCAGCTTTCCACCACACCGAATCTCGACCGGCTGGAGTCAAAGTCAAAAGACAACATCGCCATCGTCAATTGCATATTCAACTGGGGCACCGACCTGGATGTTGCGGTCAACGATATCCGGGAGAAGATCGATCTTGCCAAGCCGGACCTTGCCGATGGAGCGGAAGACCCCTTTATCTTCAAGTTCAGCAGTTCCATGGTGCCGGTGCTCGTCATGACAGTGACGGCGGAAGAAAGCAGTCCCGATCTTTACAGAATTGTGGACAAGCAAATCGCCGATCCGTTGAAGCGTGTGCCCGGCGTGGGCGCTGTCGTCTATATCGGCGGTCAGGAAAGACAGATCAATGTGCATTTCGACCGCGAAGCAATAGATGCTTATCACATTTCCGTCCAGCAGATCAGAAATGTTCTCGCCGCTGAAAACCTGAACCTTCCGGTGGGCACCGTCAAGATCGGGAGGAATGAACTCCAAATCAGAGTGGCGGGGCGCTATCGGGATGCAGCGGAAATCGCAAATACGGTGATCGGAAGCAACGGCGACGCGCTTGTGCGGCTCAGAGATGTGGCCACGGTCACCGATGCCTTTGAGGAGCCGCAGGAGTGGGCGCGTTCCGGCAAGCTTCCTGCGATTGCCTTGATTATTCAGAAGCAGTCCGGGACCAACACCGTCAACGTGATCGAAGCCATAAAAGATCGCCTCAAGACACTGAAGACCGAAGTGCCGGCGGATATCGAAATCCACGGGATTCTGGATAACTCCGATCACATTTATGCGATGATCAATAGTTTGACCGAAGCCGCCGTCGTCGGAGGTCTTTTGGTCATTGTCGTCTGTTTCCTGTTTCTTCGGCGGTTTCGCACCAGCCTGGTCGTCTCAATGGCAATTCCTTTTTCGATTATCATCGCCTTTATCGGCCTTTTCGTCATGAATTATACCATCAACGTCATTTCCCTGATGAGCCTTGCCATCGCTGTGGGTATGGTTGTTGACGACTCAATAGTAGTTCTTGAAAACATCGTACGGCATGTGGACGATGGCAAGCCTCCGCGGTTGGCCGCCGTGGAGGGAACATCGGAAGTGGGTATGGCGGTAGCTGCATCAACATTGACCATTGTAGCTGTCTTCGCCCCTCTTCTCTTAGTGAAAGGGATCGCCGGCATCATCTTTGGTCAGTTGGCGTTCATAATCTTGATTACGATTCTGGCCTCGCTTTTCATTTCATTGACGTTGACCCCCATGGCTTCTTCCCGTTTGCTCCTTTTGCAGAAGGAAAGAACACTCAATCCGGTATTTGCTTGGAGCGAACGCGTGTTGAATACAATTGATGTTATTTATGCCCAGATTTTGGGGTGGGGATTAAGGCATCGTAAGATAGCGCTTTCAACCATCGCCATCGCGTTTGTTGGCAGTTTAGTTCTTATTCCATTGGTCGGTACCGAATTCCTCCCGGAAGTCGACTCGGGAGAGATCGAAATCGTTGCCGAATTACCTGAAGGTACACGAGGAGAACTCACTGCTGAGACGGCTGACAAAATACTCGCTATATTTCAGAAGATTCCTGAAGTGGAAGCATCTTATGGCCTGGCTGGACAAAGCAAAAAAGGACTCCTGAGTGCTCTAGGATTCGAGGAGGGCACAAATCTGGCGCGTGTTGGAGCCCGCCTCGTTCCGAAGGAAGAGCGGCAGCGCTCGGCCAAGCAGATTGCTGCGAAAATCCGTCCGGAAATTGATTCTCTGCCTGAGGTGGAGAAAATCTCGGTTCGGGCAATCAGCGCAATTCAAAAACTATTCTTCGGTGGAGGACGTCCAATCAGCATTGAGATTCTAGGCCATGATATCGAGATGACAAACGAAGTTGCTGCGAAAATCCAACGCATCGTGGAATCAACACCTGGCGCGGTGGATGCCTCTATCAGTCGAAAAAAACCACGGCCGGAAGTGCTGATTCGTCTTGACCGGGATAAGGCGGCATCCCTGGGATTGAATGTGGCGCTTGTCGCCGACGCATTGAGGACCAACTACTATGGATTCGATGATACGAAGTTCCGGGAGGCGGGTGACGACTTCGACATCGAGTTGCGACTGAAAAAGGACCAGCGGAAAACGATTCGTGAAATCGGGGAAACCCCCATCACAACCCTAAACGGTCAGACCATTAAGCTCCGAAACGTCGCATCTGTTCGTGAAACCTTTGGGCCTGTGGAGATCGATCGGAAAAACAGGACCCGCGTCACAAAGGTTCAGTCGGGCGTCCAGGGCAGGGTTCTGGGTGATGTGGTACGAGATATTCGAGAAAAGATGACCTCGCTTGACCTGCCTCCCGGCGTTTCCATCGAATGGGGCGGGGAGGTGGAGGAACAGCGAAAAGCGTTCCTTGACCTAGCCCTCCTTTTGATTTTGGGAATAGTCCTTGTATATATGGTCATGGCAGGGGAGTTCGAGGATTTCGTTGATCCATTCATCATCATGTTTTCGGTTCCTTTCGCCTTCGCCGGAGTGATATGGGCCTTCGTTGCCACGGCCACTCCGCTCAACCTGATGAGCTTCATCGGGGTAATCATGCTCATGGGCATTGTTGTAAAGAACGCCATTGTGCTCGTGGATTATACCAAGCAACTGAGAGTAGGTGGGATGACGCTAAACGAAGCGGTGGTCACGGGAGGAAAAACACGCCTGAGGCCGGTGCTCATGACGAGTTTGACCACCATATTCGGCATGGTCCCATTAGCCTTTCCAGTGGTGAGGGCTCGGAAGTATGGAATGCATTAGGCATCACGGTCATCGGGGGACTATTAGTCAGTGGCCTTGTGACATTGATTCTGGTACCTCTAGTGTATTCGCTGGTTCACCGGAGTAGAGCAAAATGACGGCCGATGTTGTAAACATGTTCTTTTCTTTCTCCTTTTTTTCCATTCTTGGATGGATGCTGGAGGTCTCCTATCGCTCTTTGCGTGACAAACGGTTCGTCAACCCCGGCCTCTTGAGGGGACCGTATCTTCCCCTCTACGGTACAGGTGCCCTGATACTCATGGTGGCGGTTTCCATGTTGCAGGGTTACCATGTGTTGACCAAAGCACTTGCCTATTTAATCATCACCACCGGACTTGAACTCGTTTGCGGATTTATTGTAGAATATTTTTCTTGGCCCCGTCTTTGGGACTATTCGGATCAACGCTTCAGCTATAGAGGGCACATCTGCCTCAAGTTTTCCATCTACTGGATATTACTGGCCTTTGCCTTTGAATATCTTTTATTACCCCCGTATAAAAGCATACTCATACTGCTGTCACCCGCTTTCAAGGGCCTTTTTACGGGAGTGACGGCTTCAATAATGTTGATGGATTTCCTGATGGTTGGGATCAGGCATTTTCTCCGCCTGACACCAAAAGAGAAAACCTTGCTGGAAACACAATTCATCAATACGGCAAAGCCACTTCTTGAACTGCCTGAGGTTGCAAAATTGTCGCAGTATGAACATCACAGGGGAAAGACCAGATTAGAGCATGTAAAAGAGGTCGCATACCTGAGCTTTCTCTGGAGCAAACGACTTTCCCTGGACAGTGAAGCGATTGTGCGTGGTGCGCTGTTGCACGACCTTTTCTATTATGACTGGCTGCACGAAGGGCCCAGATTGCACGGTTTCCGGCACCATAACATCGCTCTTAAAAACGCTCGCAAAATAACCATTCTTACTGAAAAAGAAGAGGATATTATCAAAAAACACATGTGGCCGCTTACTGTTATTCCTCCGCGTTATATGGAGTCGCTTGTCGTCTCACTGGTGGATACATTTTGCTCTGCAAGAGATTATTTGAGCGTGAAGCAACAAGACAAACCCGCAAAGGCGACCACCCTTTGCGTTCATTCGGAACCGGGAGACGAAAAAAAATGACGAACCATGCAGAAAGTCACTATTTTACTGGGATTGACATAGGTTCAACAACGGCCAAGGTGGTCGTCCTGGATGAAGAGGGCGGCATGGTGTTTTCCCGCTACTGTCGTCATCAGGCAAAACCGTGGAAACAATACGGGACATTCTCAAGGAGGCCCTTGAGGAACTTGGCGACGTGGAACTTGATCTGGCGGTTACCGGATCGGCGGGGATGGGTGCGGCCGAATTCTTCGGCCTGCCGTTTGTGCAGGAAGTGGTGGCCTCCGCGCACTACATTGAAAAATTTCTTCCGGGAGTCAGAACTTTTATCGAAATCGGCGGCGAAGACTCCAAAATCATATTTTTCGACGACAATGGTCGTCCCGATATCCGGATGAACGGCAGTTGCGCCGGGGGCACCGGCGCTTTTATTGACCAAATGGCGGTTCTCCTGGGTGTTGATGTAGCGGAACTGAACGTTCTGGCCGGAAAAGCCACGAATATTTATCCCATTGCATCCCGGTGCGGCGTTTTTGCCAAAACCGATATTCAGGCTCTGCTAAGCCGTCATGTATCCAAAGAAGATGTTGCGGCTTCCATATTTCATTCGGTCGCCCTTCAGGTGATAACCGCCTTGTCCCGTGGACGGGAGATGGAAAGAAAAATACTGATCGGAGGCGGGCCGCTGACATTTTATCCAATCCTGCGGAAAGCCTTTGCAAATCTGCTCGGCATTGAGCATCCGGATGACCTGGTACTTCCGGATCATCCGGAACTGCTTCCCGCCATGGGAGCGGCCATGGTGCGCAATGGCAAACCATGTCGGGGCCGGATCAGCAATTTTTTATCCATGTCCGAGAGAGGTGTCAGCCGTGCAACCAACAGCGGCACCAAAAGGCTGCCCACCCTGTTTAAGGACAAATGCGAATTTGAGATATGGCAAAAAAGGCATGCGCGGAAGCAGGTTCCCAGGATTGATTTGTCTGAAACAAAGGGAAAAGATCTTTTTTTAGGTGTGGATTCGGGGTCAACCACCACCAAGATCGTCCTTGTCGATGAGAAAGGCAAACTGGTTCTGAGCTATTACGGCCCCAACAACGGCGATCCCATCCAGGCGGTAAAAAAGGGACTGGCTGAATTCAGAAAAAAGTTTGTTTCTGCCGGCTTTGCCCCGCGGATCACCAGAACGGCGGCCACCGGCTATGGTGAAAGTCTCATAAGAACCGCCTCGGGTTGGACGACGGCCTGGTTGAGACCATGGCGCATTACCGGGCGGCGCGGCGCTTTGAGCCGGATGTATCCTTTATTCTGGATATCGGCGGGCAGGACATGAAGGCGATCTATATTCATGACAACGCCGTGGCTGAAATTCAGATCAATGAGGCCTGTTCATCCGGATGTGGTTCCTTTATTGAGACGTTTGCCCGTTCGCTAGGGTATAGTGTCCAGGAATTCGCAGAGATTGCATGCGATAGCAAATCACCTTTTGATCTGGGAACCCGCTGCACCGTCTTCATGAACTCCAAAGTGAAGCAGGCGCTCCGGGAAGGGGCGACGGTCGCCGATATTTCGGCCGGTTTGGCGTATTCGGTTATTAAAAACGCCCTGTACAAGGTGCTGAAGCTAAAGGACGTCGATGTCCTGGGGAGCAAAATCGTGGTTCAGGGCGGAACTTTTCGAAATCCAGCTGTATTACGCGCATTGGAGATATTGCTGAACAAGGAGGTTATAAGGCCGGATATTTCCGAGCTGATGGGAGCCTACGGCGCGGCCCTGACAGCCTTTCAAATCATCGCGCGAATCTTGTGGAACCTGCTGCTCTACATCAAACACCACTTAAGCGTTCAGAGACGCCAATAGCGTTGCAGGAAGCAAATGGTTTGTTCCTCGAAAAGTTGGCGATGGGAAGTGATTTTTCAAAAAAGGAGATCCGCTGCAAGGGCTGCGAAAACAGGTGCAGGGTTTTGAAGCTGACTTTCAGCAACGGAAACCATTTTTATACAGGGAACCGATGCGAGCGGCGCTTCAGCAACAATCCGGATGCTCAACGCAAAGGAAGGAACCTGATTGATGATCAGATAAGGCTCCTGTTTGAGCGAAACACGGAACCCGAAGGCGAACCGATTTTCACCTACGGTATCCCCCGCTGCCTGAACATGTATGAAAACTTTCCCTTTTGGTGCGCCTTTTTGACCACATGCGGCTTCAGGGTGGTTCTCTCGTCCGAGTCCAATTTCCAATTATATGAAAAGGGTTCCGCCACTGTCATGTCGGAAAACATCTGCTTTCCCGCTAAGCTTGCCCATGGTCACATTTTCGACCTTATCGGAAAAAAAGTCGACAGGATATTCTACCCTACCGTGGTCTATGAGCAGGAAGAATACGAAAATGCTTTAAATACTTATAATTGCCCGGTGGTTACCGGATATCCCGATCTATTGAAGAGTGCTGTCAATCCAGAGAAAAAATTCAAAATCCCCCTGGACAATCCATCTGTCAGCTTTAAGGATTTCGGTTTGCTGAAAGATCAGCTTTATCTGTTCTTCAGGCGGTTTGGAATCAATTACCGCACGATATCGGAAGGGGTTGAAAAGGGCGTCAAGGCACAATCGAATTACAAGAAACAACTCAGGTCTATGGCGAAGACGCAGTTAAACAAGGCGAATGCCGAGGGACGGACAACTATTGTTCTTGCCGGCCGTCCCTATCATATTGACCCGCTTATCAACCACGGTCTTCCAAATCTGTTGACGGAACTGGGAGTGGACGTCATCAGTGAAACGGCTGTTCCTGTGAATGCAGATGAGGTCTCACTGGCAGATGTCAATGTCCTGACCCAATGGAGCTATGCGAACAGGTTGTACGCAGCGGCCCAATGGGTAACGAACACAGCCAATGCCCAGATGGTTCAGTTAACCTCTTTTGGCTGTGGACCGGATGCGATTACGACCGACGAAGTAAAAGAGATTTTGCGTTGCGGTGGGAAAATCCATACCTTGATTAAGATGGATGAAATTGCCAACCTGGGTGCCATCAAGATCAGGCTACGCTCCATGCTGGATGCGATAAGAGAAAAGAACGGTAAAACAAGGCCCGCACGGGCCGGCGCACCGAAAACAGACCGGGCGGTTGGGAGCGAAAATAGGCAGAAGATCCTGATCGCCCCTTATTTTTCACCCTTTTATTCACCGCTGATCCCATCTGCTTTCAGGCCCCTGGGTTACCAGGTTGAAGTCCTCCCTCCCCAGGACAAAACTTCGGTTGAATGGGGTCTTAAAACCATCAACAACGACATGTGCTATCCCTCTATCCTGGTCGCCGGCGATATTATCAAGGCCTTCCAATCAGGCCGCTACGATCCTGAAAATACCGCTGTCGTCATGACCCAAACCGGTGGTCAATGCCGAGCGTCCTCATACGTGTCGCTTATCAAAAAAGCACTGGCCGCCACCGGCTTGGATGAAGTTCCGATAATCACCATATCTTTTAATGAGGAAATCAATCCCCAGCCGTGGTTTAATATAGATAAAACGGGGCTGATAAAACGGATAGCCCTGGGAATTATTTTTGCCGATCCCCTGGCCAAGATGTATCTATCCACAATGGTCAGGGAAAAGGTGCCCGGGACATCCAAAAAACTGCATGAAAAATACCTCTCCGAAATGGAGAGAGGCATCGAGAATGCAGATTATTATTATCTTCTCAATCTTCTGAAAAAAGCCGTGGCGGACTTCAACCGGATTGAGACAAACGACGGGCCTGTCCCAAGAATCGGGATCGTTGGAGAGATCTTCGTTAAATATAACTTCTTCTCCAACGGAAACATCATCGACTGGCTGTCCGGACAAGGGGTGGAAGTGATCCTTCCTCCAATACAGAGTTTTTTCGCCCAGCGCTTTATCAATGAAACCTACGACCAAAAGGCCTTTTTTAAACGTTCTTTGGTAGATCGTATCAAGTACAGGCTGCTGGAGATATACTCAAATTACCATGTCGGCCAAATCGAGCGGATTATGCAGGGATTTCGTTTTTACAGAAAGGCTCATGACTTAAGAAAACTGGCGGCGATAACCGGCGAGGTTGTCAGCCTGGCCAACCAGTTTGGCGAAGGATGGCTTCTTACGGCTGAAATGATCGCCATGCTCAATGAAGGTGTCGGCAACATCGTCTGTCTCCAGCCCTTCGGCTGCATTGCCAATCACATTACCGGAAAGGGGATGGAGAATAAACTCAGGGAGATGTTCCCTCATTTGAATCTGCTTTCTCTCGACATGGATGCGGGGGCAAGCGAGGTCAATTTGCTGAACCGCCTCCACTTCATGGTAACAGCGGCACGGGAACAGGTGGCCCGCGAGGAGGGAACGTTGGTCGGGCCGGAAACAGTTCAGCGCTTTACCACTCCCACTGTATGGGCGCAAGAACTGTATATGTTCAACAATTACGCATCACTGGAGGTTGAAAAATGGAGGGCCTGGGTGTCCGGTCTGGGACTTTGGGAAAAAGTGCGGAAAATCAGACGAAGAATCAGCTTGTAACCATCAACATCATTAAATTTTAGGAGGTACAAATCATGTCGGAGAATCAAGTGAAGGACCGTATCGTTGAAGAAGTAAAGATTGCTAAGGAGACGGGAAAGATTACCGCGAATAAGATTCATGAAATCATCAGAAAGGCGGTGGCCGATGCCGTGTCGGAAGCCAAAGGTGGCGCTGAAGAAATCCGGCCCATCGTGGCCGATGCCCTGTCCGCCGCCGTGGAAGGACTAAGGGCTGCCGACACAGATGTCGCGGAGAATATCAAGGCTGCTCTGGAAGGAGCTGTAGATGGTGTTCGTGTCCATAAGGATCAGGCTATCGATGTTGTCAGAAAAAAGATACGTGAACTTGAAGCGAAACTTGAAACGGAAAAAGCCGAACTGGCACAATCTGTCAAAGATGCCCTCCAGGGAACAAAAGACGCTGGAGAAACATTTTCAGAAGAGATCCGAACTCAGATCGAATCGGTTGCGACCGACATCAAACTGAATAGTACGGAAATATTAGGTTTGACCAGGGAGACGGTCAAGGAGGCGGTCAAACAGGCCATCGAAACCGGCGAGAATGTGAGAGAGACCGTGACTCAGATTGCCAAGGATGCCACGGAAAGGGCATTTAAAGAGAGCCGGTTCACCGCTGACCGGGTGAAGAAAATTGCCGAAAAGGTCATGTCCGGCGCAGTGGAGGCCGCGGAGGAAGTGGGTCAAGAGGTCAAGGATGTTGCCCATGGTGCCTTTGAAGGGGCCCAAAAGGGAATCGCGTCAACGGTAGAGTCTATTGGAGACAAAACTAAGGAATTTGTCCACGATGATCTTGCCCGGACAAAGGAAGACCTTGAAGCAATCGAGGAGCTTTTCCTGGAGTCTGCCGGCAGGGTGGCAAAACGCTCCGGAGAAACAGCAAAGACAGTATTGGTCGATCTGGTGGAACAAACTGAAAGAACGACTTCCGTGCTAAGAGAAAAAAGCGGCCACGCAGCGGAAAAAGTCGCCGGAAGGCTGAAAAAACCGGAAAAGAAGCCGTCCAAACGAGCGTGAACAGCGCCGGCAAACTAGCCCGCGCCATGGCCGAAGAGGCGATAGCGCTTGGAAAAAGATCCGTGGACGTTGCAAAGGGGGCCATCTCGGGAATGTGGAAGGGGGCAAAAGACGCTCTTCAAAAAGAAAAGGACAACCAGTAGCGACTCAACCCAGCATTTTCATGGCAAGAAAAAGCGATTGAGGATCAAGGACTTATAGTGACAGATGAAACTGTGAAACGAACTGCATTCAAATATTTGGTACTGCTGATGCTGCCAATGAGCATTGCACTTGTTTTTGGGGATAGACCGTGTGAAGCTACGGAAAATTCACGGACATTCAGCTTTTATTTTGAAAACGATCTGTTTGCGGATACCGACCAGGGCTACACCAACGGTGTAAAGCTGTCCTGGATTTCACATGATTTGACAGGTTATGCAGAGAGTGGCAGGCTGCCGAAGTGGAGTTTGCCGATCATCCGTCGGCTGCCTTTCATTAATGAGCCGGGGCTGCAACGCAATGTAGTCCTCTCCATCGGGCAGAACATGTACACACCTGAGGATATTGAGGCTGAAGAACTGCTTGAAGATGACCGCCCATATGCGGGATGGACCTACTTCGGCATCGGCCTTCACAGTAAAAATGAGCGCCGTCTGGATTTGATGGAGATCCAGCTCGGCATGACAGGTCCCGCATCTTTCGCCGAACAGACGCAAAAACGGGTTCATGAATGGAGAGGTTGTCAACGCCCGAACGGCTGGGACAATCAAATCAAGAACGAACCCGGACTTGCCGTCATATACGAACGAAAATGGCGGTTTCTGTATGATTGGAATGTCGGGAAACTTGGTTTTGATGTCATTCCTCATATAGGCGGCGCACTGGGCAATGTTTACACCTATGCCAATGCCGGAATGGAAGCCCGGCTGGGATGGAATATCCCCAGGGATTTCGGGACGTCTCTAATCCGACCGGCCGGCGATTCCAATGCCCCTATGAATACACGGGACCCACGCGTCTCCAGTGGTCCAAGATTCGGTCTGTATGTGTTTGCCGCGGCTGACGGGCGTGCCGTGCTGCATGACATCTTTCTGGACGGAAACACCTTTACCGACAGCCACAGCGTTGATAAAAAAATTTTGTGGCTGATATTGGAGCAGGCGTCGGATTGATCATTTATCGCTTCAAGCTTTGCTACACCCATGTTTTGCGGACAAAGGAGTTCGAAGGACAAGAAGATGACCAGGTTTTCGGTTCCATCACCCTTTCCTTTACATACTGAGTTTTGATTTTCTCAAATCGGTCGTAGCAAGGAGGCAGAAATTTGACATTTTTCAAGATCGGAGATATCGGGCGCACCTACCGCCACATGCAGCGTTATCGCCAAATTCTTGCCGTGCTTTTTAAATATGGTTTTGGAGACCTGATTGACGCGCTTAAGATCGAACAGTACCTGGAAATTGGGTTACAGATGATCTCCCGTAAACGCCGGGAGAAAATCGGGACGCTTTCCCGCGCTGTTCGGGTAAGGATGGTACTGGAAGAACTGGGTCCCACTTTCCTCAAGCTGGGCCAGATTCTTTCCACCCGGCCCGACCTGTTGCCGGTTGAGTTTATGCAAGAGCTTACCAAGCTTCAGGATGAAGTGCCGCCGTTTCCATTCCCGGAGGTGGAAGCAGTTGTCAAAGAGGAACTCCAAAAACCGATTGATCAGCTTTTTTCCAGTTTTGATGAAAAACCTCTTGCCGCCGCCTCTATCGGTCAGGTTCACCAAGCGAGAATGCCTGATGGAAAAATGTTGTCGTCAAGATTCAGAGGCCAGGCATCCAACGTACTATCGAAGTGGACCTGGAGATCATGACGCACCTGGCGGGCTTGATGGAGCGTCACCTGGAAGGATGGGATATACAGCGCCCCACCAGGGTAGTGGAAGAATTTGCCCATACGCTGGAGAAGGAATTGGACTATACTCTGGAAGCGGCGCACACGGAGCGGTTTGCCAGACAGTTTGAGGATGAGCCGGCGGTTTATGTGCCGCAGGTCTATCGCGAAGTAACCACATCACGGGTTCTGACTATGGAACATATAAGTGGTATTAAGGCTTCCGATATTGACCGGTTGGAAAAAGAGGGGCTTGACCGAAGCGAAATTGCCCGACAAGGCTCATCCTGATCATGAAGCAGATCTTTGTTCATGGTTTTTTCATGCCGATCCCCATCCGGGCAACATCTTTGTCCTTCCGGACAATGTCCTCTGCTATATAGACTTCGGCATGATGGGACGACTGGATCTGGAAACGCGGGAACGTTTCGCCGATCTGATCATGAGTATCGTTCATCGGGATGAGCGAGAGGCAGCAAAAGCTCTGCTACGGCTCACGCTTTCGGAAGAAGAACCGGATTATCCTGCCCTTCAAAGAGATACGGCCGGATTTATGGATAAGCATTGCTACCGTCCACTAAAGGATGTGGAACTGGGACCGCTGTTACACCAGTTTATGGAGATGGCGAAAAAACATCGTCTGGGTATCCCGCCCGATCTGTTTTTGATGATCAAGGCACTGAGTACGGTGGAAGGACTCGGCCGGGCGCTTGATCCAATTTGGATGTTATCGAACAGGCCGCTCCATTCATGAAACGCATTCAGTTAAACCGTATCCACCCCCGACGAATCGGAAAAGACATGGTCGATTCCGGGACCGATCTTTTCTACCTTTTAAAGGATATCCCAGGAGAGGTTCGAACAATTCTCAAATTGGTAAGACAGGGCAAGGTCAAAATGGAGTTTGAACATCGTGGACTGGAACCGATGATCGCCGCCAATGACCGGATCAGCAACCGGCTTTCCTTTGCCGTTGTCCTGGCATCCCTGGTGATCGGCTCGGGCCTTATTGTTCTTTCGGGAGTTCCACCAAAATGGAATGAAATCCCCGTTATCGGCCTGATCGGCTTCATGGTTGCAGGCGCCATGGGCTTCTGGTTGCTGATATCGATCATGAGAAGCGGGAGGATGTAGAGGATGTAAAATCATCTTGAAGCCCAAATAAGCTGGTGGCGTCAACGAAGATAACAACTGAGTTTTTTGGAATAAGTTTCAGGACGTTAATATATGAAAAGAATAGCCTGAACCTTCTTTAGTGAAAAGAATGTCACGGTGCCCCGATCAATTATAGTCGTCTTTAACCGATGTTAAAGGATTATAGGGTGGAGATGGATGCACTCAATATTCATATTGGACAACAAAAAAGGTCCTCCTTGCCTGTGTGTATACCGTGCGGACAAGTCCATTCTGGTCCTGTGCAAGCTGGAGGGACGAGACCACAAAATGGTCTTCAACCTCATTCCCCCCACCCACAGGAAACGACCTATTCTTTGATAACCCATTAATATTGAAAGCTTTCAGTTAATTGTGAGTGAAAGAGAACGGTTCTGAATAGGCTTACACGCGGGAATGGAGATCTGATTGTGCGGTTGATTTTGAGGACCTGAATTACGATATCACCGCATTTGATGCAAACGGGAATCGAACCCATGTCCATTCTCTGTTTGGAGAAAATGTGGAGAAAAACATTTCCCGCGTAGGGATGCGGAGAACGTGATTCGGAGGCTCTCAACGCATTGTAAATAAAGGGCTTTTGGTGTGTTGGCACTGGGGGGACTGGATTTCCGGAAGGCGGCGAGCCTCCACCAAATTTTTCTAAAATTATCTAATTCCAATTTATATATTTTCCGTCAACACTCCTTCCTTTGAGATTTTTTATTTTATAACATTCCCCTGGTCTCCAACGGTTTTTCATTTCTTTAGAACCTTTTAAAAATTATTTAACTTAAGATATTCCTTTCTCATTTTTGCCAAAAAGACTCTTCCCATATGTCAGAAAATAGGTTATTGCTATTTTGTGTATCTAGTCTAGTAGTATAGTTGTAAAATAAGTTTACAGGGCAAACTTAAAGTTTTTATTGAGCAAGAATTTTTCAAAATGAAAGAATATCGCAAAGAATGGCTAAAATTATCAATTATAATAATTTCTATTTTAATGATAGGTACTCTTGGATATTATTTTTAGAAGATGGGTGGTCACTGCTGGATGCCTTTTACATGGTAATAATAAGTGTTACCACTGTTGGGTATGGAGAAATACACGAGCTTTCTCCTGCAGGGCGTGTCTTTACCATTTTTTTAATTTTATCTGGACTTGGGGTTGCTGCCACTACAATGACAAAGGTAGCCAAGTTTTTGTTGGAAGGAGAAATAAAAGGAGCATTTAGGAGGAAAAGAGTGTCAAAAAAGATTAGCAAGTTAAAAAATCACTACATTGTTTGTGGACACGGACGCTCTGGCTCTACTATTTGTTTAAAGTTATACGAGTTGAACATCCCCTTTGTGGTCATTGACAATAGAGAAGAGGCATTACAAATTGCTGAGGAAAGAGGATTTTTAACAGTACCTGGGAATGCAGGGAGTGATGTGAATTTGCTTGCTGCTGGTATTGAACGGGCTAAGGGATTGGTAACCTGCTGCTCAGATGACGGGACAAATTTACTCATAGCCCTGGCAGCCAGAGAACTCAATCCCAACATATATAATTTCTCTAGGAACTTTTCCCACTAATGAATCCAGGATGATTAGAGCAGGTGCTGATGAAGTGGTTTATCCTATACGTTTAGGCAGTGAGCAAGTGGCCAAATTTATAGGAAAACAATATGGTATTGATTTAGAAGACTCTACAAACTTAGCTCCTCCCAATTTATTGGGATACAACTTAAAACTAGTAAAGTATTTTGATTCAAAAAATGCTCCACTAAAAAATATTATAGATAGATATAATGCCATTAGTGTGGTTGCTTTAAAACGTAAATCTGGAATTACTATTGAAAATCCTGGTTTAGACACCCTGGTTGAAAGAGATGATTCCGTAATTTTGCTGGTAAAAGAAGATAAAAAAGCTATTACTTCACCTACAAGTTTCGAAAAAATAGTCTGGTCAGATGACTATTCCGTTGGTATCCAGTCCATTGACGAGGAGCACAGAGGTCTTATATTGCTTATCAATAGATTTGGGGATGCTCTTTTTGTCTCTAAGAGTAAAAAAGAAGTGGCTAAGGCCTTTGAGCAATTACTTGATTATACAGTAAATCATTTTAGAAACGAAGAAGAGTTAATGGAAAAATACAATTACCCTGAGATAAAGCAGCATATTCAGGATCATCATAGATTAACCCAGGAGGTGTTAGAACTAAACAAAGACAAACAGTATGTATTTCCTGATAATATCATTGAATTTTTAAAATCCTGGTTAATCAATCATATTCTGGAAGTGGATAGCGTCTTGGTGAGTTTTTGGTAAAAAAGGGAATACATGAAAGGTAAAATATAATGAGTTTTAAGGAACAATTAACTTTTAAAAGGTTTCAAACAATTTAAATCTAAAAAATGTTAGTTTTAGTTAGTTATTTTGGTCTTTAGTATATTTACAAAAAGCTTTATTATCTAGTTTATATCATACTTACTTAAAGTTTCATTTAAAATTGACTTAAATAAGAAAATTTAGAATGTATTTTAAAGCAGTAATAAATATAGTTAAAATTAAAATTATTTTGATGAATTTAGCAGGAATATATTTTTGGCATCTTGCCCCAAGATAAATACCAGCCATACCACCTAATCCAAAGAGTAGACCCAATCGCCAATCTGGAGCTACGGAAAGATGGGGATAAAAAGGAGCCAGTAGTTGATAGAAAATAACCCCAGCAATGGAAGTAACAAAGGTGCCCATCAAAGCTGCTCCAGCTATGGTGTAAACTGGAAGCTCAAAAAAAGTAACTAAAAAGGGAGCAATAATTGCTCCTCCACCTATTCCATAAATACCTCCAATAATTCCCACCATAAAGGTCAGAGTAAAGATTCCCCAAAAGGAAACCTCAAATTCTTCTCCATAAAAGGAATAGGCAAGTTTTTTCCAGTTAAAAGCAATAACTTTGGTTCCGGGCAGGTTTTTACGTTGCGATTTTTCTTTAAAGGACCTTACCAGATTTTCAAATTTCTTCTCACTGGTGGACAATTTTTGTTTATTTAATTCCTTTACCATTTTTAAGCCAATGTAGGCCAGGACCAAGCCAGCAAAGAATTTAAAATTGCGGGGATCCGGAAGGTAAATAACTCGAATGATTGCTCCCAGAAAAACTCCTGGAAGAGTCCCTAAAATAACCAGGAGAGTTAAGGGCCAGACCATACGTCCTTCCTTCCAATAGCGATAGACTCCACTGGGGATGGCAACAATATTAAAGACCTGGTTGGTGGCACTTACCGAAGGAGAAGTATAACCCAGGATAGACATTTGAAAGGGCAGAAGTAAAAAGGCTCCAGAAACGCCTCCCATGGAAGTAAAAAAGGAAATGCCAAAGGCCACCAGAGGAGGAATGTACCAGCTAATTTCTAAGTTGGCAGTGGGAAAGTACATTGTTTGCTCCTGTGATTTAGATGCTAAAAATAGTTAGCGAAAAGAGATGAGAGGAGCAAGACATTCTTTTTTGAAATGACTATGAACAAATTTTAATAAAAGTTTAAGAAGTGACTTCCAAATTGTCGTCCTCCTGGTATGGACCAAAAAATAGTTTTTGGGGGATACCTGTTACTTTTACAAAATAAGAATCTTTATCTTGCAAAGGATTTTCACTGCCCAGGCTGTAAATTCTTCTTCCTTAAAATTTACTTTAAGACCTTTAAGGGGATAGTTTAAGATACATTTTGCAGGTAGTTTGCCTTTTTCTCCAACTCCGTGAGCGCTTATTTCTGCTTTACTTACTCCCAAAATAGCTCCTTCCCAATTCTTGTTTTTCCCTGGCCCCACTTCAAACCAGGTCCCAAGCCCTGGGTAGGCAATAACATTTAACGAATATTCCAGGTTGTACTCTGTAGGGACAGGTAGATTGGACTTGGCCACCAGTTTAGCTCCCAGGTTAGGATGGTTTAAGGGTAAGAGAGTGCTTCCTTTTAACGGAGTGGGTAAATGCTCTAAGGTTAGAGATTCATCTGGAGTTAGCCAGAGAATGGGGAAATTGATGGATTTTATATTTTGTAAACAAATAGCAAGCAAAGAAAGTCCATAACTAATAGAAGGGGTTAAATTTTCCTGGTTAGCAATGATTATCCAGAGTTTGGTTTCGTCTGCTTTTAGCTCTTTTAAGGGAGCAAGCCAGGCCATTTTCTCTAACTCATCTGTCCAAAAGTGACCTTGGGCTTCAAGTCCATACTGTTTACTGAGTTTAAGTAAGGGGCCTACAATATTTTTTTCTTTAATTAAGGATGTTATCCAAATAGTCATAAATTACCTCTTTAGCCTAGGGTTAAAACTGTAACTTGACTGGGAACAATACAATTTCCCATGCAATTGGGCAGCATTCCTAAAGAATTTTGTCCAGTAATACTGGTAAGTCTTTGAGCAGGGGCTCCACCTACCAATATGGTAGTACAGCCAACAATATATTCTGTTTGTCCATCTATTAGATGGGAAACTACTCCACCAGCAGTACCTGCTTCGTCTCCAAAACTTGAAACCCCTTTTGAAAGCAGATTAATCGTAGGCATGCAATCCACTAAAACATTGGGAACTACTGGTTCGCTTAATATACTCATATTGAAATTGGGATAGGGAAGTGGTGCTCCTGCTGCTTCTGGGGTAATACATACATCGGGAAAACCAAAATTCATTCCTGGTCCTGTAGTTAACATAAACATAGTTTACTCCTTTTTTAACCTAAATGTACTTGTTCTCCATTTATGGTAATAACTTCTTCAGACATATGAGTTGCATTTTTTGAGTGCATAGTAAGTGTATCTTCTACCAAGTATCTAGATGAATTTGACTGTACTTCATTATGTTCTTTTACAAATTTAAAGGAGTTTATAAGTTTTTGGGTTAATCTTTCAATTACTTGTTCTACAGAGATGCATACCATTTTTATTTTTTTAGGCTTGCTTTAATTTTTTACCAGTAAATACAACGCTTTGAATATTGATATCTCCTTTATGAGAAGAAATAAAAAAATTATTTGAAGCCAGGGTCAAATTGTTCTGACTTGCTAGGGATATATCGTTTTTAGCAAATAAATTTATTTTGCCTGATATAGATTCAATATTTACATTGCCTTGAAAGTTTAGATTTATATTTTGTTTTCTTTTGCTCTATCTAATACAGACAAGATAAAACTTCTCCTTGACTGTCTATAGATATTAATACTTTATCTCCTATTTCTGGTTTGATTAAGCAACTTATAGATTTCTTAGTTTGTATTTCTCCATTATTAGTTTTTACAATCCATTGTTGGTTTTTAAACTCAACAATATTTCCATATTCTAGCCATGGCTGGTCAAGGTCTAATTTTTCTAGCAATGTTTTTCATAGAATTCTCCTCTAAATAATATTGGGTTGCCAATTTTCTGCCTCTTCTAAATCTTTGTCTATTTTTTGTAATATTTTTTTGTTTGCTCCATCCCAAATAGTGTGGTCTTCAATTGTTCTATATAGCTTGGCCATAAATAAATTTGCTTGAGTAAAGTCAGCACCAGTTAAATTGGCAAAAGAAAAGTCAGAGTAAGAGCAGTCTGCATACTTAAATATGGTTGTTATACATGAAGATTTGGAGAAAACACAATTTTTTAAATTAGAATTAGTGAAATTGGCTTCTCTCAAGTTAGCTTTTCCAAAAAATGATTTAGCAAAGGATGAGTTAGTTATGTTTGCTTTTTTAGATTAGCCTCCATAAACATAGTATTTTCGCCTATTACTTCCTTTAAATTTGCCTCTTCTAAATTAGTTTTGTAAAAGTAGGAAAAGGATATCTCTGCTCTATTGAAGTTTGCTTTTTTTAAATTTGATTCGCTAGCATTTACTTGAATAAATTTAACATTGCTAAAATCATATTCTTCGAGATCACATTTATTAAAAAGTATCTTTAAAAAGTTAACTCCTTTAAAAATAGTATTTTTAATTTTGCATCGTTGAAAGTGACTTTAGTGAGTTTTGCATTATTAAAGTTAGCTGCTGTTAAATTAGTTTTGTTTAAAATTATTTTTTCTAAAATTGAATTTTCAAAACATGCCTTTTCAAAATTTGATTGAGAAAATGAGGACCAAGAAAGAACTGCATTTGAAAAATTGGCCAGAGAAAAATTAATTTCATTCATTACGCACATATGAAATTTGACATTTTTTAAACTCGTTTCTTTGAAAATAAGGTTGGATAAAATGACTCTGTTAAGCTCAATTTCATCCAAGCATGCACCCGTAAAATCACAGTTTTTAAACCCTGTTTTTTGAATGTTTGCTCTTTTTAAGTTTGCCCCTTTAAAAGATACGTTTTCAAATCTCCCTCCTGTTAAATCTGTATGGGATAGATCAATGTTAGTAAGGTTAACATTGGAAATAGTGTCGTTATTCTTTATTGCTTTTAAGATTTCTTCTTTAGTCACTTAACTCTCCATCTTGCAATAAATCAATTCTACCTTCTAGAAAAGTTTTCTTTATGTTAGCTCTGCTTATCTTAGTATTTCCCATGATTGCCTTATAAAAATCAACTGCAAATAGGTTTGAATCCCTTAAATCTGTATTAACTAATCTTGTTTTTCTAAGAGAACCTTGAAAAAGATTTATTCCTCTTAAATTAGCTTTTTCAAGGTCACACTTTATAAATCTACTGTTTTTAGCTGGAACACAAAAGAAATTGCTTTCTTTTAACTTACAATCTTCAAATATGGTTGATTCAATAGTACTTCCTTGAAAATTGGCACTATTTAGCTTGGTTTCTCTAAAGCATCCATTTATAATAATTGAATTAGTAAAATTAGAATTTTTAAAGTCAGCATCTTTTGCAGTACGCATGTTTACTAGTTTAGAGTCTATAAATAGAATATTTTTGCTTTTGATTTTATAAAAATAGTATTGTCTAAAGAAATATTAGAAAAGTTTGTATTATCTAGAGTATTATCTTGAAATATACATTTTGAAATTTTACTTTCCAAGAAAATTGCATTGTTGACATTACTTTTTGATATGGAATTCATACTCAATTTTGCTTGATGAAAATTAATATCTTTTAATTTTGCCTTTTGTAAGGAAGACATTTTGATATTGGCACTTGCGAAATTTGATTTTATAAAATTTGTTTCTAAGATGATAGACATATATATGGTACATTTTTTTAAGCTAGTATTTTCAAAATTTGTATATTTTAAAATGCTTTTTTTAATTTTTGAGCCCTCTAGGTTGGCTCTAGAAAAGATAGCTTTGTCTACAATTGTTTTGTTAAACGTGACCTTTGTTAGATTGCAATTAGTAAAATTAGTATTTGAACATATAGCTTCTGTGAAATCCGCTCCTTCAAGGTTAAGACCTGATAAGTCTAGGCCAGCTAACATGGTTTGACTAAGGTTTTTATCTTTTTGGTATTTTTCAATAACTTGCTCTCTGGTAAGAGGTTCTAATCTATCTGGGTTTAGTCCTTGAGTCTTTAATTTGTCTTTAAACTCTTCAATGGTTTTACCTGATTTTAAGTTGGCTATTTTTTCTTTTGCTTTAGTTAGCTTGTCTACTTCTGTAGCATATCGTTTAGCAGCATTTTCTCCCATTAGACTTGCTTGTTTTGCACTTGTATTCAGTTTAGCTTCTATTTCTGGAGTAAGCTTATTGTGACTTCTTAATTGTTCTTTTTGTTCTTTTATGATTTTAGCGAGTTCTTTTCCTTGTTGAGCTAAGTCTTTAGGTTCAGGAACTTTAGAGTTTAATGCCTTTTCTGGTTCTAGACCCATTTTTTTTAATTTTGGTTCCAAATCTTTTTTTATTTTTGTAATCTCTTGTTCCAATTTTGTTTTCTTAGATGCTAAATCGTTTATCTTAGGTTGATGAAAGGCCTTTAATTCAGTTTGAAAATTTTTTATAATTCCTTTTATATCTAAAGTGGGTAAGCTAAAATCTTTTAAGAGAGAATCTTTTGATAGTTTTCCTGGTTTCGGAAGATTGATATTTATATTGTGTTTCTTAACAAAGTCTTCTGGCATAACCTCCATTACCCAAGTTCTAATGTCTATATTATTTTTGGGTAGTTCAAATAAATTATTTCCAATAGTAAATGGTAATGTTTTTATGTTTGGATATTTATCCCTCCAGACCTGTAATTTGTGCTCAGAATAATTTTTAGGTACAGCGATAATAAGTAACATGGCATCATCAATGGCTTTTTTTATAGTGTCATCTAGTTTATCTATCTCCTCAATATCTTTTAATGCCAAAATAGTGCATGCATCTCCTACTTCTTGTTCTAAAAGATAGGCTGCAAGTTCGTCTTCAATAATAATTACTGGTACTTTTTCTTTTTCAACAGCAGGTAAAAAAATAGGACTGAATTGAGAACCTGGCATCAAAAATTCATCATAAGAAGAGGCCCAATCAGAGCTTCTTACTTTAAAGCCAATTAACTTTTCTTCTTGAAAGTAGGGGATTACCAATCCTTTGGGAATAATAATCTCTTTTTTGTTTTTTATGTTCCAGTTGCTTAGATTTTCTTTTCTTTCTTCTTGGTTTAATCCCAACCAGACCTTTTCAATAGTTTCTTTTTCAAAGCCCATTGAGATTAAAATCTTTTTTACGTCCTTGTTTTTTTCTAAATTTTTCCTCCAGAATACAACTAAAGGAAAACCCTGTTTATGCCAGGGATCATCAGGTCCTTTTTTTTCTAAGATGTGATCCAGGTCAAGCTCCTTATCTAGGTGCTGGAGCTGTTCTTTTGGTAATTCTTTATATTTATTTTTTCAAACTTTCTTTAATGGCTTCAAGTTGGTCTAAGCTGTTTTTTTTATGTTGTTTGATAGAGGAAAAGATTTTGTGAATCTTTCTTTCTGTTTTATCCAGGTTTTCTCTAAGTTGATCAAAATGCATTTAAAGGTATTTTTATCTAAATGTCCCCACTTGGTATGCATGTTTTGGGCTAAGAGTTCAAGTTTATCTATTTGTTTTCTGGTTTGTTGAATACTTTGAATCTTTTTTCCTCTATTTCATCCAAGGTATAAGTCATTTTTGGAGCTTTGCCCATTTGCTTTTAGTTTTGCATTTTCTATCTTTTTGGGAAGAGACTTAATTTTCTTTAAGGTCTTAGCTATTTCTTTTTGAGCATTTTCAAAAGGTGATAAGTCAATATCAACAGCTCTATTTATTTTCTTTTTTTGTTCTTCTAAATAATGAGATTTAGGTTTAGGCTCCTCATGTAAAGACTCTTGGGCTAGAAAAATATATTTTACATCTCTAAATTCTTCGTCTTGGATTTCAGTTAGACCTCTGTAAATTAAAAGCCCTTTTTCTATTTCAGGGAAAAGCCAGAGAGTATCAATATTGTTTTTTACTTCAACAAATTCTTCTAAAGTGTCTTGTTTAGAATATTTTATCTTAGTAACAAAGCATCTGATTTTAAGGCCAGGGAGTTTAGATTCTATTACAGGTATATCTGGATGCATGTTGGTGATGGTTATTTTTTCATCACCCTGGAAATATTCCTTTAAAAATTGATCTTCAGAAGCCATGTTAAAAAAATCATAATTCATGTCCTCTGGAAAGTAAGGCCATTTTTCCTTTAACCATTTTTCATCATAAGTCCCTTGTTTATTAAATCTTTGAGGCCACATGATATCGATGGGACCAAAGGAAGCGGGTTCAGGCCTATCTTTTATGGATACTATCAATTGATTTGGATATTCCACATTAGGGAGAGGAATTACTTCTTTTCCATCAGGAAGTAATACCTTATCAATACCTTTACCTAGAGGATTTTTTTTATAATTTTTGCCACCAAAGGCATTTTTCCAGGATATGGGCATCTTCGTAAAGGGTTTGGGCTCTGAAATTTTCCAGCCCAAGGGAGATGGTTTCCAATACCTGTCTCCAAAAACTGTTAAGGTCTTATTTAAATTCCCTACTTTTACTCTGACTTCTAACACGGGTGTTGCTTTTTGTTTTGGGCTAAAGCAACTGCCAGTAAGTAATAGCTCTCCCCGAGGCTTCGGTATGCCCATATCAAGTATTGAATTGCCCTTTAATGTATTAGGTAGTTTTTGCCACAGCTCTTGCTCAGTTAAAATATTTTTAGGGTTTATGAGATCAAAAAGTATAAATTTAGAACAAACTAAATAGATTTTATCTTTTATCTTTATAGACTTTATAAAGAGAGATATGGAATTATCTTTTAATATTTTCATGTTTATATCATCAAAGTCACATTTGCTAAGTTGGCTACTGTGTTGTTAATGGCTAAAGTTTCTTCTCTTAAATTTATTACGCTGCTTACAATTTGATTTTGTACATCTCTAATTTCATTTACATTATCTTCAATTTTTGTAGCCATTGATGTAAGATTTACTTGTTGACCACTTAATGTTTTAATATCTCCCTGTAATTCAGAAACTTCCATGGTTAAAGTTAGGTTCTCTTGTTCGAGCTTTGTAACTTGACTGCGCAATGTTGTAAGTTCTTCTTGTAAATCTAAGACCAAATTTGCAAGCATATTTAACTCTTCTGTCATAGTGTTTTTTATTTCTGCTGCTTCTGTTTCTTCTGAAACCACTTTTAAGTTAGTTCCAAGTAAGTAATCTGACGCTTTAGAAATAAGACTATAAGCAGGTATTAAGGCAGTCTTCCATGATTTATAAGTGTCGTGTCCTCCTATATGAGTAGTTGAAGATGTTCCTATTACTGCCAGCGTATGTACTCCTCCTACCAATTTGTTTTCCATTCCAATAATAGTATCTGACTTTCTTCCAAAAATATATTCGGAAACATTGCCCCCAATTATTTCATTCTTAACTCCAGCTTTTATTTCAAAGGGCCCTACAGTGTACACCTTTAAACCATCATCAGATTCTTCTGAGGATTTTTTTGGTTTGCCATTTTTATGTTGATGTCCTTCCTCTTCATCTTTTTTTGCACCCAGGCGGATGAAAGTATTTTGAGTAGGAGTGTGTAAAATAATGTTTTGTTTTCCAGCCTTGTCTTCAATATGAATCTTATTCCCTCCAGCAGTAGTAATTTTACTCATGGTCTGATCGGTATTTACCACTTGAGAAGGAGTATCTGGATTTGGTACTGCTGCTGCGATTACTGGGCGATCAGGATTGCCTTCAACAAAAGTAATCAAAACTTCTGTTCCCTTATGTAAAGGAAAATGCATTCCATGATTAGAACCAGCATAAGGCGTAGCCATTCTTATCCAGGTAGATGCTTTGCCATCTTTTTTGCCTGATAAATCAAAGGGAAGAATTACTTTATATCTGCCATGATCATCTAGTTCAGCGTATTCTCCTGTACCTTCTGCATCTATCTTCGCATTTATGGTTCCCACTATTTTAGGGGCAGGCGTTTTTTTCTCAGCTCTAAACTGGATATCAGCAGGAATTGCCTTGAAATTATTTTGGTAAAAAACTTTTTTTTCCTGAGTAGAGAGAGTAGAGGAAAGGCCACTAATAAGATAACCTCCCTGGGCTCCTTCATGGTTAATCTCTACTGTTAGGTATTGTTGATTAAAATCTTCTCGGTAATGGTTGTCTAGAGTAAAAAGATAGCCTGGGGCTAAGTAAGGAATTGTGCTATTGCCGATAAACTCTTTTTTAGTGCAGCGAATTTGTTCAGCCCTTATTTTGGCCAGTCTATTTCCTTCTTCTGGAGTTAAAAAGTTCTCACCATAATAGTATACTTCTCCTATCCCTTCTTTATCTACCAGGGCACTGCCAGATATTTCTAGGGATGGTTTCATATAGTTGTAATCTTTTAACAAAATTCTTTGAGGAATATTATTGTATTTACAGATTAAACTTTGAATAATTTCGTTTCTTTTTTCATGATCTAAACCTGAGGGAGGAGAATAGTAAAAAGTGCTACCATTAGGATGAGCAGTGTGAGAAATTTTAGTATCTGTAAATATAATTTTTTCTACATCTCCACTTTGATCAAAGTAATAGTATATTCCTTCTCTTTCTAACCATCTATTTAAAAAGTTAAAATGAGTTTCATTATATTGGCATATAAATTCATATTCTGGATATTTCTTTTGTAATTTTAATTCATAATCATTTCTAAATAAACCTGCATCTTTTAAGGTTGACTCTATAAGTTGAATTGGAGTTTTATTGAGAAATATCTGGTTGTGATAAGTAAGAGTTAAATACCAAAGTTTTGGAACTAAAGTAGCCTTATAAAAGGTATACTTGTCAACTTGGTGTAGCTGTTCAAAAGAAGATATAACTCCATTAAAATTTACCTTAGAGCCATCTTCTCTGATAATGCTGAACCTGGCTCTATTTTTTATGATATCTTCATGCTTAATATTTTCATTTTCAGAAACTAGATGGATTTCAAATTGATAGAGTAGGGATAGACCTTCTTTTCCCCAAAAGGAGATTACATAAAATGTATCTTCATCTACTGCCTTAGAAGTAAATTTAAATTTTTCTTTTTTAAAGAACATACGAAAATACCTCCATTAAATTTAGCTGAAGTTTAAAAGGAATTCTCCTTTTTCATCTGTTTCTAAGGCTACCTTAGAGGGCATTTTGCCTGCACTTAAATGAGAAAGGATTTCTTGAGATAATTTGGGCAGAATATTCATATTTAAAATAAATTCTATATTTCTTGCCCCGGTTTCTACTTCTGTGCATCTATCTGTAATTTTTTCAACAACTTTAGGTGAATAACTAAAGTTTATTTTATTATTTTCCTTTAAGTTATTTGCTAATTTGTTTAGTTTTAGTTCTACGATTAGTTTAAGAGCTTCTTTCTTTAGACTATAGTAAGGCACAAGATTCATTCTAGCTAGTAATGCTGGTTTGAAATGTTTGGATAGGATTGGTCTTATAGCAGTACTAATGGTTTCCAGAGGTGGATATTCTTCTCCTTCTAAAGTCATTTCCTGAATAATATCTGAAGCTAAATTACTGGTTAGAAAAATTATAGTATTTTTAAAGCTTATTTCTTTACCTTCTCCATCTGTTAATACTCCTTTATCAAATACCTGATAAAAAAGATTTAAAACATCTGGATGAGCCTTTTCCACTTCATCCAGGAGGACTACGCTATAAGGCTTTTGTCTTACTGCTTCAGTCAACATGCCTCCTTCCCCATAACCTACATAACCTGGAGGGGAGCCAATAAGTCTACTCACGGTATGGCTTTCCTGGAATTCACTCATATTAACGGTAACTACTTGTTTGCGACTGCCAAAAAGTATCTCTGCCAGGCAAAGTCCAGTTTCAGTCTTGCCAACCCCACTTGGTCCTACCAAGAGGAATACTCCAATGGGACTATCCTGCTTGCCAATGCCAGCTTTTCCAGCCTTAATTACTTTGCCAATGACTTCTAAGGCTTGATCTTGACCTTTTATTTGTTCTTTTAATTTTTCTTCCAGACTGAGTAAAAGTTTGGCCTCGTCTTGGAGCATTTTGCCTAAAGGAATACCTGTCCAATCTGAAACCACTTGAGCTACAACGTCAGGATTTACTTCTATTTGTAAAAAGGATTTTTTGGCTTGTATTTTTTTTAGGTCTTGATGGATTTTATCCATTTCTTTTTTGAGTTTGTCTTTGTCTTCTCCTGTGCTTTGAGATATTTTTTCTCTTAAATTTAGAAGTTTATCTACACATTCTTTTTCTTTTTTCCACTTCGATGTTAAGTCTTTAATCTCTTTTTCTATTGTTTTTACTTTGTTTTTTAAATTTTTATAATGTATTTTGTCTATAGTAATGTTGTTTTGTGCATCTCTGTCTAAAGCTTCTATTTCTCTTTCTATGGCTTGTTTTTGTCTTTCTTTATCTTCTATTTCTGCTGGCTTAGAGGTAAGGTTTATTCTTACCCTTGCACAGCTTGTGTCTAACAAGTCTATGGCTTTATCTGGGAGAAATCTGCCAGTGATATATTTATGAGCTAAATTAGCAGAGGCTTCAATGGCATCATCTCTAACAACTACTTTATGGGACTTTTCATAATTCTTTTTTATTCCTCTTAAAATTAACTTGGTAGTTGAAACATCTGGTTCATCAAGTTTTACCAGTTGAAACCTTCGAGCAAGGGCAGGATCTTTTTCAAAATACTTTTTATATTCACTCCAGGTGGTAGCTGCTATAGTTCTTAATTCTCCTCTGGCTAAGGCTGGTTTTAAGAGGTTGGCTGCGTCACTTCCGCCTGCAGAGCCTCCTGCCCCTACTAGAGTGTGGGCTTCATCTATGAAGAGGATAATGGGCTTTTCCGAGGCCTTTACTTCGTCAATTACTCCCTTTAATCTGTTTTCAAATTCACCCTTCATGCCTGCGCCAGCTTCTAATAACCCCAAATCTAATCCTAGTAAGGAGACGTCTGTTAAAAAATCAGGGACATCCTGTTGGGCAATGCGTAAGGCCAGGCCTTCTACCACTGCTGTTTTACCCACTCCAGGTTCACCTACACAGATGGGATTGTTTTTTCTTCTTCTGCCCAGGATATCTATAATTTGTCTTATTTCCTTGTCTCTTCCAAACACAGGGTCTATTTTTCCTTCCTTTGCTCTTTGGGTAAAATCAATGCAAAAGCGGTCTAAAAAACTTCCCTTTTGGGCAGAAGGAGTTTTTCCTTTTTCTGTTTTACTAACTGGATTTTCTTTAGAATTTTCCAGGATACTCCAGAAGTTTTCTTCTAGATTTTGGAGGTTTATTTTTTTTAATAACTCTCCATATTTTTCTAATAGGTAAAAGTTAGGTCTTTTAAGTAGAGCCATAAGCAAACTAGCAGATCTAATCTGGTCATCTTTAAGATCTATGGAAGATATAAGCCAGCTATCTGAAAAAGTTCTATAAGTATAGGAGAAAAAACAGGTTTCCCTGTATTGCCGACTTTTAGATTTTCTAAAGATTGCTCCACAAGCCTTCTAAGCCTTTCTATATCAACAGAAAAATGTTTTAAGATCAAAAACCAATCAGCTTCTAATTCTTCTAAAATTTTTAGAATAAAGTGTTCTAAACTTATTTCATAGTGGGTTCTGGATACACATAGTCCTGCAGCTCCATGCAAGGTGGAAGTGCATACTTCATTTAAGTTTTCTATTAAGCCTTTTAAATCAACACTTACCATCTGATTTTCTCCTTTAATGTTGCGCAAGACATATTTTCTGTCTTTGGTTGGTTTTAGTTTTACCCAACCAGGTATTCCATCCTAGATAGCCTGTTTCTTGTTGTCCAAGTTTAATGGGATTTATTATAGTGGAATCCAACTTCACTATTAAATCCCATTTCAAAGGCTGATCTAGATAAAAATCTATAATTTGTATTAGTTGTTTATATTTTTCAGTAAAGGGAAGTAGGTGTAAGAGCTCTTTTAATTCTTTTATCTCAATTATTATTGCAAATTTTCCCATTCTATCTTGTATCTTTTCCCCTAGATAAGTGCTTTCTCCCAGGCTATGATTAAATTGGCCAAGTGTAGCCATTGTTCTTGAGGAATACTTGCCCATCTAAAAACACACTGGACAATTTCCAGGTCTTGGAGGTTTAAGATTTTTTTTAAAAGAATTTCTAAGGAAGTAGCAGATCTGGGGAATTGGGAAATAAGCCCAATGTAGCTTAAAAATATTGTATGATTTTCTACTTTTTCTCTAAATTCTTCTATTTTTAAACCAATTAAAGCGTATAATCTATCTATAGTTGCGGTATCTTGTTCTTCAATTATCTTATATCCTAACTCATACTTAGACCATCTCTGAAATAAAAGATGGTAAAGAGGGTTGTTTAAGATATCAATAAAATCTCTGGTAATACTCCTATCTTCTTCTTTTTCTTCCAAAAGCATTTCTGTATAATAAGTAGGAAGAGGAGAAGAGGCTCCATAAAGTCCAAGAAAGGTAGTTGTGATATCAAATTGATAGGAATGGTTGGTTTCCCTTTTTTCTATTTTTACTATATCTGTACCTGGAAAATCTAAAGAAAGTTTTGGCCTTATTCTAATGATTTCTTCTACTTCAGAAACACCTTTTTCCTTTAAAATCAGGCAAAGTAGTCTATAAGCCTGGATAAAAGAAAATTGACTGCTCTTCTCAATTAGGTGCTCTATTAAATCAGAGTTCTGCGTCCTATGGTTGTTGGCCATGTAAAGTTTATTCCTCCAGATAAATCTGTTACTTTTAGTTTTATAAAAGAATTTAAGTGCGTATATTGACTAAAAAGTTCCTTTAGAACAGAGCAAAAGAGATACATATCTCCTGTAGAGGCAAATTCTTCTTGATTAAGAGTTAGTAAAACCTCTCTTCCCCTGAGTATTATTCCTTTTACTATTTTATCTACAGCTTTTACCTGTATATCTTTAATGGAGTCTATTCTTTTGTCATTTGCCAAAACTTTTGCTTTATCTGTTCTTTCTTGAAAATTGTAAAATTTTAATATTTTCTTCAAACCCTGGGTGTTAGCTAGAGACAGTAAATTTAAGGAGATATGAGAAATGAAATCCCAAAGTTTTTCCTTACTGAGAAGAGGCATGACACTGGAAGTTACTGGGATTATATTTTTAAACTCAACAGTTTCTGGAGAATTACTGGTAGGCTCAGATATATCTCCTAAATGTATTTTTCGGTTAAACTTCCATTGGTACAGAGTAGTTTGCAGGTTATGGTTTGCTTTTTTATTTCTTTTAACTTTTCTGGATAAAATATTTTTAAAAAGGTTTCTGGTTTGTTGCTAACAGGAGAAAGAGAGTGTCTAACCTGGTAATAAATTTGATTTTCTTTGGTAGGGGTAAATATGCTAAAGGGAAGGTAATCAATTTTTTCCACACTTCCTTCTACATATCCAGATACCTCCTGTATGTCATATATTATGGGATCTAACTCTTCCTGTCTTTCTGGAAGCACTCTTATCTTTTCTTTTGTATGTTCTAATATAATTGGTTCAGACTCACTTTCAAAAATATTGATAACTGGAGTTGCATATAAAACAAAGTTATCTAATCCTACCTGTTTTAAATTCCTATTTCTATTTTTAAATATAAAAGATAGCTTAACTTCCTCTGTAGATTTTAATCTATTATTTAAATCTTTTAAGCGCAAAAAGAGAAATTTTTGAGGTAAAAGAAAATATTCCTGAATTAAGGTAAATCCTGGAAAAATATTTTCTGACAGAGGTAAAATAGAGCTATGAGAATCAAACCCCAGAGGATAAAGGATTTTATTTCCTAAATATTCCTTTGTATTATCTTGAGGATAGGTAAGTACAATATCTTCTAAGTTAGTGGTAAGAGCTAAGAAAATTTCAGTTGCGGTGATAAAATCTCCGTGTAAGAAAAAATCCAGATAATCTATGGAGAGGCTCTTTAGGTCCATTTTGCTTTTGAGGGTAATAGTGATTTTTTCTTTGTTTCCAGGTATATCTTCTTTTTCTACCTGTACAATTTCTAAGGGGTAAACTTTAGTCTCAAAGCAGGTTTGAAAAATACACCTTCCTTTTTCTTCAATAGGAGGAGTGCTTAAAGAAATTCCTTTAGGTATGGTTAAAGGACTACTCAGACTGGTTTTGGGAAAAAATTTGACAATGGAAGTAGCAGGTACAGATTTCAAGAATTGAGGGAAGATTATGGCTGCCAGATTGTGAATGATTTCTGGAAAATCATCATCTATTTTTTTCTAATAAGAGCTGTTAAAAAGGCCACTCCTTCCAGAAGTCTTTCCACATCTGGGTCTGCAGATTCACCACTTAGCATGGGCGCTGCTGTGGGATGTTTTTGGGCAAATTCTTTAGCTAGTACTCTTAAATTATAGAGTTGTCGTTGATAATATTCTTGCATACCTACTCACTTATTTTTACTTGTCCGTTGGGGTCTATCCAGGTTTCAAAGGTAATGGGGATATTTCCTTTTTCTTTTAAAAAACCTTCCAGGCGAAAATGTAGAGACAATTCTCGCCTGGGATTGGGTTCATAAATGATTTTTACTCTGGTTAGTCTGGGCTCATATTTGCTTATAAAGTGTTGAATTTCTGTAGCCATTTTTTGCCCCATGGTTTCCATGCTTTCTGAGGGAAAATTGGTTAAGTCAGGTATCCCAAATTCAGGGTCTAAAAGTACACTTCCTTTACGGGTGTTGAGGAGGAAGTTTAAGTGATTGAGGACTGAAGAGATTGCCCGAGAGATACCTGTCCCCACTTGGGGTTCTGGGTTTTCCAGATTATAGATTCTCTCCAGCAATCTCTCTTCAGCCATAGTTTAACCTTCTTTAGGAGCTCTCCAATCATCCTCTGCTTCTTTATTGGCAGTTTTGTGGGACCAAGTAATTTTGCTGTAAGTAAAGGCTACATCTTCTAAATCTGGAAGGGCCTTTTGGGTAGCGTCTAAGGTATTGGGCTTATAATGCTCAATTGCCACTACAATGGCATTTTCCAGCTTTACTTGAAAATAGAGTTCTTCCTGGCCTTTGTCATTGATGCGATAATAGTCCAACTGCCAGGTTTTCATTTGCTCTCCAGAGGTACAGGCCTGATAAAGGAGAGGAGAACTGGGATCCACATGCTTGGTGATGATAAAGGGTTTGTGCACTTGTTAATGGCCAATTAAAATGAGCCTAATCGGACAATAATTTTGAGCCACTTCTAGAGTGCAACAGATGGCAAAAGGCCATATCCTTCTAATTGTCTTATAAAGGACAATTAGGAGGATCAAAACTTGAAGGAATGGATCGTGATTCACAAAATCAAGGCATTATACG
>LZQN01000035.1_pt1 | contig 39345 bp, 60 predicted proteins | sample 768531 | NCBI WGS metagenome assembly LZQN01 (sample SAMN05207080, study PRJNA324506) | oil field metagenome | isolation source: sample BH-FW-7 from oil reservoir | place: India: Bombay High | collected 2015-12-02
CTGTTTGACGGAGAAGTTAGAAGGGGGCAGTTGCTTGGTGTCATGAACGTTTACAGCGTCGAGGTTCAGCCTACGAGGTCATCTGGAGGTGGCTTGAGGATTGGCAGAGTGAGTTCAGAAAGATATTCGTGGAGGTGGTTGGATGAAGGCAGTGGTTGTGGTTAAGACTACGTCGAGCCAGGCTTTGAGGCAGATGACATTCATCTCGTGATTCTGGAGAATGGAACTGGAGGCAGGGCTATAACGGAGACAGGGGAAGTCAGAGCAATGGCAAAGGATAAGATAAGGGCGATAAAGAAGGCTGAAAGGCTCGTTGAGAAGTTTGACGAGTTCTACAATGTTCAGGGACTGAGCATAGCCTTTGATCGATTCGATGAGGAGGTTTTGCACGCAGTTGAGTCCATTGGGGCTGAGGTTGTTTATGCCTTCGCCTCCATCCCAATCAGCACGTTGCCTGACAATGTCTCGTTAGTCTTCCCTAAGGGAGAGTTGAGATTCGACAGGATGCTCTACGTCCACAGCTTTGGGAAGGCAAACACATCTTGGCTTGAGAGGGGCGAGAAGGTTTTCATCCTCGCATAGTCCAGCCCACAATGCCTCCAGAAGCCTCATCAAGGAAGTTCAAGGAGGACTTCGAGAGTATGGAAAGGGAGACGGAGGAGCTTGCACAAAAGTTCAATGCAGAGAAGGTGGTGATTAGAGGAAATATTGTGGAGGACACCCTGAAGTTTGCGAAAACTCACAAGGCTAACGTCATAGTGCTCAACAGAGGGATTGGGAGGGAGAACATTGAAAGGATAGTTGAGAGGGCGAGGGCAAGTGTCATTGTTACTTGATATCCTTTTATTTTTACGCAATTTCATCGTTCTTTTCTGCAATATCCCGAAATTTTTACACAACCCTATGATCAAACTATATTGTTGAGTGAAGCTAAGCTGAGAAGCTGGAGTGAAAAAAGGTTCATAAAGTATGAGAAAAGAGATTTCTCATGAGCTTAAAACTACTGAGAGAGAGATAACCGTTACCGCCCATTCCAATGAATCTGTAGCCAATACTCTCCACTGCCTTCTTTATGTCATCCAGACTCGTTATGGCAGGATTATAGGTTATGCGAGCTGATTCAGTAGCGAGATTAACATTAACGCTCTTTACCCCTGCAAGCTCACCAACAGCCGTCTCTACAGATTTAACACAGGAAGCACATGTCATCCCACCAATTTTTACGGTTACAACCCTCTCCATATCATCTTTAACTTCATAACCCAGTTCCTTTATCGGCTTCCTAATCTCCTCAAGACTCACTTTAGATGAATCATATCTCAAATAAGCGGATTCGGTAGCAAGGTTAACCCGAATCTCATCAACACCTTCGATGCTGCCTACAGCAGTCTCAATTGACTTGACACACATAGCACAGGTCATTCCCTTTATCCTCAATGTTAGCTTTTCCATATTTTTTGATATAGCGTGAAATAACATTAAGATTAACCTTTACCAACCTGCTAAATTTTTTACCGAATTTTTTTACAGTTTACCAAGTTTATGGGCAAAAACTGGCTTCTAACCCTTCAAAATTTTTTCGATTTCCCCGCAAACACTCTCGGCATCTACATTGAGAGGAATCAGTTCTATTTCATTAGCAGAAGTTGCTCCAAGACCGAGCTCAACAGCCCTTGCAATCTGCTCCTGCTCGAAAACGCTTCCTTCAGAAACTTCTGGAGTGGTGCCGTAAAGACGGAGAACTGCCACGCCCACAGCATCGAGTGCAACCCTGTCCTGAGAGGCAAGCATAAGCTTGGGCTCAATAAGCTCTCCGCTCTCAGGCCCTCCCTTTGAAAAACCCTTTATCGCATCCATTATCACAACGAAAGGTGTGTAGGCAACGTTTATCTCAGCAATCATCTTCCTTTGGTTTTGTGAGGAGTGAAGCTCTGCCATGTAGTTGTAACCGCCGTAGTTTCTGGCCACCATGCCAACACTGTTTTTAAGAGACATAGTGAAGTGTCCGCCGAATCTGTGCGTTTTGAGGCAGCAAGTTTGAACGATAAAATCAGCATTATAGAACACATCAGCAAAAAGGAATCCTCTCTTCCAGTGCTCAGCATCGAATTTTACCCAACCACTATGTGCATCGAGATTTACAATCTCAAAACCCATCTCTTCTGCCAGACTCTCTACTCCCATCTGCCTCAACACGTATTCTGTGTTTCCCATCCCACTCCTCTCTGCCAGTACAACTTCAGCCTGTCCAAGCTCCTCAACAATTGCCCTTAATGTCTCAATATGTGTTGTTGCTGGAAATTCATCGGCACTGTTGTAGTTCGCCTTTATAGCCACCTTACCACTTAGCTTACCAACTTCAAATTGCGCAAGTAAGCTCTTTACACCACCCTCCCGATCTGTTGTTTTAATTACGTAAACCTTACTCTTTACCTTCTCGGACTCTCTCTTCCCCCTCAGTAATTTCTCCACTGCCCATCACGTTATCACCTCTAAGGGAGCAGCCTGAGAGCAGAATACTACCCAAAACTGCGGTTTTAACGAGAAATTCCCTTCTTTTCATTAACCCGAATTTAAAGAATCCTTTTTCTCCTCTCTACTAACTGCTCTTGCCTCCTCATCCACCCTGCTTTCCACTTTTGATAGCAGTTCCTGCTGCAGAAGGTAACGGGATGGTCAACACAGCAGGTTTTGACAAGTATCGGCTCCCTCGCTATTCTCCCGCAAACATCACATCGCATTTTAGCGGCTTTTGTATCAAGCTCAAACGGCATATTCCCCCTCAATTACCCCGTTCTCTCTTAAAATTTCGCAAATCTTGCAAAGGTAGTCCACCTCATCCTCCATTGTTGCTTTTCCGGCAACTATCGCACTCACAAGCTCATTAATTACATCACATGCTTTTTCCAATTTTTCGATAATCTCCTTCCCCTTCTGCCCCCTTTTGCTCCTGACATACTGGGAAACCGCTACCTGGGTCAGGCCAAGCATCTCTGCTGCATCCTTAACTCTGTATCCCCTCTCTATAAGTTCCTCAGCTACTTTAGCCCTTAAGGCCGGCAAAACATACTTTACCATCACCAAACAGTGCGGTTTCATTTTCCACCCCACAAAATGTTAAGCTTCACAATACTCCCCGTGATCATCCATCTCTCCTTTTTCCATTTTTTCGAGTTCCTTTTCAAGACCAAGTTCTTTTATTTTATCAAACTTTTCATTTTTTCTGAGGTAGTCAACTATTGCCCTTCTAAGTGCATCCGCAGCAAGGTTGGAGCAGTGCATCTTCTGCTTCGGCAACCCGCCGAGAGCTTCTGCTACTGCATCCCTTGTTATTTTCAACGCCTCTTCAATCGTTTTTCCCTTAGCCATCTCAGTGGCCATGCTGCTGGTTGCAATGGCTGCAGCACAGCCAAAGGTCTGGAACTTTATGTCCACAATTCTGTCGTCCTTAACTTTGATGTATATTGTCATCAGATCCCCACAAACAGGATTTCCCACCGTTCCAACACCATCAGCATCCTCAATCTTTCCAACGTTCCTCGGATTCTGAAAGTGGTCGAAAACCTTGTCACTATACACAATCTCACCTCCTGTAGAGAGGAGACATGCTCCTCAGCCTCTCAATTACCCCAGGCAATACCTCAAGCAGCTTGTCCACGTCCTCATCAGTGTTGTACTTACCCAGAGTAAGAAGCAGGGTGCCGTGAGCTTCCTCATGCTTCAAACCGCAGGCCATCAAAACGTGGCTGGGCTGGAGAGTTTTGGAGCTGCATGCTGAGCCAGTAGAGGCCTGAATTCCAGCCATGTCGAGGCTAAGAACTATAGACTCACCTTCAATATAGCTGAACCTCACGTTCACGTTGTTGGGTAGCCTCTTTTCAGGATGACCGTTGAGATAGCTTTCCTCAATCTTCAGCACACCGTCAATAATCCTGTCCCTCGGCTTTCTGATTCTCTCAGCATCCTCTTTCCACTCTCCAGCCGTGATTTCAGCAGCCCTGCCAAACCCGACTATTGCAGGGACATTCTCGCCACCACTTCTGAGTCCGCTTTCCTGCCCACCTCCAAGAATTATCGGCTGAACTCTCACCCCTTCTCTTATCCAGAGCGCTCCAGCCCCCTTCGGCCCGTAGATGTCGTTGCTCGAAATCGTCAGCATGTCAGCGCCAAGCTTTTCAACATCAACCTCAATCTGCCCAAGCGAAGCAGTTGCATCCACATGCAAAACCGCTTTCCCCGCCAGAATTTCCGAAATCTCCTCTATCGGCTGAATTGTGCCTATTTCATTGTTCGCATGCTGAACAGAAACCAGAATGGTATCTTCTCTAAGTTTCTGCTCCACGAAGGATGCGTCAACCTCCCCATATTCGTTAACAGGGATGTACTCAACCTCAAAACCCTGCTTCTGCAAAAATTTTGCTGGATTTATTACCGACATGTGCTCAACAGCCGAAACGAGGATGTGCTTACCCTTTCTCGCATTCCTCAGGGCGTAGCGATTAGGGCAAGGTTGTTGGCCTCAGTAGCACCTGAGGTGAATACTACACTGCCGTTTTCTCCATTTATTAGCTTTGCAACCTTTTCTCTCGCCTCCTCAATTGCCTCTCTTGCCTTAAATCCGTAGCTGTGGATGGAGGACGGGTTTCCAAAGTAATCAGTCATGTAGGGCATCATAGCTTCAATAACTCTCCCATCAACAGGCTTGGCTGAGGCATAGTCGAAGTAAGCCATACTAACCACCTCAGAAGTACAGAACTCCATCAGCCTCAAGCACAAGCTGGTTCAGAGTTGCAGCACCCACAATCTTCACTCCTTCAACAATTTCACCTTTGTCTATTCCCAGCAGTTCGGAACTTCGGTCGCAAACCATCATCTCCACACCACTCTGCATGGCTTGATCCATCACTTCTTTTAAACTTGGAAAGTTTCCGATCTTGATTTTCTCAGCGTTACCCTTTTTAACCACTGTGACACCCTTGATAACAAAATAAATTGTTGCATCGTCACCCATTGCCTTTGCAGTCATGGCAAGTATGAATGGAGCGTAAAGCCTCTCTGGAGTGTCAATTCCGCTCGTCTGGACATAAAGCAGTTTTGCCATTTATCCCACCTCCTTTACAATCTTCACAACAAATCTCAAAACGTCATTCTTTTTCTCAAACTCAACAAGCTCCTGGCCGAGCTTTTTAACCAGTACTGGAATATCTGATTCTGCAGCTGGGTCATCTGCAAGTATTTCGATTACATCACCAACTTTTGACTCCTCTATTGCCTTTCTCACCCTGAAAACAGGCTCAGGGCAGTATAAACCAATGCAGTCAACAGTCTTCATACATTAACACTGTTAAGAAAATATTTAAAGATTTCGAGGTTTTGAAAATGAAAAAAGAAAAAAATTGGTCATTCTGAGACTCTCGCCTTGTATCCCGCCTCTTCAACCGCAGCAACGTATTTTTCTGCCTTTTCCTTTTCTCCAAATATTACAGCTTCATCGAGGGTTACGCTCTCAACCTTAGCTCCAGCACTCTCCAGCGCTTTCGTAACTCTCATTATGCAGTGGTTGCAGGACAGCCCTTCAAGTTTTAGTACAATCTTTTCCATACCACCACCTCCTTTCTTTTTCCTCAAAATAGGAGGAACGTAATTCTTCATGAGCAGGGAGTTGGAAACTACACTCACGCTGCTCATCGTCATTGCAAATCCACCCCACTCGGGCCTGAAGATTATGCCGAATAGAGGATAAGGCACCCCAGCGGCAGCTGGGATCAGCAGAGTGTTGTAAATCATCGCCCAGAATATGTTCTGCTTGATTTTGCCGAGGGTTTTCTCGCTGAGCTGAATGGCTGCAACGACACCCCTCAATTCGTCTTTCATCAGCACTATTTCCCCACTTTCCAGAGCTACATCAGTCCCGCTGCCCATAGCTATGCCTATGTCTGCCTGAGCCAAGGCTGGAGCATCGTTAATGCCATCTCCGACGAAGGCAACAACCTCCCCCTGCATCTGCAGCATTCTGACCTCCTCTGCCTTCTGATTGGGAAGAACTTCTGATAGAACCACGTCTACTCCAAGTTTCTTCGCTATGGCTTCAGCAGTTCTCCTGTTATCGCCAGTTATCATGATAACCTTCTTACCCATCCTGTGAAGCTCCTCTATTGTTTCCCTCGCTGAATCCTTTATGGTGTCAGCAATCCCAATCGCTCCAACAATTTTACCATCTGAAGCTACGAGCACCGCTGTTTTTGCCTCCATTTCAAGTTTCTGCAGTATTTCCTCCACCTCCTCTTCGCCCACTTCCAACACAGCAACACCGTTGTAATTCCTCACTCTCACTTGCTTAATGCCAGCTATTTCTATCACCAGGTTCTCCGCCTCATCAACCATTTTCAGCTTTTTCTCGTCGATTTCTATGCCGAAGGAAATTCTCGAAGCCAAGCAGGCAAGAGATGGTTTATCGTAAAATGAGAACCCCATAGACTTCGCTATACTCCTTATTTCCTCCTTCGTAATTCCAAATTCAGCCCAAGGGCTGTGAACTCTCTGCATTTCAATTACAGCCTTGTATCCTGGTCTGTGTCCCTCCAAATCACTTGCGTTTGTCCCCTCAAAAACAGCATCGTAACCTCTTTCATCAGCCAAAGATATCAGAGATGAAAGAACCCTCCTCTTGCAGAAATAGCACCTCTCAGGAGAGTTTTTCCTGAACTCTGGTGTCAGTATATCCAAGTTGATAAACTCGTGCTTCACGCCAATTTCCCCGGCGATTTTTTCGGCTTCTTTAATTTCTTTTGACGGAGATTTCTGGGAGATTACTGTTACTGCCAGAACATCAAGTCCCGCATCTTTGCAAACTGCAGCAAGAGTTGAGCTGTCAACACCGCCGCTGAAGGCGATAACAACCTTTTTGAAACCTCCAAGAAACTCTCTCATCCTCTGCAGTTTTTCCAGTGTTTCTGGACTCATTGGTTTTAGTTTAGGAAGCAGGATTTGAGGTTAACGTTGTTAACAAAGTTTAAATTAGATTTTTCCTTCAAACTATCTCTGCCCTAAACAGCTCTGCCTTCTCCAAGGGTTAACTTTCCAATATCCAGCATGTCCTGATAAAAACTCAGGGATGGTTTGAATTCTAAATCCAAATCGCCACACAGGCAAACGCAGGCTGGATTCTTGGTAAACCTGAACTCTTTCAGAACATTGAAGTCGGGCATAGGGATAATGAGAGGATAAAACCCGTAACTTCCTTGCAGAGCTTAAAACCCTCAGCAGCAGGAGCAAAAATGATGTCATCGGCCAGCTCAAAAACCGCCTCAATTTGAGCGTAGGAGGGAGAAAGAATTCCTGGGATGAAGAGATAAAGCTGGCTGTAGTACGTTCTGGCAGAGGGAAAAACTCTCCTGTCTGCAGTAAGGTTCTCCAATTCACTAAAACTTACCTTGCGGGAACCGCATCTGTAATAATCTCCTTGATAGATGAGTTTCTCCCTCACCAGCTTCCCTCCCCGCTCCTTAACCACAAAAAGAGTGTCGAAAATTTTGCCAAACTTCTCTCGCCTTAGATGCAAGAGAGATGAATGGACAAAGTCAGCGAAAAAGCCAGACAGGTCGACTGAGGGATTCTTCACCCCCATCCTCTCAGCTATTTTAGCGTGAAATCTAAAGGCAGCTTCATCACTACCAAGAAGCTTAATGTCCACAATACACTGCCTTTCAACAAAATCTTCTGCCAGAACGTACCTTCTAACCTCCCAACCCCTCTTCCTCTTCGCAAACTTCGGCTTGACAAGGCTGTACTTGAAGGGGTTGCGGGTTGTGAACCCATCCATAGTGTAGGAGAGGTCAATGCGATCAAGGTTGTGTGCTCTGCAGAAAATCTCTGCAACAATATTTTCGAAATGCAGGCCAAAGAACTGTCTCCACATCCCTGCCCCGCTGAATTCAAAGTTGTACTCATCAACGTCAAATCCAAAGGTTTCAAAAGGTACCTTCTCGCTGCGTAGCTGCACTGAGATTTTTCCCTCTCCCTCAGCTCTTCCTTCAAATCTCCTAAGGTGTTAACGTAGGGCAGATCAAAATCAGACAAAGATGAAGTTGTCACCGCCAAGAACCTCTGTTAGTCCACCCACCTTGTCAACCCACTTTGGCAAATCGCTCTCCTTTAAACCAAAAAGCTCCATGCTACCAGAGCAGGCTATTACTCGCATCGTCCCAAAGGACTTTCCGAGGTTTACGAGCTGTTCCATCTCCCTCAAAATCCCTCTTTTTATCCCCCTTTCAATTGTTTCTCTCTCCTCATCACTGTCAAAACCTTCCCCTCCTCGCAAAGATTGCGCAGAGCCCAGTAGGTAAGGAAAACCTGCACCTCCTCACCCATAGAGGCGAGAACCGAAGCTATGCTGAATGCGTGGTATATTCTATCCCACTGGCCGCTGTGAACTATGATTCCATTAATTCTGTCAGACATAGTGAACACTGTTAATTTCTGAATTAAAGTTTTGTCAGAGCAACCTTTTACTTCCAGTCCTCAGTTGCTCCTGCCTCCTCATCCACCCTGCCTTCCATTTCTGATAGCAGCTTCTGCTGCAGAAGGTTACTGGGTGGTCAACGCAGCATGTTTTAACGACTATGGGATCTCTCGCAATCTTTCCGCAAACATCGCATCTGTGCTTGGCAGCACTCTTGTCGAGTTCAAACGGCATATTCTTCTTCTTCAATCAAACCTTCTTCTCTCAAAATCTCGCAAACCTTGCAGAGATAATCAACCTCATCCTCAATTGTAATCCTACCTGCCACCAAATCATCTACGAGCTCCTTAACGACTTTCATTGCCTCGTCAGATTTTCTTATTAGCTCTATCCCCTTTTGTCCCCTCTTGCTTTTAAGGTACTGCGAGACTGCAGCCTGAGTTAATCCGAGCAAATTTGCAATGTCCTTCACCCTGTAGCCCCTATCCATGAGCTCAAGGGCCACCTGCGCCCTTAATGCGGGCAATACGTATTTGACCATCACCACACAGTGAGGTTTCATTTTTCATGCCTCACAATACTCTCCGTGGTCATCCATCTCACCCTTCTCCATTTTCTCAAGTTCCTTTTCAAGTCCTAATTCCTTTATTTTATCAATTTTTCCATTTTTTCTGAAGTAGTCAACTATTGCCTTTGGACTTTGCCCGCGTGGGTTCGAATCCCACCCCTCGGCGCTAAGTCACGAGTTCGTGAATTCCCTTCTCAACACCAGTGGAGACCAGGGCAACAAGCAGAGCTATCAGCACCATTTTTATGGCCGAAATCAGAAAATGCTCTCTTGAAATCCTGCCGTAGTAAATCCCCACAAATGCGAGGGCAAGAGCTGTTATTGCCACAGAGCTCATCATCGCCATCTGGTGGGTGATGTGAATTGAGTACGACAGTATGAAAGGCAGAACAGGTATAACCCCACCAATTATGGTAGAAACACCGTCAGCCAGTCCACCCCTCACAACCTTCCTTCTGATTTCTCTGTGAAGCTCCGTGTCCTTGAGCTCTGTCAGCAGGGATTTCTCAAGTTCAGAAAGTTCCTTCTCCTCCTCAACCCTTTCCGCAGTTAGTGCGGAAAAGGTGTTGGAAATTCCGTTGGCTATGCTCCCGCCAATTCCAGCGGAGATTATCACCTCTAGCTGGCCTGCAGATGCCCCTATCACGACTCCGAGTATAGAAAGGGCACCGTCCATGAACCCTCTGACGAACTGTCTCTCCATAATTCCGCTGGTCAGAAAACCTTAAAAAATTTCATTTTTAGTTGAGGTGTGAAGGTTGCAATAATCGGCGGTGGCGCTGCAGGAATGAGTGCAGCTTCAAGAGTGAAGGCAATCAGACCTGACTGGGATGTCAAGGTTTTTGAGAAGTCAAGATGGGTCAGCCACGCTCCTTGTGGGATTCCCTTTTTCGTTGGAGGGGCTGTTGAGAAGTTCGACGAGCTTTGCGCATAGACATAGAATATTTCAGGCGTGAAAGGGGAATTGAAGTTCACACAAACACGAGAGTTGTAGAAATTGATGATGGGGCGTTAATTGCTGAAGAAGGTGGTAAGGAAGCATCTTACGAATGGGACAAGTTGCTTTTCGCTACCGGTTCAAAGGCGGTAAGGCTGAATGTTGAAGGGGAAAACTTGGACGGTGTTATTTACGTTGATGACATCGAAAATGCAGAGAGAGTTAAAGTGGAGGCAATGAAAGTTGATAACGTCGTTGTTGTCGGTTCGGGCTACATCGGAGTTGAAATGGCGGATGCTATAACAAGACTCGGGAAGAATGTTACTGTCATTGAAGTCATGGAGCGTCCACTTCCTGAATACGATGCTGAAATTGCTGCAATAATTAAATCAGAGATGGAGAAGTATGTAAACCTGAGACTGAGTGAAAGAGTACTGGCTTTTGAAGGCAAGGACAGAGTTGAGAGAGTTATAACGAACAAGGGCGAGTACCCATGCGAGCTTGCGATAATAGCAGTCGGAGTTGTGCCCAACACTGACCTTGCGAAAGGTTTTGTTGAACTCGGTGTTAAGGGAGCCATCAAGACAAACAGCAGGATGGAAACTAGCAGAGAAAACGTTTACGCTGCTGGAGACTGTGCGGAGTCAATCAATGTCATTACTGGCAAGGAGGACTGGATACCACTCGCTGCTCCAGCAAACAAGATGGGGTATGTGGCTGGTGTAAACATGGCTGGACTAGAAATGCACTACCCCGGCTCGCTGAAAAGCCAGCTGACCGGTTTTAAGAACATCGAAATAGGAAAAGCAGGTTTGAGCGAGAACGAGGCAATTAGGCAGGGATACGAAGTAGTCTCAGCATTTATAACCTCAAGAACTTCTGCCCGCTACCTTCCCGGCGGTTTAATTCACCTGAAAGTTGTTGCGGATAGAAATGGAAAGTTGCTTGGTCTGCAGGCTGTTGGGAAGGATGTTGCAATGAGGGTTTACGCTGCCTCGGCACTTCTTCATAAAAATGGGGATGTAAAGGACCTCTTCTTCACGGATTTTCCTTACTACCCGCCCGTTTCGAGAGTCTGGGACCCGCTGGTTGTTGCCGCGAGGAACTTATTCAGGAAGCTGGGATTGCCGTAGCTACTCGTATTCGATTGTCGCTGGAGGTTTGGGGGTTATGTCGTAAACCACTCTCGAAACCTTGTCTATCTCTCCGGTAATTCTCAATGCAATTCTCCTCAACCTGTCGTAGTCTATTTTTATCGGGTCAGCAGTCATTCCGTCTCTCGATTCCACCGCTCTAACGGCAATGATGTACCCCCAGACTCTCATATCACCCTTCACTCCAGTGGCCTTGCCTATTAGGGCTGCGAAGCACTGCCACTTCTCGTAGTCTGCAAGCTCTTCCTCCACTATCTTGTTCGCCTTTCGGACAATCTCAACTTTCTCTGGAGTTACCTCTCCAACGATTCTGACCGCCAAACCGGGACCGGGAAACGGCATTCTCTCGGAAATCTCCTTCGGCAGACCGAGATATCTCGCAACCTCCCTCACCTCGTCCTTGTAAAGCTCCCTCAGCGGTTCTATTACATCTTTGAACTTGTAGATGGTTGGAAAGCCCCCGACGTTGTGGTGGCTCTTTATCCCCCCCTGACTCTCGATGATGTCCGGATAAATCGTTCCCTGGATGAGGTACTCGGCATTGTGCTCTTCAGCAACTCTTTCGAATATCCTTACGAAAAGCTCGCCAATGACCTTCCTTTTTTCCTCGGGGTCTGTTACACCTTTAAGAGCTTTGAAAAACTCATCCTTTGCGTCGATGAAAACAAGCCCCATTTTACCAAAGATTTCCTTTATTCTCTCCGGTTCACCCTCTCTCATCAGCCTGTGTCCACGAAAACTGGAATAAGTCGGTCGCCTATTGCTTTATGTGCGAGAATTGTGCAGACGGAGCTATCCACACCACCAGAGAGTGCAATTATGGCCTTGCCATCCTTAACTCTTTCTCTAATCTCTTTTATTGCGTTCTCAACAAACTTCTCAACGTCCATCAAATCTCCTCCTCTCTCTTATATTTCAGTGCCGCTCTCACAAATCCAACAAAAGGTGGAGAGGGTCTGTAAGGCCTTGACCTGAACTCTGGATGGAACTGGGTTGCGAAGAAGAACGGGTGGTCAGGAAGTTCGGCAATTTCCATCCTCCTTCCACCGTCTGAGTAGGCACTGAAAACAAGACCTTTGCTCTCTATTTTCTCGATGTACTCTGGGTTCACCTCATACCTGTGCCTGTGTCTTTCGACAATCTTTTCACTCCCGTAGAGCTTGTAGGCTATTGTTCCGGGCTTAACTGTGACTTCTATATCTCCTAGCCTCATTGTCCCCCCCTTCTCTTCAATTCCCCTCTGCTCTGGCAGTATGTCGATGACAGGGTGGGGTGTGTTCTCGTCAAGCTCAGTGCTGTTTGCATCACTAAGTCCAACGACATTTCTGGCAAACTCTATTACGGCAAGCTGAAATCCGAAGCAGATTCCGAGGAAGGGCACTCCGTTTTCCCTGGCATATCGAATTGCCCTGATTTTCCCCTCAGCCCCTCTCGGCCCAAAACCTCCTGGTACAAGAATCCCGTCCACGTCCAACGTGAACTCGTCCACGCTCTCCAGATCCTCGCTGTCAACCCACACAACGTTTACTTTGCAGCCCGCATCTATTCCACCATGCTTTAAAGCCTCCTTGATGCTCAGGTAAGCATCTCTTACATCGACGTACTTTCCGACTATTGCGATGGAAACCTCTTCGTAGAGTGTTTTCATTCTTTTTACCATCTCTTCCCACTCTTTTCTGCTTTCTTTGGCCTTCAGATTCAGCTTTCTCATTAGATACTCGTCAAGCTTCTCCCTTTTGAAAATCAAAGGCACCTCGTAAATGTCCTCAGCATCCTCATTGCTGATTACTGCCTCCTCCGTAACATCACAGAATAGAGCTATCTTTTTCTTTGTGGATGGCTTAAGCCTCTCTGAACACCTCCCGACTATTACGTCAGGATGCAATCCAAGCTCCCTTAGCTCCTTTACGCTGTGCTGCGTTGGCTTTGTTTTCTGCTCCCCCCAGCGTCAAGCGGAACGAGGGTGACATGGATGAGGGCAAAATCCTCTTCCCTCTCCTCGTTGTGCATCTGTCTTACTGCCTCAAGGAAGGGCATCCCCTCTATGTCTCCAACTGTCCCGCCAATCTCAACAAGACAAATTTCGGCATTGCTTTCCCTGGCAACTCTTCTGATCCAGCTCTTAATCTCGTCCGTAACGTGGGGGATAATTTGTACCGTCTGGCCGAGGTAGTCACCTCTCCTTTCCTTCTCAATCACTCTCTTGTAAATTTTTCCTGTTGTAATGTTATGATCCCCGTAACCTCTTCTCCGATAACCTCTCATAATGCCCAAGATCGAGGTCAACCTCTGTGCCGTCCTTCAGGACGTAAACCTCTCCGTGCTGGAAAGGTTCATAGTCCCAGCATCGATGTTTATGTAGGGGTCGATTTTTATGGGTACAACTCTGTAGCCCATGTCCACAAAGAGTCTGCCAATTGAGGCTGCTGTGATTCCCTTGCCCAGTCCGCTCATCACTCCTCCTGTCACGACGATGTACTTCATTGTCTCAACTCCGGTGGGCGTAAATCGGGAATTCCATCCTCAATGGGAAACTCCGCATTACAGCTACTGCAAATGAGCTTTCCAGATATAATCTCCTCTTCGTTCTCCTCATTCACTTCAACTTCCAGGTCCGACTTGCAAAGAGGACATGCGAGGATCTCCAGAAGTTTCCTTTTCATGAATGCTGTTTGAGGTATGAGTAAATAACGATTTCCGCCTTAAATTTAAATACCGCCCAAAAGCCTACCAGCATGGATTTTAGAAAAGAGAAGTTACAACTCCTTCTTATATCTTTACTTACACTACCCTGGCTTGTTTCTATTGCCTTTGGTTATCACTACCCGGCATTAACGCAAACTCTGCTTTCCGGACTTGCAGTTGTTTCTGCGAGCTTTCTCATTTCATGGGCAGCAGAGACGGCCGAAATGGATATTCCAAGGTCCTTCAGCTTGGCCATTGTTGCCCTGCTTGCTGTACTGCCTGAATACGCTGTTGACGGCTACTTTGCGTGGAAAGCAGGCAGTGTGGGTGGTGATTACGTACACTACGCAACTGCGAACATGACTGGAGCCAACAGACTTCTCATCGGTATTGGATGGAGCATTATAGCCTTTCTTGCCTTCAGGGCAATGAAGAAGGGAGAAGTAGAGCTCGATAGTAAAATAAGGCTCGAAATCTTTTTCCTCCTTCTTGCAACTATCTACGCCTTCACTTTACCGTTCAAAGGCTACATCTCTCCATTCGATGCTCTTGTCTTCGTCTCTCTTTATGTAATCTACATCTACGCCTCCACGAGAGCAGAGAGAGAGGAGGTAGAGGTAGGAGGTGTTCCAGCCTACCTCTGCAGCCTGAAAACTGAAACAAGACGCTTTTCGGTCATTGCTCTGTTTTTATTTGCAGGCTTCGTCATTCTGATAAGTGTAGAGGCTTTCTCCGAGGGTTTGCTTGAAACTGCGAGATTCTTTGGAATTGATGAGTTCCTGGCTGTACAGTGGATTGCCCCCCTTGCAAGTGAATCCCCTGAGCTCATTGTCGCAGTTTACTTCGTGAGAAGAATGAGGGTCTCTGCCTCAATGAATACCCTGATCTCCTCAAAGGTCAATCAGTGGACACTTCTGATTGGAACGATTGCTGTAATTTACAGCATCTCGGCATTCAAACTTCAAAGCCTTCCTCTGGACGCGAGGCAGAGTGAGGAGATTTTGCTTACTGCTGCGCAGTCGCTGTTTGCAGTTGCCATTCTCCTTGACCTCAAAATTAGCTGGAAGGAGGCCTTTTTACTGTTCTTCCTGTTCATCGTGCAGCTAATGCTTCCGGGCGTGGAGGTGAGATACATTATCTCTGCCGTTTACATAATTCTCGCGTTACCAGTTATCATTGCCAAAAGACAGGAAATAGTCGAGAGCTTCAGAACGGTTAAGAGGCTCATTTTCTGAGCATTTTTACGACTTCCTCAATGGACATGTTTTCAATTTTTTCTGCCAGCTCGAAAACCTCCTCAAGGTTTTCCCTTTCAACGTATCCAAGCTCCCTCAGTATGCGTTTAGCGTGAACTTTGGCGAGAGAAATGTCACCTTTAACCCTGACGAAAATAACAACTGGATCTCTTAAAAGCACCGCAGAATATCCATCACTCTCGAAAACGAGCTCTTTAACTTCAAGCTTCTCGAAAAGCTCTTGAACAGCCTCCAAATATGAAACTGCTGCTTTGGAGTTGCCTTTCACCTCACCATCAATATATGCGTATTCAACTTCCATTCAAGACCTCCTCAAGTCTTTTTAGGCACCATCTGACCCTTTCTTCCTCAACGATTGCCAAAACGCACATTCTGCTATCTTTTCTGAAAACCACATACTGTCCATCAACGGCAAGATAACCCTTGAAGTTCTCCGCCGGTACGAGAAGGTAAATAAGCTCCTTCAATTCAGCCGCAAAGTCCGGTTCCATACCCACTGCCGATATTTCATCCGAGCAAATTGCCAGCTTGTCAATCCTCATCTTTTTTGAAATATCCTCCACTCTCACTATTTTAACAGCAGAATCAAAGTAATAAACTTTTTTCCCTTATCTGGTGTAGCAAATGTTTTTACATTTTTAAAATAAATTTTTTGAAGTGCAAGATTTCAATTTGATTCTTTTAAATTCAGTCCTATGCCACCGGAACTTTTTTCAATTTTAATTCAATAAAAGCCTCATGCTTTTCACACCTATAGAAACCGAACATTTGAAAATGAAGAACCGCATAGTGAGGTCAGCAACAGCGGAATCAATGGCCACGAAGGAGGGATTTGTGACAGATGAGATGATTGAACTCTACAAGAAGCTGGCAGAAGGTGGAGCAGGGACTATTGTCACGGGCTACATGTTCGTAAGCGAAGATGGGAGGGCATCATTCAAAATGACTGGCATAAGCGATGACAGCCACATTGAAGGGCTTTCGAGGCTTGTTGAGGCTGTTAAGTCCGCTGCAAGGGATGTTGTTTTCGTTGCACAGCTTGCCCACGCTGGAAGGCAAACCTTCCTTGGTAACGCAATAGCACCTTCCGCAATCAAAGACCCCTATACAGGTGTTGAACCGAGGGAGATGACTAAGGAGGATATTGAGAGAGTTATAAAGGCCTTTGTCGATGCAGCGCTGAGGGCTGAGAAAGCTGGTTTTGATGCTGTTCAGCTCCACGCTGCCCACGGCTACCTTCTCAGTGAGTTCATCTCACCCCATACAAACAGAAGAAAGGATGAGTATGGCAGAGAGAGGGCAAAAATACTGCTCGACATCTTTGATAGAATAAGAGAAAGGAGCAAAATTCCCGTAATGATTAAGATGAACGCCTGCGATTTCATTCCTGGAGGGCTTGAAATCGATGAGGCTGTGAGGATAGCCAAGCTGCTCGATGATGCGGGCTTTGAGGCCATAGAGGTGAGCGGAGGGATGTACGAATCCATATACCACAACCGCTACAATGTCGTTAGCCAGAAGGTGGCAAAGAGCGGTGAGGGCTATTTCAAAGATTACGCTTCAAGATAAAGGAGGCTGTGAGCATTCCCGTAATGGCTGTTGGAGGGATAAAAAGCAGGAAAACTGCAGAAGAGCTGCTTAAAAAAGTGGATTTCGTCTCCATGTCGAGACCGCTCATACGAGACCCCTACCTGCCGAGAAAGATGATGAACGGAGAGGTTGAGGCTTCAGACTGCAAGTCCTGTAACCTGTGCCTTGGAGCAATTTTCGAGGGCAAGCCCCTTGCATGCTACGCTAAGAACTGAGAAGTTTCAGAACTTCTGGCAGAACTTCCGTAATCATCCCGTGTTCCCTTTTTTCCTCTTTAATTCCAGGTTTATGAATAACAGCAAAGCCTGCGGACTCCTCGAAGTAAAGCCCACCATGAGCTCCTTTGTGGTCTGCCTTCTCGAACTCATAGCCCCTCTTTGCTGCAATTACAAAGTCTCCACACCTCTCACTCTTCATCAGCCCTTCAACCCTCTTCCTTGCCATGGGAAACTCCTCGCCAAACTCGAAGTCTGAGAGTCTGCTGATTTCACCATCATAAGCAACCATGACTTTCCCATCCTTTCTGAAGAAAACGTGTTCAACGCTCTCAAATTCCAGAAGGGCTTCAAAAACCTCTTCTTTCTTCCTAACAGCGTAAATATGTGCCATCCTCGGACCGCTTGGAGCGAAGACCACATCGCTTTTCATCCCCGTTCTCTTCTCGAATTCATGCAGGTCAAGGTTTGTGAAAGCGTTCAATCCATGCATTTCAAACTCCTCTGACAGATCAACGTGGTATTTGCTCCCCTCACCGAGCCTCATCTGGCCGTGGTCTGTTACCACAGCCATTATGGGCTCGAAATTCTTGCTAAGCCCTTTGTAAAGCTTCTCAAGCTCCTCATCAGCATCTCTTATCGCATCCTCAGCCGAATCGTAGATGAAAGGCTTTCCCTCCTCCCCCTCAAAGCTGTCAGGGCCAAAGAGATGGGATGCTGCGTCAGTCTCCATGAACCACGTAACACCAAACCTGCAGCCAGCCCTCACAGCTTTCAGGGTGTTTCTGACAGCGATCTCATGCTGCAAAACGTGCAGTGGGAAGAGCTTCAGAATCAGCTTTTTTAAAATCGATGACCTCTTTACACCCCTATGTCTCGCAAACCTCCTCAGAAACATCAGCCTGCTGGCTATAGCCACGCCTTTATCCTCTCCAGGAGAAATGAAGCTCATCTTCAGGTCGGCCCCCTTTCTCACCAAGTCTACGCTGAAGGTTTTGAGTCCCATTTCTCTTGCAATCTCAAATCCAGTTTTAGCAAGCAGATGCTCGTCATTCAGATTCGTGGAGGCATCAATCCAGTTGTCGGGCATTGTTAACTCAAAATCGTAGCCCACATACTCTCCCTTGGCTCTATCAAACCACGCCTGGCCAACAAGTCCGTGCTCTCCGGGAAAGGCTGCTGTTGATATCGAAGCATGACCGCTTACAGTTGCGGATGGGAATACAGATATGCACTTGTCAACAACAACAGACTCCTTAGAGATTTCCTCAATGAAAGGTAGCTTTCCCGCTTTGAAGAGCTTCCAGAAAACGTTATGGCTTACACCATCAACGACAACGATTACAGCACATTTCACATGCAGATTTTGTGAGGGTTGTTAATAAGCTGTCGGTTTTGAACTATTTGACCAAAACCTTTAAATAATTTAGGCAAGCCTAAAATCAATGGAGTGTCACAGTGTTAATCAAGGCACCAAGACGGGCAAAAAAGTTGCCCTTGTCGGCAACCCAAATGTAGGGAAGAGCGCTCTGTTTTACGCTCTGACTGGAAAATACGCAACAATCTCAAACTACCCTGGCACAACAGTCGATATAGCTGTTGCAAGATGGGCGATATCGAGATTGTTGACACTCCAGGCATGCACTCTCTTGTGCCCGTTACTGGAGAGGAGGAGGTGGCAAGAAAGCTTTTGGAAGATGCTAAGCTTGTCGTTCACGTTGTCGATGCCAAGAACATAAAAAGGCTCTCCCCTTCACGCTGCAGCTGATTGAGGCAGGCTTTAACACCATTCTTGTTCTGAATCTGATAGATGAGGCTGAAAAGCTTGGAATACACATAAACGAGGAGCTTCTAAGTCAGAGACTGGGAATACCAGTAATAAAGACAATAGCAACTGAGAAGAGGGGAGTGGGAAAGCTGAAGGAGGAGATCAGAAGAAGGGTTGAGGAGGGAAAGAACGGCAAAAGGATAATCCGCTTCAGCCCGCAGATTGAGAAGGTTGTTAGAGAAGTGGAGGACTTGCTTGAGAACCACTATCCCATATCGAAAAGAGGTCTGGCAATGCTTCTCCTCCTCAAGGACCCCCTGTCAATTGAAATGGTCAAGGGGGAGAGAAACTACGATAAAATCCTTGAAAAGGTTAACAGAAGCAACCTTCTGCCGTATGAAATAATGAGAGAGATTTATGAGAATGCCGACAAATTGCTTGACGGAGTTCTGGAGGAAAGGGTTGTGGATAAGGGCATTGCGAGGAAAATCGGGGAACTTTCCCTTAACCCTCTTTTTGGCATCCCTCTCGCCCTCCTTTCCTTGGCCTTTATCTACCTGCTTGCTGGTTACATCGGAGCCCAGATTCTGGTTGATTTCGTTGAAACATGGTTTGAAGAGTCAATCAACACCGCCGTAAACAGCTTTCTGGAGCAGAACATTCCTAACTACTGGTTGAGAGAGCTTATTGGTGGGGAGTACGGGGTGATAACCCTCGGATTGAGGTATGCGATAGCCATCATATTTCCAATTGTAACCACCTTCTTCTTAGCCTTCTCAATCCTTGAGGACTCTGGAATTCTGCCGAGAACTGCTACCTGCTGGATGGGATATTCAAGAAGATAGGGATGAGTGGGAGGGCTGTAATACCTCTTTTGCTCGGCACTGGATGCGGTACGATGGCGGTTATAGTCACAAGAATACTCGAAACCTGGAGGGAGAGGGTTATTGCCACAGTGCTGCTGGCAGTCGGAATTCCCTGCAGTGCACAGCTTGGTGTGATGCTTGGCATCGCACCTGACTTCAAGGCGTTGCTGATCTGGATTGGCGTTGTAACAGCGGTTCTGCTGGTAACAGGCTTCGTTGCTTCGAGAGTTTTGCCAGGTCAAAAACCAGTGTTTTTCATGGAAATTCCGCCAGTAAGGATTCCAAAGATTGAAAACATATTTTACAAGACTGTTTCGAGGCTGGAGTGGTACTTTAAGGAAGTGCTGCCAGTCTTCATCCTCATAAGCGTCCTGATATGGGTCGGGAGGATAACAACTGTGTTTGATTTAATTGTTGCAGCCCTAAGCCTTCCGGTGACTGCTATAGGACTCCCCTCTGAGGTTTCGGAGGTGTTCCTCTACGGCTTTTTCAGAAGAGACTATGGCGCTGCTGGGCTTTTCGACATAGCTGGAGAGGGTGTGATGAGCTACGCCCAAATAGTGGTTGCAATGGTAACGCTCACACTCTTCGTCCCATGCATAGCCCAGTTCAGCGTGATTTGCAAGGAGCGTGGGGTTAAGCAGGGCATTATGGTTTTCGCCCTCTCCGTGTCAGTAGCCTTTATTACGGGCTACATCACAGCTTTAATGCTCGGGGTGGTGTAGTTGATTTCCGAACCTGCTGAGAACGTTTTGAGAGAAATCTGGATGGCTGAAGAAGAGGGCAGGAAGCTCGATTCTTCTTCCTTCGACGCTGAAGTGATAAAAGAGCTTGAGGAAAGTGGCTTAGTTGAAATTAAGGATGGAAAGCTGAGCCTTACAGAGAGAGGGAGAGAGAGGGCAGAGAAAATCGTAAGGCTTCACAGACTGGCGGAAAGGTTGCTGAGCGACATTCTTGGCATTAAAGATGTTGAGGAGCATGCATGCAAGTTTGAGCACCTCATAGACGATGAGGCGGAAGAAGCAATATGCACCTTGCTTGGCCACCCTCAAGTCTGCCCTCACGGAAGGAAAATACCTCAGGGCCACTGCTGTATAGAAAAGGAGACTGAAGTGGAGAGGGTAATCTACAGACTGAGCGAACTCTCCCCGGGAGAGGAGGCAGAGGTGAAGTACACCGTTGCTGACGACAGAGAGACGAGAATGCTCATTTCAGCCGGCATAATACCGGGAGTCAAGATTAAGGTAATCAGGGTTTATCCAGCCTTCGTAATCCAGATAGAGAACACACAGTTTGCCCTTGACAAAAAGCTTGCCGAGAGCATTTACGTCGTGAAGAGGTTGTAGCCCGCCAAGTGGAATCCCCCTCACTGCTCAGGGAACGCATGGCTGGCGGGCACGCCGGGTAAAATAAGTGGGTAAAGGAAAATAAAAAACTTTCTAAAACTGGAAGAGGTTTAGGTTTGCAAGCTTCTTCAGCTCTCCCTCGTATTTTTTCAGGTTCTGCAACCTGTAATCCTCTTCAAGGGCCCTTCTCAAAGTCTTTTCGTCTGCTTCAAGCTTCATTTCCCTCGTCCTTCCGTATCTGCCCTTGGAAATAACCACTGAGTTCAACACGCCTAGCATGTCAAGCTCGGATATCAGATCACTGATTCTTCTTTGGGTAAGCGGGTCAACACCCACTTTGCTGCACAGCTTCTTGTAAACGCAGTAAACCTCTCCCGTCGTGAACTTCGGCGTGTTTTCTGAAATCAGGGACATGCTGTAAAGTAAAATCTTGCTGTGTATAGGTAGAGTTCTCACCGTCTCTATCATGTAATCTGTCTCAATTTTCTTTACAGCCTTCTTGACGTGTTCAACTCTAACCATGCTGTCCCTCTCCCTCTCCGCAATTTCAGCGCTAACTCTCAGCAAGTCCAGTGCTTTCCTCGCATCTCCATGCTCCTGAGCAGCAATGGCCGCACATAGCTGTATAACTCCCTCCTCAAGCACTCCATCCTCGAAGGCAAGCTTTGCCCTCTGCTGCAAAATGTCCTCAAGCTGCTCCGCATTGTATGGGGGGAAGACGATCTCCTCCTCGCTGAGGGAGCTCAAAACCCTTGCATCCAGATATTCCTTGAACTTGAGGTTGTTTGAAATGCCTATGATGCAGATGCTTGACCTTTCAAGCTCGGAGTTTATTCTTGTCAGGCCGTACAAAGCTTCCTCTGCTTTCTTTACGAGCTTGTCTATCTCATCAAGAATTACGAGGAGTCTTACACCCCTCCTCTCAAGGACTTTTTTCACCTCTTCGTAAACCTGATCTGTTGGCCAGCCCGTCATGGGGACGTTGCTCCCAAACTTTCTTGCTAAGCTGGCAAGAACCCTGTAGGCGGTATCGACAATCTCACAGTTGATGTAGTGAACTCCAACATTCAACTTGGCCTTTCTGCTCGCTTCCTCAAGCTGCCTGCCTACGAAAAGCACAGTTGCTGTTTTTCCCGTCCCCGTCTTACCATAAATGAAGATGTTTGAGGGTGTTCCACCCCTCAGCATTGGGGAGAGCAGCAGTGCAAGCTGATTTATCTGCTCCTCCCTGTGCGGGAGCTTTTCTGGAGTGTAACTGTGCCTTAAAACATCTCTATTTTTAAATATTGTCGCTGAACTCAAAATATTTTCGAAGATATTCATTCAACCACCAGATTTGCCTCATTCCTCTCCGTATAAAGCTTTTACCATTTTCAATTTTTTTTATTTACAATTGAATCATATTCACAGTTGAGAGTTTAATGGAATTGGTCGTTAATTATCCTCCACCCACTCTGAGATAAGTCAGGGCTTCCTTTCCAGCAATTGCTTCCAGTTCGGCAGCACTTCTTATGGGTCTTCGTATATAAACTTCACGGCCAGCCTTTCCCAGCAAAAATTCGAGCTGTTCCAGAGTAGCGCTGTTCACGTCAAGCTCAGCTTCAACAGCAGTAACGCTTCTGTGTCCGTAGTCAACAACCCTTGCATCAACGTAGGTATTTCTGGGGTATTCCCCAACCAGTCCGACGAGAATAGGATAGGTGGCAAGCTGCCTCGCGTAGCTTATCCTGCCACCAACCTCCACTCTGAGGTCAGTAATTTTCCTCCCCTTCGGAAGTATTTTCTTCAGCATTGGCGTGTCTATTTTTTCTCTAACTCTGTTTTTGAATGACAGAAACTCCTTTCTGTGCTTTTTCAGCTTCTTGTTACCCTCCTTCTCCATCGGCGTTCCGGGAAGTATCTTCACTTGCCTGATGTTGATTCTCCTAAGAAGGAGATCTCTCTCCATAACCTCTTCGAGAAACCGGTAGTTCAGGTCAAAGGTCTCCTTCGTCTCCCCTTTCAGCCCTATCACAAAGTTTATCCCTGGCAGGAAATACGGAAGGCCGTTGTAGGAGGGATGTTTGCCGTACCTGTTAATCAGTTCGATAGCGAGCATAACTTCTTCTGGACTTGCGGCCAAGCTGTTTTTCCTCACAACTCTCTCGTCAGCACTCTCAAGCCCCATCGCAGCGACGTTGCCGGGTGTCTGGTACATCACAATGGTTTTGACAATTTCTTTTGACTCCTCAGGGTACTCTGCTATCGTTTTCGGATTTACGTTGTCGAGGTGGAGGGTTTTGATTTTTGGACACAAATCCCATACTGCCCTATGAAACTTCTTCATCGTCTCAGGATTCGGCTTTGGGACAGCATGGCCGTCAAACTCTCCCAAGTAGCTGAAAAAGTCCGTCTGCCTTCCGAGGCGGAAGTGTCTCACACCGCAATTGTAGAGGGCTTTAATTTCCCTTAAAACATCTTCAGGGTTTCGGAACCACAGTTTATGAACCCTCTCGATGCAGAAGCTGCATTTACCCCAGTAGCACCCTCTGTAAGTCTCAATTTCGCAGATTATGTGGGGAAAGTCCGGATGTTGCCTCACAACCTCAGCGCCGCGAACGGCAAAGGCATTCAGGTCGAAATTTTCTCCTCCAAGCCTCTCGAAGAGTTTTCTTTCAAAGGGAAAATCCATGACTTCTATTCCCACATCCTCAAGCATCCTTAGCTCCTTCTTGGACAGTTCGAGAGTTATGGGGCCGACAAGGATGTTCTTCTCTGCAATTTCCATTGAGAAAAGCTCCTTCTTGCTAAGGGGATTTCCCCCAAGATACTTCCCTGGAACGGCTATTCCTGCGATGATTACAACCAAATTGAACTTCCTCAGCTTTTCCAGAGTTTCTGGACTGGCTCTGATAAAGTCTATGGTAAAGTAGCTTGCTTCAAAACCGAGCGATTTCAGCATTCCGTAAATGTATCTCGGATATGGAGCTACGTAAGGTGGAACTCCGAGGCAGGATGGCTCATCAACGTATCCGTCTATTATTGCAGCTTTCATCCTCTCTGAATCTTTGCATGGCCTCCAATTATCGAGCCACTCAGCTCGATGTTTCTATCTCACAATCGTCGTCGATTATGCTCCTCCAGAGCCTTACCCTCTTCAAAATTGTTTTTGAAAAAACAACGCTCTCGCTCACGTCAGAGGAGTCGATTTCACAGCCCTCACCGATGTATGCATACGGCCCGACAATTGACCTGCCCTTTATCACAACACCCCTCTCAATCACAACTGGCTCTATAATCTTGGCAGCCTTAGCCACCTCCACCGATTCGTGGACGAAGCTGTCGGTGTAGAACTTGAAAGCTTCGATATAGGAGTCAGGATTCCCCACATCGTACCAGTTTCCATTGTTGAAAATGCATCCGTAAACATCCATTTTCTGGCAGAGAAAGCTGAGGAAGTCGCCAAGGTTGTCGCTTCTCTCATTTCCTCCAACATACTCAACGAGCAGGTCTGCTATTTCCTTCGGAAAAGCGTAGATGGCAATGCCTACAAGGGTTGATGCTGGCTTTTCAGGCTTTTCGTAGAACTTCCTCACTACCTCTCCCTCAAGCTCCGCCACTCCGTATCTCCTGGCCAATTCGTAATCTCCAACGTCGTAGAGGGCAGTAACAGGTGATTTTCTCTCTCTGAAAAGCTCTACGATAGGATCAAGCTCGAATGAGAAGATGTTGTCTCCAGCAACAACAAGGAAGTCGTCATCTATGCCTTCAACAACCTGTGCAAGCGCCTTTACAGCTCCAAGCTTCTCCTCTTCCCTCATTGTGTCCTCAACAACCACTTCAACATTTTTTCCCTCAGCCCAGTTCCTGAAATCCTCCTCGAACCTCTTGTTTGTGGAGAGGAGAATTGGTGAGTTGAACTTCAGAACCTTCTCGTAAACGTGGTCAACTATCCTCTTGGTTCCGACGGGCAGCAGCGGCTTCGCCTTGCTCTTTGTTATTGGCCACAGCCTCGTTGCGTAGCCACCTGCCATTATTATAACTTTCATCATGCTGTCTTTGTTCAAAAAGAATAAAAAGCTTTTGAGGAAGCTGAAACATGATTCTGAAACCCATAGGAGTGGTTAAATCTCCATTCGAAACTCAAACCGATGCCCCCAGGCAGGGAAGGTTTTCCGATGCAGTGTCGGAGATAGAAATCTTTGAAGAGTATGTGGATGGACTGTACAAGATTGAGAATTTCCGTTACCTCATCGTCCTTTACTGGATGGACAGAGCCAGCAGGGAAAAGCTTAGAGTTGTTCCTCCGGGAGAAACGGAGGAAAGGGGAGTTTTTACCACACGCTCTCCAAGCAGACCAAATCCAATTGGACTCTGCGTTGTGGAGGTTGTTGAGGTTGAGAGAAACAGGCTGAAAGTCAGGTGGCTCGACGCCCTCGATGGCTCTCCAGTTATTGACATCAAGATTTATTCTCCCGAACTCGATTGCATCAATCAGCGCTAATATCTACAACCCTGAAGGCCTCAACATCCACAAGTCCCAGGTCTGTGAGCTTCAGCCTGGGTATTACGGGCAATGCGATGAATGAAAGAGTGATGACAGGGGACTTCAGCCTGCATCCAAGCTTTCTCACTTCCTCCTCAACTTTTGAAAGTTTCTCTAGCACACTCTCAGCACTCTCGTCGCTCATGATTCCGGCTATCGGCAAAGGTAGCTCAGCCCTGACTTCGGAATCCGCAACCACTATCCCTCCCTGCAGTTCTATGACTCTGTTCACAGCTCTGCAGATGCTTTCGTCGTCCACTCCTACACATACAATGTTGTGAGCGTCGTGAGCGATGCTCTGAGCGATGGCTCCTCTTTTCAGTCCGAATCCCCTGACATAGGCCTTCCCAACTCTCCCACTCCCCCTGTGCCTCTCCACCACAACTGCCTTAAGAATGTCCCTCTCAATATCCACGCCCTGAACTTCTTCTATCGCTTCTCCAGTCACAATCTCTCCGTCGAAGACTCTATGACTCTCACTCTTCCTGTTTTGAGCTGAATGTTTTCTGGAGATATCTTTCCTGCCTTCACTGTCTTCTTCGCCCACCCGGGATGTTTGAAACGTTTAAACTCGGGCTTTCTTCCTCCAACGACCACTTCTTTAACCTCAAATTTTCTTAAGTTCTTCAGGAGAATTATGTCTGCTACGCGGGAAGGAGTGATGAGACCGGCATTGATGCCGAAATACTCTGACGGATTGAGAGTGAGCATTTGCAGTGCCTTTATCTCATCAACTCCCTCCTCAATGGCCCTCCTGAAAACGTGGTCAAGATAGCCCTCCTCAATGATGTCCTTAACGCTCCTGTCGCCATCCGTGACCAGCATCGTATGTCTGTTTCCTGCAACATCCCTCAAGGCTGACAGGTTTCTTGCTGCAGAGCCCTCTCTTATTATAACCCACATCCCAAGCCTGAGCTTTTCCTTTGCTTCATCAAATGATGTGGTTTCGTGGTCTGATGAGGCTCCACCAGCGATGTATGCGTTCAGTTTCTTTCCACTCAAGCCCGGAGCGTGACCATCAACGATTTTGGCAAGGACGATTTTCTCAAGCACTTCCCTCTCAGCGCTAACAACTCCGGGGAAGTTCATCATTTCTGCAAGCCCCAGTACATCCTCTTCCTCTAGCAACTCCTTTATCTCCTCAACACCTATCTTCGCACCTGAGGTTTCGAGTGGGGAGGAGGGAACGCATGAAGGCACCATGCAGTAGAAGCGGAGTGGAGCAGTCTTTGCCTCCTCCAGCATCAGCTTTACCCCATCCTTCCCAAGAACATTCGCGATTTCGTGAGGGTCGGCAATAACACCAGTTGTGCCTCTTGGGACAACAAGTTTAGCAAATTCTGAAACTGTGAGCATTGACATCTCAATGTGGGTGTGAGCATCAATCAAACCCGGAACGGCAACGAGATTGGTTGCATCGCACTCCTCAATGCCAGAGTATCTTCCAATTCCAGCAATAAAACCTTCAGCTACTGCTATATCTCCCTCAAAAATTTCTTCGTTAACCAAGTCAACAATCTGAGCGTTTTTAACAACAAGATCTGCTCTCCTGCCCCTCTTGCAACCTCGATGATTCTTCTCAGCTTTTCAACGTCAGCAGTCGGTGAGGACATCCCTCACAAGCTCCTCGTCGACCTCAAGGTCGAACTCCTCTTTGAGAGCTTTGACTGCCTCCTCTACTGTTTTTGCATTAACCTTTGCAATCAAGTCTCTCAGCTCCTCCTTAACGCTCCAGGGGTAGACTATCCATCTCCAGGCTTCCATCTTCGCTGCGTAGTAATCAGGGATGAACTTTGATGTGGTTTTGTAGTCCACAACTGCCACCCTGATTTCTGCAGGCCCGTACTGGTTCACATGCTCAACCACAACCTTAATCGTATCTCCAGTATCTGCCACGTCGTCTACTATCAGAATTCTCTTCCCGCTAACATCAACATTCAGTGGCTGGGTGATTTTCGCTTCCTCTCTTCTCTCTGCCACGTCCCAGTGCTCCGTTTTAACGCTGTAAAGCTCCCTGATATCCAGATAATCGCAGACAATTCTTGCAGGAACCCATCCACCTCTAGCAATTGCCACAACAGCGTCAGGCTTGTAGCCGCTTTCTCTGACTTTCATTGCAAGTTCTTTGCACAGGTTCCGTATCTCATCCCAGGTGTAGAGAACGCACTTGAACTTCACGCTGGCTCTACAAAAAAGCGTTTAAAATGTTTTCGATGCTGACACCTTCAAAGCCAGCTAAAAGGTTAAAAAGTTCAGGGCTGTAGGGAAGATGTGAAACTGGAAAACTACTACATCAAGGATGACGCAAGCACAGATGAAAGCTACGGATGCTATCCCACCAAGAGGCCGATTGAAGAATACATCAGGAAGGGTTTAGTATGCATTGACAAGCCCATGGGACCAAGCAGTCATGAGGTGGTAGTGTGGGTAAGGAGAATTCTCAATGTTAGCAAAACTGGGCATGCAGGGACTCTTGACCCGAGAGTTACTGGGGTTCTGCCGATTTTCATCGAGAGTGCAACCAAGATGGTTAAATTTCTTCAGGAATCGAGCAAGGAGTACGTTTGCCTGATGAGGCTTCATGGGGATGCGAGGAGAGAGGACGTCGAGAGGGTGATGAAGCGATTCGTAGGCAGAATCTACCAGCGCCCCCCACTAAAGTCAGCGGTGAAGAAGGTTTTGAGGATCAGAGAGGTTTACGAAATCGAGCTTCTGGAAATGGAGGGAAGGGATGTGCTTTTCAGAGTTGTAACTGAGTCTGGAACGTACATCAGGAAGCTCTGCAGGGACATCGGAGAGGTTCTTGGAACTGGAGCTCACATGCAGGAGCTGAGAAGGACTCGGACTGGAAGGTTCGGAGAAGACTCATGCTACACCCTCCAGGATTTGCTCGACGCCTACGTTTTCTGGAAAGAAGAGGGGGAAGAAAAGTATTTAAGAGAGATTATCAAGCCAATGGAGGTAGCTGCTGCTGAGCTGCCAAAAATCGTTATAAAGGATTCTGCAGTAGATGCCATCTGCCACGGAGCAAACCTGTCAGTTAGAGGTGTCGCTTATGTTGAGAAAAACGTAAAGAAGGACAGAACTGTGGCAATCTTCACTCTGAAGAACGAGCTGGTAGCGATTGGAAGGGCTTTGATGGATGCTGAGGACATCTACAGGCTAAAGAAGGGGATTGCTGCAGATGTTCAAAGAGTAATGATGGAGAGAGGTGTTTACCCCAAAGCCTGGAAGTCTTCCGGTTAGGTTTTTGACCGCTTTTCCCATACTGCAATGCCGAAGAATGCGATGAAGGAAACGATGAATGTCCAGACAGATGCTGGAATGCCGAGGGGGGAGAGTTTATAGAAGCTCAGAAGTACTGCAGTTATGAAGCCTGCTGAGAGCGTTGCAGCCCCAGCAACTCTTCCTCCCACGTTGAAATGGAACACACCGAGAATTAGGGGAAGCTGGCAGAGTAGTATTGTTGAACTTAAAACGCTGAGCTCAACGATGTATCCGGGTCTTGAGTAGGCAAAAGCAGCTATAGCGATGGTCAGAATTACGATTAAAGCCCTTCCACTTCCCACATTCTCACTGCCGAACAAATCTCTAGTTATCATTGATGAGAGCGTTAGAACGATTGAGTTGGCAGTGGTGATTGCTGCCGCAAAGATGCTGAGCGAAATTGCAGCCCCTAGAAGTGGAGGCATCAGTCCAAGCAGCGTTGGGGTTACAGCATCCCTGTCAGCCACCTTTGGAAAAGCCCCCATCTCACTCATGGTTCTAAGCTCAAGGCCGATTAGCGTGACGATAACTGTGTAAATTAGGCCGAAGAGGCCAAAAAGGATTACCATCCTTCTCAGCGAAGGCTTGTCTTTCGGTATGTAGAGGCGCTGGAAGACCTGAGGGTTAGTCAGGGCAAAGAAGAACCACGGAAGTGTTAGTGATACAAACTTTAAAGGTGTCCATACGCTGTTTGGAACGACGAGCAAATCTCCAACCTTGAAACTTCCGCAAAGAAGTCTTTTTCGGCAAAGCCATTGTGGTGGACCCAAAGAATTGCTGTCACAGCCATTATCAGCATGAAAACTCCCTGCAGGGCATCGGTCCATGCCACTCCTCTCAGCCCACCGAGGAGGGCCCAAAGAGCAATCAGGATTGCTGAAGCTACGATGCCCGCTTCAAAGCTCATTGCACCGGTCTGACTGAGAATGAGGCTCACTCCAATTAGCTGGACTGATATGTAGGGGATTAAGGCCACTGAAACGATTACGGCCATTAGCTTTGCAACATCACTGCCGTATCTCTCAGCTATCATATCCCCTGGAGTGATGTAGCCTTTCTCTCTGGCCATATCCCATACTTTGGGGGCGTAGTAGGAAAGAAGGAAGAGTGTGCCGACCAGGTAAAACAGCTCGAATCCCAGTGCTCCTACACCGGAAGCGTAGCTCAGCCCAACAAGCCCGACCATCATGAAGGCCGAGTATGTGGTGGCAGCGTAGGTTAAGGCTGAGATGACACCGCTAACTCTTCTGCCAGCGATGTAGTACTCTTCTTGAGTCCTAAGCCCCCTCATTGCCATTAGTGCGATGGCAGTTCCGATGACTGTGTAAGCTATAAAGGCGTATAAAAACTCGTTCAATTTCACCACCTCTTAATCGCTATGTATGCAAGATATGCAGCAGCTACAGCCGTCCAGTAAAAGTACGTGGTCATATCATGGCTTTTTATAGCCACAAACGGAACAAGCATTGCGGCAATTACCACAATCCCTTCGAGGAGCTTCATCGAACATGTGTTCGGTTAACTGTTTTTATGGCTTTTGGTTTGCCCCTCCTAACTTGCTTTTAAAGTATAAATACCGCAGCAGCAAATAAACAAACATGATGCTGTACTTCTTCGATCCTGTGTACATGATGCTAGCCATGCTTGGGTACTTTGTAATGCTGCTCCTAGCCTCCACTATCGCTCCCAAGGTGGCCAGCAGAGTTTCAGGGAGGTTTTCGCTCTTCACGTCGATGGCACTTCTCGCAGGAATGATTCTTGCCATTTCAGCAGCCATAATTTACATCATTCTTGCCTACGCAGGAATCTATATCAGCTTCTACGGACTGATAGTCTTCCTGCTCGTAGTCAACCTGCTGATGTACCTGCTCTCTCCTTACATCATCAATCTCAGCTACGGAGCGGAAAGGGATGAAAGGCTGCAGACGGTTGTGAACAGCGTCGCGAGAAGGTTGAACATCAAACCACCAAAGGCGGTGGTTGTTAGAACACCCCCAAACGCTTTTGCCTACGGGAATTTCCTGACGGGGAAGTTCGTAGCAGTTTCAGAGTCGCTCATTAGAATGCTCAGCCAAGAGGAGCTTGAGGCAGTAATAGGCCATGAGCTCGGCCATCACAAGCACAGGGACAATGCTGTTATGCTCCTGTTCGGCCTGCTGCCTTCAGTAATTTTCTACCTCGGCTATGCTCTGCTCCACTCCTCCATGAGGGACGACAGGAGGGGTGCACAGCTTGCGGCAATAGGAATAGCAGCGGTGGTGGTTTCATTCGTGGTTCAGATTCTCGTTCTCGCATTCAGCAGGCTCAGGGAGTACTACGCTGACTTTGAAGGCGTAAGAGCAACGAATAAGGATGCAATGCAGAGAAGTCTGGCGAAGATACACCTCTTCTACCACCGCTATCCTGACTACCTTGCTCCAATTCAGGACAGCAAGTTCAGAACGCTCTTCATTTACGCCCTTACCAATACGGTGGCAGAGCCTGTAACGAGGGCAGATATTGAGGCTCTGAAGAACATGAAGGTAAGCCCAATTCAGGAGTTTCTGTCAACTCATCCACCGCTACCGAAAAGGCTGAGATTTATTGAAAGTATTAGGCTTTTTTAATATTTTAGGCTTTTGACTTAAATCATCTCACTCTTAAATTCATCATAACAAATAAACAAAAATTTTATATGCCTTAAAGCCAATATCTTGTTGCAGGGTAAACCGGGCAGAGAAGAGTGACGGAACACATGGAGCCCGAGGGTAAAACCAAAGGCTCTGTGTCGGGTACGTCAGAAAAGCTCTAAATGTGGGGTGGAGCTTTTGAAAATCTTCGATGCCCGGGCCCACATGCAACTTTCGCCGTTTTAAGCCAAGCTACTTCACCTGGTTATGTTCCAAGCTTTTTCTGTGAGTAGGCTACAAGCCTGCTGAGTGGAATGGTCATCATCAGGTAGAAAAGAGCCACTCCGAGGAACGGTGTCCATGCGTTGAAGGTTGTGTTGACTATCTGCTTCCAACTCTTGTCAGCTCCACAATGGAGATGACTGACAGCAGTGAAGAGTCCTTTAGCAGGGCAATGAACTCGTTGCCAAGCGCGGGCAAAATGTTCCTGAAAGCCTGCGGGAAAATCACATATCTCATGGCCTGAAGGTAGGTCATTCCAAGACTCCTCGCAGCTCCATCTGACCGACGGGGATCGACTCTATTCCTGCCCTCACGATTTCGGCTATGTAGGCACCGCTGCAGACGCTGAGCGCAATTATTCCAGCAGGCTCAGGTTGAAGGTTGACACCGATAGCAGGAAGGCCAAAATAGACGATTAGTATCTGCACGAGCAGTGGTGTGCCTCTGATTACCTCCACGTAAGCGGTGGAAATTGCGAAGGGCAGAGGGTTCTTCGACACTCTCCCCCAGTCCGGCTATGGTGCCAATTATCAGCCCAAAGAATATGGAGATCAGAGTTAGCTTTAGCGTCACGCTTGCCCCAAATGCGAGGTCTGGAAGTATCCGTATGAAAAGGTCTATATCAAACTGGTTTATGGCGGCCATTGAGCCTTAAAAAAAGGAGGGATATAAAAATTTTTTTCTTACTCTCCAAACCATTTGTTGTAAATCTTGTCGTAAGTGCCATCCTCTTTGATTTCCTTGAGACTTCGTTGATTTTCTCCAGCAAGGCTGGATTGTCCTTGTTCACGGCAATACCATAGTACTCCGGTGCAAACTCATCAGACTCAACTACACGGTATAGCCCTGGATTTTCCTTTGCTGCAATGTAGCAACGAAGTTATCGATGATTGCTGCATCTGCATCTCCCTTCTGGACTGCCATCAAAGCCTCAGGAGTGCCTTCAAATCTCTTTATCTCTATCTGGATTCCCTTCTCATCTTTCAGTTTCTGAGCAGCGAAGTCTCCGGTGGTTCCCTGCTGTACCGCAACAACCTTCCCGTTAAGGTCATCAACATCCTGAATGTCGGTCACATCGGCTCTTGTGATGATGACTTTGCCTTGCCTCAAAGTAGGGGTCGCTGAAGTCAACCTGCTTTGCCCTCTCTTCAGTTATGGTCATCGCTGAACAGATGACATCATACTTGTGGGCCAGCAGCCAGGAATGATACCATCCAGGCGGTGTTAACGAACTTTGCCTCAAGCCCCATCCTCTTTGCAATCTCCTTCATAAGGTCGATGTCGAAGCCTGTGTACTCACCAGTCTTCTCGTCTGTGTACTCGAAAGGTGGATAGGCTATGTCGCTACCCACGGTTAGATAGCCTGGTTCCACGAGCTTTATCTGTGCTTTTTCCTCTGTCTGCTCTGCCTGCTGAGCACAACCGAGCAGAAGCAGAGCAGCCATTAAAACCAGTATAGGAAGTCCTTTTTTCATGATGGCTCACAATTTTTAAAACTTAAAAAATTTTCGATAGATAAATTCAAAAATTCACAGATTTGGAAAAGCTTAAATACATGCTGTTGAACCTTCTCCTAATGCATGATGTAGCCAGAACCAAAGTGTTTGGATTTTATTTTTGGTTTAGCTTTGGCTACTGGTTTAGATTTTAATTAGCTGGAGGTGTTCTGCAGTGGCTCCGTGCTTGTGTATGGGTTTATGCTCCAAAAATATAAGAGGTGTTTTATATGTTAGGTAAAAGAAGAAGAATGTCGAGAATAATGAAAAATGGAAGGACAATAATACTCCCAATGGACCACGGAATAACGAAACCAGAAAAAGGGGTAGAGAGTGTTGACAGAGTTGTTGAGGAGGTGCAGGAGTACATTGATGCGGTTGTCGTGCACAAGGGAGTTGCGAAGCGCTCTGCAGTTCTTGCAGATATGGATGCAGCTTTGATCATACACCTCAGCGCTTCAACCTCATTGGCTCCTGATCCAAACGACAAGAGAATTGTAACGAGCGTTGAGAAGGCTGTAGCCCTTGGGGCAGATGCTGTGAGCATTCACATAAACGTTGGCAGCAAAACGGAAGCTGACCAGATAGAGAAGGCAGGGATAATTTCAGAGATGTGCGACGATTACGGAATTCCTCTCCTGGCGATGATGTATCCGCGAGGCAGCGTTGACATAACCACCGAAACTGTCAGGCATGCAGCAAGAATAGGATATGAGCTAGGAGCTGACATTCTGAAGGTTCCCTATGTGCAGAAATTTGAGGAAGTTGCTGGAGTATGTGACATTCCTGTGGTTGTGGCAGGGGGAAGCAAGGGGAGCGAGTATGAATTCTTGAGGAAGGTTGATGATGCAGTTGCAAGGGTGCTGCCGGAGTGGCTGCGGGGAGAAACGTATTTAACAGCGACCATCCAGTGAGAATTGCCAAAGCACTGCACATGATAGTCCATGGCAATATGACTTTGGAGGAAGTGATAGGGTATGAAGGAAATATGGTTGTTGGCTGAAAGCGAAAGTTGGGATGAAGCGAAGGAGATGCTGAAGGACGCTATAGAAATCGGGTTCGATGGAGCGTTCGTCAGGAGAGAATTCTTGGAGAAGGCTGAGAAGCTTGGAAGGATGAGAATGGTGCCTGTTGAGGACGCAATCGTGAAAATCTCATCTGCGGAAGACCAGGAGAGGGCGCTGCAAAGAGATGTGGTGGTTCTGAAATTCGAGGACTGGAAGGTGATTCCTCTCGAAAACATCGTGGCGATGAAGAAAAACGGAAAGGTCATCGCTGCCGTTGAAACAGTTGAAGATGCAAAGCTTGCCTTAACAACACTTGAAAAGGGGGCTGATGGAATAGCGGTCAGCGGGGATAGAGAGACTCTAAGAAAGTTATACGAGGTCGTTAAAGAGGTGGAGAATAGGCTTGAACTTGTGAAGGCAAAAGTTAAGGAGATCAGACCTCTTGGAGTTGGGGAGAGGGTGTGCATAGACACCGTCACGCTTATGACTCCCGGAGAGGGCATGCTCGTTGGGAATCAGGCTTCTTTCATGTTCCTCATTGCCAGCGAGAGTGAGGAGAGCGAGTATGTGGCGGCAAGACCCTTCAGAGTTAATGCTGGCAGTGTTAACGCTTACCTGAAGGTTGGGGAGAAGACGAGATATCTTGCAGAACTCAAAGCGGGAGATGAAGTTGAGGTTGTAAAGTTTGACGGAATGGTTAGGAAAAGCTACGTTGGAAGGGTTAAGATTGAGAGGAGGCCGCTTATCCTGATCAGGGCTGAGGTTGATGGCTTTGAGGGGAGCGTAATACTGCAAAATGCTGAGACCATCAAGCTTGTTGCTCCGGATGGAAAGCATGTCTCTGTCTCAGAGCTAAAGCCGGGAGGTGAAGTTCTCGTGTGGCTGGGGAAAAAGGCAAGGCACTTCGGTGTCGAGGTTGATGAGTATATAGTGGAAAGGTAACATGAAACTCGTTGCAACTGTTTCAAGTGCAGAAGAGCTCGAACTTGCCGGGAAAGCCGACATTGTCGAGCTAAGGCTTGACCTTTTCGATTTTAGCACTGTTAGGGTGGAGAAGGAGAAAATTCTGACGTGCAGAAGGGTTTCGGATGGTGGGAAGTTTGAGGGAGAGGAGAGAGAAAGGATTGAGATTCTGAAAAGGGGTTTTGAGTTGCTAAATCCCGATTACGTTGACATCGAAAGCGACCTTCCCGACTCGGCCTTTGATTTCAACTGCATGATAATCGAATCGTATCACAACTTTAAGGAGACCCCTGAGTATTCAGAACTCAAAAGCATCGTTGAGGGCAGGAGGGGTGATATCATAAAAATAGCTACCATGGGAAAAGGGAAGAAGGATGTGGAAAAGGTTGTGAGAATTCTCGCGAATTACGACAATGTCGTGGCTTTTCTGATGGGAGAGAGGTTCAGTTTTACCCGCATCCTCGCAGCCTACCTCGGCTCCCCACTCATTTACTGCTATGTGGGAAGCCCGAAAGCGCCCGGTCAGATAAGTCTCGACGATGCGAGGGAAATAATATGCAGACTGGGTGATCGTGTGAAAATTCTTGTTTACGGTGTTGGAAACATGGGAAAGCTTTTCAGAGATATTTTCTATGGCAAGGGGTACTACGTCAGGGGGTACGACATAGACCAGATGAAAAGAGACACCAACACCATTTCAGGTTTTGATGTCATATTCGTATGCACTCCGATGTATGCCCTTGAAGAGGCTCTGGAGCACATAAAGAGGGAGGCAAAAAAAGACGCTCTGCTCGTGGATGTTTCATCGGTAAAGAAGGTCTCCGTTCCGCTGTTCGAGAGGTCAGGATTTGACTTCTGAGCATCCACCCAATGCTCGGTGGTGACAGCGAAATTTCTCTTTCCAACGTAATAGTGGTGAGGGAGTCGGGAAGGGAAGAGGAGAAGGTAATTCTCGAAGAACTGAGGAAATGCGGTGCTGTGCTGAGCAGGCTCGGTGTTGAAGAGCATGACAGAAAGATGGCCGAAATTCAGGGGATAGCTCACTTCGCTCTTGTTTCGATGGCCGATTTTCTCAGATACGAAAGAGAAGAGCTCAAATACGCTTCTCCGATTTTCACCGTTCTCTACAAGCTCGCAAGCAGAATAATAAACCAGAACTGGGAGATGTACTTCCAGATTCAGAAGAACGCAGAAACTTTGAGAGAGGAGTATCTCAGAAGGGTTTTGGAGCTTCACGAAAAAATGAAGGACAGAGATAGCTTCAGAGAGCTGTTTGAGAGCTTGAGGAAAATCTACACCGACTATGAGTCAAGCACAATTATTCTTGAGTCCTATAAAGCTACCAAAAAAGCTGAAAGCATAGAGGAGCTTCGAGGACTGATAAAATCCATAGACTCGCTGATTCTGAGGCTAATCGAGAGAAGAATCGATGCAGCAAGGCAGATTGCCAGGATAAAAATGAAGAAAGGGGAGCCGATAGAGCTGAAGGATGTCGAGGAGGAAAAGCTCTGGGAGGTTATGTCAAAAACAGCTCTGAACCCAGTGAAGCTGAAGGAAATTTTTGAGGGGATAATGAGCCTCACAAAGGAGGAGGAGTACAAGGTTGCGGGAGTGAGGTACACTATCGCAGTTCTTGGCCCTCAGGGGAGCTTCAGCGAGGAGATGGCATTGAGCTTGTAGGCTCTCGCGTTCCACTTCGCTACTGCTCCACCACCGACGAGATAATCAAGCTCGTTGAGAGCGGTGAGGTGGACTATGGCATTGTCCCGATAGAGAACTCTGTTAACGGAACAGTTTTGCCGGTTCTGGATGCTCTGCTGAACCATGATGTTGAGGTTTTTGGAGAGGCCAGGCTTGAGGTCAACCACTGCCTTGTTGCCAGGAGAAAGATAGACTTGAAGGAAATAAAAACCATCTATTCCCACCCGCAGGCAGTTGCTCAGTGCATGGGCTTCATAAACAACTACCTGCCGTCTGTTGCAATAAGGTACACAACTTCAACCAGCGATGCTGCCAAGATGCTCGATGACTATTCAGCAGCCATAATGTCGGAAAACGCTGCAAGGTTTTACAGATGCATGTGTTAAGAAAGGGGATACAGGATTTGAAAGGTCGCAACATAACGAGATTCTACCTTATAAGGAGAAAGTCGGGGAAGAGTGAGGGGAACGTAACTTCCCTCTTCTTCGGAGTTGAAGACAGGCCAGGAGCGCTGAAGGACGTTTTGGAAATATTCCACAAAAAAGGGTTTAACCTCAGAAAGCTTGAATCGAGGCCAGCCGGAACTGGTTTGGGAGATTACATCTTCTTCGTTGAGGTCGAGGCACCGCTGAGGGAAGAGGACTTAATGGACTTAAAGCAGGTCACTACCTTCTACAAGGTGGTCGGAGTTTTTGATGAGGTAAGGAGGCTGAATGCCGTGTAATCACCATTTTTCGAAGTGCGTCAGCATGCTCACCGGATATCTGTTTCTCGGCGCAGGTTTCTCAGCCGGATGGCCTATGGGGATTATTGCCATAGGCCTCACGTATTCAGGGAGTTCGAGAATCTCAGACACCTGCTCTTCATCAAAGGCCCCCACCCAGACAGCTCCGAGATCCAGTGCAGTCACAGCGAGGAGAATGTTCTCTATTGCTGCTGTGGCATCCTGCTCTGCGTAAAGCTTCCCTCTCTCCCCGTAAACTCTCATGCTTCTCGGATAGTTCGCACAAACAACAATGACAACAGGTGCCTCAGCGATGAACATCTGCTTCAAAGCGGCCATTGCCAGCCTTTTCTTTGTCTGCGCATCTCTGACAACAACAAAATCTCTGGCCTGAAGGTTTCCTGCCGATGGAGCAGCGTTTCCAGCTTCCAGGATTTTCGTAAGAGTGTCGTCGTCAACGTCATCCTGCGTAAACTTCCTTATTGAGACTCTTTTGAACAGCAAGTCAAGGCATTCCATAGTCTCAGTTTTTCTCATTGCTTATTGCTTTTACCTTAACTCTGTGGTAAAGGCCTTCGGGCATCAGGATGCCAACAGCTATCAGAAGTGCATACAGAACGATTTCATCGTTTATAGGCAGAGAGAGGGAGCGGATGATTTGGCCAAGCCACCAGTTTTTTGCGAGGTAAATTACTATTGAAGCAGTCAGTGGGCCGTAAAGAGTCCCCAGGCCTCCGAGAACAGCTGAAAGTATTATCAGTAGCATTAGAGGCACTCCGTAAAGCTCTGGGCTCACAGTAATTCGGTAGTTGACAATCATGGCTCCGGCAATTCCTGCGAAGAATGAGCTCAGGGTGAAGGCAAGAACCTTGTATCTGGTCGTGTTTATTCCAAGACTCTCTGCAAGCTCCTCGCTGTCCCTCAGTGCCATGAACCTCAGTCCAATCCTGCTGTCCACAATTTTTTTCATTATGATGAAGGATGCAGCCAGAATCACCATGCTGAAATAGTACTTCTCCACTGTCGTTGCGAGCATTGTGTTCTCTATCGCAAACCCCTCCTCACCGCCGAAAAGCTCTCTCCAGATGAAAACTGTCTGCATGAAGACCAGCGGCAGTATGGCTGTAACAAGAGAGAAGTAGTACCCCCTTAACCTGAGCGTGATAACTCCAACTGAAAGCCCAACCGCTGCTGCAGCAATTCCTCCGGAAACAATTGCAAGTGCCGGATGGAGTGCTATCCCTGCTCTTAGAGGAGTTTGAAGAAGGGCTGCAACGTAAGCTCCAAGCCCTACAAAGGTAGTATGACCCAAATTCACCTGGCCAGTGTAGCCGACCATCAAATCCCAGCTGATTACCATTATTGCGAAAATGTAGGCCAGCCCCAGGATGTAAAGGTATGCCTCTGGGAGGATAAAGGGCATAACAATGGCAGCAATCAAAGCTCCTGTATTGATAATCTTCAACTTCATTCTTCCACCCCAAACAGACCGGTTGGTTTGACAACCAGGATTGCAACGATGGTTAGAAGCATCACGAACTCAGACCACCTTGCCCCGAGGAAGGTTATTGCTGTCACAAGAATGTATCCCACCATGAAAGAAGCAACAATGCTGCCCCTCAGGCTCCCAAGTCCACCGAGAATCACGATGGCAAAGGCATAAATCAGCGCTCTCAGGGAGACCTCAGGACTGACAGCAAATATCTGAGCATAGAGGATTCCAGCAAACCCTGCTAGAAGTGACGACAGAACCATAACGAGGATGAAAATCCTCTCAATGTCAATTCCGACCATCATAGCTGCTTTGCTGTCCTGAGCGGTAGCCATAATCCTCTTTCCAAGCTTGGTTCTGGTTATGAAAATCTCAAGTGCCGTTAAGCATAGAACTGCAAGACCGAACGATAGAACTGCAAGACCGAACGACA